>Ga0114996_10007458_pt1 | contig 12380 bp, 11 predicted proteins | sample ArcticOcean_MG_C_4_FD_87039 | JGI IMG/M metagenome (GOLD analysis project Ga0114996, IMG submission 87039) | Marine microbial communities from western Arctic Ocean - ArcticOcean_MG_CB4_134 | ecosystem: Environmental > Aquatic > Marine > Oceanic | place: Arctic Ocean: Canada Basin | collected... | reverse complement strand
TGGGGTTTCTGCTAGAGCAGACCGTAATGTCTTTGGCTTCCAGGAAAAATTAGAATCTAAGCGATCTTTCGGTTTTTCCAAAAGATTTTTTGCAGTCTCTATTGCATCCTCTGCATTCGCTCTTGTATCAGCTCTGACAGCAATGATCATATCACCACCTTCCAGATCCTTAATACTCTCATCGAGTAACTTAGCATCAGCCATTATCTGCAAGTTTCCAGGAGTCCCCATCATAATTGCAGCTTCATTAACTCCAGGTAATTTTAAAAGTTTTTTAGAAAACTGCATCAACGCCACTGAATCGAGATAGCTCCCATGCCTTACATAATTAATTACAATTTCTTTCATATTACACCAAGGCTTCTTGCTAAAGCTCTCAGCGCCTTTTCAAAACAAACCATTGGAGCTTTTACAACTCCTGCACCAACCTGGCCAACTCCTGGTTCTTTATGGGCTATTCCCGTATTAATAGTAGGAGCCAATCCTGTTTCTAAAATTAGACGAATATCTATACCAGAAGGCACACCTTTGTAATCCATAGAAGGAATAGTCCACTCTGGATTTTCACCTACAGTTATTTCACTCATTTTCCTAGTAAACGCACTAGCCTCTGATGCCACTCCAGCTCCAACAAAACCTGCAACAGCAGGAGAAGCTCCCATTGCGAACCCACCAAGACCAATAGTTTCAATAATTGTAGAATCTCCCATATCTGGGTTTGCATCAGCCTCAGAAAAGCCAGGAAAATAAAGTCCCTCAGGCATCTCTACAGGAGCTGTAAACCACTCATCACCTGTAGCACTAATACGAATACCAAAATCTGTACCATTCCTGCACATTGCAGTTACGATCGAGCACCCTTTGATATTTTTAACCGGATCCATGATTGCTTTTCCAATAGCCATAGCAATATTCAGAAAAAATTGATCATTCCCGCCTATAAATGAGAGACATTCAGAAAGCTGCTCCTTGTCAACCATAGTTCGAGCTAGCGCTGGGGCCAAGGTGCGTAAAATCAACCCAGAACATGCCACATTCCTCTGATGCATTTCATCACCCATTGTTAAACCACGGGCAACTATATTTTTTAATGAAATTCCTCCAATTTCTCGAATCGCAGCGCCCAAGGCTGGCCCGAAAACCTCTTTTAACCAATGAAGTTTGTTAATAACCTCTTCGTCATTACCCCCAAACCGCATCACTTTTCCTAGGCCCTCATTTATCGTGCAGAAGGCTTTATTTCCAAAAGTTCTATTCTCAATAATCATGACTGGCTGACTACAAGTTGTCATTCCCGTCATCGGCCCAACAGCATTAAAATGGTGATTTGGGAAGAACTTAAATGAATTTAAAGCTGCCATCGTTTCTGCAGATGCTAAATTTTCTGCCCACCCCTCAAAAACAGCAATTCCAGTCACCGCTCCACGCATCGGTCCACACATTTGGGGCCACTCAATCGGGGGACCCGCATGTAAAACTACCATTTTATCAAGACCAGGGATAACTTCTTTAGCTGGAACCACATCAACAAGAATTAAGTCTGCAGATAGCATTCTTTTTAGCGCTTCCTTATTAGCTACTTCAATCAATTCCATATTACTCAACCTACTTTTTTCAAGAACCTAATTTGGATAAGAGATTGACGAGTTCTGGGTCCCCTCCTGCGGGAGGCGACCAATCTATATGAAGAACCTTAACACCCTGTTGCTCCAAATCTTTAGCAAAACTCTCTAACCCAATATTCAAGACTACAAGAGGTTCAATAAGAAGATCTTTCTTTTTTTGAATTTTCATTATTCACCAAATCATACTTGAATTAGTTTTCATCATAAATACTATAGGCTGCATCAATTCCAGCATTTGGTGGGCCTGAAAAGTTATTACGCCTCAAGGTCGCATCAAGAGACGCTAAGCATCGTAAAACATTAGCTTTACGGCACACATAACCCATTGTCCCAATACGCCAAACTTTTCCATGCAGAGGCCCAAATGAGGTGCCTATTTCAATTCCAAAATCCTCAAGCATCTGTTCTCTCACTTTATCTCCATTAACTCCTTTAGGTATATAAACACCAGTCACGTTATCCATTCTATTTCTTTCATCACCATACAACTTCAAACCCATTGCCATAAGTCCCGAACGAAGAGCAGAACTTGATAATTTATGGAGGTTAAATGTCTCTTTTAACCCTTTTGAGAGAAGAATACGAGCACACTCACGCGCACTATAAAGCATTGAAGTAGACTCTGTATGATGATTGAGTCTAGCTGGTCCCCAATAATCCATTAGCATCGCTAAATCAAAATAGTTGGATTGAATTCTTGGACCTATACTCGCTTTATATCCAGATGGTCGAATACCCTCTTCAATATGCCTTCGTGAATTAATGATTTCTACCACACGATCGTTAAATGTTATTGGTGATGAACCTGGTGGGCCGCCTAAACACTTTTGTAACCCCGAAGAAACGGCATCCAACTTCCAATCATCTACATTAACCGGCATCCCACCCAAGGTCGCACATGCATCAACAAATAATATTGCATCCTGCGCACGACAGATATCACCCAAACCTTCTAGTGGCTGAGCCATAGTTGTCGACGTATCACCATGCACTACAGCCACAAATTTGCACCTATATTTAATTAGCGCTTCATTAATGGCATCCAGCTCAAATACACTTCCCCAGTCAGTCTCTATTGAATATACTTTTGCTCCACATCTCTCAGCAATCTCTTTTAATAAATGTCCAAATCGCCCAAAGATAGGAACTAGAACTTTATCACCAGGAACAATCATAGATGCTAGACATGCCTCTATCCCAGCGCGTGCTGTTCCATTAACTAAAATGGTCCACTGATTTTTTGTACAATAAACTTGGCGATAAAGGACCATGACTTGATTCATATAATTAGTAAATTGAGGATCAAATTGTCCTAAAATTGTCGCTGACATTGCTCGAAGAACTCTAGGATAAAGATCAAAAGGTCCTGGTCCCATTAAAAGCCTAGGAGTTGGCTCAAGGTCTTCAAAAAATTCAGTATCCTGATTTTGATCACAAATCATTACACACTTCCCTTACCCAAAATTGTATCTAGAATAATCATCCGCTATTTTCCTTACAACTTCTGATAATACTTCTATTCCTATAGAAGCATCTTCATTCGAAATTGATTCTTCTGGGCTATGACTAATACCATCTTTACACCGCAAAAAAACCATTCCCACTGGAACCAAACTAGCCATGGCTGCTGCATCATGTCCAGCACCACTCGGCAAATTCTCAACTGACCAACCCAGCTCAGAAATTGCTGAGCCAATAACCTCAATCAACCTTGGGTCACAATCAATACTTTTTGCAACATGAGTAACTGTAAAGGTGATCTCTACACCCCGCTTATTGGCAATAAATTTAAATTTTTCTTTAATCCTTAAAAAAGCTAGGTCTCTATCACGGTCTTTTTCTGCTCTCAAATCAACTGTAAATTCAACATTTCCTGGAATCACATTTGGAGCCCCTGGACTAGTAATAAGTTGGCCAACAGTTCCAACAACACCAGATATTTCCATAGCTATTTTTTCAACTCCAATAACACACTCGCTTGCCGCAACTAAAGCATCGACTCTAAGTTTCATTGGCACGGTCCCCGCATGTCCTGCCTGGCCATTTACTGAAATTTTTAAACGTTGCGCCCCAGAAATTGCGGTTACAGCTCCAACTGGAAGATTTTTCTTCTCAAGAATGGGGCCTTGTTCAATATGTAACTCTATATATGCAAATATATCTCGATTTGACCTTGCCGCATTTATAATTTCATTAGGAGGTAGTCCAAAGCTCATCAAAGCATCCCTCAGACTGATCCCACTCTCATCTAAAGTCGATAATAAGGTTTCATCAAAATTACCCGCCACAGCCCTACTTCCTAAGTAAGTTGATTGAAAACGTGCTCCCTCCTCATCAGCAAAACCAATAACTTCAATCGCAATAGGAAGACGAACCCCTTGATCATAAAGTGCCTGCACGACAGCTATGCCCGACAAAACACCTAATGGTCCATCATACTTCCCAGCCATCACAACTGAATCTAAATGTGATCCGATCATTAAAGCTGGAAGTTGCTTTGTTTGTCCTTCATATCTTCCTACAATGTTTCCAGCTGCATCCTGATGAACTATCATGCCTGCCCCTTGCATCCATGACTTAACTTGTTCATTTGCCAACTTATGCTGCTCTGTTAAATACTTTCTAGTCAACCAATTGGGACTCTCGCTAATTTTAGCAAGCTGATCAATACACTCCATAATACTGTCTGCTGGATTAGGTGTCATCGCGACCATTCTACTTTCAGTTATATTTTAACTTAGTATTTCCCATATTCAGATAATGTACACAACTATTACACCATATCAAAAAATGTACACATGTTGATTTTGTCACAACGTGATTCCCTCGGAAGCTACTAATTCTAATGTCACTTAACTAACGGTTTCAAATAACTTCATAAACGAAATTAATATAAAATCACTAAGATAACTCCGACTACCACAAACCCCAGTGACAAGACAATACGCAAATTGAAAACTTCTTTTTTAAAAATTAAAAGCCCTAAAATCATTGTAAAAACGGGCGAACATGCAACGATTGGAGAAACTGATAGAAGTTGACCAACCCCTAGAGCATAATTTAATAAATATAAAGAAAATCCATTAATCAAACCTGAAATTATAAACCATCCATAAGATCTGCTAAGTTTTGGGATCTTACGCCCCTCTGTTTTATATGCTGTTAATGACACAATTAATGAAATCGAATAACTTACCAACCCAGCAAAAAATGGACTTGATACGGTTTCATACCCAATGATAGTAAGTGGATGCCCAGCAGCTCGAAAAAACGCAGCTCCCAATGGAAAACTAATTGCCCAAATGGGCCAACCTCTATCAAATTTGCGAGTTTTCATACTTCCTATCACAATCCCCAAAATTACTACCACTGTTCCAATTGCAATTGGAAACGTAAGGATTTCACCTAAAACAAAAATAGCAAAAAATGCTCCAAATATTGGGTTCGTGGATGCAATGGCGCTGGTTAACGTTGGCCCCATATATCTTATACTTGTCATCGCAAAATTGGCAGAAAGAGCAGGACGGAAAAGCCCGACTAATGCGAACCAAACTGTCCCAGATTCAAGCCAATAAGACGACTCGATTAAGAATGGAGCTGCCATCCAATATACTACTGTAGTGGCTAAAATTGAAATCACTGCACCAGTCCGGGAATCAATGTCCTGCAGACCCAAATTCTGTATTTGAATGGATAAGGCAAAAAGAAATCCTGAAGAGATTGCTAAAATTGATGCTAAGCTATCATTATTTATATCCAAAATAGTCCCTCACACAATTTAAATGACAGAATATTTTGAGAATTGAATTAGAAACCGCACTCAAAAATAGCATACAAAAATACCAAGATTTTAAAATTGAAGGGTGTTGGAATAAAACAAAGAGTTACATTAAACAAACATATTAAACAGGATTTAAAGATTTAATCAGAATGAAAACATTTAAAATTAAAAATAAAGGGCAACCAATTAGTCGTAGAACATTTAATACAATTTTTTCTCTGGGACTTGCAAACATTGCATTACCCCAAGCAAAGGCCAATAGAGGGCCAAAAATTGTAATAATTGGAGGTGGGATTGGCGGAGTTAATGTCGCTAGAATACTGGCTTTAAAAATGACTACTTGGAAAATTACTCTAATTGAACCAAATAAAGTGCATATAACGCCTTTTGGAACAAACCATTACCTAACAGGTACGCAGAACCTCCATAATTTTAGTTATCATTATAACACCATTTCACAAATATCAAATATAGAAGTGATTCACGATTGGGTAACCTCAATAGATCCAGAAAAAAGAAAAGTTAAGTTAAAAAAATCTAAGAATTTAACTTTCGACAAACTAATAATAGCAACAGGCATAGGACTAATATTTGACTCAATTGAAGGGTACGACTTTGAATGCAGTCAACTATTCCCTCATGCATATGAGGGAACTAATGATTCTCAATGGAAACTTCTTTTTCAGCAAATTAGGGCTATGCCAAATGGAGGGTTAATGACAATCTCTGTGCCAAAAAGACCTTATCGATGCACCCCTGCACCCTATGAACGAGCTTCATTAATTGCTGAGTATCTGAAACGAGAAAAACCAAAATCAAAAATTTTATTACTTGATTCAAAGAACGAATTCCCTTTGATGGATATGATTCTAGAAATTTGGAATAAAGACTATGGTAATCTAATAGAATGGGTTTCAGCAGATTTTGGTGGCGAAATAATCGCTATAGATAAAAAAAATAAAACCTTAATTTCAACTGATGAAAAATTTACTGCAGATGTCATAAACATAATTCCGCCACAATTCGCAGGAAATATTGCATCAGAGTCTGGACTTACTGATAACACAGGTTGGTGCCCAATTAACGGGAGTACTTTCGAATCTACTCTTATTCCTAATATTCACCTAATCGGAGACATCATCAATGCAGGCGACATGCCTAAATCTGCTTCTTCTGCTATAAGTCAGGCACAACATTTAGCTGCCGCCATACTAGCTGAGTTCGCTAGGAAATCACATATAAGAGGGCAATTAAAAAATTCCTGCTTCTTTTTTACCGGAAGCCAGAGCGCTGTGATTATTGGTGGAGAATATTATTTCGATGGGAACCATATCGTTGGACAGCGCGGCTATTCAAGTGATATTGATGAGAACAAACATGACCGACAACAAAATGCAATTCAAGCTCATAACTGGTATAAAGATATTACCCAAAAGACTTTTTTAAAATGATAACAGAAAATTTTTATCTGCAAATTCAAGTAATAAAAATTAGACGGCTTGCACACGCCTTAATGCATCTATCTCACTTTTAGAAAATCCCATTTCATTTAAAATTTCATCTGTATGCTGTCCCCGATCTGGCGTCGGCACATTCTTTCTCGATTCAAAACGGTTCATTTTAATAGGTTGCCCAACTAAATTCATTGACCCAAGTTTATCATGTTTAACGGGATGTTCCATATCCAAATGTCTGACCTGTGGATCCTGAAACACCTGGTCAATTGAATATATTGGACCACATGGGACACTAACCCCAGCTAAGATATCTATCCACTCTTGAGAGCTTTTTGTTACAGTAACAGCTTCAATTTCTTTATTTACCGCATCTCTATTCTGAGAACGAAGTTCAGCTGTCATAAAATCCAAATTATGTTTAATATTTGGAGCTTTGAGCACCTCACATAATCTTTCCCACATAGCATCACCAGACGCTGCAATATTAATATAGCCATCTTTTGTCTTAAAAACACCCGTTGGAATGCTCGTTGGATGATTATTTCCTGCCTGCGGAGCAACCTCCCCTTTTACTAACCATCTAGCCGCTTGGAAGTCTAACATCGAAATTTGTGCCTGAAGCAATGATGTTTGGACCCACTGCCCTTCTCCAGATTGCTCACGCTCCAACAAGGCAATCAAGATCCCTATAGCACAATACATCCCAGCTGTTAAGTCAGCAATTGGTATGCCCGCTCTAACAGGTCCTTGGCCTGGGATTCCTGTAATTGACATAAGCCCCCCCATTCCTTGGGCAATTTGATCAAAACCTGGGCGCTTTCTATATGGCCCATCTTGGCCAAAGCCAGAAATACTTCCTAAAATAATTCTGGGGTTAACTTCTTTTAAGTTTTGATAATTAATCCCCAACCTATCTTTTACATCAGGGCGAAAATTCTCAACCACAACGTCAGCTCTTTCAACCATCCTATTTAAGGCCTTTATTCCCTCTGGCAATTTCAAGTTTAAAGTCATTCCCCGTTTATTCCGATGTACATTTTGAAAATCAGATCCAGAACGAGCCCCCCCCATACCTTTAGCTTGATCAATCCCTTCAGGTGCTTCAATTTTTATCACATTGGCCCCCCAATCTGCTAATTGGCGAACGGCAGTTGGTCCAGACCGGACACGGCAGAGGTCAAGAACTGTAAAGTGGGATAAAGGACCTTGATATTCTGACATATTATTTACCTATATTACTTTTTTTAAAAAAAATTGTAACCTGATATTAAATTATTTTAAAGTTTCCATTCAATCGTGGCAAATATATAAATTTTTATCTCCAAATTATTATTATTTTTCCTGCTCTCTTTCTATGATATTATGATCATCTCTTTATACGTCCATAAAAATAATATCATATTTAGCTGAGGAAAGTTGTATGAACAATCCTAATATTAGAACTGGAGCACAGCTCTTAGTTGATACACTAATCACAAATAATGTCGAAATGGCTTTTGGTGTTCCCGGTGAGAGCTATCTTGCTGTACTTGATGCTTTATATGATACAAAACAGATTGAGTTTACTATATGCCGACAAGAAGGCGGTGCAGCTATGATGGCTGATGCATATGGAAAACTTACTAGTCGCCCTGGTATTTGTTTTGTAACCAGGGGCCCTGGAGCAACAAATGCTAGTGCTGGCGTTCATATTGCCTACCAAGATTCATCACCAATGATATTGTTTATAGGACAAGTAGCCCGATCCATGTTAGATCGAGAAGCATTTCAAGAAATTGATTATCGACAGATGTTTGGAGGAATGAGCAAATGGACTGCACAAATTAACGATGCTGAACGTGTTCCTGAATATGTGAGCCGCGCTTTCTACTTAGCAATGTCAGGTCGCCCTGGACCCGTCGTCCTGGCCATCCCCGAGGATATGTTAAGAGAAGTAGCAAAACCAACTTTTTTAGCTCCTGCGCAAAAAATTGAAGCTCACCCTGGCAAGCCAGAAATTCAAAAATTTCATCAACTGCTTTCTTCATCAAAATCTCCTCTTATAATTCTTGGAGGGACTGGTTGGAGTAAAGAAGCTTGTTCAAATCTACAAATTTTTGCAGAAAATAATAATATCCCTGTGACTTGTGCGTTCCGCTGTCAGCACTTATTTGATAATGAACACCCTTTGTATGCCGGAGATATTGGAATTGGAATTAATCCAGAATTGTCAAAGAGAGTAAAAAATGCAGATGTTTTAATTGCATTTGGGCCAAGGCTCGGAGAAATCACTTCAGGGGGATATCAACTAATAAAACCCCCAGTAATCCCACAAACATTAATCCATATACATTCAGGGGCAGAAGAATTAGGGAGAGTGTATCAACCAGCACTTGCTATTAATGCAACTCCAACAACATTTTCAAGAGCACTAATCAACATAAAATCTATTAAGAGCAATCAATCCACCTCAAAAGCTAGAACTCAATACCTCAATTGGTCACAGCCCAAAAAGACCAAAGATAATATAAATTTAGGAGAAATTATAACCTGGCTTAGTAATAATACCCCATCAAATACTATTATTACTAATGGTGCTGGAAACTACTCTGCTTGGGTACATCGTTATTATAGATATAGAGGGTTGAATACTGGACTAGCTCCTACAAGTGGGTCCATGGGATACGGAACTCCAGCCGCAATTAGTGCTAAGAAACTCTATCCCGAACGGCTTGTGATTGCATTTGCTGGCGACGGCTGTTTTCTTATGAACGGACAAGAACTTGCAACAGCCGTTCAATATAAACTACCAATAATTATAATCGTTATAAATAATAGTATGTATGGCACGATCAGAATGCATCAAGAACGTGAATATCCGGAAAGAGTTTTCGCTACTAACCTGAGTAATCCAGATTTTGTAGCTCTGGGAAGGGCTTATGGGGCCTTTAGTAAACTAGTCAAAAGAACAGAAGAATTTTCTGTCATATTCCAACAGGCAATCGAATCTAAGCGCCCATCTCTAATTGAAATTAAAATATCTCCTGAAATTATAACCCCTTCAACAACACTTTCAAACATTCGTAAAACTGCATTAAAAAGATCGCTCTAATAATAATACTTAAGCATTAACAAACTTAAATTCTCAATTTTATTTTGTTAGGCCATTAGATATGATTGAAACTTCTATTAAGTCAATTATTTGGGTTAAAGCTCAAATTAGACTATGCGATATCAATTTTCTCCCCATTGTTGTAATTCGTAAAGGCGATCCCGATGCGGGAACTGTTTTATTAAAGATGAATAGAATTCCAATTGGTATTGAGGTCTTCAACCAAACTCGAACGTTACAAGGTGAAAAAGCTTGGGCATGTATTACAGGCACAATTCTTGTAAGCGAAGAAATTGCAAATTCACAAATTGAGATACAATGTAAGATTGATCCAGATCTCTGGGTGCTAGAAATTGAGGATCCACATTATAATTATAATTTTGAAGGGCCCATTATATAAATGAACATTAACCAGTTCGTTGAATCAAATGGTATCCAAAATCAGTCTCTACTATATCACTAAACTCACCCTTCTTAAGATTAAATGCTACTTCTTCAAACTCACTGACCATTGCACCGCGGCCAAACTCCCCAAGATCCCCACCTTTAGACCCTGAAGGACAGTCAGAATGCTCTTTCGCCAAATCAGCAAAACCCTCACCCTCTTCAAGTTTTTCCTTAAGCTCAGTAATAATCCCTAATGCTTCTTCCTTTCCCACATTATTTGTGGCACATAGTATATGTGAAGCTGTGATTTTTTTCGTCATAATAATACCTCAATATATTAAATATTTTAATTCACTTAATATCATTCTTTTCCTAAAAAACTATAATTCTTCTGGAAAAAAGACACTTACAAAATTAATGTGGTCTACCTCCCCACTTATCAGTAATTACTACAATAGATTTCAAAAAAATATACATTCATTAAGTCAATAAAGTGTATTTAATTAAAAAAACTATCAATTTCCACCAAACTCTCTAATTTGCTAAATTAGGATATGCATTTTATTATAAGATTAAGTCAAAAAAGACCATGCTACAGAATTTTTATCTTTTTGAATCAATTAAAATTAATTAAATTATTATAATTAGAAAATGAGTCAATTCTCAGCTAAAAGGATATTTTTTTGAAAAGACTCTTAATAATATTTATTCTTCTTGTGGTTATCTCAATTGTTCTCATTGGGATTCTATTTTTGCTTATACCTAATGAAAAGTTAAGATCTATAATTTCATTATTGCCTCTTACAAACGAGCATGTAGATCGTGGAATAAAGATAAAAAAGGAATTAAGATTAAAAATCAAAACTATAACTAGTGAAGTAAAACTACTTACTTTTAATTTCACCGGTCTACCTTCCCCTGAAAGCAAAACCAAAATTATCATAAATTTAAATGAAATCTCTGACGACCGCAAAAAACATAACAAAAATAATGAAATCACATCTTCAGAAAATAAATTAAGAGAGTCAGAATCAAAACAATCTGACTCTCTCCCGGTTCCCTTGATACTGTTAGAACCGAGAACTTTAAACTCAAAAAAAACCCTAAGTAATACCAAAGAGATTAAACCTAAGAGCAAATCTCAAAACCTTGTTATTACCGACACAATTAAACCTAATACTATGAACCCGACCAACCTAGCTCCAGCACCAGCAGCAGTGCCGATAGAAAAAGTTTTTGCAACTCAACTACCAAAGAAAGCGGTCTCAAAACTTGATAAAGTTATCGCGACTAACTTTAATCCTAATAAAAATATCAAAAACACCGCACCTAACAAAACAATTAAGAATAATAAAAAAATAAAAACTAAACCACCACCTATTGCTCCAAAAACGGGAAATAGTGCCGAAGAACACACACGCGGCCTTGCTTACTATAAAGGTGATGGAGTTGTTAAAAATGTAAAAACTGCAAGAAAATGGTTTTTAAAAGCCGCAGAAAAAAATCACCCTGCCGCTCAATACAACTTAGGAATAATGTCATATACAGGTCAAGGTATTAAGCAAGACTTCGGGGAAGCCGCAAAATGGTTTCGGTTAGCAGCAAACCAAGACCATGCTCTAGCACAATATAATCTTGGGTTTTTATATTATGAAGGAAAAGGTCTTAAAAAAGACTCCCTTCAAGGATTTATGTGGATTGATCGTGCCGCAAACCAAGGCGATGAAAAAGCAATTAAAGCTCTTGCCATTCTCGAAAAATCTTTGCCAAAAGACATTTATAAGAAAGAAAATACACCCTAGGTAAAGACCCCTTTAAATATCAATAGTTAAATCTTTTTTAAAAAAGATTTATTAACATTTAAAAAATTAAGTGAGATTCATCTTGAAAAAAGTTCTTTTACTTTCAATAACTATTTTAGTAGCAAGCTATTCCCCCGTATTCGCAGAGGAGAGTCCCCTTGTAAGCTTCAAAGTATTGTCGTTGTCAACGGCCTTAGAACTTGCCCAAAACACTCTTCAAAACTGTCAAAAAAATGG
>Ga0114996_10007457_pt1 | contig 12381 bp, 13 predicted proteins | sample ArcticOcean_MG_C_4_FD_87039 | JGI IMG/M metagenome (GOLD analysis project Ga0114996, IMG submission 87039) | Marine microbial communities from western Arctic Ocean - ArcticOcean_MG_CB4_134 | ecosystem: Environmental > Aquatic > Marine > Oceanic | place: Arctic Ocean: Canada Basin | collected... | reverse complement strand
CGCTCCTTCACGTCGCGAAGTGGCAGTGCTGACGTGCTCGAAGCTCTCGGGGTGACGATCGACCTCACGCCAGAACGCATGGGCGAGGTTCTCACTGAGGCGGGGATAGTGTTCATGTTTGCTCCCCTGCTGCACCCGGCGATGCGGCACGTCGGGCCGGTCCGACGTGGGCTTGGCATCACGACAGTCATGAATATCCTCGGCCCTCTGACGAATCCTGCCGGCGCCCAACGGCAGGTCATCGGTGTGGCAGACCCGGACCTCATCGGTCTCGTTGCCGATTCGCTTCAGGAACTCGGTCACATTCGGGCGCTCGTCGTACACGGAGAACCCGGCATGGACGAGATCAGCCCCTCCGGCGTCACGAGTGTCGCCCAGCTCTCCGAGTCCGGCGTCACCCGCTTTACGGTGACGCCCGAGGCCTGCGGGCTCGAAAGTACGGACCTCGCTTCGCTCGCTGGTGGGGAACCGTCAGAGAACGCGGAAGTGATCGAGAGAGTTCTGGGCGGTGAGCGGGGTGGGGCGAGAACTGCAGTTCTGCTGAATGCTGCGGGAGCGCTGTTCGTTGGTGGCGCGGTCGAATCGCTCGAAGCGGGGGTTCGTTTGGCGGAGTCGAGTATCGATGAGGGGCGTGCTGCTGATGCCCTTCGACGATTGAAGGAAGCCACGAACCGGTAACGAAAACCACGAGGCGACGGACGCGAGGGAGGCCACGAACAGAACGTTGCGCCCTCAGTCGTCTTGGCTGACGTGAATCAGTACTTCCTGATGACCCCCACCACTACACCCTGGACCCGCACGTCGGTTGCATCGACGAGGATCGGCTCCATGGTCGGATTCGCGGGCTGCAAGCGAACCCGTCCGTGAGGCTCCCGATAGAGTTTCTTCACGGTGGCCGCTTCCCCGGAAACGAGCGCGACGACCATTTGTCCGTCCTCCGCCGACTCCTGGGCCTGCACCACGATGTAGTCGCCGTCCCTGATTTGCTGCTCGATCATCGAGTTGCCCTCGACGCGCAGCACGTAGTTGTCCGTCTGGCGGCGCACCATGTCAGGGGGCACAGCGAGCGTCTCGGTGTCCTGAATTGCTTCGATCGGGAGTCCCGCCGCGACCGCGCCGAGCAGAGGGAGTTCAATGGAGGGCTCGCCCTGACCGGCTCGCACGAGCTCGATGGACCGGCTCTCATTGTAGGACTTCCTTATGTAGCCCTTGCGCTCCAGATTGCTCAGATGCTCGTGTACTGTCGCGAGCGATGCGTACCCAAAAGACGTTGCGATCTCCTCGAAGCTCGGGGCATAGCCCTGGTCAGCGATGAATTCGCCGATGTAGTCGAGAATTTCCTTTTGTCGCTTGGTCAGGGGCATTCCGGTGCCCTCCCTTCGCAGATGAACCCGAACAGGAACCGAAGTAAGGTTACCCGAACGTTGCCCGAAACGCAAGATCCGGTCTCGCTTCCTGGGGTTCTCGCGGACATCGTGCGCACTAAGCGTGAGGCGCTTGGTGCGCTCCGTGACCGGGCCTCCGACTTGGAATCCGCGCTCGAGGATGCGCCTCCGGTGAGAGACTTTCGTGCGGCCATCTCGGATCCTAGAACGGTCTCGCTGATTGCGGAGTGCAAGCGGCGATCACCCGGTGCAGGTCTCATCCGTTCCGACCTCGACCCTGTCGAACTCACGCGATCCTACGAAACGTCGGGGGCGGCCGCGCTCAGTGTGCTCACCGATGAGCAGTATTTTGGGGGTTCGAACGGGGATCTCGTCCGGATCCGAGGCGGCACGGCGATCCCCATTCTGCGGAAGGACTTCACGCTCGATACGCTACACGTGATCGAGGCTCGGGGGGTTGGTGCAGACGCCATCCTACTGATTGTGCGCATTCTCTCGGACGATTCTCTGCGCGGGCTGTTACGGCAGGCCGAGGCGCTCGGAATGCACGCGCTGGTCGAGACACACGATGCCTACGACCTCGACCGGGCGCTGGACGCCGGCGCGAAGATCATCGGGATCAACAATCGAGACCTGGCGACGTTCACGACGGACCTAGACACGACGTTGCAACTGTTGGAGCAAATCTCTGGCGATGCCTTGGTCGTGTCGGAGAGTGGAATTCGCGATGCCGCGGACATCTCGCGTCTGGGAAAGCGGGGCGTCGATGCGATTCTAGTGGGAGAGACTCTGCTCAGGGCCACAGATCCGGGAGCTGCGGCGGCGGAACTGTCTCGGGTCGCACGTGTCGAGCGTGTTCATGCGTGAGTCCCCCCTCGTGAAGATCTGCGGCCTTCAGCGCCGCGAAGATGTCGTCATGGCGGACGAGCACGGCGTGGATTTTCTGGGGGTTGTGATGACCTCGGGTTTCTCGCGAAGCGTGGACCTGCAGGCGGCAACAGAGTTAGTGAAGGGGGTTCGTGCGCGACTGGTTGCGGTCTTGGTCGACGAATCTACTGACGAGGCAGCAAGGAAGGCCGAAACGCTGGGTGCGCAGGTGATTCAACTTCATGGTGATGAGCCGCGAGACGTCCTAGAGGCACTGGCCGGACGAGGAAGCTGGTCCTTGTGGAAGGGAGTCCGGGCTCGCACCGTCGATGATGTCGTTGCGGCGCTCGACAAATATCGTGGACTGGCAGACGGAATCGTGCTCGAGGGGTGGAAAGAAGGTGTCGTCGGCGGCGGCGGCGTCCGCCTGGAACTCGACCCGGAGCGCGTCCACGAGCATCTGTCCGACGCTCAGCACTTGATACTCGCGGGTGGACTGGGTCCTGCTACTGTTGGGGCTGCAATCGTGCGCTTTCGACCCGACGTCGTCGACGTTTCTTCCGGCGTCGAATCGAAGGTCGGGTAGAAGGATCATGCTTTGGTACGGGAGTTCATCTCCGCCGCTCGGTCGGCGCAGGATGCGACCGGGTTCCACGTATCCAACCAAGGGGCTATAGGATGAGCACCAAGGCCCCCCAGCGCGGGCGTTTCGGCAAGTTCGGTGGGCGCTACGTGCCGGAGACGTTGATTGGGGCGCTGGACGAGCTCGTTGCGGCCTACGAGCAAGCTCAGCAGGACCCTGGGTTCCGACGCGATCTGGAGTACTTGCTGACCACGTTCGTCGGGCGGCCCACCCCGCTCTACAAGGCTGAGCGCCTAGGCGCGGAAGTCGGTCACCCCGCAGTCTACCTCAAGCGTGAGGATCTCAACCACACCGGCGCGCACAAGATCAACAACACGATCGGGCAGGTTCTCTTGGCACGGCGTATGGGCAAGCCGCGCATCATTGCTGAGACCGGCGCGGGACAACACGGCGTCGCGACGGCGACGGCGTGCGCGCTTTTTGACCTCGAGTGCGTCGTTTATATGGGTGAGGAGGACATTGAGCGGCAGGCCCTCAACGTGTATCGAATGGAACTGCTGGGCGCCGAGGTCAGCCCAGTCTCGTCGGGCACGAGGACTCTGAAGGACGCGACGAACGAGGCGATCCGGGACTGGGTCACCAACGTCGAAAACACGCACTACATCATCGGGTCGGTCGTAGGGCCAGATCCGTTTCCAGACATGGTTCGAGATTTCCAATCCGTGATTGGTCGTGAGGCTCGGGCTCAGGTTCTGGAGGCGGAAGACCGGCTCCCCGAAGTCGTGGTCGCATGCGTAGGCGGAGGCTCCAACGCGATAGGTATCTTCTCGGGTTTCTTGGCGGACGAGGATGTTCGCTTGATCGGTGTGGAAGCAGCGGGCGCTGGCATGAAAACCGGCAAGCACTCGGCTTCCCTCAGTGCTGGAAGCCCAGGTGTCCTGCACGGCTCGCTGAGCTATCTTCTGCAGGATGCGGATGGACAAGTTTCCCCCGCGCACTCCGTTTCGGCCGGACTCGATTATCCGGGCGTTGGTCCCGAGCATTCGTATTTGAGGGATCAAGGACGCGCGACGTATACATCCGTCACGGATCAGGAAGCCTTAGCGGCCTTTCATCGGCTCTCACAACTGGAGGGGATCATCCCCGCGCTGGAGTCTGCTCACGCCGTCGCATACGCGCTCCGAGAAGGGGCGACGTACCAGAGCGGTGGCCCCCTATTGGTCTGCCTCTCCGGTCGCGGTGACAAGGACGTCGCCCACGTCGCCCGCGTCGAGGGACGGGGATTTCCGCTGTAGGTGATCGAGTGACGGACGCCACCGGCCCAGAGGGGATCCCTGCTGCTGATCCTGTTCGGCATGCACGGCTTCGCGGACACGCCCTACCGTCAGATGCTCATGGCGTATGAGCATCACATGAAGGTGGATCTCACGGGGTATCCGTCGAACAATCGTCCGCGCGAGCCCACTCTTTTCTCCAGGATCGTAGCTGTAGCCGACGCCTTCGATGCCGGCACTTCCGTGCGCAGCTACCATTACGAGCCGTGGCCTCCAGATGCCGTGCTCAAGGAGATGCGCGACAATCCGAAGCGTGGGCAGGACGTACTTCTCGTGAAAGCGCTGATTACCGCGACGGGTGTGTATCCCGTGGGCACGCTCGTAATCCTGGATACGCGTGAGCTCGGCGTCGTGTCGCAGGTCAATCCCGACGTCAGCCTGCTCCATCGACCGACGGTGCGCGTGATTTCCGATCCGAAGGGTATGCCCCTCGCGAAACCGCTGACCGTTGATCTGTCCCGGGCCGACCCGGCTACCGGCCAAATCCGGAAAATCATCAAGACCACAGATCCGCAGAGGTACGGGATCCGAGTCAGCGACTACCTGCTGGCTTGATCTCCCGAACGTTCGAGGCTCGCCGCGCGGAAGGCCGAGCCGCTCTGGTGACATACGTCACCGCCGGATATCCTGCGCTCGATTCGACTGTGGCGCTCCTGGAGGCGCTTGCATCAGCCGGGGCGGATGTGCTGGAGTTGGGTATTCCGTTCTCGGACCCTCTCGCCGATGGCCCGACCATCCAGCGCGCTTCATTCGCTTCGCTGGAGAGCGGAACGACTGTGCGCTCCTTGCTCGCCAACCTGCGCACGTTCCGCTCACGACACGAGACGCCCGTCGTGCTCATGACGTACCTGAACCCTGTGCTGCGATACGGAGTCGATGCCTTCCTGGCGGATGCCGTCGATGCTGGTGCGAACGGTATTCTCCTGACGGATTTGCCCACTGGAGCGGATCCTGCACTTGAGGAGAAGATCTCCAAGTCACCGCTCGACTTGATCCGACTTGTCGCGCCGACCACCGCACCGGATCGAGTTCCCGAGGTTGCCGCGAGTGGTTCGGGTTTCCTCTATTACCTCTCGCGAACGGGCGTAACGGGGGCGAGGTCCGAGTTGAGGGACTCGCTCGCTGAGGAGGTCGGTCGTGTTCGAGCTGCGGTCTCTCTTCCGGTGGCCGTCGGGTTCGGAATCTCCACGCCGAAGCAGGCCGGCGAGATCGCCGCGGTGGCCGATGGCGTCATCGTCGGGAGTGCACTGATCCAGGTGCTCCAGGAGAGTGGGATCGATGCCGCTGCCCGCTTCGTGGCGTCGCTGCGAGCCGGAATGGACGCGGCCATCTGACTCGTTGCCGCGCCTGGATCTGTGCCGCCACAAACTAGGTGGCTGTCACGCTTCGGCTCCCCAGCATTAGTCGGACAGCGCATCGAGCGCACGCTCGTCGGGCTCGACGAACACGGTCTGCACGCGATCGGGCACGACCGAGCCCGGTGCCGCTCCACGCGGCTTTCTGACGTACTTGCGGAGAGTCCAGTCGACAGGCGCACTGCCGGAGGTGCGGGCCTTCGAGTGCAGCGCCGCGAGTATTGCGGCTTCCTCGAGGTCACGAGCGGGTGGATTGCCGGGGCCGTTCCACCTCAGAATGACATGGGCCCCCGCAGTGTGGCGCGCGTGCAGCCAGACATCGCTTGGCGCCGAGTGATGGAACGTGAGGTCGTCATTGTGACGCGCACCACGCCCCACTCGGATCTCGATCCCGCCTGAACTCCGGTACCGGCGGTATGGTGGTAATTGCTCGGTCTGTCCCTTTCTGACCGCAGGGACATCATCAGGAATGGCCGCTTCGATCTCGTCTGTGGATGCGTTGCCCGAAGCGGCGCGCTCGACGAGTGAACGCAGGGTCGCAAGTGCGGAGTCGGCCTGGGAGATGAGAGGTGGCAGCCGTTCCCGCGCGCGTGCCGCCTTCCTCGCGCGGTCATAGTAACCACTCGCGTTGGCATGAGGGGCCAGGGCAGGATCAAGATCCACTTCGACACTTTTCCCCTCGAACCCTTCGAGCCTCACTTTGGCTGCCCCGCTAGGAATTTCGGAGAAGCGGGCGAGGATGAGGTCTCCCGTCGCGCGCAGATCGGCCTCGTCCGGCAGGCCACTCAGCTCCGCGATCAATCGAGTCACTCGGCGCTCCGCCTGCTCGATCGCGCGCTCGAGGCGCCGAAGCAGTGGTGGGTCGAGCAATGCGGTTCGCGAACCGTCGGCACCGTCTTGGCCGGCCAAGCGTCCGAGCGCGTCGATGAGTGAGCTGGCTGGCTCGAAGTCCTCGTATGGCAGCACAAAAGGGTATGGCTGGGGGCCGCGAGGGGACTGCAATAGCACCGGTTCGGCTTCCGCTCCTTCGCATGCCCACCGCTGCCAAAGCGCCTGACCGCCATCCTCCGATGATCCGTCGAGAAGAGCGCTGGCGTTCATAGGGGACGTCCACGCCACGCTCGAGATGAGGCGCTTTCGTCGCTCCTTCTCATCGAGCCCGGAAGTGAACACCTGCCATTCATCGGCGGTGATGGCTCCATCCCTCCCGTGTCTGGCCGAGGGTGCGGGAAGAGCGTACGGCTGTCCCACACGCAGCGTGCGCTTACCGACGCGCGTGTGCAGCAGATGCCGAATGATCCGCTCTTCGCCCTCGGTCACGATGCAGTTCCATTGGTTGCCGAGTAGCTCAACTATGAGGTCTCGAGACTTTCGACGACCACGCACCGGCATCAATTCGAAGATGAGGAGTCGTTCATCCGGCGGAGCGTAGATCTTCCGCACGCGCGTCGGCAGCTTGATTGCGCCCTGACCGGGCTCGGAGGCGTCGAAGGTCTGCAGATACCCGCGGGTAGGATGGAGCCGCCACAGGAGTGTCGAGTCGCGGAAAAACAACACCACGTCTCCTTGTACTCCGTCCAAACGGATCGCCGAGAGCCGCGCACGTGCCAGGCGTTCGTCGAGCTCTCTCGCCGTGTGCCGCACAAGCAGTGCGTCCCATCGCATCGACATGGCGGAAGCTAACCGCGCCGACGATGTTTATCCGTGAATAACAGTCGACCCCCGCTCATCGAGGCCGCCGGCGAAGGCACGTTGCCTGATTGGGCGGTCGTAAGTCCAGGCAGGCACGCGCACATGGTGCGCGTCTCCGAGTTGATGGGTACTTGGGCTGAAGCCCTCGGACTCTCCGACTGGGACCGGTGCCGATGGCGTGCGGCTGGCCTCCTGCATGACGCCCTGCGCGATGTCGCCCCGGATGTTCTTCGCCCGAAGGTGCCACCGAACCAGTCGTCACTCCCTGGGCCAATGCTGCATGGCCCCGCAGTAGCCGAACGTCTGCGAGTGCACTCCGTGCTCGACGGCGAGCTGTTGCTCGCGCTGGCGTATCATACCGTGGGCCACCCATCGCTCGGCATGTTGGGTCGTGCGTTGTACGCGGCGGACTTCCTGGAGCCGGGGAGAGCGTTCCTCCCGGAGTGGAGAGCGGGGCTACGGGCGAGAATGCCTGAAGAGCTCGACGCCGTCACTCGGGACATCGTAGGCGCTCGAGTCACTTACCTCGTGGATCGGGGTTTTGACCTGCCTGCCGATACAGTTGGATTCTGGAACGTGTTGGTGGTCGTGTAGTGGCCGGTCCACGCTCCCGAGTTGCTTGGGGCCTGGTACTTGGTGTCGTCGCGGGCGGCCTCGCCGTTGGGGTCGGGGTCTTGATGGTTGGCGCTGACGTAGCACCGGCTCCTTTGGTGGTGAACGAATCGCGCCAGGACCCGCTGGCGGGCCCGCGGGTTCGTGTCGAAGTCCTGAACGCGGGGGGCGTTGACCGCTTGGCGAGGGACGCGACCGAGTATCTACGTGACTTCGGGTTCGATGTTGTGGACTTTCGAAACGCCCGAGACGTCGGTGCCGATAGTTCTCTGGTCCTGGACCGCGTTGGGCGGGAAGAAACCGCGAGGGCCGTTGCGGAAGCACTCGGAATCAATAACGTGCGGAGCCAACCGGACTCCAATCTCTATGTGGATGTGTCCGTAATGCTCGGTAGCGAATGGCATCGCCCGGGACCGCCTGAGGCTGAGCAAGAGCAGCCAGCCTGGTGGGATCCACGTGGTTGGTTCGCGCGTTAGACCACGACTCACGACTTCATGAGATAGATGGCGAAAAGCAAGGGTAGGGCGAGGGCCGGCAAGAGTGTCGACGCCGACGCCGAAACGTCGGAGGAATCCGGGTCCAAGGACTCCGGGATGTCCAAGAAAGGTCGGGGGTCCAAGAAGGACGCGCCGCCAGAAAACACGTTGGTCGAGTGGGCGAAATCCATCGTTATCGCGGTGCTGCTCTTCGTCTTTCTTCGTTCGTTCCTCCTACAGACGTTCGTCATCACGTCTGGATCGATGGAAGAGACGCTGTTGGTCGGCGATATGCTGTTGGTGAATCGCGCCTCGATCGGGTCTCGTATTCCGCTCACATCAGTGCGGATTCCCGGCTATTCCACGCCCAAGCGCCTCGACGTGCTTGTCTTCGACCCACCACACGAAGAGACGCTAAAGCTCGTCAAGCGACTGGTTGGCATGCCTGGCGATACACTGCGGATGAGCGATCGCGTGCTTTATGTGAATGGTGTGGCCGTGGACGAGCCCTACCTCAAGCACAGCGACGTCAGCGACGAGATGCACCCGTGGATGGAGTGGCAGAGGGACTTTCTCTTGCCTGACGCCGACCCGCAGACCTATGCGCCCACTCGTGACAATTGGGGGCCGCTCGTGATTCCCGAGGATCGATACTTCATGATGGGGGACAACCGGGAGACGAGCCTGGACTCTCGGTATTGGGGCCTTCTAGAGGGTTGGCGCTTCGAGGGTCGGGCGGTCTTCACGTACTTCTCGTACAACAAAGGGTCCTACAGGCCATTCCCGTGGATTCGGGAGATCCGCGCAGGCCGAATCGGTCGCGCCATCAGGTAGTCGCTGGCCGCGTACCCTTTTCGAGCTGCACGAGTGCATGCGCCCGCAGCTGGCCGCACGCGGCGTCGATGTCTCGTCCGCGTGTCTCACGCACTGCTGCGGGTACTCCGGCCGCTTCCAGGACAGCTGCGAATTCTCTGATCCGCTCGCTAGGGGATGGCCCCCAGTCCTGATACGGAATCGGATTGAACGGGATGAGATTGACGAACGCGCGGACTTTCTTGGCGATCTTCGCGAGCTTGGGCGCCAGAGCTAAGTCGTCGTTGACTCCACGGATCATCGTGTACTCGAACGTGATCCTCTTGCCACCAGCGGCGTCGAATTTCTGGAGCGCTTCCAGCAGCTCCGGGAGGGGGTATCTCTTCTCCAAGGGGATCAACGAGCCGCGCAGTTCGGTCTCGGGCGCGTGCAGCGAGAGCGCGAGCCGGAACTGCTCTGGCCGTTCCGCTAGCTCGAGGATGCCAGGCACGACCCCGACGGTCGACACCGTGATGCGTCGTGCCCCGACCCCGTATCCCTGGTTCAGGATTGTGAGGGACGAATGCACGGGCTTCCGGTTAGCCAGCGGTTCTCCCATGCCCATGTACACGATGTTGGTGATCGGTACGCGCTCGTTCTGCTCGACCCACCGGCGAGATGCTCGGTATTGGGACACGATCTCTCCGGCCGTGAGATGCCTGTCGAAGCCGCCCCATCCAGTCGCGCAGAACGTGCAGCCAATCGCGCAGCCGGCTTGGGACGAGATGCACAGGGTCATCCTCGTCTTCGTTGGAATCAGCACCGATTCGATCAACTTGCCGTCGGCCAGCTTCCAGAGGTGCTTGACGGTACTGTCTTTGCTTTCAGCGACCTGTGCCGCTTCCGCTTCGACCAGTGTGAAGCGCTCGCTGAGCGCGTCCCGTTCGCCGGAGGGCAAGTCGGTCATGTGCTCGATCGAGGGTGCCAGTCCCTCGTAGATCCACCGCGTGACCTGTGCAGACCGATAGGCAGGCTGCTCCCTGGCTTCGAAGTGCTCCGTGAGTGTCTGGGTCAGCTCGTCGGGCGTCAACGAGAGCAGATCAATGGCTTGTTTCGGTGGCATTGCTTAACTTAGCCGCCGACCGGAACCTGCTGAAGGCGACGCGAGCGATAGGCTCACTGCGCCGACCTCCGTGGTCCCCGGCATGACGCGCTGGCTTGCGCGAGGCACTTTGATTGCTGGTGCACGCGGCCCGGAGCTGCTGGTGATGTCGCACACCCTGCCGAGTGACCTCGGCCGTCCCGAGACGCGCTGACTCGCCAACGAACCCGAAGACCGATTGTGAGATGACCGATATGGAGAACGAGCGAACCCAGATGCGCTCGCGCATGGTGGGTGGCCTGAGGGTCGAACATGCGGGCGAACAGATCGAATTGGCTGGCTGGGTGCACCGCCGCCGGAACCTCGGTGGCCTGGTGTTCGTCGACTTGCGCGACCGCAGCGGCTTGCTGCAGGTCTCGTTCGGTCCCGACTGGACCGATGCCGCGAGCATGCATGCCGCAGGCGACATCGGGCACGAGGACGTGATTCGAGTGGTGGGGACGGTTGAGCTCCGCCCGGAGGGCGCCCGTAACTCGGGCATCGCGACGGGGGAGGTCGAGTTCAAGGCCACGAAGCTCGAGATCCTCTCCGATGCCGAGACGCCCGCTATCCCCGTGTACCAGGCAGCGGAAGACGCGTTGCCCGCGGAGGAACTCCGGTTACAGCACCGCGTTCTCGATCTTCGACGTCGGGAGCTACAGCAGGCGCTGATCTTACGTCACGATCTGACCCTCGCGACGCGGAACTACATGGACCAGAGTGGCTTTCTCGAAGTCGAGACGCCGATTCTGACCAAAGCGACGCCGGAGGGCGCACGCGACTACCTGGTGCCGAGCCGTGTTCACAAGGGCGAGTTCTACGCGCTTCCCCAGAGCCCGCAGATCTACAAGCAGATCCTGATGATCGCCGGCTTCGATCGGTACTTCCAGATCGCGCGATGCTTCCGTGACGAGGACCTGCGTGCGGACCGCCAGCCCGAGTTTACGCAGATTGATGTGGAAGCGTCCTTCGTGGAGCCGGAGGACATCTTCGTATTGATAGAGGGGCTCATGGCCCGCCTCTCGGACATCGCCAGACTCAGCGCATCGCTGCCATTCCCCCGTATCACCTGGGCGGACACGATGGACCGCTTCGGAACGGACCGTCCCGACCTGCGCTTCGGACTCGAGATCACGGATTGGACGGAGGCGACGGCTTCTCTGGACTTCGGCATCGTCCGTTCGGCGGTCGAGGCCGGAGGCCGTGTGCGCGGCATCCGGTTGAAGGGCGGAGCGCGCCTGTCCAGGAAGCAGATCGAGTCGATCGAAGCTGAAGCGAAGGCGACGGGAGCCCCTGGCCTCCTGTGGACCAAGTGCACCGATGACGGTACTTCGGGGCCGCTCGGCAAGTTCTTGCAGCCGGAGAACGCGGCCGCCATGGGCTTGGAGGCGGGCGATCTCGCGTTGGTTGCCGCGGGCTCCGACCACATAACCTCACCTGCGTTGGCGGCCGCGCGTATGGCGGCCATCAAGATCCTCGAGATCGAGCCGGAGAAGCAGCACGCATGGCTGTGGGTCACCGACTTTCCGGTCTTCGACGAGGAGGACGGCGTGTTGACTGCGAGCCACCATCCGTTCGTGATGCCTCACATCGATGATGTGGACTTGCTTGAGTCAAACCCGGCGGCGGTGCGAGGAACCGCGTATGATCTGGTGTACAATGGAACCGAGTTCGGGTCCGGCAGCATCCGGATCCACCAGCCGGAGCTTCAGCGGCGCATCTTGCGGGCGCTGGGGCTGAGCGACGAGGAGATCGATGAGAAGTTCGGGTTCTTGCTCAAGGCCTTGGCGGCGGGTGCCCCGCCGCACGGGGGTATCGCGCTGGGAATGGACCGGATCGTGCAGCGCTTCACTGGATCAGGTAATCTCAGGGACGTGATTGCGTTTCCGAAGACCACTGCGGCACGAGCTCTTTTCGAGGGCGCACCTACTGCGCTCGAGGACGAACACCTTGAGGAGCTCGGGCTCGCGATTACGAAGGGGCATGAGGGAGGCTGAGACCTTCCAGGAGATAATTTGGCCAACGGCGATATGATTGTGGAGCATCGACTCGATGCGGAGGGGGCGGATCCCCTCATGCTGACCGGAGTCACGGATAGCAACCTTCAGGAGGTTACGCGGCTCTACGGCATTCGGCTCGTGATG
>Ga0114996_10007455_pt1 | contig 12384 bp, 11 predicted proteins | sample ArcticOcean_MG_C_4_FD_87039 | JGI IMG/M metagenome (GOLD analysis project Ga0114996, IMG submission 87039) | Marine microbial communities from western Arctic Ocean - ArcticOcean_MG_CB4_134 | ecosystem: Environmental > Aquatic > Marine > Oceanic | place: Arctic Ocean: Canada Basin | collected... | reverse complement strand
TCGATTCTTAGACATAGATTTAATTATATGTAAATAAGCGATTTATGTGGACTTTATCGGATTTATTGGTGATCACAAACGAACAGTGTCATTTAATCAGGGCACTTATCTTGCTATAGTCACTTCCAAAGTGCTCAATGAAGGCGTCAACATCCCCGAGGCTAATGTCGCCGTGGTACTCTCGGGCAGCGGCACTATCCGCGAACACGTGCAGCGCTTGGGCCGCATCCTGCGCAAACGCGAGGGCAAACAGGCAACGCTCTACGAAGTCATTTCCAAAGACACGGTAGAGGACCGCATTAGCCAGCGCCGCCGCCGCCACCCGGCCTATTACGCCAAAGTGCAAAGCTAATGCTGACTTCCGATCTACTGCTCACCCGCTCGCGCGGCCCCTATATCGAACCGCGTTATGTCGACGCCACCGACGACCAATACCTCGACCTAGCCCAGGCCCTGATCGATATTTTTCAGGCACACCAAGGCCACAGCCGCAAAGAGCTGCAGGCCGCTCTCGACCAATACGCTGGCGACCGCACCGACTACCGCATCCAGCGCGGCCTGGCCAAGCTGCTCTTTGACGACCACTGCGAATTCCACATCACTAGTCCCATTCCCCCCGAAGAGTTGCGCCAGGCGACCTTTGCATTGAGCCGCGAAAACCATCCCATCGTGCGCGACACCAGCCTCATCTACCCGGTGCAGCGCCAGGATGTGCTCGACCAGGTAGGACGCAAATTCGACTTGGCCGCCGATCAGGTCCTCGACGGCCTCTACGCCGATTTGACCGAGAACCATCAACTCTCCACCTTTGCGGTCCCCGAATCCAACTATCTGCTCAATCGCTACAATGTCGCTCTGGCCCAGGCCATGCTCTACCGCTGCGATTCACTGCAACTCAGCGTCCACCGCAATCTGCCGGTGCGCTACAAGCAGCTATTTAAGTTCATCAAGTTCTATCGCCTCATCCACGCCATCGAAGGCGATCTGGATGCCGGTTACGAAATTGTGCTCGACGGGCCCGTCAGCATGTTTCGCCACTCGCAGAAGTACGGACTACAAATGGCCGTCTTCCTGCCGGCTCTGCTGCTCTGTACCCGCTGGCAGATGCGCGCCGACATAAAACGAAAGGACGGCCGCAAACAAGAATTTATACTCGACGATCAATCTGACTTAGTCTCCCACTACCGCAACCAGGGGGAGTATGACTCACTGCTGGAACAGACCTTTGCCGAGCGTTTTGAAAAAGCCAAAACCGAATGGCAGATGGAGCGCGAGACCGAAATTATCAATCTCAAAGAAACCGTCATGATTCCCGACTTCGCCTTCCGCCATCCGGACGGCCGCACCGCCCTCTTTGAAATCATGGGCTATTGGCGCCCCGAATACCTGCGCCGCAAACTAGACAAACTGCGCCGCGCCCAGCGCCACGACCTCATCGTCGCCGTTTCTGCCAACCTCAATGTCAGCGAAGACGATTTTAAGGACGTGCCCGGCGGCGTATTCTTTTTCAAAAATCGCATCCAACCTAAAGACGTCATCACCCAATTAGAACAGGTACACTAGAATCGCTATGAGCACTTTTCTCGCAGAACTAGAACAAACCCCGTTGCTCAGCGACGGGGCCACCGGCTCCTACCTCTTTGAGCGCACCGGTCGACTTTCGGAAACCAACCATGTGTACGAAGCCCTCAACCTCGGCCATCCCGACCTCGTCCGCGAGATCCACTTTGCTTATCTCCAGTCCGGCGCCCGCTGCCTCACTACTAATACGTTCGGCGCTAACCTCACCCACCTGGGGCCGCGCGGCCAGGGCGAACACGTCGATGCCATCAACAGCGCCGGCGTCGCACTGGCCCGCGAGGCGATCGAAGTATTTCGCGCCCAGACGCAGATCGCTACCCCCTTCTTTGTACTCGGATCTATCGGTCCCACGCTCGAAGGCCAAGAATCGCTGCAGGAAGTTAAAGAAGTCTACCGCAAGCAAATCGACGCCCTAGTCTCGGCCGGCGTCGACGCCTTATTATTGGAGACCTTCACTTCGCTGCTCCATATAGTTTCGCTGATCGAATTGGTGCAGGAAAGGGATAAGACCCTGCCCCTTATCGTGCAGATGTCGCCCCAGACCGATACCAGCACAGACTGGGAACAGGAGCCAGTAGTCTTCATCAAAACCATGGCCGATATGGGCGTCGATATCGCCGGTTTCAATTGCTGCGCCCCCTGGGAAGCAACGACCGTCCTCGACGCCGTCGCCAACCTAGACGCGGTGCGGGAAGGCCGTCTGCAACTCTCGGCCATGCCCAACGCCGGTGGTTTTCAGCGCATCGGCCATCGCTACATGGCCCGCGTCAACCCCGAGTACATGGGCAAATTGGCGCGCACCTTTGCCGCACGCGGCGTCAAATTATTGGGCGGCTGCTGCGATGTGCATCCCCCCCACGTCAAGGAAATGCACAACTATCTCAACAGTGGCCACAGCGACGCCGTTTCTTCTCGGGCTGTATTCCAGGCATCGGGTCTGCAACCAGTGGGCGACGAGCGCAAGCAAAACAACGGCCCCTTGTCGCGCAAGCTCAAAGCGGGCGAGTTTGCTGTCAGCGTCGAAGTTTTACCCGCCCGCGGCACCGCCCCCAAAACCCTCGAGGCTAAAGTCAACTTCATCGACGCATTGGCCCGCTCTGGTCTAGCCGACGCCGTAGATGTGACCGACGGCTCGCGCGGCATCCCGCTCATGCCACCGGGCGACTTCATCGGCATTGTGCGCCAGCGTCTAGGCTGGTCTGCCACAAACGGCGACCCAATCGAATTCATCCCTCACTTTACCAGCCGCGATCTCAATGTCATGGGTGTGCAGGGGCGACTAGTCGGCTACCACGCCCACCGCATCCACAATGTGCTCTTCATCACCGGCGACCCGCCTAAGATGTCGCCAACCTACCCGCGCTCCACTGCCGTCTTCGATCTAGACTCGGTGGCCATGATCCACTATACCCACGCCTGCCTCAACGCCGGATCCGACTTTGGCGGCCAGCCCCTGGGACGCCACAAAGACCCGCGCACCCACTTCACCATCGGCAGCGGCTTTGAACCCGAAGCCGTCAATATCGAGCGCGAACTCGACCGCTTGCGCCGCAAAATAGACGCCGGTGCCGACTATATCATGACCCAGCCCGCCTTCCGCCACGCGCCCTTAGAGGTCTTGGCACCATTTCGCGCCCAGACGGCGATTCTGGTCGGTGTCATGATCCTCACCAGCCTGGATCACGCCCACCGCATGGGGCAAATTCCCGGCGTCGTCATTCCGGACGAAATTTACCAGCGTTTAAGTGTGTATGAGAAAGCCGCGGATCAGGGCAAAGTCGGCAAAGAAATCGCCGTTGAACAAATCCATTGGATCAGAGAACAAGAATGGGCGGGCCTGTACATGATGTCGCCGGACCACCGCCCCATATTAGATACGCTTACGAAAGGACTCGCCTGAGCGCGTCCCCGTATTGCTTTTGTACCCACGCCACCGCTTCCTCCCGGATGTTGAGCCGCCCTTCCAATTGCTCGTCTTCCAGCGCCGTCAATATCTCTTTGAACAAAACGCCGGGCTTAAAGCCCATGGCGATCAAGTCGCGACCGCTCAACAAACGCGGAGGCCGCAGATCTTCGGGCTCGGCTTCTGCCATTTTTTCGCGGCAAAACTCATAGAGGTCCAACTCGCCGTGGCTGGCCAGGCAATCGAGCCGATGCAGCTCCAACAATTCTGCAAAATCAGGTTGGCGCAAAAAACGCTTTAGCTTGCTGGCCCGCATATCCTTGACGTTGCGGAAGCGCATGTGCTGGGCGGTCAGAGTGCTGATGGTCTCGGTCTCGGCGTTGGACATGCGCAAACGCCGACACACCTTTGCGGCCATTGCCGCCCCCACCGCATCGTGTCTATTAAAACGAATGCGATCCGCCACCTCATAGGTAGACGGCTTGCCGATATCGTGCAGCAGCACCGCCCACGCCAGGGTGGCGCTGGACTCTTGCAAACCATCCAGCAATATTTTTACGTGCGTCCACACATCGCCTTCCGGATGAAATTCCGGCGGTTGGGGCACGCCGTCCAGCGCCACTACCTCGGGCAGGACCTCGGCCAGCAAACCCAATTCCAACAATAGCTGCATGGCGGTGGCGGCGCGCCCCTCAATGAGCATCTTGGTCAACTCGTCGCGGATGCGCTCGGCGCTGATCTGCCCGATATTGCCGGCCCCTGCAGCGATGGCCTGGCGCGTCTGGGCCGCGATGGCAAAGTCCAAGCGGGCCGCAAAACGCACCGCCCGCAACATGCGCAGATAATCTTCGCCAAAGCGCTGGGATGCATCCCCAATGGCCCGCACCACCCGCTGCTCAATATCGTCCTGCCCGCCCACATAGTCGATGATGCGTTCTTCGAACGGATCGTAAAACATGCCGTTGATGGTAAAATCTCGGCGCTGGGCATCTTCTTCGGCACTGGAAAATTCTACTTCCTGCGGATGTCTGCCGTCCAGATAGTGACCGTCGCGCCGAAAACGCGCCACCTCGTACTCGCCCTCATCCAAGACCACTACGACAATGCCAAATTGCAGCCCCACCGGCACCGTGCGCGCAAACAGCTGCATCACCGCTTGCGGATCGGCATCCGTGGCCACATCCCAATCTGCCGGCTCAGTCCCCAATACCATATCGCGCACGCAGCCCCCTGCCAACAACGCCTGGTAACCGGCATCCTTTAGCGTCTGGACAATGCGCAGCGCACCTTCTTTCACGACAGATCTTTTCTCACTATAATTTGCTGGATTAGCGCACCTTAAAACTTTCCACGATGCTGACAGAATTTTCAGCGCCGTTGGAGCGGGTGCTGGCGATGACTTTCCAATAGTAGATCTCGCCGGACTCGAGCGTCACAGTAGCGTCTGAGGTGAGGCTGCGACCTTGAAAAACGGCCAACGTATCGCTGGTCAGCGGCATGGCGGAAATTTCCCCGCTGGTTGGCGAGGTCGTGACAATAACCTGGTAGGTCAAAGCTTCGGGCACGGCCTGCCAGTGGAAGGTGGGCGTAGGCGAGGTGAGTTCGCCCTGCAGCGGCTCGGTGAGCACGGTCACCGCCAGCGCTGCATCGGATACGCTCTCTGAGGGCACACTTTCCTTGCCGCCCCGATCCACCGCAGCTATGCGGTAAAAATAGCGCACCCCAATCTCGACTTCCTCGTCTACGAAACGCGGGTCCGCTACTTCGGCGCGCGCTACAACGTCGGAAAAATTCGCCTCTTCGGCGCGGTAGACGCGATAGAGCTCGAGGTCGGCTTCTGTATTGTCGTTCCAATCGAGCAGGATATCGAGTTGATCGAAGATGACAATATTGCGCGCCCCGGCCCGCAACCCAGTGGGCGCCTGGGGCGACAGGGTATTAAAGGGTTGGCCGCTGACACTGTTGGAAGGGCCGCTTTCGTTGGCCGCCCCATCCACTGCCGTGATATGATAGGTGTACTCTACTTCGTATTCGAGACCGCGGTCGTCAAATTGGGTCTGGAAAGTGGTGTCCACTGCTAGGGCGGGCTCTGCGGCTGCGGCGCGATAGACGACGAAGAAAGTCCAATCGGTGTCGGCCGGCGCCGCCCAGGTCAATTGGATCTCCCCGTCTCCTATTTTGCCCACTTGCAGATTGGATGGCCGGTCCGGAGGAACGACGTCCGGGCTGAGTTGCGGCCCTCCCGAACTATCGCCGCCACAGGCCGTCATCCAGACCCCAATACCCAGAACCAACACAAGGATCAGGCGTTTCATTATTTATCTCCCCAATAGCTATTTCTTTTAAAACTGCCAAGAGTGCGGCATAAACGCAAGCAGATAACGCACCTATATTTTAAATGAATAGTAAATCCTCAAATCAAGCCACAAGACAGCGAACAGAAATTGACAAAGAGAACGGCAACCTTTCTCTTTCTAACAACGCCTAATCAAGCGCTCAGGATCTCTCTTTTGCAAACTACCAGCTCAAAAATCGGCCCAATCCTACGCTGGCTCGTGGGCCTCTGCCTGCCCGCCCTGCTGCTGGCCGGCGGCAGTGCTCTGGCGCTTTGGGCCGAATACCACACGCCTTATGCCGCCGTGCGCCTGGGAGACTACCTATTGCAGCACAACGACGAGCGCCGCCAGCACGGGTCCGTCTGGCAAGGCATATTGGCCAACCGCCAGAGTCGCACCGTAGTCGATTCGCTGGCGCAAAGCGATACTTTGGCGTTAACGACCGTCCCACCCGCCGTGCTGCAATACCAATTTGCCAGCGAATCTCGCGGTTCCGCACTCTACGTGTTCCGCGCCCACCGCCGCCCGCTGCAATTAGACCAGATATCTGGAAAGACGGTGCAATCCCTAGCCCGCTCCCTCGAAATTTATCGCCGCGGTAACGCTCTCCCTATCCGATCTATAAAAACCGCCTGTTGGAACTCTATCTCAATACCGTGTTTATGGGGCCGACGCCTTGCGTTACGGCGCCCTGCGCATCCATACAACCCTCGACATCCAATTACAAAGGAGCGCCGAAGAAGCCGTTGCTTGGGGGGTAGCCAGACTCGATCACCGCATGAACTTCCCCAACTACGAAGCGGCCCCCTTGGAGCAGCGCCAGAATTACGTCCAAGCTGCCCTCGAAACAGGGGCTATCTCCCCGCTATCTCTCTTTGTCGATGAGCTCAAACCTTACGAGGTCGACGGCAAGGATTGGATCCCGCGCAACTACGGCGACCACTACCTAGGACTCACCACCGCCGCTTGGGCCCTAATCAACTCGGCCAATTCTACCGCCGTGCAGATCACTGATAAAGTCGGTCCAGACAAAATCGTTGCCCTAGCCCACAGATTGGGTTTCAAAAGCGAAATCGGCCCCTACAAAAGCATAGCTCTGGGTGTAAATGAAGTCACCCTGCTCGAAATGGCCTCCGCCTACGGTGCCCTGGCCGCCTCTGGCCTGCTCGTCGAGCCCACCCTCCTGCAACGCGTCGTCGATGCCGAAGGCGACACGCTCTTCGCCCACACCCCGCAAATAACCCAAGCGCTCTCACCCGATCTAGCCTACCAGATGCTCCACCTGCTGCGCCAAGTCATTGACCGCGGCACCGGCCGCAGCGTCCGCCGCATGGGCTTTTCGCATCCAGCCGCCGGCAAAACTGGCACCACCAACGACAATACCGATGCCTGGTTCGTCGGCACCACCCCCGATCTGGCCACCAGCATCTGGGTCGGCTTTGACCAGCGCCGTCAGCACAAACTGGTGGATACCGACGGCAAACAAATCACCGGTGGCAGTGGTGCCGCGCCTATCTGGGCAAAGTTCATGCGGGAAGTGTACAAACACAAACCTGCGACCGACTTCCAAAAACCACCCGGCATGCGCCTGATCAAAGTAGACCCGCAAACTGGGACTGCACCAACTGCTAACCTAGCAGCAATGCGCCCCATCTCCGTCGCCCTCAACCGCGACGAGCACGCCAATACCCCGGCCGAAGTATTGGACTTTGAAGCCCAATACCATAACTCACTCATTGATTCGACGACCAGAGAAATGTGGCAAAACACAAGACTCAATCCAGAGTAAAGCCACCCTTGATTAAACGCCTACAACTCCTATCTTATCTCACAACCACTACAAACCCATAGGCAATGCTTGGCATGGAGCACATCCTCACTTTATCTAACCTGCTCAGCTTTTCCCGCGTTCTGCTCATCGCGCCCTTCCTGTACTATCTTTCTTTTAATACGCCGCAACACAATTGGATGGCCTTCGGCATTGCCATTTTGACCATACTGACCGACTACTTCGACGGCATACTGGCCCGCCGCAACAACCACGTGACCACCTTTGGCAAGTACATCGATCCCATCGCCGATAAATTGTTTGTCGGCGCGGCAGTACTGTACCTGACCTTCTACCGGGGCAATATGCCGATGTGGTTTTCTTGGATAGTCATCGGCAAAGATGTGTTGATCTTATTGGGGGGAGTAATTCTCTTGCGACGGGGCATCGTCGTGCAAGCAGACAATCCAGGAAAAATCACCATCTGCGCCATGAGCCTGGTGCTCATCTTCTATCTGTTTAATCTAGATCAATTGGGCTGGTGGGCGATGCTTTTGACCACGCTCTTTGTCTTGCATTCGACCTACTTCTACACGGCCAAATTTGTGCGCTTTTTGCGCGGCACAGCGCCCTATAAATCGTAGCGAATGGTGCGCACGCCCAGATAAAATTGGGCACAGGTAGCGATGAGATTCAAATTGGACCACTCAGTGCGTCCCCAATGTATAAAGACGAAAACCAAAACCAGGCCCACCGCGATAATACTCAATACCTGCAAGGCGCGTTTGTATTTGTGAATCGCCACCAGATTTACGCCGACTATCAACAATATGACCTGACAGACGATAAACAGCGACATATCGAAGGGCAGAGCATAATTGATCGCCATCCCGATCCCGATCGCCGGTATCATTACGCCACCAGACACCCAAAATAACAAACGCAGAATTTCGCTCTGATTTTTTTCTATATCTACGTACTGAAACAGAAAACTGACAAATGGTCCCATGCTTAACCTGCGGCTTTCATTTCGTCGATAGATTGGTCTTCCCCGTCGTCGGGCAAGAAGAAAAGGCGAATATCGCCGGCGTGTTGCGCCAGCCACGCCCTGATAATCTCTGCCTTGTAGAGGGGATGGCGCTCGACCATTAAAAAAACTTTGTAGGGGCTGTATTGCACCAGCCGCGCCAAAAAGTCGAGCAATGTTTCCGCTGTCAATAAGCGGTCGATAACCATAAATTTCAGCAGTCCCCGATTGTTTATAGCGGAGATCACATGTCCCGAAAAGGGACGTACAGCGGCCAGGGCCACACTGCCCTCCGCCGTCCCTGGTCTCTGGTCGGCAGCACGGTGGCCGATGTGGACTTCGACTGCGGCGGCCCAGTATATCCTGGCCCGCTCGCGCCGCGCCCAACGGCGAATTTGCCCGTATTCTTTCTCGAAGTGGGTAGACCGCCGCCCCAGCACATAGTGGCGAAATTTCTGCACCCCCAGACCCCAACGAATCAAATAGCGCCCCACGGTCCAACGCGACAGCCGCACGCCAAATTGCTGCCGGACCAGCAGCGCCACATTCTCCCGGGTCCACAAACCATCGCCCAATTCGAGTTGATCGGGCAAATGCTTTACCAGCGTACGCACGATGTGGGCCACCTGCCACGACTGCAATCGCCCTCCCTGAGGACGTCCCTTGCGTTTAGTCTTGAGCGCTTTGCTACCACCTTCGCGGTATGCTTTGACCCACTTGGCCACTGCTTGCCGCGTGACACCATATAAACGGGCCACTTCGCCTTGCTTAACCCCCGACTGCACTGCTTCGATAGCCTTGAGGCGCAATGCCTCCTGGTCTGCGGCCGGGTAGGAGCGCGCGTCTTTGTTTTCTTCTTTTTTCATAACGCCTAGGTAAACTATTTAATGCTCTGATCGATTAAGGTAAACTATTTATTGCACCAATGTCAACAAGCGGACAAAAAAATATCCCTAAGCTATTAACCCAAGGATATTTAGTAGAACAATAACTCTGAATTATACCGACATGATTTCCGTCAAGCGCTGCGCCACGACCTCTTCCTCCCCCGCTTCCATCATATAGGGCATCACTGCAAAACCACCGCTGCCTCCTGCGACCTCTATGCGCGGCTCGCCCTCGTCCAATTGGCGGATCACCTGGCCCGGTTCAATGGCAAGTTGGTCCTGGTCCCAACTCACCTGCAATAGCGGAGCCACATTGGAGCGGCCCGGTTGGGCGATCTGGGTGGAGACCGATTTGAATGACGTTACCGCAGCGGCGATTACCTGCAAGCGCCGTTCCCACTCCTTCCACTCGGCCTCGTGGTCGCGGGCGATCCACTGCTCTACGGCGGCCAGCATGCCCATTATTTCTTCCTTGCCGGCTTTCATCGGCCGCGCCAGCGCGTGGTGCGGCGCCGCGTTGAGAAAGGCGGTCTGCAACAAATCTTTGCGCCCCAGCACCAACCCTGCAGCCTGGGGACCGCGCAAACACTTGCCACCGCTTTAAGCCACCGCATCCACCCCTTGCTGCAAATACCAATTGGGCACATCGGGGCGCTCGGCCGCGGCATCGACCAGAGTCGGAATATCGTGTGCATGGCCAATCTCGGCCATTTCTCGCACCGATATTTCGCCGCGCTCAGCCGCATCGCCAAACACCGCCAACATCGCCGTGCGTTCGCTTATGGCCGCTTGCAATTCCGCTTTGGTCCGCACCTCGATTATCTCGGCGCCCGTCATGCGAATGGCATGATCGTAAACATGGCGGTGCGACGCTTGTGTAATGACTTGGTTGCGCATGCCGGCAGCATTGGGCAGACGGGCCATCTTTTCCGGATCGGCTCCGGCCACACAAGCCGCCGTGACCTGGCACAGAGCGGCGGCACAACCGTTGGTCACCAGCCCCCACTCGCACTGCATCAATGTGGCGATGCGCGCCCCCACCGCTTCCATGAGTTCGTCGAGATTGACATAGCGCTTGGAAGCCTCGACCATAGCCTGGCGCACTTCGGGCAAAATCACTGAACCACTGATAATGGTAAAAGTCCCACGACAATTGATCAGTGGGCGCACGCCAATCGATTCATAGGTGGGAAACTGCGCTGCATTGCTCATATGGCCCTCTCTATTAGCAGCGGGAGTGCTGGACTCAACCGCCGTCGCGTTCCATAAAATAATAACACATCAGATGCATCAATACGGTGTGCGCATCCTCGACCCGCCCCATATGGTGACTGTCGACAATCACGGCCTGGTCCACTAGGCCAGCCAATTTACCGCCGCCAAATCCGCTCCAGCCGATCGTCTTCATGCCCTTAGCTCGCCCTACTTCTACGGCGTTGAGCACATTCTGGCTATTGCCTGAACCGCTGATGGCGATCAGCAAATCGCCGGCCTGGCCCAGATTTTCCAATTGCTCAGAAAAAATAGCTTCGTAGTTGATATCGTTGGCCAGGGCGGTCATCCACGGAATATTGTCGGTCAGGGCAATGACGCGAAAACGCGCCCCGTGGCTGTGACTGGCCCCCTTGCCCAGATCGTTGGCCATATGGCTAGCCGTAGCCGCACTGCCACCGTTGCCGCAGAGAAAAACCTGCTGGCCCTGCGCCCGCGCCTCTTCCAAAAGGTCGCGACAAGCCTGCACAGCCGCTAAATCGAGGGCGCCGAGCGCCGTTTGCAGTTGCGCCAAATAATCTTCTATATGCTGCATATTCGCCTCATAGATTTAACCCCAAGCCAAAAGCTTCACCGGCCGCCTCCATCACGGCTTCGGAGAGTGTGGGATGGGCGTGCATGGTGCCGACCAGTTCTTCGTAGGTAGCTTCCAACTTGCGCGCCAGGCCGATCTCGGCGATCAACTCGGTCGCTTCGGCTCCAACGATGGAAGCGCCGAGTATCTCCCCGTATTTGGCGTCGAAAACCAATTTTACCAAACCGTCGGTCTCACCTGCCGCCTGGGCTTTACCGCTGGCACTAAAGGGGAAACGCCCCACTTTAACATCGTGACCGGCGGCTCGTGCTGCCTCTTCGTCGAGGCCGACGCTGGCTACCTGCGGCTGGCAGTAAGTACAGCTAGGAATAAGCGTGGGATCAATCTCCTGACGTTGATGTCCGGCGATAAACTCCACCGCCGCCACCCCCTCAGCCGCCGCCACATGGGCCAATTGCGGGGCGCCAATGACATCGCCGATGGCGTACACCCCCGCCACATTGGTCTGCAAACGTCCGTTTACCACAATGCCCCCCGCCTCGGTGCGCACCCCTAGAGCAGTCAGCCCCAAATCTTCGATATTGCCCGTCACCCCAATGGCCATCAGCACCTTATCGGCCTGCTCTGTATGCTCACCATCCGCTCCCTTATAGACCACTTTGACTTTCTTGCCCTTGACCTCTATAGCACGGACCTCCACCCCCGTCTCCAGGGCAATCCCTTGCTTTGCTAAACTCTGGGCCAACGCCCCGGCGATCTCCGCGTCTTCGCGCGGCAGGATTTGCGGCAGTCCTTCCAAGACCTTGACCTGGGAACCGAAGGCATTGTAGAAATAGGCAAATTCAATGCCAATGGCCCCAGCGCCAACAACTATGAGTGACTGTGGTAATTTCTCGGTCACCATGGCTTCGCGACTGCTGATCACGTACTCACCGTCAATTTCAACACCCGGAATAGTCTTGGGCCGCCCGCCGGTAGCAATGATGATATGCTCTGCCTGCAGACGCTGCGTTGCCTCTCCCTGCTCATCGCGCACTTCGACCTGTTTGGCCGGCGTTATGCGCCCGCTGCCATT
>Ga0114996_10007453_pt1 | contig 12385 bp, 11 predicted proteins | sample ArcticOcean_MG_C_4_FD_87039 | JGI IMG/M metagenome (GOLD analysis project Ga0114996, IMG submission 87039) | Marine microbial communities from western Arctic Ocean - ArcticOcean_MG_CB4_134 | ecosystem: Environmental > Aquatic > Marine > Oceanic | place: Arctic Ocean: Canada Basin | collected... | reverse complement strand
TCGACGAATTGGTCAGCATGTTCCTGACCGCAGCTTTGCGTAGCAGCCGGATGTCGGATAAGTTTCTCAAGCGTTCGGCGTCGGCAAGGGCAAGCCTCAATAAAGACGAAAAGCGGTGGCTCGACGACGTCAGCAACACGTTGCAGGGAGATGAGGCGATTCTCAAGGGCCTCGACGCCGATAATTCGCTCGCCAGAAAGATGTTGTACGTTGGCCGGCGCACGATCACACGCTACGGCTGTTCGGGCTGTCATGATATTCCCGGATTTGAAGCCGCCACGCCGATCGGTACCGGTCTGGCCGATTGGGCGCGAAAAGACGTGTCGAAGCTCGCCTTTGAGCACATTGGCAGTTATCTCGGCGGGCACGGCGATGACCATGGCGACCATGGGCATGCGGAGCACGCAGAAAAAGACGACGACCATAAACACCAGGAACAGGCCGAGGCGATCGATCCTTATTTCCTCCACGGTTTGACGAACCACTATCATCTGACGCGCAATGGTTTCTTGAACCAGAAACTACGTGAGCCGCGCAGCTATGATCACAAGAAGACCGCCAACAAGCCGTACCTTGATCGACTGCGAATGCCGCAGTTCAATTTCCGCAAAGGCGAGATCGAACAGTTGATGACCTTTGTGTTGGGGCTCACAGCCGAGCCGCCCGCGCCCAAGTATGTTTATCAGCCCGACAAGCGACAGCAGGCGATCAACCAGGGAATGCAGATCGTTGACAAGTTCAATTGCGCTGGCTGCCATGTGCTCGAGATGGATCGCTGGAACATCGAGTACAACCCCGGTCAATTTGCCGACGCGGGCGTGTTCACCGATTATGAGTTCCTCCGCAAGCATGTTTCCGCTAAGACGGTCGATGCGTCGCTCAAAACTGATGCGGCGGGAAAATTGCACGCCGAATTGATCGGTCAGCCGCTGCGCGACTACAAGACCGGCCTGCCCGCTTGGTTTGATGAGGAGGGCAGTTCCCTCGATCGGGCCAACGAGGACAATCTGCCGGTCCACTACAAGTTTGATCTATTCAAGCCGGCTCTGCTCGATGGCAAGATGGCGCATGTTGGTGGTGCGGCGATGTTGATCGCCAAGTCGCAGATCGAGGGCGATCCATTGGGAGCCCGCGGAGGTAATTTTTCCCGACTGCTTTTCCCGGTCGTGACTGCCGGTCGTCAGGAGATCAAGAACGATCTCAAAGCGGCCGAGTCATGGGGTTGGCTGCCGCCGCCACTGATCGGCGAAGGCGCAAAAGTTCAGACCGCATGGCTGCATGACTTTCTGCTTGAACCGTATCGAATTCGTCCGGCCGCGGTATTGAGGATGCCTAAGTTCAATATGTCGCCCGCCGAGGCGACCAAGATCGTGAACTACTTTGCGGCTCGCGATAACGCCGAGTATCCCTACGAAAACGACGAGCGGACGAGAGTTCCCTATCTCGAAGAAAAAGAGGATCAATATCTGCATCGGCTCAAGGCGTCGCTCGACGCGGGCGCACTCGAGAAACGCACGAGAGGCGGCGGTGATGTCCGTTTGGAAGACGCGCTGCGGATCGTCGTGAACAACGACTTCTGTGTGAAGTGCCACTTGGTCGGTGATTTCGCCCCCAAGAACGACCCGAAGGCGCTGGCGCCGAACCTGGACAACATCTATCGTCGGCTGCGTCCGACCTACTTGCGAGATTGGATTGCCAATCCCAAGCGTATCCTGCCGTACACCTCGATGCCTCAGAATATCCCTCCCGACAAGGCGGCTTCGCAGGAGTTGTTCCACGGGGCGCCGGCTGATCAGGTCGAGGGGCTAACCGACTTATTGCTCAACTATGGACGGCTCATGGAGAGCCGCACGTCGATTTCTGAACTTGTGCCCAAGCCGGCGGCCGCAGCGCCTCCCGCTGTAGAAGGGGAGGACGAGCCATGATCTGTTGCGACTCAATAGGACGATTTCGGCGAATTGGGTACAATGTCATTTTGGTGTTTGCTGCCATGATGATGCTCGCTGGGTGCGGCGGAACGAAGACGCCGGACGAAGTAAAGACCGGTGCCGTCAAGACGGACGAAGCCGACATCATCACCGACAAAATCGAGGGCGACCTTGACGCCGCGCTTAAGGGTCTCGACGACGCGGACGGCGGCAATATCGACCTTGATTCACTGCCCGGCGCAAAACCCAAGACAGAAGACAAGAAGCAACCCACCGGCGACGATGCAAAGGTCGACGCCAAACCCGCCAGCGCGATCATCCCACCTGATAACGGCACGGAAGACGTCCCCACCAAGGACTCTTCGACGGACAAGGGAACGTCCGGCGTTGAGTGACGCGACAAGGAGAAACTGACCATGCGATATCTGATTCTGACAACTCTAATGACCTTGGCAGCCTTCGCTGCGATGCTACCCACATCGTCGGTTCTCGCCGAGGGCTGGGGAAATGTCAAAGGCCGGTTCGTCTATGACGGCCCCGCGCCTAAGCCCGTCAAACTGCTGATCACTTCCGACAAGGCTATTTGCTCGAAGCACGCCCCCAAGGACGATAGTCTCCTCATTGGCAAGGATGGTTCGTTGGCCAACGTCGTGGTCTATGTCTATACCAAATCAACGGAGAAGATCGACATCCACGAGGACTATGAGGATCTCGAAGACGAAGAGGTTGTGCTGAACAACACCAAGTGCGCGTTCAGCCCCCGCGTGGCCGTGATGTGGAACAAGCAGAAATTGGTGCTGAAGAATTCCGACACCGTGGCTCACAACAGCAAAGTCGACTTCTTCGCCAATCCACCGTTTAACGTACAAATCCCAGCCGGGGCATCCATCACCAAGCAGTTGCCCAAGGGCGAGATTCTGCCTACGAGGGTCAGTTGCGGCGCGCATCCCTGGATGAGGTCGATCCTCGTGGTTCGGTCGAATCCCTATGTGACGGTGACCGACAAGAACGGCAAGTTCGAGCTCGAAAACGTTCCCGAAGGTGATCGAAAGATTCAGTTTTGGCACGAGAAGTGGGGCTACCTCAGCACGCTCCATATCGGCGGCAAGAAGGTTGCGTGGAAACGCGGCCGCGCTGAAGTCGAGATCGAGGATGAAGAAACGGTCGACTTCGGCAAGATCAAGTTGAACCCGATCGACTACAAGAAGTAACCCCAAGGTAATTCACGGAGTTGCGGCGGTCGCAACCTCCTTTTGTCAAGTTCTTCTGGCTAGGGTCAGGCCATGGTTAGCACAATTCGCACTCTCGGTATCTTGTTGGTGGCAACCGCGCTGCTGGTGATCACCGGATGTGGTGGTGCGAAAACCAAAACACCGTCCGGCAAACGCCCGCCGATTCCGGGCAAGACGAAGAGCACCCCCGGTCCCACAGTCGGGCCAAAAGCGCCGGCTGTCGCGGAGGGCTGGGGCGACCTGAAGTTGCGTTTCGTTTACGACGGCGAGGCGCCGAAGCCGGCCAAGCTGGCAGTGGCTGGTCCAGATGCCGCGTTTTGCAAGAAAAACCACCCGGTCGACGAGGATCTGATCGTCGGCCCCAAGGGTGGTCTGGCAAATGTCGTGGTGTACCTGCGAACAAAAAATCGTACCGTCAAGATCCACCCCGACTACGAGGCGCTTGCCGAGAAGCCGGTAAAGGTTGTCAACAAGAATTGTCGTTTTGCTCCCCACATCACAACGGTATGGACGAAGCGTACGCTGACAGTCAGCAACGACGACACGATTGCCCATAACACAAAGGCTGATCTCTTTAAGAACGAACCCTTCAACATCCAAATTCCTCCCGGTAAGTCGATCAACAGGGAATTAACAAAGTCTGAAATCGTTCCTAACGGCATCAGTTGCGGGTCTCATACCTGGATGACCGCCTACGTGCTGGTTCGTGATACGCCCTACATGAAGGTCTCAGGGGCTGACGGAACGCTGGAGATCAAGAACATTCCCGCGGGTGAATGGAAATTCATCTTGTGGCACGAGAAATCAGGTTATTTGAAAGAGATCACCGTCGATGGCTCGGCGATGACCTTGAAGAGAGGCATCGTCGATTGGTCGATTAGCCCGGACGCGAGTGACGTTAAAGTAATCAAGGTTGCCTCAAGCGGATTCAAAAAGTAAGCGGTGAGGTAACTCATGGAGAACATCCCGATGCGAAGTCTTGTTTGCCTGGCGCTGTTGATCGCCACCATCGGCGCCGCCGGGTGCAATCGCAGAGCTCCGGCCGGACCGCCGCCCAATACCGAGTGGGCAAAAGAGCTGCGCCTGGCGTTGGCCGAGAGCAGTGACGGCGGTGGCGCGGGACCTGGGCTGATGGCCTCTGGCAAGGCCACGATCCGCGGCGTGTTTAAGTTCAAGTCGGGCGACGAACTGCCGCCGGCCAAATATCTTGATGATCTCGTCAAGAAGAACAATGACCGCGTGCTCTGCCTTGATGGCGGCAACGTCGACAGCGGCCGACTCGTGATCAGCGGTGATCGCGGCATCGCCAACATCATGCTCTACCTTCGCAACGGCAAGAAAATCGGTTGGGCGCCCGGCGTGGAAGTTCCGCCTGAAGCGATTCCGCTTGCCAAGGGCCTTGATAGTAATGCCTCCGAAAACCAAGTCGCCTTCGACCAGAAGGCGTGTGTCTTTCTCACCCGCAACGCCGTGATGCGCACCGGCCAGACGCTGAAGATCATCAACAGTGATCCCGTGGGCCACAACACGAACATTCCCGGCCTTGGCTTCAATCGGTCGGTCCCTGGCAAGAGTGATTTGACCTACGTGCCGCCTAAAGAAATGAACGAGCCCTATTCCGTTTCTTGCAGCATTCATCCCTGGATGTCGGCCTGGTTGTTGACCCGTAACGACGGGTTTTTCGCCGTGACGAAGCCGGATGGATCGTTTGAATTGAAGAACCTTCCGGCCGGCGTGAAGCTTGACATCCAGGTCTGGCACGAAAGTGCCCCTGGCCGCCGGCTCGATGTCGAAAAGACCAGCGATCAGGCACCGACACTCGACTGGAAGAAGGGTAAGAAGGGGCGGGTTTTTGTCACACTCGAACCAGGGCAAACGATCGACCTTGGGACGATCGAAGTACCGCTCGACGCATTTCAGCTTGATTAGCGACCGGACCTTTTTTCCCGCCGATGGAATCATTGCAAACCTAACGAAGTGATCCAGTTCGATTCGTCGCCCCGGCGACATCAGTATTACGGAATCACGTTTGGACGTCATGAATAGCTTTCAAAATATCACGACTCGCCGCGCAATGGGGCTCTTACTCGCCGCTTGCGTGATGGTTTCAGTCGGTTGTAGCCCGACGTACGAGGAGCCGCCCTATCGCATGAATCATGCGGTCGCGACCGAAGTCCAGATGATCGGGAACGAGAACGCGGAAGACGACGATATCGAGGGCCTGATCAACATCGCCGGCGTTCTCGAAGCCCTGTTCGGTACGCCTGACGAGCCGTTCGTTCTGGAAAAAGCGACCGGATTGCGAGCGGATTTGGTCCAAGCGGCGGCCGGACGTGTGAGGGTCAACAACACGGGCGAGCAGCGCGGGTTGTATCGCCGACACTGCGTCCACTGTCACGGAATCACCGGCGATGGGATGGGACCGACGGCTGCTTTTCTGAAGCCATATCCGCGTGACTATCGCCAGGGAAAGTTCAAGTTCAAGTCGACGACGGCGGCCGCTAAGCCAACGAGTCACGACACACCGGCGTCGCTGGCGGGAACCAAAGAGGATGTCCCGTCGGATTTGAAGCGAACGCTACTCGAGGGCATTCCCGGCACGTCGATGCCGAGTTTTCGCACGCTGCCCGATGAAGATCTCGACGCACTGATCGAGTACGTCAAGTATCTGAGCATCCGCGGTCAGGTGGAAGAGGCGCTGATGCGAGAGGTCTCCGGGCTGATCGAAGGCGAGAATTTGGAGTACACCAAGGAATATCTTGTTGACGAGTTGCTCGTCGGGATCGCCGATCCGTGGAAAGAGGCCTCCTCTCACATCTTTCCCCCGCCTGAGGAGCCCAAGGGCGATCTGACCAAGTCGATCGCCAGAGGTCGCAAATTGTTTTACAGCAAAGATGCCAATTGCGTGTCGTGTCACGGCACCGAGGCACTCGGCGACGGTCAGATTCAGATCGATGACTGGAACGAGTTCAAGGCGCTCGGCAAAAAGCAACATGCGGCGCTTGTTGACATGGGTGCGATTCTGCCGAAACAGATGCTGCCACCACGAAATCTCCGCCAGGGAGTGTTTCGCGGTGGGAGGCGACCCTTGGATATCTACCGTCGAATCGCCACGGGAATCCCCGGCGCGAAGATGCAAGGTTTCACTGGTACTCTGTCGCCAGAGAAGATCTGGGATCTCGTTCACTTCGTACAAGACCTGCCATACGAACCGGAAAGTCTCCCTGTAGACGACACACCGGCCGTTCAGCGGGATAGACCTTAAAGAGGATTGCTGTGGGTAAGTTCTGGGCGTTTTTGTTCTTCTTGGTGCCGGTCCTGGGGACGGCGGTCTTTCTGGTCGCTATTGCCGGTAACCAGCCGACCAGTGAGCAGTTGTTCCCGATGATCTGGGAGCGTCACTGGTTGCCCGAGGACGTGTCACAAGACGGTCATCGGATCGATTCGCTGTTTATGTTCATTCTGTGGCTTACCGGAATCGTATTTCTGGCGACCGAATTCGCGATGGCTTGGTTCATGTGGCGTTACGATGCCAAGGTGAACCGCGATCCGGTGAAGTTCTCCCACGGAAGCCATAACCTCGAAATCATCTGGACGATCCTGCCGGCCGCCACGCTGCTGTTCATTGCGCTGCATCAGATGCACGCTTGGGCAGAGGCCAAGATTGAGCGCCCTGAGGGGATCCCACCAACGGTTGAAGTCACCGGCCGCCAGTTCGAGTGGCGGATTCGCTATCCGGGCAAGGACGGCAAACTCAACACGGCCGACGATCTGCTCACGGTCAACGATCTGCACATCCCCGTCGACGAAGACATCATCGTGGTGCTCAAGAGCGAGGACGTCCTGCATAGCTTTTTTCTACCCAATCTTCGAGTCAAGCAGGACGCGGTGCCGGGCATGAAGCAGCTTGTCTGGTTCAAGGCCGTGAGGACCGGCGAGTTCGACATTGTGTGCGCCGAGATTTGCGGCTGGGGTCACTATAAAATGAAGGGCCAACTAACGATCGAAAGCCGCGAAGAGTACGACGAGTGGATGGCCGAGCTGCACGATAAAGTTACTGCGACTCAGGCCCGACAGAAGGCACCGCCTGAAGAATGACGCTGGCGCAGATGCCTGCACGAACGAAATCTCCACGTGGTGGGCCGACCTTGTCGTCGCACCCGATCAGATAGAGCGAAACAATCCAAAGGGTAAGTGATGAGTACGATAACAGCAGACAGCGCCGGCGAAGGAGCCCACGGACATGCCGATCACGGCAGCGCCGCGGGTTTTATCTCGACGTATGTCTTTTCCAAAGACCATAAAGTGATCGGGATTCAATTCCTGTTCTCGACCCTGCTCTGGTTCCTCGTCGGTGGACTGTTGGCGCTTGCGATTCGTTGGCAGTTGGCCTGGCCCTGGGAAGGCATGCCGATCATCGGCAAGATGCTGTTCTCTGCCGAAGGCGGACAGATCTCGCCCGAGTTCTATACGATGCTGTTCACGATGCACGCAACGGTGATGATCTTTTTTGTGATCATCCCGATTCTCGCTGGTGCCTTCGGCAACTTTCTGATTCCGCTGATGATTGGTGCGGACGACATGGCGTTTCCGACGCTGAACATGCTCAGCTATTGGTTCATGTGGCCGGCGTTTATCGTGATGGGGGCCAGCTTTTTTGTGGAGGGAGGTGCCTCTGCCGGAGGCTGGACGGCGTATCCGCCGCTCGCGGTCATTATGGAAGCCGCCCCAGGAAGCGGCACTGGCCAGACACTGTGGCTGCTTGGGGTGACGTTCGTCGGTATTTCGTCGATGCTCGGGTCGGTCAATTACCTGACCACGATCATTCAGATGCGCGCCGCCGGCATGACGATGTTTCGCCTGCCGATGACCATTTGAGCAATGTTTATCACGGCAATCCTGCAGGCGTTTGCACTGCCTGTGTTGACCGCTGCCGGTTTCATGCAGCTCGGCGATCGGTTAATCGGCACAGGCTTCTTTCTGGCGGAAGGTGCCACTGCGAATAACTCCGCGGCAGCTTCGGGCGGTGGTCAGCCGCTACTCTGGCAGCATCTATTTTGGTTCTATTCGCACCCGGCGGTTTACATCATGATCCTGCCGGCGATGGGTATGGTCTCTGACATTATTGCCTGCTTCGCCCGCAAACCGCTGTTCGGCTATAAACCGATGGTCTATTCGATCTCGGGAATCGCGGGCTTAGGGTTCATCGTCTGGGGACATCATATGTTCATCTCGGGCATGAACCCGGGGCTGGGCATGACCTTTATGGTGGCGACGATGATGATCGCGCTGCCGAGTGCAATCAAGACCTTCAACTGGCTCGGAACGATCTGGGGCGGCAAGATCGAATACACCACGCCGATGCTCTTCGCGCTGTCGTTCGTGTCGATGTTCATCATCGGCGGACTCTCGGGCATCTTCATGGCAGCCACGCCGATCGACATTTTCATCCACGACACCTACTTCATCGTGGCTCATTTCCATTACGTGCTGTTTTCTGGCACGGCGATGGCGGTTTTTGGCGCGATCTATTTTTGGTTCCCCAAGATGTTTGGCCGAATGATGAACGACTCCTGGGGAAAGGTTCATTTCTTTCTGACGTTCATCTTCCTCAACGGCACGTTCTACACGATGCATATTCTCGGCGCGGTTGGTTTTCCTCGACGGCTGGCCGATCCGTATCATTACAAGACCTTTGCTCATTTGCTTCCCGTGAATCAGTTCATGAGCATCTGCGCGATTTGCATGGTTACCGTCCAGGTAATTTTTGCCGCCAATTTCTTCTATAGCCTCTTCTGGGGACCTCGTGCGGGTCGAAATCCCTGGAACGCCAACGGGCTGGAATGGACCGCCCCCAGCCCACCCGGCCACGGCAACTTTGACATTCAGCCGGTCGTCTATCGCGGACCTTACGAATACGGTTCGCCCGAAGTCGACGCCGACTTCTATCCGCAGACTCAGCCGCCGCCCAAGAAGACAAAGAAGACGGGCGGCGAAACCAGCTAGTCTCTTGCCAGGCGGCGACGAATAAACTTTACGACCTGCCTTTAGTTTCAACCTGATCCAACGCCTTGAATTCCCTTACCGATAATTCCGCTAGCCCTTGGCCGCATCGCTTGGCGATGACGTTGGCTTGGACTACGTTCCCGCTGATTTGGGTTGGCGGGCTCGTGACGTCTTACAGAGCCGGAATGGCGGTGCCTGATTGGCCAGATACTTACGGATACAACCTTTTCTTGTATCCGCCAACGACGTGGTTTTTTGGCCCCTGGGACATCTTTATCGAACATGGTCATCGGCTACTGGGTGCGACCGTCGGCATGATCGCGATCGCCTTGTTGGTCGCGCTCTGGCGCAGTGACGACCGTCGCTGGATGAAGTGGCTCGGCGTGGTTGCCCTGGTTGCGGTGATTTTTCAAGGCGTTCTAGGTGGACTTCGGGTGAACCTCAACGCTGTCGATTTGGCCAAGATGCATGGCTGTTTTGCGGCCCTGTTCTTCGGATTGACTGCGGCATTGTGTGTTCTCACCTCGCGACGCTGGCGAGAGACCATCGAGGGTAGCGAGCACCCACAGGCGCGTCGCATCCATACGCTCACGATCATCACGGCCTGTCTGGCCTATTTTCAATTGGTTCTTGGAGCTCAGTTACGGCATGTCGGCCCGAGTGACGCACCGCGGATATTTCAACTGTTCGTTGCGTTTCATCTGTTGATGGCCGTGGTACTGGGGATTCATGTGTTGCTCCTATTGTTCCGCGTTCTATCACGACATCGCAGTGAGTCGGCACTGGTCCGACCTGCGGTGATGATGACGGTCCTGTTGATGCTTCAGTTGGTCTTAGGGCCTGCGACCTGGGTCACCCGATACGGCTGGCCGGCGATGTTCGGCGATTATAATTGGGCAGCCCATTACGTCGTGCCGGCACAAAGTTTTGCACAGGCTGGCGTGGCAACGGCACATGTCGCGATGGGTTCGATGATTTTTGCGGTGTCGGTGGTCGCAGCATTGCGATCGATTCGACTATTACGCGGCCCGGCACAAGGCGTCGGCGTAGGGTTTTTGCTTGCAGGAATGGCCGGAGAAGTATGAGCACCTCGATCTACACTAACGAGCGACTTGCATCGAGGCTTTGGGATCGGTCCGCCGATTACTTTGAGCTGATGAAGCCCAAGATCGCGGCCCTTGAGCTAGTCACGGTCGCTGCTGCGGCGTTTGTCGCGGGCTGGGTTCCCGAGAGCCCGCTCACGTTGCTGCACGCCCTACTCGGCACCGCGTTGGTGGCGGCAAGTGCGAGCGCGATGAACCACTTTCTTGAGCGAGACACCGACGCCAAAATGCAGCGCACCGCGTCTCGGCCGCTGCCGACCGGTCGCATGACGTCGCGCAGCGCGATCATCTTTGCTGCGGTTACCGGCATGCTTGGCGTAGGATATTTATTGGCGGCGACCAACGTGCTGACTGCGGCTCTGGCGCTAGCGACCTGGGTGCTTTACGTCGGGGTCTATACGCCGCTCAAGTCACGCACCACGCTTAATACGCCGGTGGGTGCCGTGGCCGGGGCGCTGCCGATTTTGATCGGCTGGTCCGCCGGCGGTGCGGCGCTGGGGCCGATGGCCTGGGTGCTGTTTGCGATTGTGTTCATCTGGCAATTTCCGCACTTTATGGCGATCGCTTGGATTTATCGCAAACAATACGATCGAGCCGGGTTGCAAATGTCACCCGTGGTTTGTCCTTCAGGACGAAGCGCCGCGCGTCAGGCGATCGGGTTGGCCGCCCTGCTGGTCCCGGTCAGTCTGGTCCCGGTGTGGCTCACGTCGGAGATTGGCGCAGGTTATTTTTTCGCCGCACTGATGCTTGGCGTCGTGCAGTTGGCTTTCGCGGTTGTGTTTGGAAAACATCTCAGCGATGCATCAGCCCGACGGCTGATGCGAGCGTCAGTGATCTATTTGCCGGCGCTGTTGCTACTGTTAATGTTCAGCCCATTGATTTCGTAAAGACTTGAAATAGAAAGGTGCGGCGTCTGCCATGAGCGACGACCACGGAGGCCATCTCGAACTTGCTTATCAGCCAGCGATTCCGCTGCGCAACGGCAAGCTGTTTATGTGGCTGTTTCTCTCGACCGAGATTATGTTTTTTGCCGGTCTGATCGGTACCTATATCGTACTGCGATTTGGTGCTCCGAATTGGCCTAAGCCGGGCGCTGTTCATCTGAGCGAGCCGATCGGCGCGTTTAATACGTTTGTGTTAATCGTCTCTAGCCTGACGATCGTGCTGGCGATCGAATACGCCCGACGAAACAAGCCGGCACAAGCGAAGCAGGCACTTGCCGCGACGCTGCTATTTGGCAGCATATTTCTTGGGGTCAAGGCCTATGAATACAGCGCTAAGTTTTCGCACGGCATCTATCCTCAGCGTCCCCACAGTCAGATTTATGAACGACCCAACGTCTATTACAAGCAGGCCGTCCAACTGCGACTGAAAGACAAATTCGTTCTTGACGAGGTCGACGCGATCCTCAAGGGAGAGCGCGACGACAAACTGACGGAGGAGCAAAAGGGCCTCAAGGACCAACTGAGAGAAGTCCGCGAATGCGTCAACACTCCCGGCTTCACCAGAGGCCAGCTGGAGGGCCTCTCGAACAAGATCATGCCGATTCACGGCCACGGCGAAGCGGCTGGTGAACACAGTATCGGCCTGAACGATGCGTTTCCCTCGCTCAAACTGCCGTTTATTATTCCCGGCGGCAATATGTGGGCCAGTACTTATTTTCTGTTAACCGGATTCCACGCGATTCACGTGATCGTCGGTCTGATTGTTTTCGCCTTGTTGCTGCCGGTCAAATTCGGGCCGGACAACTATGGCATATTGGAGAACATCGGGCTTTACTGGCACTTTGTTGACTTGGTGTGGATATTCCTGTTTCCGCTGTTGTATCTGTTTTGACGTAACGATTCTTTCTGATTGATCTCGCCCGCACGGCGCGACCTTCATGGGTCTTAGTAAATCGAAAGGGCCGGTTCATGGCCGAGCCATCCAAAGACAATCACGATAGCAACGACCACGACGACCATGGCGGTCTGGGGAAATACTTTGTGGTATTTGCAGCGCTTTGCGTGCTGACGGGCGGGTCATTCTTGACCTACTCCGACTGGTGGGCGGCGAACTTCAATGACCAGGTCGGTTGGGCGTTCATGATGGCCGTCTCCTGCACGAAGGCAATGTT
>Ga0114996_10007452_pt1:0-7500 | contig 12389 bp, 12 predicted proteins | sample ArcticOcean_MG_C_4_FD_87039 | JGI IMG/M metagenome (GOLD analysis project Ga0114996, IMG submission 87039) | Marine microbial communities from western Arctic Ocean - ArcticOcean_MG_CB4_134 | ecosystem: Environmental > Aquatic > Marine > Oceanic | place: Arctic Ocean: Canada Basin... | reverse complement strand
GTTTCGCTGCACGCCCCCAACGACCCACTGCGCAACGAGCTAGTTCCAGTCAACAAGAATGTCGGCATCCAGGCGATTCTGCAGGCGGCGGACGAATATTTCGAGCAATCGGGCCGCCGAATTTCCTACGAGTACGTACTACTGGGCGGGGTGAACGACACGCCCGAAATCGCGAAGCAGCTGGGACACCTTCTCCGCGGCCGCAAGGCACATGTCAACGTGATCCCAATGAATGCCGTTGCGGAACTGCCGTTCAAAGATCCCGGCCGAATGCGCACCGAGCGGTTCGTCGAGATACTTAAAGAGATTGGCATCAACGTGACGGTCCGCAAGCGCAAGGGCGAAGACATCGATGCCGCCTGTGGACAGCTGCGACTCAAGCGAGAAGAGGGCGGCTTGTGAGCCTTGCAGCCGTCACCGACGAATTCGCAACAAACGAGGCAGACTACTCATCTGCAAACTGTTGCGGATCGAAGTTCAGCAGCTTGTCCTCGCGAAACAACAGGTAGACTGCACGCCCCCCACTGTCCGGCCCCCAGCGATATGTGATGTCGTCGGCACGGTAAGCCGGGTTACCCGCTTTGAGCTTCCGGTCATCAAACTCGCGCGTTCCGTCCTGACCGAGAATTTCATTCACCTCGCCAACGCCCATCCCCTGCCGAATCCGGTTGGCGAGCAGCCAACTTAACGCCTCCGGATCGCGTTCGGATTGATAATCTTTGCGGTATTCCACTTCCGTCTTTTCGCCCGAGGACCCACCTGATGTCGATCGCAAGCCGGCAAAGTTTCCGGCCGGACCTCCCTCACAACCTGTAAGTACCAGCAGGAGCACCACGGCGACAGCCTTTTGACAATCAGCGCTGAAGAGTTGCATGAACGGGACCCCATCGCCTCACCAGGTACACGCAACCTGCGTGCACGTAACAGCCAGAGAAGAATTCTCGCCGCGCGGATGTTAGTTCAGACCGGCCTCACAGGGCCAGTGCGACTTTCGCGGGCAACCATGCGGAAAACCGAAGCCAACCGAACCAACAAAAACGCCGGAATGCCGTCGGAGGTCCGCCGCCAAGACTGTCATTTTGGCAGCAAGATAAGTCAAGGCCGTTGGGAATGCCGGATCTGGCAGCCGATTCACGAAGGATTGTTTTCCGTATCTCTTTTCTATATTTTGACTTGTGACATTCGTCCTGTTAGGCACGTCGTTCGCTTAGTGCAACCACGTGGGTTCCTGCGTTTGTTTGTCTATCCGCTCAAGCTGAGGCTTTTGACGCGAATCGAGAACGACGTGCGACGCATCCTACCGTCAATTGAATTGGCGACAGGTTGAATTGAGTTTTCAAGTGGCAATTGGGGCCACAAGCGGATCATCGGCAAACGACGGCATTTTGCGGTCAAGCAAGAACATCTGAGGAGACGGAGATGGCGACAAAGGCGAAAGCGAAAACGAAGAAGAAGAGCCGACTGATTCCGTTGGGCGACCGGGTTGTCGTCAAGCGAGAAGAGGCTGAGACCACAACCAGTGGAGGCATCGTTCTCCCCGATTCAGCGCAAGATAAACCGCAAAAGGGATCGGTCATCTCGGTCGGCGATGGCCATACGAAGAGTGACGGAACAAAACTAGCGCTGTCGGTCAAGGAAGGCGACCGCGTGCTGTTTAGTTCCTACGGTGGGGAAGAGATTAATCTCGGCGAGGAAGACTACCTGTTGCTGCGAGAAAGCGACATTCTGGCGACATTTTAGTCCGCCGAAATGCCGTCAGCCATCTTTCGATAAAGACGATACATATCAACAACTGTAACGGAAGCGAACGGGAGAGACATTGCAATGGCCAAGATGATTGCCTTCGATCAGGAAGCTCAGGAAGCGATGCGGCGCGGCATCAGCAAGTTGGCACGCGCAGTCCGCGTGACACTTGGCCCGCGCGGCCGAAACGTCATTTTAGAGAAAAGCTTTGGCTCGCCGACCGTCACCAAGGACGGCGTGACCGTGGCCCGCGAAATCGAGCTGCCCAACAAGTTTGAAGACATGGGCGCCCGCATGGTTCGCGAAGTTGCCAGCAAAACGTCGGATAACGCCGGCGATGGGACGACAACGGCGACCATTATGGCCGAAGCGATTTACAACGAAGGCCTCAAGGCCGTCGTCGCAGGTGTCAGCCCCATCGAAATGAAGCGCGGCATGGACAAGGCCGTTGCCGACATCGTCGAGAAGCTGAAGGGCATGGCAACTGAGTGCCGCTCGAAGAAGGCGATCGCCCAGGTGGGCACAGCGGCCTCGAACGGCGATGACGAAATCGGCGGCATCCTGGCGGAAGCCATGTCGCAGGTCGGCAAAGACGGCGTGATTACCGTCGAAGAAGGCAAGACCCTCTCGACCGACTTCGAAGTGGTTGAAGGTATGCAGTTTGATCGCGGCTACCTTTCGCCTTACTTCGTGACCGACCCGCAGACGATGGAATGCGTGATGGAAGACGCATTCATTCTCATCCACGAAAAGAAGATCACCAACATCAAGGATCTGGTTCCCGTCCTCGAAAAGGTCGTGGAAGCCGGCAAGCCGCTGTTGATTATCGCAGAAGAGGTCGAAGGCGAAGCGCTTGCGACTTTGGTCATCAACAAATTGCGTGGCACCTTCAAGTGCTGCACGGTGAAAGCACCGGGCTACGGCGACCGCCGCAAGGCCATGCTGCAGGACATCGCCATCATGGTTGGCGGTCAGGCAATCTTTGAAGACCTGGGAATTCAGTTGGACAACGTGCAGTTGTCCGATCTCGGTCAGGCGAAGAAAATCGTCATCGACAAGGACAACACAACCATCGTCGAAGGCGGTGGCAAAACGGCCGACCTCAAGTCGAGAATCGATCAGATTCGCCGCGAGTTGGAAAACTCCAGCAGCGACTACGATCGTGAAAAGCTGGAAGAGCGGGTTGCCAAGCTGTCTGGTGGTGTTGCCCAGGTGAATGTGGGTGCCGCAACCGAAAGCGAAATGAAAGAGAAAAAAGCCCGCGTCGAAGACGCCTTGCACGCAACTCGCGCAGCCGTCGAGGAAGGCATTCTTCCCGGTGGTGGTGTTGCCCTGCTGCGGGCGTCAACTTCCTGCAAGCCGAAAGGCCTTTCGACCGACGAGGGTGTTGGCTACAACATCGTGCTGCGGGCCTGCCGCGCACCGCTGACGCAAATCGCCGACAACGCCGGCCAGGACGGCAGCGTGATCTGCGAGAAGGTCTCCGAGCGAGACGGTAACCAAGGCTACAACGCGGCGACCGACAAGTACGAAGACTTGGTCAAGTCGGGTATTATCGACCCGACCAAGGTCACACGGACGGCACTGCAAAACGCGGCCAGCGTCTCGACGCTGCTGCTGACCAGCGACGCCCTGATCGCCGAAATGCCGAAAGACGGCAAGAAGGGCGGCGACGAGGACATCTACTAGGACCACCTGATTCATTCGCTTGCAAACGCCAATCGATGGTGTTTGTGATCGTGAGAAACGCGAAATCTCGAGGGTTCTCCGTGAACCCTCGGGATTTTTTTGCGTTCAATCCGGGTGACGCATCCGCTTTTGATAGACAGCAGGCGGAACCGACGGCGTCTAAGTGGTAACAGCCCAGCCAATGACAACACACACTAAAGCCTGAAGCGCAAGCGAAGGAGCTTGCTGGCATCGCCCGGGGATCATCCTTCGCTTGCGCTTCAGGCTTAGAGGATCTCAGCTAACGATTTCCAATCGTGACCCAACAGCTTGCTGACCCCGTTTTCGGCTGGCGGCAGCCTCATTCCGATGGAGAACAGCATGGAGCCTGAACCGCGGAAATCCACCTTGTTCCGGTCGAAGTTGTTCTGGGCGATGGTCAGCATTCCTCTGATCGTTCTGGTGACACTTGTCGGCATTTGGATCGCTCGTCAGTCGTCGCTCGATTCAAAGCTAGTTGAGATACGTGCCAAGGGCCTGCCGACAACTGCGAGTGAGGTCAACGACTTCTATGTCGTCCCGGACGACGTGACCGACACCACCGACCTCTGGGTCGCGGCGATCAGGGCAGGACAGGCCACACCAGCCTCCGCAAACACTAAAACATTGCCGATTGTTGGCAATGCGGATCCGATTCCTCCGCCGGGCGAAGCATGGGCTGAACTCGAAGCATCGCGAACGTTTCTCGCCGGGCTGGACGCAGAGTTGCAGGTAATTTGGCGGGCAGGCAAAGCGGGCGGACAGGCTCGATATCCTGTCAATTTTTCAGCAGGTATCAACACGCTGTTGCCTCTCCTACAGGATTCTCGCTCGGTCGCGAGACTGTTGACGCTCGACGCCCACGTTGCTGCTCACGACGGCGACAACGCACGGGTTCTGCAGGATCTGAAAGCAATCATTGCTCTGTCCGACTCGCTGCGAGGAGAACCCTGCCTGATCTCGCAACTCGTACGAATCCCAATCCATGCCATCGGCTGCAATACCATCGAGCAATTGTTGCCATACTGCCAGTGGAGCGATTCGGAATTGCAATCACTGCAAGCAGCCATCGGATCGGCACGGTTTAAGGACGAACTCAGCAAAGCCCTGTGTGGCGAGCGGGCGACTTGTCTCACTGCGATAGGCACCATGTCGTCGGGGGCGCTGGGAGTCTTTCGGCAGGCAAACAGACTGGAGACGCTGCGACTCTTTGAAGGATCGATTGAAGGCTTCTCCGGTTCCTGGCCCGACGCCCTACAGCGGCAGCGTGAACTGAGTGCCGATATTAAGAAAATGGCGGGAGGCACACTCTCTCGCCTGAGTATGTGGGCCGTGTTGAATCTACTGCCGGCACTGGATGCGGCTTCAAACGCCGGCGCGCGAGCCACTGCCAGACAGAAATGTGCCACAGTGGGCATTGCGGCGCATCGTTATCGGCTTATGCATGGTCGATTGCCGAACTCGCTCGCCGAGATCGACGACACTTTGCTCGGCGTTTCATCCGACCGCGCTGCACAACTCACCGATCCATTCGATGGAAAACCACTGCGTTACAAGACGGAAGAAACGCAAACCGTAATCTACAGCGTGGACAAGAACGGACTGGACGATGGCGGCGACGTCGATCGCGATAATCCGCCGCGACCGCTCGACATCGGCTTCACACTGAAACGTTGAGGCTGTCATCATTTCGGTCCTGCGCAAGTCGTTTCGGCCTCAAATCTACGGAGTACAACATGGAGCCTGAGCCACAGAAATCCACCTTGTTCCGTTCGAAGCTGTTCTGGGCGATGGTCAGCGTTCCACTGGTCGTTCTTGTGACATTTGTCGGCATCTGGCTCGCTCGCCAGTCATCGCTCGATTCGCAATTGGCTGAGCTACGAGCCGAGGGTTTGCCGACAACTGCGCGTGAGATCAACGATTTTTACGTCGTTCCCGATGACGTGACCGACACCACCGACCTGTGGATTGCGGCGATCAACGCCGCACAGGCTGCAAGTACGTCCCCAAGTATCAAGACACTTCCGATCATCGGCCAAGGCCCGACACCGATCCCGCCGCCAGGCGAAGCATGGGCAAAACTGGAAGCGTCGCGAGCGTTGCTTGCCAGCTCAAAGTTTGAGTTACAGTTGATTCACCGTGCGGGCGAGGCGGGGGGACAGGTTCGATTTCCCGTTGACTTTTCCGCTGGGATCGCCACGCTGTTGCCCCTCACACAGAATTCGCGCGCGGTCGCACGACTGTTGACTCTCGACGCCCACGTTGGCGCTCACGACGGCGATAACGCACGGGTTCTGCAAGATCTGAAAGCGATCTTCGCCCTGTCCGATGCGATGCGGGGAGAGCCGTGCATGATTTCGCAACTTGTCCGAATCGCGATCCATAATGTCGGCGGCGATGCCGTCGAGAAACTGTTGCCGCACTGCAAGTGGGATGATGCCGAACTGCAATCATTGCAGGCAGCAATCGGAGCGGCGCGGTTTAAGGACGGACTTATGCATAGTATGAGCGGCGAGCGGGCAATCGCTCTGACCGCACTCGACCGCATGGCGCTCGGCCCGTTCCAGCAAACAAGCTCGAAGCCTTGCGGTTCTATCAGACTTCGATTGACGGTCTATCCGGTTCGTGGCCCGATGCCATACAAGGGCAACGCGACCTTAGTGCCGAAGTCAAGAAACTGTCCGCCAGCGGTCTCTCTCGCCTGCGAATGAGGGGTGTGCTCATGCACCTGCCGGCATTGAGACGGGTCGCAATTGCCGGTGCGCAAGCAACTGCCAAACAGAATAGTGCGATCGCAGCAATTGCGACTGAACGCTATCGACTCAAGCATGGCCGATTGCCGGAATCGCTGACGAAGATTGACGACGAATTTCTCGGCGATTCATCTGGCCGTTCCCAACAGCTCACCGACCCATTCAGTGGAGCCCCCTTGCTCTACAAGATCGAGGACACGCGTCTCGTGATCTACAGCGTGGGAGAAAACAAGAAGGACGATGGTGCCGACGTGGACGCAGAGGAAAAGCGACCGCAGGACGTCGGCTTCTCGCTGAAACGGTAACTCGTTCGCTGCTTTGACCGGCATGGGCATTGCTGTATAACGAATGTCGTTGACCGGTGAACTGTTTGTCACCCTGACTTACATTGACCTGCTGTCCGACTTTCGTGAACGACATGGCGTCTGAATCGCAGAAATCCACCTTGTTCCGCTCAAAGCTGTTCTGGGCGGTGGTCAGCGTTCCGCTGATCGGTCTGGCTACGTTTTTCTGTAACTGGCATGCGCAGAGGTCGTTGCTCGATTCACAACTGGCCGAACTACGCGCCAAGGGGTTGCGACAGGCAAATAAACTGGCGGCGCTCCGGTTCTTTGGAAGTTCGATTGAAGGATACGCTGAACCGTGGCCTGCTGCCGTGCAGAAGCAACGTGAGATCAGCGCCGAAATCACTCGACTGGAAGATGGCAAGGTCTCTTGTTTTCGGCTCAAGGGGGTGCTGCTGATAATGCCTGCGTTTAGTGGAATCGATGGAGCGCGGGTCACGGCCAGACAGAGATGTGCTATCGCTGCCGTTGCGGCTCAACGTTATCGGCTCAAGCATGGCCAGTTTCCAAACTCGCTCACGGAAATTGACGCTGGTTTCCTCGGTGCTTCATCAGAACCATCTGTGCAACTCACCGATCCGTTCGACGGGCAACCATTACGTTACAAGATGGAAGAAACGCGAGTCGTGATCTACAGCGTGGGCAGCAACCAACAGGACGATGGCGGACACTGGGGCTTGGAAACAAGGGAACCGCGTGACGTTGGCTTTACCCTGAAACGGTAAAGCGGTCATCGACCTGAGTTAGGTGCCTTGTAGCTGCGACGGAGCAGCCTGACGGCTCTCACGACCCGTTGCCAAAATGTGAGGCGACGGTATGCCGCTCGCCACTTTTGGTTCTTCGCGCATTTTAGTGGGTGCTGCTTGATTTGACGTGTGGAATCGATCTCGGGATCATGGGGGATTTCCGAGGTCGAGACGATGGAATCTCTGAATGCGCATTACCGACTTCTT
>Ga0114996_10007451_pt1 | contig 12392 bp, 14 predicted proteins | sample ArcticOcean_MG_C_4_FD_87039 | JGI IMG/M metagenome (GOLD analysis project Ga0114996, IMG submission 87039) | Marine microbial communities from western Arctic Ocean - ArcticOcean_MG_CB4_134 | ecosystem: Environmental > Aquatic > Marine > Oceanic | place: Arctic Ocean: Canada Basin | collected... | reverse complement strand
AGAAAAAAAATTAACAAATCAAAAAATAAATTAAATTAAAACAAGAGAAATGAAACATTTTAAAACTTTACTATTAGTTGCTGTATTTATGTTAGGTGTTGGTGGTGTTGCAAATGCACAAAAAATAGGGCATATTGAGACTGATAAGTTGATCCAAAACATGCCAGCTACTAAAAAGATGGAAGCTGAGTTGCAAAAAATGCAAAAGACTTATAAAGACGAAATTTCTGCATTGGCAAAAAAATACCAAGATAAGTTGAAGAGATACGACGCTGAAGCTAAAGCTCAAACTCCTGAAACAAATGCGAAAAGACAAGCAGAAGTTCAAGCAGAAGGTCAAAGAATTCAACAAGCTGAACAGTTTGCTACTAAAGACATGCAAGATAAGTACAAAGAAAAATTAACTCCAATTTTAGAAAGAGCTCAGAAAGCAATTAAAGATGTAGCTGCTACTAAAGGAATTATTTACGTTTTCGATGCATCTGCAGGAAAAGGTTTAATTGTCTTTGAAAAAGGTGTTGATATCTATGATGCAGTAAAAGCTAAATTAGGATTCTAAATAAACATCCTCAAGTTAAAAAAATAAAAAATCCTGCATTATTCGCAGGATTTTTTATTTTTGTACTCCTATGAAATTACACAAAGAAAATCCTATTGGAATTTTTGACTCTGGAATTGGAGGGACATCCATCTGGAAAGAAATAAACAGGCTGCTTCCTTTAGAAAAGACCATTTACCTTTCAGACAGCAAGAATGCCCCTTATGGTCAAAGACCAACAGATCAAATTATTGAGCTAGCGATAAAAAATACTGAATTTTTACTGAATAAAAACTGTAAACTAATTGTTGTTGCTTGCAATACAGCAACTACAAATGCTATTAAATATTTACGCGAAACCTATCAAGTTCCATTTATTGGAATAGAACCACCTATTAAACCAGCATCATTAAAAACCAAAACGAAGACAATTGGAATCTTAGCTACTAAAGGGACACTTAATAGCCAATTATTTGCCACTACAGCAAACAATTTAGATGCTACTATAGAAATCATCGAACAGGTTGGTGACGGCTTAGTAGAATTGATTGAGAGCAACATGTTGAATTCTTCAGAGATGCATCTATTATTAAAAAAGCATTTAAAACCCTTTATTAAAAACAATATTGATCAATTAGTTTTGGGATGCACACATTACCCATATTTAATCCCACAAATAAAGAACATTATCGGTGATCAGATTACGATAATTGATTCTGGAGAAGCTGTTGCAAAACAAACAAAAAACATACTAGAGGGAAAGAATTTATTATCTAATAAGACAGAAATAGATTTCATCAACGAATTCTACACAAATACAACTTCAGAAGTATTAGAGAAGGTTTTAAAAGAAGTAAAGAATATTTCTATAAATAAGTTCGCTTTTTAAGCTTAAAAAGAAGCGTTAATATTTGGGCAGGCAGAAGCTCTTTGTCGCTTGCATAAAACATTAATCCCTAAAGTTATTTGATGATAACTAGAGTCAGAAAAAACGATGCTACCCAACTGCTTGGTATAGGTGTACGAAATCATCATTTGATTGTAATTTATCCCTACAATTGGCGTAAAGTACTGCAGGTTTTCAATTGCTTTACTATCAAAACTCCTTCTATATGATATAGCTGCCCACAATTGTGCTCCTTGTAAATTCTTATACGCCTTAATATTGAAATCACCTATTACTTCCCCTGTCGCTTCTTTGTATTGAAGCATTAAGGAAGGTTCAAATTGAACCATATTTCTATAATCAAAATAATACCCAGAACTGAAGATGTAATTTCTTAAATCTAAGGGTTCAAGACTATTATTTAGATTATTTTTTGCGGATAACAATAAGTTTTTAACGGTGAAATATGATGAAAACCCCGCTTTATGATATGCCACACTAAAATCAGCATTAAAATAACTTGTACTCTCTATCAATTGTTGCACAGCTGGATCTCCGAAGAAAGTTCTTTGATCTGATTGATTTTGAACTGCCGTAGCAGACAACCCAAAAGATAGTTGTTCAAATTGACTACCATCACCAACTTCTAAATGGAAAGCATAAGTTGCTTGAACCCCTTTTTGCGAATGGAAACCGTTCTTATCATTAAACAAAACAAGACCTAATGCCATTTTATCACTAAACTTATTATGAAAACTCAAAGTCTGCAATTCTGGGGCATTTGTTACTCCTTGCCATTGTTTTCTAGCCGTTAATCGAACTTTACCACAAGAACCTATTCCTGCTGCAGAAGGATGAATTAAAAACACATTATCTGACAAGTAATCTGAATAAATCGGCAACGTTTCTTGACCAAAACTAGGAATAGCAATGATGCATAAAAAAAACACTAGTACTATTTTTGACAACAGTTTCATTAAATTTTAATTGAATTCTAAGGCGTCCAAATATATGATTAATCGCTTAATGTTACATCATAATAAAAACTTTTAATTACAAAGAACTATCTCATTAACTTGTTTAAAATAAAATTATTGCTTGATACAATTTCAAATTAGCAATCTTAAAAAAGCATGAAGGCACCTAAAAACAAAAACCAAGCATGATATTTAACCTTTTATATGAGATTTAATCTACATTTTGGCTTATTTTTATTGACTTAAAAAAAATGCATGAGAATTATATTATTTTTGTTATTGCTAAACTCATTATTTAGCTTTGGACAAGAAACCGTTATTGTTGACAGTTTATTTACTTCTAAATCGATAAAAAACGAGCTTAGTTATTATATAGATACTCAAAAAATCGAAAACACAAAATCTATAATTGCTAAAAAGTTTAGTTCGTTCAATAAAAACTTTCCAGGCGTTAATAATTCAAAATTTTGGTTTCGTTTTTCCATTATAAATGATTCAAAAGCACCTGTAAATTTAGTTTACAGAATAAATACTGTTTCTTTTAACAACTTAACTATTTACAAAAAAAAATAATTTTCAGTTAGATAGATATTACCACTTTAATGAAAAGATGCGAAAAAACATTGAAGTTCCTATTTCTCTAAAAGCAGGGAATTCTGAAGAATATTATTTTGAAGTTGATTTTACAAAAAGCATCTATTTTCCAATTGAAATAATAAGCAAAACCGAAAACCAGAAATACAATTCCACAAGACAACTACAATTGGGCCTCTTTTATGGTTTTGCTCTAATGGTGCTCGTAATTAACGTATTCTTTTTGATCAATACGAAAGACACTTTTTTCTTATATTACTGCATACTGTTAGTTAGCACCACATTGATTCTTGCTGAATTAGATGGACTGTTTTATCAAGTTTTCGGCAATATAAACCTGATAAAACACCTAGACATTGTACTTCGCATATCACTTGTAATTGGATTAGCCCTATTCACTAACAAAGCAATTAGATTGCAAAAATATCTTCCAAAATTAAATCACATTGGAATAGCAATTATTGTATTAAACTCACTTTGCTTCATTATATATATTTTTACAGATAATATTTTTTGGTATTCAACAGGAGAAGGACTTAATGCAATTGTATTATTTTTATATTGGTTCTCTGGATTTTTTCTACTAAAAAAAGAAATCTATGTCCGTTTTCTGGTTGTTGGGTATTTTATTATTTTTATTTCTAACATACTTTATGTGTTACCTTCAGAATTCGGGTTAATTGATTTTGGTTTTACAGAAGGTTACCTTAAAATTGGGAGCGCAATTGAAATGATTGTTTTTTTATATGCAATCTCTTACAGATATAAAAAAGTAGAGAAAGAAAAAACAGAATTATCAGAAAGCCTAGATGAAAAAATCAAACTAAACGAACACATATCTAAATCAAAAGAAGAACTTCTGAGTCTATTTATTGAACACCATCAACTGACTACCAGAGAATCAGAGATTATAAAACTCATTCTAAAAGGAAACACAAATAAAGTAATTGCAGAGCAGTTAGATATAAAGACAACTACTGTTAAATATCATATTACTAATGTTTTTACCAAACTAGATATTAGCAAAAGAACAGAAATTAGTTATTTGTTTACAAATTTTAATAGATAAAAAAATTCTAAAATGTAAAAAACATGCATAAGGCATCGTCTTTACTTTTTTTGTTAGAATAAATCTTAAATCCAAGCATTTCGATTTACTGCATAAAAAAACCAGATACAAATGTATCTGGTTTGTAGTAGATAACTCTATTGAAATATCGAACATTAGTCTAACTCCAAAAGACTTAATTGATACTCATCATATAATGACTCTTATTATGAAAAGTTCAACTTAAGTTTTACACCAAGAGATTTTTTAGAAACAATTTTAATAACAAGGACCATATCAAAAGACAAGAATTTACATCCATTAGTGTGACCTTTATTCTTTATCTCAATCCATTAATATTATATCTCGATACAAAATTCCAAACCAATTCAGATGTGCTCTGACCTTGGTAAGTGGCGCTAAACCAAACATGATCTCCTCCTATGAATTTATAATGCTCAACAGAAACTGAGCTATCTCCTTGGTCATAGACATAACGTTCAATATTATTGTCACTTGTAATAGTAGGGGTTAAAACTGTATTGTTGAAATTAATCCAGTGGTCTAATGTACTTTGTGCAGAGTTCCAGTCATTGTTCCCGTTATATGGTAGTACTCCATCAGATGTTCCGTGAAGATGTACTACCGGCATAGGATGATTTGTAGGTCCCGTACAATCTAACATTGTTCCGGAAACAGATGCCACCGCAGCAATTAAATCACTTTTATAATTCGCAAGCCCGTATGCCATCATGCCCCCGTTTGAGTATCCCGTAGCATAAATTCTTTCCATATCTAAATTATACTGAGACGAAATCTCACTAATCATAGATTCAACAAATCCTAAATCATCAGCAGTACTTTTATTGTCTCCACCTGTTAGGCAAGGATTCCAATGGGAAGAGCCATCTAAGCAACTACCTTGGGGATAGATTAAAATAAAAGTGTCAGCTTCTGCCAATGAGCGCATATCTGCTTCTTGCATATAATCACTTGCACTACCACCAAACCCATGAAAATTAAGCATTAGTGGAACAGAAGATGTTCCATCATATGAATTAGGTATGTATAAAACATATTCTCTATTGATACCATCGTGAACTATGGACTGTGCATTATTATTTGAGTAACATTCCTCTGGATTTTTATTATCATCTTTTTCACAACTACTAAGAATCGTTAGTAAGAAAGTAAATAGTAAAATTGATTTTTTCATCGGATTCTATTTTTTTTTAAAACGACGACTTCTTTTTATTATTGTGCATAAATAAAAAAAACGGTTACACTATATAATAGTATAACCGTTTTATTGTTTTAGTAGCGAGAGGGGGAATTGAACCCCCGACCTCCGGGTTATGAATCCGACGCTCTAACCATCTGAGCTACCTCGCTAAAAAGTAGGCAAATCTAGATATATTATTATTAATATGGAAAATGTTTTTGATTCTTGATATTTATTTTATATTTAACATGTTGAATAAAAAATTGAAATAAAATTCACTAATGTCTAAACAAAAATTTATTGGAGAATACCCTATTAATGCATCTATAAAGATGCTTTTCCCATATTTAAGTACAGCTAGCGGATTGTGTCAATGGTTTGCTGATGATGTTAATATTAACAATATTAATAAAACATTAATTTTTATAACCGATGGTGAAGAAAGAATTGCTAGAATTGATTCTGTTAAAAAAAATAAATCTGTTAAATTTTCTTTTTTAGAAGATGGAAAATTAAAAAAAAATAATGATTACCTAGAATTTAAACTTGAAATTAATGAATTAACAGAATCAGTTTTTATTAGGATTACCGAGTATACTGAAACTGATGACCTAGAAGAATCTTTTCAAATTTGGGATAATTTATTAGCTCAATTAAAAGAAATCATTGGAGCCTAAAATATTTCTCAAGTGAGAAAAATTGATTCATTAATTATTAAATCTTTCATCGGTCCTTTCTTTATAACTTTTTTTGTCGTTGTTTTTATTTTACTACTCCAGTTTATGTTAAAATATTTTGATGATATTCTTGGTAAGGATTTAAGTGTAATAGTTTTATTAGAGTTTCTGTTTTATTTTGCTGTTAGAATTACTCCTGATGCTTTACCATTGGCTATTTTATTATCTTCAATAATGACTTTTGGTAATCTTGGAGAAAATAATGAATTGGTTGCAATAAAGAGCTCAGGCGTGTCATTAATTAGAACATTGTTTCCACTGTTCATTATATCAGTTTTAATTACTTTTTTTGCATTTTTTTCTAATAATAATTTTGTTCCCAAAGCAAATTTAAAAGCACTTAGTTTACTATATGATATTAAGAGGAAAAAACCTTCAATGGATTTAAAAGAAGGTCAATTTTATAATGGAATTCCAGGTTATACAATAAAAGTTCAAAAAAAAATTAGTGATGAATTATTAAAAGGAGTTATTATTTATGATCATGTAACTTATCCAGGAAATAATAGAGTTATACTTTCAGACTCAAGTTATATGTATTCTGTATTAAATAATAGATATCTAATTTTTGAGTTATTTGATGGTTTTTCTTTTAGTGAGGTCCCAAGTGCAAAATCAAAAGTTAAAAAAATAAATCAATTTTATAGAAATGAATTTTCTAAAATGAAAATAGTCTTTGATATGTCTTCTTTTGATTTAGAAAGAACTAAGGAAGAGTTATTTGCTGGTGATTATAGAATGAAAAATATAAGTCAATTATCAAGTTCAATAGATTCTTTATCATATTATAGAGATAAACAGAAATATATAATGCTAAAAACTTCTAACACATTTTATAAGTATCATATGAAAAATAAATTTATTTTTCCTTCTAGTGTTGATTACATTAGAAAAGAGCTTAAGGAAGAAACTTTGGTTTTAGACTATTTTACCTATAATGATACTAGTAAGTTAGTTTTAGATTCTGAGTATATCTTAAATACTATTAATTTAAATAATAAAAATGATGTTTATTTGAAAGCTCTTAATACTGCAAGAAATATTAAAACAAATCTTAGTATAAATACTGCTAAAATTAAAGCACATGATTATGAGATTAATAAAAATAAAATTGAATTATTAAAGAAATATGCACAAGCATTTGCATGTATATCTATGTTTTTGATTGGTGCTCCTTTAGGTTCATTGATTAAAAAGGGAGGTATTGGTATCCCTGTTATTATTTCTATATTTTTTTATATAATATATTATGTTTTAAATATACTAGGTTTAAAGTGGGCTAGAGAAGCTATTATTTCTCCTGAGTTAGCTGCTTGGCTATCTAACTTAGTTCTTTTGCCTATTGGATTATTCTTACTCTATCACACAAGGAAAGATTCTAAGATTTTTGATAAAGATTATTATGTCTCTTATTTCAATAAATTTATTAGAATATATAAAAATCAGTAATAATTTTTTAAGAATTAATATTTATATATTTTTGCAAAAATTAAATAAATTATAAAATAACTTTTGCTAAGCATGTATTTAAATAAAGAAGAAAAAGAAAAACTTTTTAAAAATCATGGTCGGTTAAAGAAAAACAATGATACAGGTTCTGCTGAATCTCAGATAGCGTTGTTTACTTATCGAATAAAACATCTGACCGATCATTTACAAAGTAATAAAAAAGATCATTCTACTAGAATGGGATTATTAAGATTAGTTGGAAAAAGAAGAAAATTATTAAATTATCTTTCTTCAAGACATATAGATAGGTATAGAACCATAATTTCGGAACTTAATATTAGAAAATAATATTATATAAGTTTCTTATCTTCTATTTTTTTGAACTGTTATCGTAAAACAATATGATTATGAAAAAAGCATTAAATGTAAGCACAAAACTTTCTGATGGTAGAAAAATATCATTAGAAACTGGAAAATTAGCCAAGCAAGCCGACGGTTCTGTCGTTCTTACTATGGGAAAAACTATGATTTTAGCGACTGTCGTTGCTAAGGAAGAAGCTAAAGAAAATATGAGTTTTTTACCTCTTTCAGTTGATTATCAAGAAAAATTTGCTTCTGCAGGGAAAATTCCTGGAGGATTTTTAAAAAGAGAGGGTAGACTTTCAGATCACGAAGTTCTTATTTGTAGATTAGTTGATAGAGTTTTAAGACCTTTATTTCCAAGTGATTATCATGCTGACACACAAGTAATGCTATCATTAATAAGCGCTGATGCTGATGCATTACCAGATTCTTTAGCAGCTTTTGCTGCTTCTGCTGCATTAATAGTTTCAAATATTCCTTTTAATGGACCAATTGCTGAAGTTAGAGTTGTTAAGTGTGATGATGAATATATTGTTAATCCTACACCTGAACAAATTAAAAAATCTTCTCTTAATTTAATGGTAGGAGCTACAATTGAAAATATATGTATGGTTGAAGGAGAATCACTTGAAGTTTCAGAAGAAGAAATAATTGAAGCTTTAAAGGTTGCTCATGACACAATCAAGTCAATGTGTGAATTGCAATTGAAACTTTCAAAGTTGGTTGGAAGTAAAGAAAAAAGAGAATATTCACATGAATCTTCAGATGAAGATTTATTAAAAGATGTTGCTTTAAAAACATTTGATAAAATCTATAAGATTGCTTGTAAGGGAATTGCTGATAAGAAAAAAAGAGCTGAAGAGTTTTCTAAAATAAAGGATGAATACCTTGAAGGAATTGAGATAGGTGATGATTTTAATCATTTTCTTTTTGGTAATTATTTTCATGATGTTGAAAAAGATGCTATTAGAAAAGCTGTATTAGATAAAAAAATACGTTTAGATGGGAGAAAGTTAAATGAAATTAGACCAATATGGTCTGAAATTGATTATTTACCTAATGCTCATGGTTCTGCAATATTTACAAGAGGAGAGACTCAATCATTAACTTCAGTTACTCTAGGTACTAAATTAGATGAGCAGATGGTAGATGGTGCAATGAATTCGGGGTATAATAAATTTATGTTGCATTATAATTTTCCTGGATTTTCAACTGGTGAGGTAAGACCAAATAGGGGAGCAGGAAGAAGAGAAATTGGACATGGTAATTTAGCATTAAGAGCTTTAAAAAACATGTTACCTTCTGATGAAGAGAATCCTTATACAATTAGAATAGTGTCAGATATTTTAGAGTCTAATGGTTCGTCATCTATGGCTACTGTTTGTGCAGGAAGTTTAGCATTAATGGATGCTGGAATAAAAATTAAAAAACCTGTTTCTGGTATTGCTATGGGTATGATTTCTGATTCAGAGTCTGGAAAATATGCTATTTTATCAGATATTTTAGGTGATGAAGATCATCTTGGAGATATGGATTTTAAAGTTACCGGAACTATTGATGGAATTACAGCATGTCAGATGGATATAAAAATTGATGGTTTGTCTTACGATGTATTATCTGAGGCTTTAAATCAAGCAAAAGAGGGAAGACATCATATTTTATCTGAAATGACTAAAACTATTGATATACCTAGAAAAGATTTAAAACCTCATACTCCAAGATCTTTTAAAATGTCAATAGCTAAAGACATGATAGGTGCAGTTATAGGACCTGGAGGTAAAATTATTCAAGAAATTCAGAAAGAATCTGGAGCTACAGTTTTAGTTGAAGAGGTTGATGAGAAAGGAATTGTTAATATTTTTTCTTCTAACCAAGATGATATGGATAATGCAGTTGAAAGGGTTAAGGCTATAGTTGCTCTTCCTGTGGTTGGTGAAACTTATGTGGGAAAAGTAAAATCTATTAAAGATTTTGGTGCTTTTATTGAGTTTATGCCTGGTAAAGATGGTTTACTTCATATCTCTGAAATTAAGTGGGAAAGAGTTGAAACTATGGATGGTATACTTGAAGAAGGTGAAGAAATTAAAGTTAAATTGACAGAGATTGATAGGAGAACGGGGAAGTTTAGATTATCAAGAAAAGCTTTAATTCCAAAACCAAATAATGATAAATAAAAGATGCACATTATTGAAGTAGATGTACTTATTATTGGTTCAGGCCCTGCAGGATATACAGCATCCATATATTCTTCAAGAGCTGGTTTAAATACATTACTTTATAAAGGTGAACAACCTGGTGGTCAATTAACCATTACGTCAGATGTAGAAAATTATCCTGGATATCCAAATGGTATAATGGGTCCAGAAATGATGTTAGATTTTGAAAATCAAGCAAGTAGATTTGGTTCAACCATAAAGAATGGTATGATTAAATCTGTTGATTTTTCAACAGATCTATTATCTGCAATATCTGATGAAGGGAATAAGATTCATGCAAAAACTGTAATAATTTCAACTGGTGCATCTGCAAAGTGGCTAAATATTGAGTCTGAAAAAAGACTTAATGGTAAAGGTGTTTCTGCTTGCGCTGTGTGTGATGGATTTTTCTTTAGAAATCAAGATGTTGCTGTTGTTGGAGGTGGAGATACAGCTGCAGAGGAAGCACTATATCTTTCTAAATTAACAAAAAAAGTTTATTTGATTGTTAGGAGAGACGAAATGAGAGCTTCAGTAATTATGCAGAATAGAATAAAAGAAAGTGAGAAAATAGAAATTTTATGGAACTCTGAAATTGGTGAAGTGTTAGGAAAAAATTCTGTAGAAGGAATTAATGTGATTAATAATATCACTAAAGAAGTAAAAATCATAAAATTAAATGGAGTTTTTATTGCTATTGGACATAAGCCAAATACAGATATTTTTAAAAAATATTTAAAAATGGATGAAAGTGGTTACATTATAACTAAACCTGACTCTACTGTGACGAATATTAATGGTGTATTCGCTACTGGTGATGCTCAAGATAAAATATACAGACAAGCTGTGACTGCAGCTGGTTCAGGATGTATGGGTGCTCTTGATGCTGAAAGGTTTTTATCAAATATTTAAAGTGATGCATGTAGATATTTTGATAATTATGGCTCACCCTGATGATGCTGAACTTTCATGTTCAGGAACTATTTTATCATCTTTAGATCAAGGTATGACAGTTGGAATGATTGATTTAACAGCTGGAGAACTTGGTACAAGAGGGTCTTCTAAGTTAAGATTAAATGAAGCTAATAACTCTGCTAAATTATTAAAAGTAAGTTTTAGAGAAAATATGTTTTTTAGGGATGGGTATTTTATTGCAGATGAAAATAATATAAATGATTTAATTATAAAAATTAGAAAATACACTCCCAGAATTATTATTACAAATTCAAAAATTGAAAGACATCCTGATCATGAAGAAGCAGCAAAATTAGTCAAAAAAGCATCTTTTTTATCTGGGTTACAAAAAATAAAAACAATATATGATATTGATAATCAAGAACCTTGGAGACCTAAAATTATTTTAAATTCTATTCAAAATAATTATCTCAAACCTGATTTTATTGTAGATATAACTAAATTTTATTCAAAAAAAATTGATTCTATCAGGTGTTTTAAAAGTCAATTCTATGATATAAAAAGTAAAGAACCTGAATCTTTTATTTCAAGTCAGAATTTTTTAAAGTTTATTTCTTCAAGGGCTATAGAATTTGGCCATATGATTAATGTTGAGTATGGTGAAGGTTTTGTATCAGACTCTGGTTTAAAAGTTAACAATTTGAGTCAAATTATCTAAGGATATAATCTAATTTTATTCCATAAATTATTATTTTTTGAGTATAGAATTCTATCATGCATTCTTGAAGATTTTCCTTGCCAAAATTCAATACTTTTAGGTATAATTATGTAACCCCCCCAATTATTAGGATATGGAACTTCTTTATTTAAAAATTTATTTTCAAAATCCTGAAACCTTTTTAATAGTACTGATGGACTTTCAAGTAAGCTACTTTGTATAGATGCCCAAGAAGCTATTTTGCTTTTTCTAGGCCTTGATTTGAAGTATTTTTCTGATTTTGTTTTTGATATTTTTTTACATATTCCATTTATAATAATTTGTCTTTCAATTTTTTTCCAAAGAAATAAAGTAGAGACATATTTATTATTTTTAATATTTTTTGATTTTCTACTATCATAATTAGTAAAGAAAATAAACCCATTTTTATCAATTTCTTTTAATAGAACAGTTCTTGAAGTAGGAGTATTGTTTTTTTGTATTGTTGAAAGAACCATAGCATTTGGTTCAATTACATTAGATTTTTGAGCTTTTTCAAACCATAATTTAAATTGTTCAATCGGATTATCTTCAAACCTTTTGAGATTCATATTATTTCCAGAATAATCAACCCTTAAAACTTTAATTTTTTTCATATTTAATTTAAATTTAATGTATGGAAATTGATTATTTTAATTATAAATCAAATAATAAACTTAAAAAGGGAAGTGTTTTAATATCCGAGCCATTTATGAAAGATATAAATTTTGT
>Ga0114996_10007444_pt1 | contig 12401 bp, 12 predicted proteins | sample ArcticOcean_MG_C_4_FD_87039 | JGI IMG/M metagenome (GOLD analysis project Ga0114996, IMG submission 87039) | Marine microbial communities from western Arctic Ocean - ArcticOcean_MG_CB4_134 | ecosystem: Environmental > Aquatic > Marine > Oceanic | place: Arctic Ocean: Canada Basin | collected... | reverse complement strand
CAACACTCGTCTGGGCCTACAATCATCCTGATAGTATTGTTGCTATGGCCATGGGCAGTGTGCAAAGGCTCCCCAATCAAAATACATTAATCAACTGGGGGTTCTTTTTTGAAACGGTTATTCTGAGTGCAGGGACGCTTATCATGGAGGTTGATTATGATAAAAATATTGTATTTGAATTAACATACCCTATAAATAGCTGGGCTTACAGAGCTAGAAAAAATGATTGGGACTTTACTATTAACATAATAAAAGGAGACAGTAACCTTGATAACATTCTCAATGTTATTGATGTTATATATCTTCTTAATTATATACTATATATCAACTCCCAAAATCCTAGTTTATTTGAAAGGCATAAATTAGATTTAAATACAGATGGGGTTATGGACATCTTAGATATAACCAGTATGGTTGGGCTCATTTTAGACTAGTTGCAAGAAACTTCTTCTCCAAATTTTAATCCAAAATGTTTTCTAATTATATAAGTCAAACCATAAACAATAGGTGTATCAAATGCAGCAAAAAATACTTTAAATAGAAAACCATTAATTAATAATATTGAAAATTTATCCCAAGCTATGACATCTAAAAAACATAATAAAAATAATACTGCAAACGTATCTACAAATTGTGAAAATATCGTTGAGGCATTATTCCTAAGCCATAAGTGTTTCCCCTTGGTTAGTTTTTTCCAGAAATGAAAAACTCTGACATCAATATATTGAGCAATTAAATAAGCCATCATAGAAGCAAAGACGGCAGCACCTGATAAACCAAAAACTTGGCTGAATGTTTGGTTATCTACAGGAGACCAAGGAGCTGCTGGAGACATATCAGAAATCACAACAATAGCTAACATGAAGAGACTAGCAAACAATCCTGCAGTTACGACCTTATTTGCTTTTTTTTCACCGTATACTTCTGATATAATATCTGTAACTAAGAAAGTAACCGGGTATGGTAATAGACCGACAGATTGTGCAAATGTGTATTTGCCAATAAATGGCAACCATATATCAATCTGAAAAAATTTCTGAAAAATTAAGTTGCAAGAAACTAAGGAGGCAATAAATATACCAGCTAAAATAAGGTACAAGCTATCTGCACTTCCCTTTTTATTCATACGATTATCTGCGACCTCTTTAACTTTATTCATATTAATATAACTTTATTTAGATTTTTAAAACATATATTATATATTATATATTAGATAATCTTAAAGAAATTATCTAATTAATATCTAATGGAAAATTATTCTAATAAAGGCTATATAAAATTCTGGGGGGTTAGGGGATCAAACCCTACTCCCGATAAAGATAAGATGCACTACGGTGGCGACACCTCATGTATTGAGATAAGAACCAAAGAGAATGATCTTATTATTCTTGATATGGGGACAGGGTTAAGAAATTTAGGTAGCCATATTATAGAAGATAGTACCTACGGTAATGAAATTAATATTTTTTTAAGCCACTACCATTGGGACCATATTATGGGGTTTTTCTATTTTGCTCCTCTTTATGATTCAAGATTTACAATCAATATTCATGGCTATAATGCTAAAACATCTATTAAAACCCTATCAGAAGCTCTAATGAATAAAAGTTTTTGGCCTGTAGATAAAGATATGTATAAAGCAAAAATCAATTTTATCGAAATGCCAAAAAGTTCTAATGAACTAGCCTTGGCAAAGGTCAATAAAACCAATATTTACTATTCTATTCATCCACATCCCAATGGAACAAATTCATTTAGAGTAGAAACTGATAATAAAAAAATTGTTTATATAACAGACTGTGAACACCCCGAAGGTAAACTAAATGAAAATGTTGTTAAAATAGCAGATGAAGCTGATATCCTTATACATGATTCACACTATACAATTAGAGATCTTAAAACTTATAAAGGTTGGGGTCATAGCAGCTGGAAGCAAGCTGTTGATGTTGCGATTGTTTCAAAATCTAAAAGGCTTATCTTATTTCATTACGCTCCAAACTATGATGATTCTCAAGTTGAAGCCAATGAAAAAAATGCCCGGAAACAGTTTCTAAATACGACTGCCTCATATCAAGGGTTATCTATAACACTTGAATAGTCTCTTCTTACTTTAATTTATTTTTTACCATCATTGATGCTCCTAACATCGTAGATTGCTCTCTTAGTTTACTTTGAGCTATAACAATATTATTAAGATTAAATGATGGTGCATGTTTTTCCAATGTCTCAAGCATTGCTCCTTTGAAGCATTCAAATGCTTTAGATAAACCACCTCCAATTGCTATTACTTGAGGGTCTATCATATTTATAACATGACTTAGAATAATACCTAAATTATTACCATACTCATTATATATTTGAATAGCTTTTTTATCATTGTCTTTGAAATATTTTTCTACTATTCTGGGGCTTATATCTTCTCCATACACTTCTTTTGCTCTTTTTCTAAGATAACCAATAGATACATTTTTTTCACATATGCCCCATTCAAACGGTGAGAGTCCATATTCCATTGCGAGGCCATTCCCTCCAGTAAACAATTGACCATTAATAACGAGACCAAACCCAAGGCCTGTACCTAAGGTAACACCTATAACAACATTATTTTTTCTATACTGAGAATACCACTCCCCTAAAGAAAATAGATTTGCATCATTTTCAATAAAAGTAGCTATTTTTAACTTTTGGGTAAAATCACTGGCAATTTTATAGTTTTGAAAGATTTTAAGATTGGGAGTATTCAGTATGATTCCTTTTTTAGCATCAAGTGGCCCCGGTGCAGCGATTCCAACACCCATAATATCCGTTTTTTTAATCTCATTATCTTCTATAAGATTATTAACTTGATTTATAATGGCATGAATGATTTCTTTTTTCCCATTATAGTATCTTACTTTATCTTCGCTAGAAAGTTTAATTAATGATAAAGAATCTGAGAATATTCCCGTTTTAAAGGTAGTGCCTCCAATATCAATTGCTAGAATATATTTCATTAAAATAGATTTTAATTAGTTAGCTAAAGTATTAATTTAGGATTAAAATAATAACAATAAAATTACTAATGGAAACACCTGAATTATATTTTGATATAGCTGCAACAACACCCATCGATAAAGAAGTTGCAAGTTTAGTTAATACTGTAAATATTGAAAATTACGGGAATCCTTCTAGCATTCACTCAATTGGACAAAAATCTCATAATATTATTGAGAGATCGCGATTATCGATTTCTAATATATTAAACTGTAAAACTTCTGAGATTATATTTACATCGGGTGGTTCTGAATCAAATAATATAGTCTTGAAAGGAATTTTATCAAAAGGAGATCATTTAATAACAAGTACTTATGAACATCCATCTATACTTAGTTTAGCAAAAAAAATAGAAACTGAAGGAATTGAAATCACATTTATAAAACCGGATGAAAATGGAGTCATAGAACCAGATAAGATTCAATCAGCTATAAAGGAAAATACTAAATTAATATCCATTATGTATGTAAACAATGAACTAGGAACTATTAATCCAATACAGGATATTGGGAATCTTGCACATAAATATAATATTCTATTCCATTCTGATGCTGTTCAATTTATAGGTAAAGACAAACTGAATATTTCTGATATTAAAATAGATTTTTTAAGTATGGCAGCTCATAAATTTTATGGGCCTAAAGGGATTGGTATTCTTTATTGTAAAGCTGGGGTTATATTCAAACCACTGATTAATGGTGGTGGGCAGGAGAGTGGGTTAAGAGCTGGAACTGAAAATACAAGCTCTATTGCAGGTATGTGTAAAGCTCTTGAAATAGCAAATGATAATTATAAAGATATTAAAGATCGGATTTTAAAACTTGAAAAACATTTCATTGGTTTATTAGAACATTCTAATATAGACCATAGAATAAATGGATTAAATAGATTAACAGGCATAATGAATATTACATTTTTTGGAGTACAGGGGAATAGCCTTTTGATGAATTTAGATATGCAAGGGATTGCTATATCATATGGTTCTGCCTGTTCATCTGGTTCTTCTAGTGCTCCACAAGCGCTTATAGAAACAGGAATGTCAGAAAATGAGGCTCGTTGTTCTGTAAGAATATCTATTGGGAAAATGATTGAAGAAGATGATATAAATCGGTTATTTATATCTATTGAAAATATTATTAATCGGATACAAAAAAAATGAAAGATGGAGTACTCGGTGCAATGTCAGGAGGTGTCGATAGTTCCGTTACCCTTTTAAAAATTATTGAAATGGGCTATGAAGCTGTTGGGGTAACAATGAAATTATGGGAGTATAAAGATTTTGGTGGCAACAACCTTCAAGAAAATAATTGTTGCGCTGTTAGCTCTATCAATAAAGCTAAATTGGTTTGTGAACGCATGGGTGTCCCCCACTACACTATTGATTTCACTGAGAGTTTTAAAGAAAATGTAGTCGATAATTTTGTTGATGAATATATAGCAGGCAGAACACCCAATCCATGTGTAAGATGTAATTCTTTTATTAAATGGGATACTTTTATTGATCAAGCAGAAATATTGGGCGCAAAATATATTGCAACGGGGCACTATGCACGTATTGAGAATGATAATGAAAATTATTTTATAAAAGAAGGAGTAGATTCTAAGAAAGATCAATCTTATGTACTTTGGGGTATTCCAAAAGAGACTCTTCCTAAAACAATTTTACCTTTAGGTGATTTAACAAAAGAACAGGTAAGACAAATCGCTAGAGATAATAATTTAGAAACTGCGGATGAACCTGAAAGTATGGAAATATGTTTTATAGCTGATAATAATTATAAAAGATTTATAAAAGAATATGCTCCTGATAAAGTCTTAGATATTAAAGGGGGTAAAACCTTAAATGAAGATGGAGAGCAGTTAGGAGAAAATGATGGATACATAAATTATACTATTGGTCAAAGAAAGGGTATAGGTTTATCAAATCCAAACCCATTATATGTTAAAAAAATAAACCCAAATAACAATACTATTGTTGTTGGAGAAAAAGAATCTTTATTTAAGAGTATCTGTAAGGTAAAACATTTAAATTGGCTAATAGATAAACCAAAATTTCCCCATAAAACATTATGTCAAATCAGATATAATGGAAATAAATCAGAAGGAATCATTACTAAAGAGGGAGATGAATTTATAATAAAATTTAAAGAGCCACAGCTTGCTATAACACCTGGCCAATCTATTGTTTTTTATTCAAATGACGTATTGTCTGGGGGAGGAATAATCAAACTCTGTGACTAAAAAACAAGAAACTATTATTATTATCCTGGCTGCAGGAAAGGGTACCCGAATGGGATCTAATCTACCAAAAGTTTTACATTTATTAAATAATAAGCCCCTATTATCTCATGTTATAGATACTTCAAATATGATAAAACCTGAACAAACACTTGTTGTTGTAGGTTATAAAAAAGAAACTATAATAGAATACTTCCAATCAGAAGATATAACCTTTGTTAATCAGGAGACTCAAAAGGGAACCGCAGATGCGATCAAGTACTGTCTGCCTAATATAGAAAATTTTAATGGGAATGTATTAATTCTATCTGGCGATGTTCCCATGATAACATCCAAAACTTTAGAAAAATTAATAGATACACATAATTCAAGTAATGCATTGGCATCCTTAATATCAGCAAAATTAAATAATCCTACGGGATATGGAAGGATTATTAGAAATAATAAAAATCAATTAATCAAAATTGTTGAGCATAAAGATGCAAGCTCTAAAGAAAAAGAAAACAATGAAATTAATTCAGGAATATATATATTTAATTCAGAAATTTTAAAAAAAATAATTCCAATGATCAATAATAATAATGCTCAGAGTGAATACTATCTGACTGATATTTTCAATTTTATGGATGAGAGAGATACTTCAATATATCAAATTAAAGATTGTAACGAAATAGCTGGAATTAATACAATAGAACAATTAGAGCAATTAGAAAAAAACAAGTAATGAAAAAGCCAATAATTTATATCTTATCAATTATATTTTTTGTAATAGGCGTTTACTGCTTAAAAATATATCTGAATAATGATAACATAATATCTGCTAATTATCAGATAGATTTGGAAAGCAATACTGAAATAAAAGCAGAAATAGAAATTTTAAATGGATGCGGAGAGTTAGGAGTTGCAAATCTATATTCTAATTTTTTAATACAACGAGGATTTGATATAATTGATAGTAAAAATGCCGATAATTTCGATTATTTAAATACCAATATATTGGTACATAAAAAAAATAAAATGGATATCGCTAAAGGTTTAGCCAAGATATTGAAGATTAAAGATATCAAATTAAGTGAAGGTGGAATGTGGGATTTATCTCTTATTATTGGAAAAGATTATAAAGAACTAGATTCATTTAAAACAATAAAAAAATATTACCCCCCTTTTTAATTATGAATGAAAAAAAAATGATACACGAAATAGCACAATTGATGCTTGATAAGAAGGCTTTAGATGTAAAAATAATTAATGTTACGGGCTTAACCTCATTAACAGATTATTTTATAAATTGCAGCTCTTTATCAGATCCTCAAACGCGAGCAATTAAAAATCATATTCAAGAAAAAATATCTGAAGGATATAAAATAAAACCCTCCCATATCGAAGGCTATGAAGGATTAAGATGGATTTTAATGGATTATATTAATATCGTTATTAATATTTTTCATGAGGAGGAAAGAAAATATTATGATATTGAACGACTCTGGGCTGATGGGACGATAGAAGAGATAAAATGAAAGCTATCATAACTCAAGAAATCAAAAAAACTTTAATTAAACTTCAATACTATAATAAGGATATTGATATTCATATTACGGTTCCAAAAAATAAAGAATTTGGAGATTTATCAACAAATATTTCTTTTTTATTAGCTAAAAAACTTAGTGAGAATCCACTTGAAATTGCATCAAATATTCAACAAAATCTTGAATCTCTTGAAATATTTAAAAGTATAAATATTGCAGGAGCAGGATTTTTAAATTTTACAATAAACCCTGATAGTATTGTTAATTATATCGATGATATTATCAAGCTGGGTAAGGATTATGGGAAAAAGAAAGCTCACAATAAAAAAGTTCTTATAGAATTTGTTAGCGCTAATCCTACAGGGCCATTAACGGTAGGCCATGGCAGAGGAGCAATTTTGGGAGATACATTAAGTAATATTTTTGAATGGAATGGATATAAAGTAGAGAGAGAATATTATTATAATAATGCGGGAAGACAAATGAGGATTTTAGGTGATTCTGTCAAAGCAAGATATTTAGACTTAATTGGAGAGAAGAATGAATTCCCTGAAGAAGGATATCAGGGAGATTATATATATGACATAGCAGAGCAGTTATTTAAAAAACATGGAGATTCTCTAAAAACAAAAAATGAAATTTTTAAGGACTATGCTGAAAAATTTATATTCGATAATATAAAAAATACCTTAAAAAATATAGGTATTATATTTGATTCTTTTTTCAATGAAAAAACACTTTATGAAAACAAAGATATATATAAGGTTATAGAAGCTCTTGATAAAAAAGAACTGATCTATAATAAAGATGGAGCCGTTTGGTTTAAGGGAACTCAAGTTGGAAGAGAAAGTGATAGAGTATTGATTAAAAATTCAGGAGAACCGACTTATAGACTACCTGATATGGCATATCATATTGATAAAATGGAGAGAGGCTATGATTTATGTGTAGATATATTTGGGGCAGATCATATGGATGCCTATCCAGATATTTTAGAAGTTGTCCATCAATTAGGATTTGATGAATCGAAAATTAAAGTTCTTATACATCAATTTATATCAATATTAAAAGATGGAAAACAAGTAAAAATGTCTACCAGAAAAGCAACATACATAACACTGGATGAACTTATTGAACAAGTAGGATCTGATGTAGTTAGATACTTCTTTATTATGAGGGGGATTAACTCTCATCTAAATTTTGATTTAGATATAGCAAAAGAAAAATCAGATAAGAATCCTATCTATTATATCCAATATGCTAATGCTAGAATAAATACAATATTAAATAATAATGATATAAATATAGATAACTATAATTTATCTTTACTGAATCAAGAGAATGAAATCAAACTGATATATAAATTGATTAATTTTAAAGATACTGTAGCTAAAGTCAGGCAAATTATGGAACCTCAAATTTTAGCAAATTATTTATTAGAGTTATCATCGATGTTTCATAAATATTATTCTAAAAATAGAATTATCAACGAGAATGATATAGAGCTAACTAAGGCACGATTAATTTTCATACAAGCTATTAGCATTGTCATTACCAATGGATTAAATATATTAGGTATATCAGCTCCGGAGAGTATGTAATATGGAATATTTAGATGTATCATTTATCTTATTATCATTTTCATCTTTATTTGCATTATTAAATCCAATTGGGATAGCTCCAATCGTACTTTCACTTACAGAAGGGTATGATTTCCAAGAATATAAAAGATTAATACGAAAAAGTGTATTTTTTGCATGTATAATACTTCTGGCATTTGCAATAATGGGAAAAATCATATTTTCCTTCTATGGGATAACACTGCATGCTTTTAAAATTGCAGGAGGAATATTATTTTTAAGAATAGGTATTAATATGTTAGAAGCTAAAGTTTCAAGGACTAAATCTACCCCTAAAGAATCTAAAGAGGCAGAATCAAATACTGATATAGCATTTTCCCCTATTGGCATACCCTTGATTGCAGGGCCAGGAGCAATTACATCAGTGATGATTTTATCTGCTCAAACAATATCTTTTAATCAGAAAATAATATTCTATTTAAATATCATTATTACACTCTTTTTAACTCTTTTAATTTTAACATTAGCTAAAAAATTAACTAAAAAGTTAGGGACTGTAGGATTAAGAGTCATAGAGAGAATTATGGGTATGATCCTAATGGTCGTAGCTGTACAATTTATTATAGATGGGATTGGTGTTGTTCTTCAAATTTATGTAACAAATCTTACTTAAATAATCAGGTAGAGGTTGTGACCCAGGCAGGAATCGAACCTGCGACCATCACCTTAAAAGGGTGCTGCTCTACCGACTGAGCTACTGGGTCACAAAAATTTATGTATGTCATCTAGGGATTAAACCCCAAACCCATGGATTAAGAACCTGCTACTCTAGGAAGCAAGCCAATTGTATAAATATACTTTCTTATCCATAATGAAAAATTAAGGAACTATTAGTAAGATAAAAAATAAAATTATGTTGTTCTAAAAAAATAATTTTATTAATATAAAAATAATCTGTATTATTTCACACTCGTTTTTTGATATATACTCATGGGGGCGACTTGGCTTCGACGGGTAATGAAAATCTATAAGTTGCATGTGGAGGATACTCTATAACCTCCTTAATCATTTAGAGTACACTATAAGTGCCGATTACGGTTACACTGCTGCTGCTTAATTGACAGTAGCCATCTCTTTAAAAGTGTGCTCGTAGCTTTTATATGAGGTGTCATTAGTATGGGCTAGTTTTAATAATACCTGAGTTATTAAGATGAAAGTTTTCAGGATCGTTTAATTGGATTATGACTATTAAAGACAATTAAATTAAACTAAAGAATAGTCTAAACATGTAGATATTTATAGTGATCTTATTCGGACCGCGGTTCAAATCCGCGCGCCTCCACAAAAAAATAATAATTACTATGATTAAATATTTAATGTAAAAAGATAATCTTATTCACCCTTATCAATATTTTCCACTTTTCAGGGGATAATATGCAAGTCGACAATCAATCATTCCATTTTTTAGAATAATTTTCTTTTTCGTTCGTAGTCCTATTGATTTTAGTAATTCTAAATTACCTGTAAAAATATAACCATCAAAACCTTGAAAATTAGTTTTTAAATGGTCCCCTATTTGCTTATATAAACTTTTTAATTCATCCATTTCTCCAATACGGTAACCATATGGAGGATTACTAATAAAAACTCCTTTTTCTTCTGATGGAATAACATCAATGAAACTTTTATTTTCAAATTGAATATATTCTGTAAGGTTCAACTTTTCTATACTTTCTACTCCAAGCTGGATATTTTGAGAGATTATATCAGATCCATATAATTTTATATCTTTATATTGTATCTTATTTTGTTCTTCATTAACAATCTTACTCCAAAGTTTTTTATCAAAATCTTTCCAATTTTGAAATGCATAAAATTTTCTTAAAATTCTAGGAGGGATATTAAAGGCATCCATTGCAGCCTCAATTAAAAATGTTCCAGATCCACAAAGAGGGTCATATAAAGGATCATTTTTATTCCAATTAGTTAGTTTTAATATTCCGGCAGCTAAAGATTCATTAAGTGCAGCCTTATGTATTTTAGATCTATATCCCCTCATAAATAAAGGCCAACCTGAACTATTCAAGAATACCTTTAGTTTTTTATTTTTAATATAAATAAAAATATAAAAATCTGGATTTCTCTTATCAATGGATGGACGACTGCCTGTTTCTTTTCTTATTCGATCAACGATTGCATCCTTGCTTCGCATTGTACAAAAATTCTGTTTTTGAATAACATCTGAATTTAACTTAGTTTTTATAGAAAAGGTGTTCCCATGATTTAATATTTTACACCAATTAAAATTATAAATAGTTTGATATAAATCATTATAGTTTGAAATATCCCCTTGAAATAATTCTACATGAAGATTCATTCCAATACGAGTTTTATAATTAACCCTATATATATCTTCTAAAGTTCCACTAAAAGTAATACCTCCATTATCAGTATCAATTGTTTGAGATATATAATCCTTAGTTTCATTATAAAGAACTTCTTCTAAGCCTCTCGGACATGTTAAATAGATTTTATACATATAACCTTACTTTTTATATTCTAAAACATCTTCTAAAGGAATAAATTTATTTACTCCAACTGATATTTCAATATCTGTACCTGTAAATTGATCCGGATGTTCATAGCCACTGGCATGTGTGAGCTGTAATAGTTCTTTTCTAAAACCTATGATATATTGTGCGCATCGTTCAGATTTATTATTTATATTCAAGCCTCTTTGAAGCCATTTTTTTTGTGTTGCTACTCCTGTTGGACAATGACCTGTATGGCACTTTTGAGCTTGTATGCATCCTATGGACATCATAGCTTCTCTGGCGACATTAATTATATCACAACCCATAGAGAGAGCAATAATAGCCCTATCGGGAAATCCGAGTTTTGCACTACCTATCCATCCAATCCTTTCTGTCATATCTTTTTGTTGAAAAATAGCATAGACACGCTTAAATCCTATTTTAAATGGAAGGGATACATGGTCAGCGAATGATAAAGGAGCAGCTCCGGTTCCTCCTTCACCTCCATCTATTACAATAAAATCAGGCCCTTTACTTCTGGCTTTCATTTTGATTGCAAGTTCTTCCCAAAAGTCTAATCTTCCTATTGCACTTTTAATCCCTACAGGAAATCCAGATATTTTTGCAAGTAATTCAATAAAATCAATTAAACTATCAACATCTGAAAAGGCAGAATGATTATTTGGAGACATACATCTTTCTCCCTTAGGAATTCCTCTAATTTTAGCAATTTCAGCTGTAACTTTTTCTGCAGGCAAAATTCCTCCCTTCCCAGGTTTAGCTCCCTGAGATAATTTGACTTCGATCATTTTAATATTTGGATTTTTTTTGACTGTTTCTTTAAATTTTTCTAATGAGAATTGCCCATCTTCTCCTCTTGCTCCAAAATATCCAGTTCCAATTTGCCATACAATATCTGCACCATTACTATGGTACGGGCTAACTCCTCCTTCTCCAGTATTATGATAGCAATTTGCCTGTAAGGCCCCTTTATTTAGTGCTGTAACAGCATTTTCTCCAAGAGAACCAAAAGACATCGCAGATATGTTTATAATAGATTTAGGCTGATAAGGCCTTTCTCTTTTATGATATTTACCAATAATTTTTTTACATGGGATTGAAAATTTTTTATCAAGTATTTTTTTATAAAAGGGGAATGTTGAATGTTTAATAATAGGATATCCTATTTCATAGAGTTGTTCTGTTGTTCCAAATCCAAAGGTACTTTTTTCCTTCTTTGCCGTTGCGTATATCCATGAACGCTCAGATCTATTAAATGGCATTTCCTCTTTATCATTAGCTACAATATATTGTCGTAATTCTGGACCAATGGTTTCTATCCAATATCTGAAATGCCCTATGATTGGAAAATTGCGTAAAATAGTATGTTCTTTTTGAAAAATATCATGAATTATGACAAGTAATAATACTATTGATGCTATAATAATTGTTAGATACATTATAGTCTATATAATAATATAAAATTCATT
>Ga0114996_10007443_pt1 | contig 12402 bp, 11 predicted proteins | sample ArcticOcean_MG_C_4_FD_87039 | JGI IMG/M metagenome (GOLD analysis project Ga0114996, IMG submission 87039) | Marine microbial communities from western Arctic Ocean - ArcticOcean_MG_CB4_134 | ecosystem: Environmental > Aquatic > Marine > Oceanic | place: Arctic Ocean: Canada Basin | collected... | reverse complement strand
TTTTAATTTTCTTTTTTTTCTTTTTTTTCTTTTTTTTTCTTTCTGCAGGTTCGTTTATTAAGTCAGGTATAATTTCATACTGGATGTATGGACCAAACCTTCCATTTTTTAAATACATATCATTATCATTATCATGTTTTCCAATTAACTTAGGTTCAGCAAGATTTGACTGCTGCGCTGCCTTAACTTTAGATAATGGTCTAGTAAATTTACAATCTGGATAGTTGGAACAACCTATAAATGCTCCACCTCTAAAACTATTCTTTAAACTTAAAGATCCATTTTCACATAATTTACATTTTCTATTGATTTTACCATCTTTATCTCTTTCAAAAATTAGGCTACCTAAACTCTCATTCAGCAAATCGAGAACTTCTCTTGTTCTTTTTTCTTTTACAACTGAAACATTTTGATTAAAATCTTTCCAAAACATTTCTAATACTTTAACCCACCCTTCTTTGCCTGAAGTTATATCATCTAATTGATCTTCTAAACCTGCTGTAAAATTATAATCCACATATTTAGAAAATAGTTTTTCTAAAAAAGCTGATATAAGTTTGCCCCTATCAGTAGGATGAAATTTTTTATTAATACTTTCTGCATAACCTCTATTAGAAATTACTGAAATGATGCTTGCGTATGTTGATGGTCTTCCAATACCTAATTCTTCTAATTTTTTAACTAAGCTGGCTTCCGAATATCTTGGTGGAGGTTGTGTGAAATGTTGTTGATCTAAAATTTCCTCTATATTAATTGGCCCTTTATTGACTTCAGGCAAAATATTTTCATCATCATCTTTTTTGTTATCTTTAAAAATCTTTAAAAAACCATCAAATTTCATTACAGATCCGCTTGCTTTAAAGACTGTTCCATTGTTATCAGAAGAAACAATTGTAATAGTATTTCTATCAAATTTAGCTGATTCCATTTGTGATGATAAAGCTCTGCTCCAAATTAAGTCATAAAGTTTATATTGATCTGCACTTACGTATTTTTTGATGCTAGAAGGTGATCTTATTATATCTGTTGGCCTAATAGCTTCATGTGCTTCTTGTGCATTTTTTGCTTTTTTGCCAGAATAATTTAAAGGATCATTTGGCAGGTATTTGTTTCCATATTCTTTCTTTATATAATCTCTAAAGGTTATAATTGCATCTTTAGATAAGTTTGTTCCGTCGGTCCTCATATAGGTAATCAATCCAATAGTTTCTCCATCAATTTCTATACCTTGATATAATCTTTGAGCTATTTGCATTGTTCTAGAGGCACCAAAGCCTAATCTTCCTGAAGATACTTGTTGTAGAGTTGATGTGGTAAAAGGACCAGAAGGGTTTCTGTTGACTAATTTTGTTGAAATATCTGATATTGAATATGTTTTTTTCTTAATTTTCTCAATAGCTTCATTTATTTCAGATTTATTCTTGAAGGAGAATTTTTCAATTTTTTTATCGTTAAGTTGAAAAATATTTGATATAAGTGAATTATTATCATTATCTTTAAATTTAATTTTTAAACTCCAATACTCTTCTGGATTAAATAATTCTATTTCGTGTTCTCTCTCAGTGATTAATTTAAGTGCTACAGACTGAACTCTTCCAGCTGATTTAGAGCCTGGAAGTTTTGTCCATAAAATTGGAGAAATATTGAATCCAACAAGATAATCAAGAGCTCGCCTTGCCATGTAAGCATCAACTAGAAGAGGTTCTATTTGTCTTGGGTTATCAATTCCATGAATAACAGCCTTTTTAGTAATTTCATTAAAAACAACTCTCTCAACATTTTTGTTTTTTAGTAATTTTTTCTCTTTAAGATATTCTTTTACGTGCCATGCAATCGCTTCACCTTCACGATCGGGGTCAGTTGCAAGAATGATTTTTGAAGAATCCTTGGCAGCATCTGTAATCTCTTTTAAATATTTTTTTGAGAAGCTATCGACTTCCCAAATCATTTTGAATCCATCCTCAGGATCAACTGACCCATTTTTTGAAGGAAGGTCTCTAATATGCCCATAGCTTGCCAGCACTAAATAATCCTTTCCAAGGTATTTATTTATTGTTTTAGCTTTAGCTGGACTTTCTACAATTACTAAATTCATTATTTGTTTATAGAAACTTTAGTGTCAAAAATAATTTGTTTTGTCAAATTGAAGATTAATTTTTGTATAAAAAACGGCCTATATTCTAGATATTTATTTTTTTTTCCGTTTTATTTTTGAGATTATAGATATTTTTTTGATGAGTAAAAACTATTAAAATAAAGAAAATAAACAATAAAATTTTTAAATTAGATGTAATATCAAAATCTTGAATAATGGTTTTGCCAATACTTTCTCTGAAGAAAGTTACTATAAAAACTGTTAGAGAAGAAAAAATAGACGATACTGATGAAAACTTAAAAATTAATAGCACAACAATCCATGTAAAAATAAATAAAATACTTAACTCGTAAGATAAAGCAAATAAAACTCCCAAGTATGTAGCAACACCTTTTCCGCCTTTAAATTTTAACCATAATGGAAAAATATGTCCTAAAAAAACAATTAGACATGAAATTTGAAAATATTCAGGAAAAAACTTTTGTGTTATAACCACAGGAAAAAAACCTTTTAGAGCGTCTAAAATTAAAGTTAAAATTGATAAAATTTTACTTCCAGTTCTAAATACATTTGTAGCACCTATATTTCCTGAGCCAATTTTTCTTATATCTTTTCCTGTGATAACTTTTGCTAAAATTAATCCAAATGGAATAGATCCACTTAAGTAAGAATAGGAAATCACTATTAATAAATCCATTTTAGTCAGCTCTATTGAAAGCTATTTCTCCTTTAACATATGTTTTTAAGACTTGTCCCTGTAATTTTCTACCTTCTATTGGCGTGTTTTTGGATTTTGAATTCAGTTCATTTTTGTTAACTACCCAAGGTTTGTTAATATCAACAATGCATAAATCGGCATCATTTCCTTTATCAAGATTGCCTTTGTTTATATTAAGTATTTGTGCTGGCTTAGAAGTCATGGCGGCAATTAATTTAATAAGATCTATAGATTTATTGTGAAAAAGTTCTAGAGATAAAGGCAAAAGAGTTTCGATACCACTAGCACCTGTGGCGGCTTGTGAGAATGTTAATCTTTTAGATTCTTCATCTTCTGGTTTGTGGTCAGAAACGATCACATCTATAACACCATCATTAATTCCTTCAACTAATGATAAGCGGTCTTCCTCAGTTCGAAGTGGGGGAGAGAGTTTTAAAAAAGTTTTAAAATCTCCAATATCATTTTCATTCAGTGACAAATTATTAATTGAAACTCCTGCGGTGAAGGTTTTGCCTTCAGATTTTGCCTTTCTTATTACAGAAACAGTTTTTTTTGATGAAATTTGTGAAACATGGTATTTGCAAAAATATTCTTCCAAGAAAGACAAATCTCTTTCTACAATTATTTTTTCTGCAACAGATGGAATTCCTTGTAATCCTAACCTAGTGGATATTTCTCCCTCATTTATTAGCCCTCCTTTAGATAAAATATTATCCTCGGCATGTTGTATAATTAAAGATTGAGATTGACTTGCAAAACTCATTATTCTTGACATTAACTGAGGATCTTGAACTGTTTTAGTTCCATCAGTAAAAGCTACAATTCCTTTTCTTTGAAGAAGACCAAATTCTGTCATTTGTTTACCATCTGTATTTTTTGTTAAACTTGCGGCTGGAAATATATTTATCCTAGATTTATCTCTTCCTCTTCTTTTTAAGAAATCAACCATTGAAACATTATCTATTACTGGGTTTGTATTAGGCATCGAAACAACAGAAGTTACACCACCAGATAAAGCTGCATTGCTTAAAGTTCTAAAGTTTTCTTTGTATTCGTATCCTGGTTCACCAACAAATACTCTCATGTCAACTATACCTGGCATTAATATACTTTGATTTAAATCAATTTTTTCTGCGTCAGAAGGTAAATTTTGATTAGAAACTCCTTTTCCCACTGCTTTAATTAAGCCTTTTGAATCTATAATTAAACCTCCCATTTCATCAATTTTATTTTTAGGATCGATAATTCTTCCGTTGATTAAGTATTTTTCTTTCATTAATTTTTCTTTCATTAATTTTTCTTACAAAAAATTTTTAAACAAGCCATTCTTACAGCAACACCTAGTTCGACCTGTTCTCTTATTAAACTTCTATTTATATCGTCAGCTAAATTTGTATCAATTTCAACACCTCTGTTCATTGGCCCCGGGTGCATTATTAGGGCATCTTTTTTTGCTGCAATTAATTTGTCGGGTGTTAAACCAAAGTATTCATAATATTCTCTAGGAGATGGAACGAAAGAACCGTGCATTCTTTCATTCTGCAATCTTAACATCATAACAATATCACAATCTTTCAAACCTTTTTTCATATCTGTAAATGCTTTTACTCCAAGCCGTTCAATAGAATGAGGAAGCAATGTTTTTGGAGCCACAACGTTAACTTCTGCACCAAGCATGTTCATTAAATATATATTTGATCTTGCAACTCTTGAATGTAATATATCTCCGCATATAGCAATTTTTAATCCTTCTACTTTTCCTTTTCTGTTAATAATTGTAAGAGCATCTAATAAAGCTTGAGTTGGATGCTCACGTCTTCCATCTCCTGCGTTAATTACCGCACAATTTACTTTTTGTGATAACAGATTTGGCGCTCCCGAATCTTGATGTCTCACTACGATTATATCAGGATGCATCGCATTTAATGTCATAGCAGTATCAATCAAAGTTTCTCCTTTTTTAATAGCAGAATTTACTATGTTCATCGACATAACATCTGCGCCAAGCCTTTTCCCTGCCAGCTCAAAAGAGCTTTGTGTACGTGTAGAAGGTTCAAAAAATAAATTAATTTGTGTTTTTCCTCTTAGCAAATCTATTTTTTTAGAAGAGCTTTTGTTTAGTTTTATAAAAGCTTTTGCTTCTTCCAATATTTGTGAAACCTCAGAAAAGGAAAGATCTTGAATACCCAACAGGTGATTTTGATTAAATTTAACAGCTTTTAATTTTTTAATTGTAGCCACTAAAACAAACTCTATAGGCCTTTATTGGTTTCTACGCAACCCTTAATTAGATAAATAATCAATAGCACCTTGAAGAATAAAAGCAGCAGCATTCATATCTAAGTTTTTAACTCTAGCGCTTGTGTTGTCGCCTAATTCTTTAGTAATTTTAAAGGTACCTTCGCTAGATAAACGTTCATCCCACATTGTGATAGGAATTGTAATATTTTTGGATAAACTATTGCAAAAGTCGGAAGCAGATTGCGAAGATTTTCCTATAGAACCATCCATATTAATAGGATTTCCTACTACTATCCCCATAATCTTGTTTTCATTAATAATTTGCTCTATTTCATTTGCTAGACTTTGAAATGTGATTTTTCTTATAGTTTTAAATGGCGTAGCTACTATTTGATTTTCATCACATATAGCAATACCAACATTTTTTTTCCCAGGATCTATACCTAATAATCTAGAATTTCTTCTTATATTAGTTTTAAATTCCTCAATACTGAGTATATTGTGTGTTCTCATATTAAATGCTATTTTCAAACTTATTTGTCAATAATCTCAAATGTCAATAGATAAAGATACAGTAAAACATATATCAAAATTAGCTAGAATTTCTCTAGATGATAAAAAAGTAGATAGTTTATCAAAAAATTTATCTTCAATCATTGAGTTTATTGAAAAATTGAATGAATTGAATACAGAAAAAATAGTTCCTCTAACATCTATTATTGATGCTTCTTTAGCTTCAAGAAAAGATGATGTTAAAAAAGAAAACATTAGAGATCAAATACTCAAAAACTCACCTGAAAAAAATGAAGAGTTTTTTGTTGTTCCAAAGGTTATTGAGTAAAAATGATCGATTTAACAAAAAAAACACTATGTAGTTTAGTAGAAGGTATTAAGAAAAAAGAATTCACCTCAGAAGAAATAACAATCTCATTTATTAATAATTCACAAAAGGGTAAAAAATTAAATACTTATATTACTGCAAATTTTGATAAAGCATTAGTTCATGCAAAAAATTTTGATAAAAAAAAAAATTTTGAAGGTTTGTTATCTGGCATTCCAATAGCTGTTAAAGATTTATTTTGCACGAAAGATGTCAAAACAACAGCTGGTAGTAAAATGTTAAATAATTTTATTCCAACCTATGAATCTACGGTTACTACAAATTTATGGAAAGAAGGTGCTTTTTTATTAGGTAAACTTAATTGCGATGAGTTTGCTATGGGTTCTTCCAATGAAACAAGTTTTTTTGGCAATGTAATAAATCCATATGGTGACAAATTAATTCCTGGAGGATCATCTGGAGGTTCTGCGTCTGCTTTAGCAGCAAATCTTACTCCCACAACTATAGGCACTGATACGGGTGGATCTATTAGACAGCCAGCTTCATTCACTGGCACAGTAGGCCTTAAACCTACTTATGGAAGATGTTCAAGATGGGGAATCGTTGCTTTCGCTTCTTCATTAGATCAAGCTGGACCAATGACTCAAAATGTTGAAGATTGTGCTTTACTATTACAGGCAATGTCGAGTTATGACCCCAAAGATTCTACCTCTGTAAATGTTAAGGTAGATAGCTATAAAAAAAATTTAACTGAAAAAATAAAAGGTTTAAAAATTGGAATACCCAAAGAGTATAGAGTAGAAAATATGCCAGATGAAATTGATTCATTATGGAAAAAAGGTATCGAATTCCTAAAAGATGCAGGGGCCATAATAAAAGATATTAGTTTACCACATACCAAATATGCTCTGCCAGCGTATTATATCGTAGCTCCAGCTGAAGCTTCATCAAATTTAGCTAGATATGATGGAGTTAAATACGGACATAGATCAAAGGGAAATAATTTAATTCAAATGTACGAAAACACTAGATCCGAAGGATTTGGCGATGAAGTCAAAAGAAGAATATTAATCGGAACCTACGTTTTATCATCAGGTTATTATGACGCCTATTATACAAAAGCACAAAAAGTTCGACAGTTGATTAAAAAAGATTTCGATGAAGCTTTCAAAGATATAGATGCAGTTTTAACACCATCAACACCTAGCTCAGCATTTAAAGTGGGTGAAAAAAAAAATGATCCTATATCTATGTATTTAAATGACGTCTTCACTGTCCCAGTTAATTTAGCTGGTCTGCCTGCAATTTCTGTTCCTGCTGGTCATGATAAAAATAAATTACCATTAGGATTGCAACTTATTGGTAAAAATTTTGATGAACAAACAATACTAAATTTAGCTTTAGCAATTCAAAAAAGAGCAAACTTTAAGAAAGAAATTAATGAATGGTGGAAATCATGAATAAAAAAATATTTGATTACTTTATTAAAGGTGAAAAAAATAAATGGGAAGTTATAATTGGTTTGGAAGTTCACGCCCAAGTTCTTTCTAAATCAAAGCTATTTTCATCATCTTCAACAAAATTTGGTGCGGAACCAAATACGCAAGTAAGTTTAGTAGATTCTGCTTTCCCAGGAATGCTTCCTGTTATAAATCAATTCTGTATTGACCAGAGTGTTAAAACGGGACTTGGTTTAAAGGCAAAAATAAATATGCATTCTGTTTTTGATAGAAAAAATTATTTTTATGCGGACTTGCCACAAGGATATCAAATATCACAATATAAATATCCTATAGTAGGTGAAGGGGAGGTTATTTTAGATATGCCCTACGGAACCAAAAACGTTAGAATTGAAAGACTTCATTTAGAACAAGATGCTGGGAAAAGCATTCATGATCTTGACCCTGAAAATACATATGTAGATCTAAATAGATCTGGTGTTGCTCTCATGGAAATTGTAAGTAAACCTGATTTACGATCACCAGATGAGGTAAGTGCCTATGTTAAAAAACTAAGGTCTATAATGAGATATCTTGGTACTTGTGATGGCAATATGCAAGAGGGATCACTCAGAGCTGATGTAAATGTATCTGTAAGGAAAGTAGGTGACAAAGGTTTTGGAACTAGATGTGAAATCAAAAATGTTAATTCAATTAAATTTATGCAAATGGCAATTGAATATGAAGCAAGAAGACAAATAGATTTATTAGAAGATAATAAAACTATTAGTCAAGAAACAAGACTATTTGATACTAAAAAAAATGAAACTAGGTCTATGAGATCTAAAGAGGACGCACATGATTATCGATATTTTCCTGATCCAGATTTGCTACCTTTAAATTTACATAATGATTTAGTTGAAAAAATAAAAAAAAGTTTGCCAGAACTACCAGATCAAAAAAAGGATAGATTTATTAAAGATTATTCATTGACTTCTTACGAAGCTAATGTACTTGTTTCTGAAAAAGAAATCTCAGAGTACTTTGAGGAAGTCATAAAAACTTCAGATAAAAAATTGGCAAAGAATTGGATCATGGGAGACCTTTTTGCATCTTTAAATGAAAAACATATTTCAATCTCTGAGTCACTTGTTACTGCCAATAAAATGGCTGAATTAATAGACTCTATAAGTTCAGGCGTTATTTCAGGAAGAACAGCGAAAGAAGTTTTTGAAATCATGAAAGAAACAGGCGAAGACCCTAAGAAAATTATTGAAAATAAAGGGTTACAACAGAAGAGTGATCCAAAAGAACTCGAAGCAATAGTAGATAAAATTATTTCTGATAATAAGGATAAAGTTGCCCAATATAAGTCAGGTAAAGATAAATTATTTAGTTTTTTTGTTGGTCAAGTTATGAAAGCCTCTGATGGAAAAGCTAATCCTCAGCTAGCAAACGAGATACTTAAGCAAAAACTAAAATAATAATGGGTAGTGATTTTGAAATAAGTGCTAAGATTAAAAATTATATAGAAGATCACAGTAAAAAACTTCATCCAGTACAAAAAGAAATCATTGCTTATAACGAAACTCTTGGTGATATCAAAAAGATGCAAGTTGCAGTATCGCAATGTTATTTTCTTGAATTAATAACAAAAATTTCAAAAGCTAAAAAGATCCTTGAGATTGGAACATTTACTGGATTAAGCACTTTATCGATGTCATTAGCTCTTCCTGTTGATGGCTCTCTTGTAGCTTTGGATAAAAATAAAGAAACTAATAAAAAAGCTTTAGATTTCTTTAAAAAAGCCAATCAAGATAAAAAAATTAAAACAATAATCAAACCAGCTTTGGAAAGTTTAAAAGAGCTTAAGAAAGAGAGTTTTACCTTTGATATAATTTTCATAGATGCTGACAAGAGTAATTATCAAAACTATTATGATGAGGTATTTGATTTGGTCAAAAAAAATGGCTTAATTATTATCGATAATGTTTTATGGCATGGTGAAGTAGCCGACGAAAGTAATAATGATAAACTTACAAATATTATTAGAAACTTTAATAAATATGTTAAAAATGATAAAAAAACTGAGCAAGTAATAATTCCACTTGGTGATGGTTTTAGTGTCTGTAGAAAATTATAATGTTTTTTGTATTTGGATTTTATAAGTTTAAAAAACTCAATTTTTTAAAAAAAAAAAAAATTATTCTTCAAAATTCTTTTGTTAAACATAATATAAGGGGGACTTTAATTATTTCAAACGAAGGTTTAAATGGAAGTATTTCTGGTAAATCAAAAGATGTTTCTTTTATAAATAAGAAAATTAAAAGATTATTTCAAATTATTAGTTTTGATAGTGAAAATTTATCAAAAAGCAAATATCAACCTTTTTATAGATCTAAGATTAAAATTAAAAAAGAAGTAGTTCCAATGGGGCTTAGTATTTTGCCCAGAATTAAAAAAACTAATCATTTAGTTCCATCAAAATGGAATAAACTTATCAAAAATAAAAATACGTTAGTTTTGGATGCAAGAAAACCGTTTGAATACGAAGTTGGTAGTTTTAAAAAAGCAATTAATCCTAAAGTAAATAATTTCAGAGAATTTCCAAAATATTTAAAAAAATTGGATAAAAAAAAACCAGTTGCAATGTTTTGTACAGGTGGAATTCGATGTGAAAAAGCATCAGTTTATTTACATCAAAATGGTTTTAAAAATGTCTTTCAATTAAAAGGTGGAATTTTAAATTATCTAAAAAAAACGAGAAAAAAAGAAAATTTGTGGAAAGGAGAATGTTTTGTTTTTGATAATAGAGTGTCGTTAAAACGTGATTTATCTGTAGGTTCCTTTACAATTTGTAGCGGTTGCAGACATCCTATTTCTCAAAAAAATAGGATGTCACCTAATTACGAAGAGGGTGTTTCCTGTCCAAGATGTCATAACACACTAAGTAATACTCAAAAAGCAAGGTTTAGAATGAGGCAAAAACAAATAAACCTTGCAAAAAAAGCTGGCAAGAGACATATCTTTCAAAAAGAATATTAAATAATTTCTCTATTTAAAAATATGAATTTATTAAATGATAGTATACCTGGTCTAGTAAAAAAAATAGCTATACCCGCAAGTGTAGGTACTCTTTTTCAAACACTTTATAATATTGTCGACACTTTTTTTGCTGGAAAAATTTCTCCTGAAGCTCTTTCTGCTTTAAGCAAATCTTTTCCAATTTATTTTATTATAATAGCAACTTCGATTGGAGTGTCAGTTGCTGGAACTTCTTTAATTGGCAATAGTATTGGCGAAAATAATAAAAAAAATATACTTTATTATTTCTCTCACATCATTATTTATGGATTAATAATTTCCATATTTATAACCTTTCTTGGATTAAATTATTCTGAAAAAGTTTTTTATTTAATGGGATCTACTTCTGAAGTAACTAATCTAGGCACTTCCTACACAGACACTATATATTATGGATCAATATTATTTATTTTAGTAGTATCTTTAAATTCTTTATTGCATGCTGAAGGTGATACGAAAACTTATAGAAATGTTTTAATAATATCATTTTTTCTTAATATTATACTAAATCCCATTTTTATTTTTGGTTTTTTATTTATTCCTGCATTAGGTGTAAAAGGTATAGCGATAGCAACTTTAATTGCACAATTTGTAGCTTTTGCAATTATATTAACTAAAGTAATTTTAAACGAAAGAGTAAAAGAAATTACAAAGGAATTTTTTACTATTAAATTTTATTATTTAAAAAACATTTTTTTTCAATCTATGCCTATAACTATTGCAATAAGTGGTTATTCTATTGCAGCTTCAATAGTTTTTACTTTCATAGGAATGTCTGGAGAAAACGCTGTTGCTGGTTATGGTGCGGCAACTAGAATAGAGCAAGTTGTTCTTCTTCCAATATTAGGTATCAACACTGCTATTATTTCTATAATTTCTCAAAATTTTGGAGCAAAGTATTTTGATAGAGTAAAACAAACATATTTTACATCAATTAAGTACGGTCTATTTATTATGGCTATTTCTGGAATGTTAGTTTATTTTACCTCAAGTATAGTTCCTAGTTTTTTCTCAAATGATCCAGAGGTTATAGATTATGGAACGAGGTATTTAAAAATTGCAGCTTTTATTTTACCTGCATATCCAATTTTTTTCCTTTCAAATGGTTTTTTTATGGCTTTAAAAAAATCAGAGAATGCTATGATAATCAATCTTTTAAGAAATGTATTAGTTCCAATATTAGTATTTTATTTAGCCATGTATTTAAGTGCAGACTATAATAATTTTTTTTGGTTATGGGCAGTATTTCAATGGGCTTTATCTCTTTTGTTATTAATGTTCGTTATCTATTTTATGAAATATAGATTAGAGAAATCTAGCGGAGTCACTTAACCACAACCAAAGATGTTCAGAAAAAGATCTTCTAACAAATAGATCTACATTTTCATTATTTTTTTTAATAATTGTAACATCAATATTATTTAATAATGTTTGAGCTGAAAAATTATTTGATAATGTATCAAAATCAAAAGGTGAAGATTTTGACAAAACTTCAAAAATATTTGGACCACTTAATGAAAAAATATAGAATTGATCTGTTACATTTGTTACAGCACCCAAATTATTTTTTGATATACTTTCATATAGAATATTTTCTAATTCATAGTCGTTATTATCTTTTTTAATAGTGTTGTTTGAAACTATTAACCATTCATTTGGACCAGTTGTAACAACAGAAATTTCTTCCTTAAAAACAATACTTCCAACTTCGATTGGAAGTATAATTCCAAGTATTTTACCAACTTTACCATTAAAATCTTTATTGTTTGCGTCACCTCTTAAGTTGATTTTGACACTTTGTGTCTTCTCAAACATTGAAAAATTATTAAAATTTTTTTTTTCGTTTATAGGAGGTGATAATTCAAGCATTTAATCTTTTTCCTTTTTTATCTATAAATACTGAATCTGAAACTGTAACTTCAATTATTTTATTTTTCATTGGTATATATAATTTTCTACCATTTAAATTTTTACCATTTTTCAC
>Ga0114996_10007442_pt1 | contig 12404 bp, 10 predicted proteins | sample ArcticOcean_MG_C_4_FD_87039 | JGI IMG/M metagenome (GOLD analysis project Ga0114996, IMG submission 87039) | Marine microbial communities from western Arctic Ocean - ArcticOcean_MG_CB4_134 | ecosystem: Environmental > Aquatic > Marine > Oceanic | place: Arctic Ocean: Canada Basin | collected... | reverse complement strand
TGGTCTGATCAGAAGAGAGGTACAGGCCCCAACGGAAGGACCCAGAAGAAGCATCCCCGATGTTCTCAATACGAATGCTGACGCTCTTGGAATCACCCGCATCCGCGGAACTCCACGATGCGGAGAGGGAGTCGATAATCAGGTCAGGGCCACTTCGACCTGAGGTTTCGAAGGGGTCAGAATTCAGCTGGCTGGAATCATTCTCGTGGACGTTCAAAGATGCCATCAATAGAGCGAACATCGCCAAGGCGGCGAAACGAACCATGTGTCCAGAAACCATCTCTGACAATTTGTCCACCCCCATGCTCACCGAATAAGTTATTGTGAGACTCAAAGGCACACTAAATCGGTCATGTTGATGAACGGCCAATAGGAGGAGTCTGCATGGACCGAGCGGAGACCTTGGAGGAAGCAGCCAAGGCTGTCATCGCCACGATGTGGTCTCTGCCCGAGTTGGCTGGCCTTGCGATTGGCGACCTTGAACGCATCCCGCTCGGCCGCCTGAGGCGAAATGCCACTCGCCTTCATGCCGTCTGTCGTTATCGAAAAGGAGTGAGTAAGGCGAACAACATCGGGCCGACAGATGTCCGCTGCGTCGATGTTCACCCCGAAGCACTGACCGAGGATTGGGCGCGATACGCATCCTTCCTTCTCTTCCATGAGTATCTGCACGCTCTTGGCAATACGAATCACGATCGTAGATTCCGCACACTTGAGGCGCTGTGGCCCGATGCTGAGGCGCGTGCGATGGGGCCTGCCTTCGGTGAACACCTGCGAGCACGCGCGGCCAAGTGGCTGTGGACCTGCCCTTCCTGTGGCATCGGGCACCCGCGTTCTAGACGTTCCAACGGGCGATATCGCTGTCGGAAGTGTCGGGTCGTGCTGGTCGACACAATTCGTCCGAACACCTAAGGCTCATTTCATCGGCCAATGGCCATGAATCATCGCGGCTGGGTCACCGCTCTGGTTCTGCTTCTGGTCTCGATGATGCCGATTGCATCCGCTGACCTGACAACTGAGACCCATACGCTCAACCTCGTCTGCTCCTCTGAGGATTGCTTTCTCTCGAACGATGCCGCTGGGGATGCGATGATCTCTGGCGAGGAGCGCAGCGCGAATCCGGCCCAGCCAATCACGGTGAACCTCGAGTTCGCATTGCGGCCCGATCAGGTTAGTGTGGCGCTGTTACCATCCGTTCTGGAGACGCTGGAAATCGATTTCAGAATCGCTGAGGATGGCTTGGGGGTGAGCCGTCCAGACCTTCATGTCGAACTGATTCTCGGACCCTCGACAAATGCGTGGACACTGGCGGCACCGAGTGCTTCGCTTGGCTCCCAGAGCCCCTATAGACTCGATAATGTAGAACTTGATCTCAGCCGAGGTCGCATTCTTGAAGCGGGTGATCAGGTGCTGTTCCGGCTGTCGTTCGACATCGATCAACCCGTCACCTGGGAATTGCGACTCGCGGGTGATTCCTGGTTGGATCTGCCGATCATCTGGAGTATCGATGCCGAGGCGGCGAATACCGATGAGCCGACCAGCCTGTCCGAACCCAAGGATATCATCCTAATCGATACGACGACCTTCGGTGGTCTGATGGGTGCGGATGTCGATTGCTATCGCTTCGATGTCGAGGAGGATCTGAGTTCAATCACCGTCATCATCTCGTGGGCGGCGACGCCGATCGAGGTCGAGCAGAATCACGCCGTTCCCGATCTTCGCGATGCGAATGATCGGACTGAGGATGACCCCGAGGTTCGCACCCGATACGAGGGGAATGTCGTCATCAACGAATTGCGATGGGTCGAGCCTGAAGGTGGCCTTCACACCCTGTGCTGGACCGGTCAGGATAATCGCTTCCAGACCTATGGTTTCAGTGGGCGGCAGGCGCTGAAGGGAATCGGAAGCACGACACCCGAGGAGTTCACTGGTGAGGCGACCTGGGATGGTGGTATCGCTCACGTGGGTCAGGTCGAGGATGCAAGCGCGCCGCAAGGCGCGGGTCTGGTCACCATGGTGCTGGCCGCGGCGGGCATCACGATCGCGCTCGCCGGTTACATCATGCCCTTGTCTTCGCCCTGGCTGCCGCGATTCCTGCTGCCGGTCTCGATCGTCTTACTGATGCTCGGCGGTATCATCTCGCCTGCGGTGGCGATCTCGAATGAGACACCAAATCCCGGCGAGATGACCTTCGATGAGGTTCTCGACCAGCGGCTCGAGCGGATCCATCAAGGTGTACTGCACGACGATGAGGGTGAATTCGGCCCGCAATGGTATGGTGGATTCCTCGGCGTGCCGGCGGGTGAGCGGCTACAGATGATGCTGACGATCGAATCCGCACATCCGCTCGGCGATGGCCGTTGGCAGATCCAAGCGGAGGAATTGGCTGAGGTCGATTTCGATCGACTGATCTTCGGCAAATTGAATGAGATTAATCTCGGCAAAGAGAATCAGGTCAAATTCATCCTCCGTTCGGGGCGTCTGCTCGCGCTCGATCTGCTGCTGCTCGAAGCGCTGCTCGTGGTCGATGAAGAACCGCGTGGAGACATCGTCCACATCGAATGGACCATGACCAGTGCACCGGGAATGGGTGCGCTGAGCACCCCCGCTTGGACGAGCAGACCCGATTCGGTCTCACCAGCCGACTGGGAGGATCTGACCCGCGCAGTCCAACCCGAACTGCTGACAATCTCGTTCTGTGACTGCGGCATCGATGGGATGGAACTCTCCGTGCGCCCGAGCGATATCTATGCCAACGATCTGATCACACCCGGCGGAATCGTGACCTCGAACGGTCTGATTCCGCACGACTTCTGGATTGCCATGCTCGGACTCGCCGTGCTCGGCATGGCGGCCTACGTCGAAAAGGAACGCCGCGAGAAGGCGCTGGTACTCGCCGACGAGATGCTTGACGAGTGGTGAGTGGGTTCACTCCTCTTCAGAGGTGTTATCCTCGCTGGGGATCTGACCGAGTAGGTCGTCGAGCATTGCGCGCTCCCCCTCGTTGAGGTTGTGATCGTCCAGCGCGCTGACGATTCGACCGAGTTCCTCATCGGACAGGCCGAGGGGGCGCGCTGCGCCGACGATCAAATCGAGTTCAGCCTCGGAGACGTGTCCATCGGCGAGCGCGGACTCAATCGCCGCGCGGGTCGCCATGCGAGCCGCGCTGCGCTCAGGAATCTGCAGAACGCGGGCCAGAGCGCTGAGTTCCTCCATCTCCTGTTCGGTCAACACGCCGTCAGCATAGGCCAACTCGTAGGCCTGATAGAGCAACTGCTGGTATTGGTCAGGATGGAGCAGGACATCTCGGATCAGACCGTAATCGATGGCATCCCCATTCGTATCCATTTCGAGGCGGACGATCGAGGCGCGAACCTCCTTCAACAGCATGTCCTTCAGGCCATGGCCAAGCAGAATAAGCCCCAATGCGAACACACCCGCGCCAAGCCATTGCATCACCACCGGTGCGAACAGACCGCCCGGATTGAACAACTGATGCAGTCCCATGGTGACCATGGCCGCGCCGAGCGCGACCTCAATCCAGTCGTTGAGATCCGGGTCATCATCGAAGAGGGAGAGGCGGGAACTGACATCCACATCGAACTGGCCCGGACCTGTCATCGTACACCGTTGTGCTGGGGGGGCACTTCACACTTCCGCGGTTAGGTACCCCTATCCTTTTGGGCGGTGAACGGTGGACTCTGTGCCATGGAGGACGATGTGCGGAAACTCGACCTCCCGCAAGCCGTCATCGACCTGCTCACGGAAACCTGGGGAATCGAGCGGCTCCACCCTCCTCAAGCTGAGGCCCTGCCCTTCGCACTCTCGGGTCGAAATCTGTTGCTCGCAATCCCCACGGCGAGTGGAAAAAGCCTGATCGCCTACCTCGCCATCCTGCAGCGTCTGCTGGTCGATCACCCCGGCAGTCGTGCCTTCTACCTGGTTCCGCTGAAGGCGCTGGCGGCGGAGAAGGTGGAGGAATTGCGCCAGGCCGGTGATGCGCTTGGATTGTCTGTCGGCATGTCTGTGGGTGACCGCTCGGGGGAGACGGTCTCGATCGATACCGCCGACATCATCGTCGCGACCAGCGAAAAATTCGACTCTCTCCTGCGCAACAAGAGCGATCTTCTGACCCGCCTGAGCATCGTCGTGGCCGATGAGGTCCACCTGATTCATGACAAGAACCGTGGACCGACCATGGAGGTCAACCTCGCACGCGTGCGACATGAGAAACCCGGGGCCCAGATTCTCGCACTGTCGGCCACAGTCGGCAATGCCGAGGAACTCGCGGACTGGCTCGAGGCTGAAATCATCCAATCCGAATGGCGTCCGGTCATCCTGCGCTATGGCACGGTCTGCGAGGGTCTGGTCGAGCCACGCAAACAAGTGGGACCCGACCAGAAGGAACTCGCACTGCCCCCTCCCTTCGAATTGCCTGATGAGGGAGATGAATTGCGCAATGTCCTGCTCTCCACCGTGCGCGAGGGAGGTCAGATCATCGTCTTCCGCGGCACGCGTCGCTATGCGGAAGGCAGCGCGAGGAAACTCGGCGCCTGGATGCTCAAAAGGCTGCATGCCTGGGTGAAATCGCCTGAGGATTCTCCGGATGGGTTCGATGCCGGCGAGCGCTTGACCGCCTTGGCCGAAATTGCACATTCACTGAGCTCGGGAGAGGAGGGCACGATGATGACCGATCGATTGGTCGAGGCGATTCGAGGAGGCGTGGCCTTCCATCATGCGGGATTGACCGCATCACAACGTCGAATCATCGAGGATGCCTTCCGTTCACGGATGCTGTTCGCAATCTGTGCCACACCCACCTTGGCTGCCGGTGTGAACCTGCCCGCGCGCCGTGTCGTCGTGCGGGACCTCTCCAGATGGGAGGATGGTCTCAGCCGCCCCCTGCCTCGAATGGAGGTTCACCAGATGCTCGGTCGAGCCGGGCGTCCACGCTACGATACGGTCGGTGATGCCTGGCTGATCGCGCGTAATCCCGAGCATGCGGACAACGTGGCTGAGCATTATTTTGACCATCCGCCCGAAGCGGTCGAATCCAAACTCGCGGCGGATCCTGCGATGCGGGTGCATGTACTCGCTGCGATCGCGACCGGGGGCCAGCGCGACCGCGAATCACTCGGCCGCTTCTTCTCACAGACCTTCCTCGCCACCAGAATCCCTGTGGATACCCTGCAGACCCGAATCGATGAGATCGTCGATTGGCTCGCTACGCATCATTTCATTGTGCGCGAAGGCGTGGATGAGAGCATCGTGCCTCTCTCGGCTGAACCCGATGAAGGGGACGAGGATTGGGATGATGATATGCCCGCGTGGGCGCAGAGTGCGAGCGCGCACGAAGGGGTCGATATCGCCGCGTCCAGCCCGGAGGAACCTCGGCCGAAACGGCCAGCAGTGATCGGGTTTGAGCGCGCATCGGCGCTCGCTTCAACTCAGCCCGAAACCGTCATTCCCGACGCTCCCGGCATGACCTATTCGGCAACCTCGTTCGGCGAACGCGTCAGCCGACTCTATCTCGACCCCCTGTCCGGACTGATCTTGCGTCAGGGGTTGCGCCGGGCGCGCGAGGTGCTGTGTCGCATCGTGGAAGACCGCTCGATCTCTCCATGGGCGCTGCTGCATCTGGTTGCCTGCACTCCGGACTTCCCCCCGATGTGGGCGACGGGCAAGCAGGCGGAGATGATGGAAGCCAAGGTGCTGGCGATGTCGGATCAGATCCTGCTCGAACCGGTCGAGATGAGCGCGTTGGGCTACATGCCCGAGGCCGAGGGCCTGGCCAAGAGCGCCTGGACACTGGAGAAGTGGATCGACGAGGATTCGCTGCGCGAAATCGAATCTCATCTCGGTGTCGCCCCCGGCGACCTGCGCGTGCGCGTGGATCATGCGGATTGGCTGCTCAATGCAGCCCGCCAGATCTGCAGCAATGATGAGGGTCTGGACCCGATGTTGGCCGAGGCCGATGGCGACCTGCTCGAAATCATCGACATCATGCGCCGCCGGGTCAGCAATGGCTGTCGAGAGGATCTGCTCGCGCTGATTGCCGTGCGCGGTGTGGGTCGGGTCCGAGCCCGTACACTGGCAGACCACGGCTATCGCACGCCGCTCGAGTTGTGCCGGATCCCGGCGAAATCCCAGCAGAAACTCGCCGATGAACGTGGTTGGAGTCCACAGTTGGTGCGCTCGATTATGAAATCCGCGGAGCGTTCAATTCAGAGCACAAGGCGGCGGCCGACCGATTGATGAAGGGGCATCACCCGCCCCCCGATGTGTCACTCGTCCCCTTCCCCTGTTGGGGACTCTCTTTCCAAGCCCCGGTCGAGGACCCGCGGGTCTTGGCGGAGACCCTGCTCGAATGGCGCAACGATGAGCGGTGGTTGATTCTCGGCGGTCCCGCCGCGGTCAGCGAGACCCAGTTGTGGACCGCATGGCTCGGCGTCGCCTCTCGCCATGCCAAGAATACCATGCGCAGTCATGCCATCGGCGCTGAATTCATCCGGCTGATCGCCGGCACGCACCAGATTCGAATCGGTTTCGAGAGGGCGGGTCTGGTCGCAGGCGATGAGACGGCCTGGCTCATCCATCTGCCGGGCTTCGCTGAAGGTACGGTCGAGAGCATCGACTGGCCTGAGCTCGACCGCGTCGCATTGGATGCGGAGGCCGACCGCTTGATGCGGGTTCTCGGTGCAGAACTGCTGCCTCACAACCCGATGCCATCCGCGACGACGATCGCGCGTCTCGACCTCAATCTGGATTCCAAGTCTGATTTCGCCGCAATCGAAGCCGCCGCATTGGCCCATGTCGCACTGGCCGACCTGTCCTGATCAATCATCGAAGGGCAGGGGCATGTGGAAAATCACGAGGCATAGTGCGATCAGCGTGCCCGCATAGGGGAGAATTCCGAAGACGGTGAATCCGAAGGTGATATCCTCTCCAGCCAGACGCAATCCGATGATGGCCAGCACCACCAGACCGATGCAGAAGGCATAGCGGATGATGTCTGATTCCCCGCCGGTTCGACGACCCCACTTCCACGTCAGCACCGGTGCGAGCAGCGCAGGCATGACTAGGAAGGAATCGTATTCAGATGGCGTCAATTGATCCCAACCCATGCCCTTAGCGAATACTGCAACCGCGAGGGTCAGTGCAATCGAAGCCGTGGTGAGCACAGGCCAGGTGGCGAGAATCAGCCGAGGGTCTTCGGAATCGTCGGGCATCAATGCGCCAGATGGATGGGCAGAACATCAACCCTGCGGCGGATGGCCACCCTTGCAAAATGCCTTATGTCGCGCCCACACCGCCTCATCCATGGCAAAGCACCACGGCTGGCGCAAGTGCACCGACTGCGGCATCCAATGCACCCCGATGAACTTCGTCGACGTGGATGGCAAGCGCATCTGTCTCGCCTGCTGGACCGCGCGCAAGAACCCCGAACACCCCGAGATGGATGCGATCATCGAGCGGGTCGAGGCCGAGGTCGAAGTATGGCGCTGCCAGAAGAACAGTCGAGCCGATTACCCCCTGCCGGACGGTCCAAAATCCGTGCGCAAGGAAGGCAACCGCGTTCGTAACCCCTGAGGGGTAGAGATGGCCTCATTCGATGGACTCGACGCAACCGACTGGAATCAGTTGGAGCCTGTTTACGCTGAGTTTCTAGCGCGTCAACTCGGCTCCGCTGAAGCGCTGGAAGCATGGCTGATCGAACTCGGACACTTCGATGCCTACGTCTCAGAAGTCTCCTCGATGCTCTACGTCGACATGACGTGTGATACCGAGGATGAAGCGATCAAACAGGCCTACCTCGATTTTGTCTCGAACGTTGAACCTGAACTCGCACAGATGGGAGATCTTCTCAATCGGAAATTCGCAGAGAATCCTCACATCGACACCCTCGATCCAGTCGAATATGGAGTCTTGATCCGCGACACTCGGATGGAACTCGCGTTGTTCCGCGAGGAGAACATCCCGCTCGGCACCGAGTTGACCAAACTCGGTCAGCGCTACAACGAGATCTGTGGCGCTATGATGGTCGAATTCGATGGCGAGGAACGCACCATGCAACAGATGGGGAAATACCTCCAAGTGAACGATCGATCGGTCCGTGAATCCGCCTGGAAAACGGTTGGTGAGCGACGCCATCTGGACAATGAGGAGATCGATGATCTGTACGAGCAGATGCTCGAACTTCGTCAGCAGATCGCAGCCAATGCTGGCTACGACAATTATCGTGACTACATCTTCGATGCCAAGTCCCGATTCGACTACACGCCCGCGGATTGCGAAGCCTTCCACGATGCGGTCGAGGCAATCTGCGTCCCGCTGATGCGAGATGTCGACCAGGAGCGCAAAGAGACGCTCGGACTCGACAGCCTACGCATGTGGGATCTCGGTGTTGATGTCCACGGCAGAGAACCGCTTCGGCCGTTTGAAGAAGTCGAGGATATGGTCGCGGGGACCAGCCGGATGTTCCACCGATTGAGTCCCGAACTCGGTGGCTTCTTTGACACCCTCAGGGATGGGACGAGCCTGGACCTCGACAGTCGAAAGGGCAAGGCTCCCGGTGGCTACCAGCTGCAGCGTGACCACTCGCGAAAACCGTTCATCTTCATGAACGCGACCGGATTGCAGCGCGACCTTGAGACCATGGTGCACGAGGCGGGTCATGCCTTCCACTCGATCTATGCCGACCCGCTGCCACTGGTCGATTACCGCAGCGCACCGCTCGAATTCTGCGAGGTCGCCTCGATGACCATGGAATTGCTCACACACGAATTCCTCGACGAGTTCTATCCCCAGGACGAAGCGAATCGGGCCATTCGCGAACATCTCGAAGGCATCGTCTCGATTCTCGCCTGGATCGCGACCATCGATGCCTTCCAGCACTGGATTTACACGAATGCTGGACATTCCAGAGAGCAGAGACACCAGAAGTGGCTCGAACTGGGTGAGCGCTTCGGATCAATCATCGATTGGAGCGGTTTCGAGGCGTGGAAGAAGGTAGGCTGGCAGAGGCAATTGCACCTGTTCAGCTACCCGTTCTACTACATCGAATACGGCATCGCCCAACTCGGTGCCCTACAGATGTGGCTGCAGTACAAGCAGGACCCTGCGAACGCGCTGGACAATTACGCGAATGCGATGCGACTCGGTGGTTCTCGACCTCTACCCGACCTGTTCAAGGCCGGTGGCATGACCTTCGATTTCGGTTCGAAGACCGTGCAGGGCCTGATCGATGCTGTCAGAGCAGAACTCGCCGAGCTGCCGGTCTAATCCCGCAGCCCTTCTGCGACGACGAAGAACTTGGCCTCACCTTCAGGCAGGTTGGGAGAGTCGACCAGGCGTGCGATTCTCGAGCCGCCTTTGGATTTGCGCAGATAGATGCGGAAGGTGCTGGCGTGGCCGACGACGTGACCGCCGACCGGCTTGGTCGGGTCGCCCCACATCGCGTCGGGCTTGGACATCACCTGGTTGGTCACCAGCACGAGTGCATTGTTGACATCAGCCAGTTTCTTGAGTTCCTTGAGGTGGCGGTTCAACTTCTGCTGACGGTCCGCCAGCATGCCACGACCGAGGTACTCGGCGCGGAAGTGCGCGATCAGTGAATCGACGATGATCAGCTTGACATCGATGTTCTTCGACATGCGCTGAATCTCATCGACCAACAGCATCTGGTGGTTGGAATTGTAGGCGCGAGCAACATGGATGCGCTCGAGCGCGACATCGGGGTCCATGCCGATACCGCGCGCCATCTGGGCGATGCGCTCGGGGCGGAAGGTGTCCTCGGTATCGATGTAGAAGACCTCACCATCCAAGCCACCCTGATTCTTGGGCCGCAGGCAGTTGACGGCCAGCTGGTGACCGATCTGGGTCTTGCCACTGCCGAATTCTCCGTAGACCTCGCAGATGGCCTGGGTCTCGAACCCGCCGCCGAGCAATTCGTCGATCGCAGCGGAGGAACTGGTCAGTTTGAGCACCTCGCGGCGGCGCTCGAGAATCGCCGAGCCCGAGATGAAGCCGCCGATATTGGCCAGCTTCTTCGCGGCCTGGATGATCTTGGCCGACACGGCCTCGCCGAGTTCGGCCGCATCCGAGAGTGAACTCGGCGTCATCACGGCGATGGCGAGCAACTCGTTGAAGCCCGCCTCGCGCAACTTCTCAGCGGTCGCGGGACCCACGCCTGGCAGGTCCTCCACCGTGGGTTCGGCGCCCTCTTCAATCTCGACGACCAACACCTCCTCCTCTTCCTCGGTGGCGGTCTCGGTCTTTGTGGTCTTCTTCTTCTCAGCCATGTTCTCACTTCCGTGTTCTGGCCATTGCTGGACCGCTTCAGTATATCAAAAGACGAAGGGGGCCTCGTCCATCTGTGTGCTGGAATCGGATTGGTTATGGGGAGCAGTGCCCCGTTCAATCACTTTCAGAACACATTCATCACTTTCACTCATCGGAGCGATTCAATGGTAGCGGGTGATCGATTTGAACGATCGGTCTCCGGGTTATGAGCCCGACGAGATAACCTGGCTACTCCAACCCGCTGGCCCGTCGGTGCCACCACCCCTATTTCAAAGCGGCTGGCGTTCATTGCGCATGTTCTTTGAGCGAGTGCCACCGCCATCCTGTTGATGACTGGTCACCTATTGGTTCAGAACGCCATCATGGTGTTGCCCAACCGCGTGGTCGAGGGTGACCTTCGCATCGCTTCAGGACGTATCGCGACTGTCGCTCCAGGCGGAGGTCTGACACCCACATCCTCGGAGACTGTGATCGACGGCACGGGCCTGCACCTGCTTCCCGGCGCAATCGATCCACAGGTGCACTTCAGAGAGCCGGGCCAGCCTGAGAAAGAGGATCTCGGATCCGGTTCCAGAGCGGCTGCCGCGGGTGGCGTCACAGCCTTCCTCGACATGCCGAACAACAACCCGGTCGCGACCACACGCGCTTCGATGGATGCCAAGATCGCCTCTGCCGCGGCGAATGGCGTGACCCATCACGGCTTCTTCATCGGGGCGACACCCAACAATGTCGCCGACCTGCAATCCATCGCCGGCATGGATGGAGTCTGTGGAATCAAGGTCTTCATGGGCAGCAGCACGGGTGACCTTCTGGTCCACCAGCAGGAGCATCTGGAGAACATCTTCGCAAACACCGGCGGCATCATCGCCACCCACGCCGAGGACGAGGATCGTCTGAACGCTCGCAAGCCTGAATTCTCTCAGCGGACCGATGTCGCAGCACATGCGGAATGGCGGGATGTCGATACCGCTCTGATCGCCACGAAAAGAGCGAGTGCCCTCGCCAAGGACCACGATCATCGACTCCATGTCCTCCACCTCACATCCGGAGCAGAGGCAGATTGGCTGGCAGCCAACAAGGGTGACCTCATCACCACAGAAGTATGTCCACAGCACCTGACTTTTGACCAGAACGATGTCGAGGAGCGTGGCGTCCGCCTGCAGATGAATCCGCCCATTCGCTACACTGAGGACAAGGACACCCTGTGGAAGCGCTTGAAGGACGGAACCATCGATTGCATCGCGACCGACCACGCGCCGCACACCCTTGAAGCGAAATCAGCCGGTTTTCCCAACGCCCCCTCGGGCATGCCCGGGGTCGAGACCGCCCTGCCTGTCATGCTCACGCACGCGAGGGCGGGCAAGTGCAGCGTCTCGGATGTCGTGCGCTGGATGTGTGCGGGGCCCGCCAAGGTCTACGGCATGGAGAACAAAGGCTCACTCATCGAGGGATACGATGGAGATCTGACGCTCGTGGACATGGAGACGAAGAGAGTCATCACCGATGCCGATACCTGGACGCGGGTCGGTTGGACGCCCTATGCAGGCATGGAACTCACAGGATTGCCCATGTGGACGATCGTCGATGGCACCCCGGTGCATGCCCGCACCGTGGGCGGCTCAGTCAGAGGCGAGGCACTGGTTGCGCCCGGCAGTGTCGGTCGCGCACTGAAGTTCGCCTGATCATCCTTCATCGGGAGGCTTGTCCTCTTCAGGATCGGTCTCGTTGCTGCCGCCTTCGTCGACGGTCTCTCCACCGGAATAGCCGTAGGAATCGGGTGTGTCGAATCCGGGAATCTCGAGGGTCATCGAGGTGTTCATGTCCTCAAATGAGGTGACACTCACCCCCGCGCCTGAGAAGGCATAGACGTAATCGCCCATGAAGACAGAGCGTCGAACGCTGGTATCGCCACTCCACCATCCGGAGAGACTGTCACCATTGTAGAACTCGGAGTGATCGACCTCGCCGTGGATGGACAAGGTTCGATTCTCGAGGTCGACCTCGATGAGCACCAACTTGCTGACATACTCGTATCCATAATGGGTGTAGAGTCGGCCATCGATGGTGACTTCATCATAGGTGTAACGATAGGTCGAAAGGGG
>Ga0114996_10007437_pt1 | contig 12407 bp, 13 predicted proteins | sample ArcticOcean_MG_C_4_FD_87039 | JGI IMG/M metagenome (GOLD analysis project Ga0114996, IMG submission 87039) | Marine microbial communities from western Arctic Ocean - ArcticOcean_MG_CB4_134 | ecosystem: Environmental > Aquatic > Marine > Oceanic | place: Arctic Ocean: Canada Basin | collected... | reverse complement strand
GGTAAACGCTACCGTGCCATCGTTTGCAACTGAGTAATTTCCGCCTCCGTAGGCTCTGGATGCTGAAGTTCCACCCAAATGTTTAGCGACAACCCTCCAATCTCCTGTAAGGGTAGTAAACCCTACCTTTGTAATCCCTTCATCATCATAGCTGAAGTACACTCCACTGCCATCATTGGCCCAGGATAAACCGGTTACGGAACGATCCAGTCCCTCGAGTAACGTGCGCTTACCTGAACCGTCAGCACCCATAAAGTGGAGGTCGCTGGTTTGGTATGTACGCACCCTATCCTCAAATCCGGTATATGCAATGTTGGCTCCATCCGGTGATATCACCTGCCCACCGTCTGGTCCTTCACGGCTGGTCAGAGCGCGGGTGACTCCATCTTCGAGAGATACCCGAAAGATGTCGTTCTGACTCAATTCCCATTCCCAGCCTAAACGTCTGTTGGCACTGAACAGGATCGCCTGCCCATCAATGTCCCATACCGGCGCTCCGTGTTGGAAATCCCCTTCGGTAATCTGACGAGGCGAACCACCATCAGCTGGAATAACAAAAATGTGTCGAAAACCTGGTTCGATGACACCACTGCCATCGGCCTCATGTCGCACCCTTGTTTCTACGATTGGTGGATCAGCCCATTCAGCTCCAGCTGGTCTGGCTGGCATGGCCGCTAACACAGATCGTGCTTCAGGAACGAGCATAGTAAACGCAATCTGGTTTCCGTCCGGTGACCATGCTATACCTCCAGGCGAACGTTCCAGTTGAGTCAGACGAGCGACCTGCCCAGTCTCAACCCAATAAACGTAGATCTCACTACCCTCTGCACTTCCAGACACAAATGCTATACGGGTACCATCCGGTGACCATCGTGGGGAAGATTCTGACTGGTCTGTACTCGTAAGTTTTCTATGTTTGGACCCATCCGCATTCACCAACCACAAACGCCCTTCTCGCCGGTCCCTCATGATGCTCATCGAGTATCTTACATAGGCTACGGTGGCAGCATCTGGAGAGATTTGAACGTCTGACGCATACTCAATATCAAACACATCTTCGTTGGCAAATGGAGACTGCTGAGCAGAAATTGTCGAGGCCCAACAAATCAGAGGCGTCAGAAAAAAAACGCTGGACACCCCGAGTCGTATTATTTTTTTCACAGGAATCTTCCTCTCGTCTTAAGTAGTTTGTGGAAAAATGTGTAGAGCGCAGCATATAAGAGTCAAACTCACCGTCCTGTCTCCATCTTTTCAGAAGACTCTCTAATCAACTCGATGGCACGACTCAAAATCCGATCGCTTTGGTTAACAAAAAACCCCGGCTCAGCCTCCATTGTGATATCAGGCTCAATGCCAACCCCATCATAAAGGCGGCTGTTACTGGCCTGAAACGAGGCCATCGAGGCCAGCCTCACAGCTAGATCAGAACCAGGAAGAATATGTTCGTTTTGCCGAGCTGAACCCCCAGAACTTGCTGTGCCTATCAGTGTAACACCCTGCCTGTCCTTTAGGGCGCTCAAGAAGATATCCGAAGCACTGAAATTACCGCTGTTCATTAGGATGACAACTGGTTTTCCGAACAGAGCGGGAGACAGATCGGGATCTACGATTAGATAGTGCCACTCACTGAATCCTTCATCCGAAGGTGTCCAGTTCGGAGCGAAACCAGGTAACCACTTGTCTAGTGCCATACGCCGTGGTGTACCCTCGGAGATTGCTCGAAGCGGTAGCATGAAGCGGTTGGCCAAATACCCTTCTTCAGGAGTCTCACAGCCAGGCCCAGGACATCCAGGTTTTAGCTTGAGGCGGCCCGCGTTTACAACCACCGGTTGGGCATCCGAATCAAGCAGATGGGGTAGAAGCGTAATTAGGGGAAGGCGACTCCCGCCACCGTTGTCTCGTATATCAACGATAGCACCCCGAGCATTTCTACTCTGTTGGATCCATGTAGCAAAGCTAGAGATATAATCAGGATCGCTCTCCATCCGTCGAATGCGGAAGTAGGCGATATCTTCTGGGATTCGAGTAGCCGCATCTTCTGCAAAAGGATAGCGCTCCCGTGCCGCTACTGAGACTCCAACTAATTCAACAGTCTTTTCGACCTGGGATGATCGATTCTCGTTCTCGAAAACAACAGTTGCAATCCCGGACATTGGCCTATTCATCTCCATCCGCAAAAATCCAATATTACCCAATTGCCACGACCCACGATGCCATCGAAGCTGGGGAGTGCCTTCTACGATGATAGACTGAGCCGCCTCAATCCAATCCGAAACCACAATACCATCAATACTACTAACGTAGGGGTGGGCAGGATCGATTAGGGCCCGTCTCACTCCATCGAATGCCACTATCCGACTGCCTGTGGATCGCAACTCGAAAGGGAAATAGTGCTGACCTGGAGGGTTGTCTTCGATTCGTTCCCGTTCGCCGGTCATGTTGACCCCGGCAATCCGAGGTGCATGTCCATCAATCGACAACGCTAATGCCTTCTGTAGTTGCATCGCGAAATCGCCAACGAGGATGCGTTCTGGAAGATTTTCTGCGACAATCTTCAGAACCGTAACCTCGTCCAAATTATCAGCATCATTGTAGGCGTAGTGATGGGCCATGAGAGAGTCCAAGGCGGCTAGATCCATCCGCGCGTCTTTCTGGCTGACGAACTGAGTCCTCCAATCACCTGGATTCCCATCAGACTCAAAATATCCGGTGCGCGTGATCCCAGCATAATTCTGAGAATCCTCTGGAAATGAAGCTTCACAGCCAAGTCCTATCAGGACCAAACCCAGCAACACCGCCTTTTGCATAGAGCCTCCATTGTGAATACCAACTTTAGTATACGGTACTCACCCAGTGAACAAAATGCTGAGATGAGTCCTCATTGCCCAAAATTTCCTAGGTGCAGATCAAAAGCATCACAAATCAATTTGTAGCGCTGGAGAATCGGCACGAAGCGCCTGGGCCTGGGTCCCTAGCATCAGAAAGGCTGAGTTCCTGGGTCGACCCAATAATGATTATTTGAGGCTCAGCAGGGACACCTCTGATACTGTGCCCGGATTCTTCTGCATGCTTTCTTATACGGTGTTGAAAAACATATTCTTTTCTACCGTTTGGATACATCTTTATTCCAAATCCGCTTCCGCCAGCTTTTGGTGATGCATCCCAGACAATATCTTTACTCTGACCATCCCAACGCAAAGCGGTCACCCTATTTGGTGTCAGAGACACATGATTAGTCTTTCGCACCACTCTCTAATTCCTCTGTTAAAGCCGTCTTTTCTTCCAGATTAGTGTCCGGAGGGTTAATCTTAATACCTAGCCAGTCAAACTACCGTAGTGACGTAACTTACCGCGCAGAAAAATGGTTGCCACCTCTAGAATAGGAAGCAGTGACTTTGAGACGAAGAGACTTCGTTCGAACCGCAACTGCAGCTAGCACCGCAACCTTTATATCACCCTCATCAGCATTCGGTCAACGTCGTGCAGACCTGGTCCTCCGAGGTGCACATGTCTTTGATGGAACTGGACGGAAAGCTCGTGAAATTGACGTCGCAATTTCCGGAGACCGAATTGCAGCCGTCGGAGCCAATCTACCTTCTGGCTCGTCAGAGATAGACCTCCGGGACATGGCATTAGCTCCAGGCTTCATAGATATCCATTCCCATGCGGACCTATCACTCCTCGTCAATAACAAGGCTGAAAGCAGGATCCGACAGGGAGTCACACTAGAAATTGCGGGCCAAGATGGTAACTCCATTGGACCCTGGTCGAATGCTGGATTTGAAGACACGAGAGACAGCTACCGTAGCCGATACGGGATCGAGATAGATTTTCGGGATCCAGTAGGATTCCTCGACCGTGTCGACCGGGAACGTCCGGCCGTAAACGTGGGGACAATGGTCGGCAATGGAGCCTTACGCGGTCTAGTAGTAGGCTACTCTGATCGTCCGGCAACCGAAACCGAGATGTCGACTATGCAGTCGCTTTTGTCGGAACAGATTGCCGGAGGATGCGTGGGTTTATCGTCTGGTCTGGAGTACACTCCAAGCGGACTTGCCAATCTAGAAGAGCTTGTCGGACTCGCATCCGTATTGCAAGGCACTGGGTACCCCTACGCCTCACATATGCGAAACGAGGACGATCGACTACTAGCAGCCGTCGAAGAAGCACTCCACGTAGGTCGACTCGCCAATATTCCTGTCCAAATATCCCACCTGAAGGCTCAAGGCCAACGGAACTACTGGAAGGCAGACGCTGCCCTCAAGCTTTTAGAACAAGCGAAAGCCGATGGTGTTGATGTGCATTTCGATCGTTATCCGTATACAGCCTATGCAACTGGGTTATCCAATCTATTTCCCAGCGAATATCGGACAGGTGGAAATCAAGAATTTCTCAAACGTCTAAGAGATCCTGATTCTGCAAAGCGCTTGGAAAAAGCATGTCGAGAAAAAATTGCTTTGCTAGGAGACTGGAATTCAGTCCAAATCTCAAGCACAGGACCTTCCACAGCATGGGCGCGCGGTGGCCTGGTCGGCGACCTCGCTCGTACTCGAGGTGTTGAGGCCTATGAACTCACGCTAGAACTCCTGGAAGCAAACGGAGGAAGTGTCGGAATGATCGGACACGGAATGAGTGAAGAAAATACTGCAAAAATACTCGCCCATCCGCTCGGAATGCTCTGCTCGGACGGGGGAAGCTACGCACCATACGGACCGCTTTCAAGTGGCTCTCCGCATCCTCGTGGATACGGTTCCTTTCCGCGGTTCCTGGGCCACTATGTTCGGGACACTGGAGCACTCACCCTAGAATCAGCGATTCATAAAATAACCCAAATGCCAGCGCGGAAATTGCGACTACAAGACCGCGGTATCATAGAAGCTGGAGCGTTTGCCGATCTTGTCGCTTTCGACCCTACAACCATTAACGACCAGGCAACCTTCAACGACCCCCATCAATACCCGATCGGTATTCCCCTAGTGATTGTCAATGGAGTGGTGACACTCCGTGACGGTGAGCACACGGGTGTCCTTGCCGGTCGTGCAGTTCGCGGAACACCTGCCAACTAGTCACTCACGGTCACTTTTTCCATAACTACATCTTCGGCAGGACGATCCCCTGCACCGGTCTGGACCTGTCCTATCGATTCTACTACCTCTAGTCCAGTGGACACTTTGCCAAAAATGGCGTGCTTTCCGTCTAGCCAAGGGGTGGCTGCAAGAGTTATAAAAAACTGAGAACCGCCAGTGTTTGGACCAGCATTAGCCATAGAAAATACGCCAGCTTCACTATGGGTCAGACTCTCACCGAATTCATCTGGAATCTCATATCCTGGTCCTCCCCTACCTGTACCGTCAGGGCAACCGCCTTGAACCATGAATCCCTCTATCACTCGGTGAAATACCACGCCGTCATAATAGCCTTTTTTTGCCAATTCTATGAAGTTTTCTACAGTTTTTGGAGCGCCATCTTGGAATAATTCTGCTTCTATAGTGCCGAGGTTTGTTTCGATGGTCACGGTCGGGTTACTCATTATTTCTCCTGATGAATATTTCTAAGGGATAATGCTAGCGATGTCATAGAAGACTATGGAATAATCGCTATGGTTTTTTAAGTGATTCGTTCCTCTGCCCAGAGGTTCTTATACCCTTCACTTCTTCCTATGAAACACAACTAGCAGAAACCCCAATCCTAACATCCCTGCACCAATCGTAGTTTGGTCAAAGTTTGTCAGAGCTGCTCCACCGACACACAGTGCATAGCCTAACCATCTTCTATATGTGGTTAAATGCGGATTGCCTTTTTCATCGCTCATTGCATCTCTCTCATTAATTTATAAATACTATGACCAAAACTAAAACACTTGCCAACGAAACAGAACACTCTTTCAACCGCAAGAAGCCAATTCCGATACGGAACCTATTAGCTTTACTAATCTTACACTTCTTCGAACCAATACCCTCTGACAAATAAGGACCGGAAACTCGTATGACTCTGGACACATTCTTCAGCTTGAAATTCTGGATATATATGGGCAGGCTGCAAATTGGTTTATTCCTTTACGGAGTGGCGGTATCCTTGATGTTAGAAGCTCATATCGGACTTGATCCTTGGTCTGCCTTCCATGAAATCATCAGTGTTCAATCTGGTCTTACTTTTGGCCGAATTAGCCAAAGTGTTGGATTCATGATCATCATTTTCAGCTGGCTATTCCTATCGGTGAAACCAGGCCTTGCTACCATTCTTAATATGTTGACGGTTGGTCCATGGATCGATGTGGTACGCGTTCACGATTGGCTACCTCAAAGCGCTGGAGGAATGCCCGGAATCATTCAATTCTTTGGGGGAATAATTGTCATGGGCGTAGCCAGTGCCCTTTATATCGGCGCACGTCTAGGAGCAGGACCAAGAGATGGATTGGCTATGGGCTTATCTAACAAGCTCGGAAAGAGTCTTCGGCTTACCAGAAACAGCATAGAACTAACCATTCTATTGACGGCAGCTCTCCTTGGTGGCGCGATAGGGATCGGAACTGTCATCTTCGCGTTCTTGATGGGGCCGATTATGCAATTAAGCTTACGGATCTTCAAAGTCTCAGCAGATCCATCTCCAAGCTTCTCCACAATTAAATAAGGATCCCTTTATGAACAAGTTGCTATTTGTATTCGGGGGAGCATTCCTTGGTATTTTTCTGTTGAGTCTTTCAGCTCAAGCTCAAGGATCCACCGCCGCACAAGCTCGACTCCTCGAAGCGATCGACCACTACACAGGTGTGACCGGGACGGTTGATGACGCTCGAGCAAAAGAGCTTCTCCTAGAAGTTTCCGAAAACAAAGACGACGTATTAGCTCAAATGTGGATCGCCCGAGTTCATTCCACGGGCCGCATGGGGTTCGAAAGGGATCTGCCTCACGCGAAGCGTATCGCAAGAGACGCTCTGGTTCGCATTCGCACTCTAGCCAACTCAGGTGACATTGAAGCTATTTTTCTCATGGGAACTGCTTACGACGAAGGGCTAGGAATCGAAATTGACTACGCTCAAGCCCTGCAATGGTACAAAACTGCTGCTAAAGAAGGCCACATCTTAGCGACACACAACGTGGGGAACATGTACCAGGACGGCCGTGGCGTACCCGTTGATCACACTGAGGCGGCCACATGGTGGCTAAAAGCCGCTAAAGCCGGAGATGTAATCCTAGCACTTCGGCTTGGGGAAGCTTACGAAGCTGGACGGGGAATCACCCGTGACATTGAGCAAGCCAGATACTGGTATGCAAAAGCGGCTAAGGCCGGCAATGCCGCTGCAGCAGAAGCTCTGAGAAAGTTAGTCAGTCCAGGAACCTAACATTCTCCTCCAACGATGGGGTGGCACAAGTGTCTAGGCGGCCGAATACTCGGTAACGATAGCGAGCAAACACATCGTAGGCCCAGTCAAGCAATGGACGGGGTACTATCCGAAAGACCACAAAAGCTCTCCATGGGCCACCCAGGTGCCAAGCAATTCTCAGTACCGCTCTGGACCGCACATATACTTGCTCCTTTCCCCTTAGGTGTCCTGATTCCACCAGAACTAGCGAGTCGATTCCCTTTAGCGACGAGTGTCTCTCAAGCACCGACGCTGCGAATTCACCCTGGAGAGACGCAAACCGAATAGTGCCCTTACCGTTAACTTTCAGGATAAATCGGATCGTTCGGTCGCAGAATCCACACAAACCATCGTAGAGTAGCACCGGCATCCGACTTGCATCTTCCACTCTAACAGCAGTCCTCATTTGAACGTACCATTCTCATCCTTTCCTTCTAAATTCTAACCAGGGACACAAGGCTCAACCCTATATTCAAAGTAACGTTGCTATCAGGATGCTGTCTTTCTCAACAACACAATATCTTTTGATTGAATCTCACAACTCCATTCTCGCTGGGAGGCAATCACTTCGAATGTCTTTTCTGCATAAAAAACTACGTGGGTGGGATCCCTTCGATAGTACCAATTGTCAAACGACTCTTCGTCGGTTAAAAAACACGTCATCACCCCCAACCAACCACCACTGACTAACAGTCGGTCCAAAACATTGAACTCTTTGAATGGATCGAAGAAATGTTCCGCCGTTTCAGTGCACGTTATAAAGTCGTATTCCTTGGATAAAACACTTTCATCGGGAAAGAAAAACGGATCGTACAGATTCATCGTAAATCCGTCTGATCGCAGCATATCTGCTAATGCAGGGCCGTGTCCACAACCAAAATCAAGCCCTTTATCATTTTCTTTTAACTTCATTTTGATTGGATTTGCCAGCCTTGCTAGGAAATTTCTATATGCCTCATCTTCGATTCTATTCTGGTGTTCTAAGTAACGATTTTTTTCGAGCGTAGGGTCTGGATAGTGACTTTTATCCAAGAATTTTGCCCAACAACAGTTACATTTCCAGTATGCTTTACTGTCTATGACTTTAAAGTTTTCGACTAAATCGCTTTTACAGACGATACAGGTCATATCAACTGATCAACTGTGCCGGCCAAACTCTTTCGATATATATCTTCGGAACTCAGTCTAACCGAACCTATTTCTACATCCTTCCAATTGATATCAGTGACACACACCGTCGCGTGTCCCATCAGCAACGCCAAAAAGATCCCTCGATAGCGATAACGTGTCATACCGCCTCCTCAAAAAGCGTCTAAGCGAAAACCTAATCCTTCAGGTTGGTGGAATCGGGATCCACAAATGGGACGGACTCAGCAGGCTCTGTACTGGATTTGACATCCAAGAATCTAGCCACCTCAGCGGTAAGAACTGCTGCCTGAACAACCGGACCGGGTTCAGTGCGTCCCGCGATCAAGTTCACCACGTCCTCAGATACCTCACCAGCCAGGATCTTACCCGCAGCTTCGATCCGCGCCTCATCATTTCCTTCGCCTATCGCCATGGGTCCAGAACCAGTCAAAAGCCAGTGTCCGCTTACTCCAAGCACCAGTGGGATTTGCACCATGGTGCCTGCCGTCGGTGACGTACGCCCAGCTTCCCAGTCGCTAATCCTGGATCCAGCTCCCAATCCTAGTGCCTTGGCAAGCACTCCTTGGGTCATTCCTGCTCTTTGCCTAGCCACAGCAAGCCGTGTGGCGAGTGTCGACTCAATCATCACTAATCCTCTTACTGCTGTATCAGATTCATTTTATAAAGATTAATTTACCCCGAAAATAATATCCATGACAGGTTTCGACAGGTTAACATGCCTCGAATAATGCTGAATTTGGGCGGCATAGTACCGTAAGCGTTTATTTACCAATGCGTTAACGCATTGCCGTATCTACTATTTCCAAGTCAGGGATACACAAGCAAATCAACCAATTGAAGACAGAGCAGGGTGCCCTGCTCTGCCTTCAATTTACTCGATCAAACAGCTTGCAAGGCTCAACCGCCTTCGGCCAACCCCTCCAATGCGTCCGCTAACATTTGGACTTTACCTGCATCTCCAGACTGAGCTGCCATACCACGGATCCTAGATGAGAGACCAGCCAGCGAGGCCCGTTGAGCTGACCCCGAATCATTCTCTGCATCAGCAAGTCTCGTACGTATATTGTCGATTCTATTCGCAGGCATCGCGTGGGAACGTTCCAGCTGATCTATGTAGGCTCTCGCAAGCGAGAAACTGTACGGCCAAACCAACTCAGGCTGACCTTGTGAATTCAAGTGTTCAAATTTGACGGTATTGGCTGCATCGATCTCGTTTTGTGAAATGGCTTCACTTGCCGTGAGTTCGAAGATATCAAGGCCCCGAGCGATTTCGGAACTTACTAGCAGGCCGTTATACCAATAGACAGACCAGCTTCCACCCATTCCCATACGACTAGGATCGGTCGGTCCACGATCGTGGTACGCGATCTCAATAGGTTGGCTTACGTCCGTCCAATCGAAGATGGAGATTCCACCCTGATACCATGCTTGAACCATAATATCTCGGCCTGGAATCGGTATTAATGATCCATTGTGTGCCACACAGTTCTCGAGCGATGTCTGCGGAGCAGGCAACTTGAAATAACTCTCGAACTCCATTTTATCGCCGTTGAGACTAAAGAGTGCGTTTGCACCCCATTCTTTGGGATCAGTGGCTCGGCATTTTGGTGCACCGCCGCCGCCCCATTCGTCCGTAAAGAGAATTTTGGTGCCGTCATTGTTGAATGTCGCGGAGTGCCAATAGGAGAAATTCGAATCGGCAACAGCAGCTAAGCGAGTAGGATCAATCGGATCGCTTATATCCAAGAGGAGGCCGTAACCACCACAAGCCCCACCGGCGAGACCTAGATGAGGATAGACGGTGATATCGTGACACTGCGTAGGTCCGAGATCCTCGAGAGGGTTAGCACCGGCAGAAGCAATAAGTTCTGGCAAGGCGGCACGAAGAGTTGCACTGTCCGCCGCAGAAGGCGGACCAGATCCGCCTCGTGCTGCTACGATATCGCGGAGCATAGGATCTAACATTCTGCTCGATAAGACCCTCTCCTGCCCACCCATTTCAACAATGAATGCACCTGAAGCCTTAGCTTCGGCCAGTGCCAATATATCCTCTGGGGCCAGACCATGTTCTGGTGGGGCCACCAAATCATTGAAGATACGAGGGGAACTCACGATTGCCGCATCCTCTGGGCTGGCGAGTGGAACCCGGATCACTTCGATCCTAAACAGAGCAGAGTTGGGGTCGTCACTAGGCAACGCATCTGAGCAACCAGCCAGCTCTTCCTCTGGGCGAACTGGAGCAGAACCGGACACATAGATATAAACGTTATCTTGGTCGTCGGGATCCTCAAGGACCGTGTGGGTATGTGAACCACGACAGGTCTGAACATTGGTAATATAGTCCGGATTACGGATGTCTGTGATGTCAAAGATGCGAATTCCCCTCATACGATCGTGACTTACAGCTTCTTGGACACCCTCATCACTACAGTCTAATCTGCCGGTCATACCTTCACCGGATACGAACATCAAATTACCGAATACAGAAACGTCACTTTGTGACGCTGGACAGACGAAAGTAGTTACTGTGGTTGGGTTCGATGGGTTGGAAATATCCCAGACCTGTACACCACTGTAGTTACCCTGAATTGCGTAGTTTCCCTTAAATGCTAAGTCGGAGTTTGTGATACCAACGAACTCTTCCGGAGGAGGGGTTGTGGATACGATCCTCATATTCCACGCCGCTTCCTCAGCATTGAAGAGGCCTGCACGAAGGCCAACGCGTGGGTCAGGACTTGGTGGGGTCACCTGTAAAGACTGTAGAGTTAGTGTGGGACTGCCCACACTGAGAGACCCCGTAGACATCGTCGACGATGTACAGCTAGTTAGGGCCATAACCGCTAGAACTAGTGGCCTAGCCATAGAAGAAAACTCTTCCAGGAGGCACTAGGCAGATCTTGAATCGTCAGGTTCATCTTATCCTTCCTTGATTGTAGTGGAGGCATGTTCATCGGTTTGGAGAAGCCCGCATGAACTCGTCGAGCATCTTTTGCATTCTAGCCACTTCGGTAATTTGATCTACTTGAATATCGGATGCGAGTTTGAAGACAAAATCGTCTTGTGCTGCTCCGTCTGTGGCGAACAGATCGTGCACCATACCCACCGCCCCGTTGTGATGTTGAATCATGTAACGCAAGAAAAGGCGATCGTATTCTTCGTTGTGCGCGAGTGTCAATGAGTCTATTTGCTGGGGAGAAAGCATCCCTGGCATATGCATTGAGTGGTCTTGGGACATCGTCATTGTCCCACTTGTATCTACTTCTGGGACAGGCCGTCCTCTTTCACCTAGCCAGCGTTGCATTACAGCGATTTCATCTTTTTGAGCATTGATAATGCGCGATGTCAAAGTTTTGATTGCTGAATTAGAACTGTGGGTCGGAGCGAGTGCAGACATCACAAGTGCCTGAGCGTGGTGATGGATCATACCGCTCATAAAATTAGCGTCAGCATCATTCACTACCATCCTGATGCTATCCTCTCGAGCCCGATAAATCCTTTCCAATCGGGCAAGGTCCGGGTCGAGTACCCTGGGCACATCGCTGTTAGTTAGCTGGGATGACGACGCACAGCCCAGTGTAATTGATGAGCTGAGCGCCACAATACTGACCACGCCAGCTCGGAGTGAGCTTGCGGAGCGAAAGAGAGAAGCAAGGTACCTGCTCACCTCTGAAATGGATTCAGTCATGACACTGCCCTTCATTTAGCAAAAATAATGTCCTCGTCTATAGGGTATACTCAAATCAGGGAAAAAGCGTTGTGATCAATGACCTTCTATTAAAATCTACAACCAGAACATACCCCAAGTAGCTTACCTATCTCGTCCAGTAAGCTATCACCCGAGAGATTATCAGAGAAGGAACGTAGCGAAATTCTTCTCTAAACTTTCCAGGCATGC
>Ga0114996_10007436_pt1 | contig 12408 bp, 7 predicted proteins | sample ArcticOcean_MG_C_4_FD_87039 | JGI IMG/M metagenome (GOLD analysis project Ga0114996, IMG submission 87039) | Marine microbial communities from western Arctic Ocean - ArcticOcean_MG_CB4_134 | ecosystem: Environmental > Aquatic > Marine > Oceanic | place: Arctic Ocean: Canada Basin | collected... | reverse complement strand
TGACGATCTTCCTGATGTCCAAGGTCTTGTTCGGGAAGCCTCTTGGAAACCTGCATCCCCTCCTGAGGTTGAGCAAGAGTCAGAAATAGCAACTGAGAAGGCAGCAACCGAAACCGAATAATAAACTGACCCGCAAACAGTTTTTCCGTCATAATTCAATGATGGCGAAACGTCCTGTACCTGTTCACCCACTTGTTGTTGCGATCGTACTGCTTGTCCTCGTTACTCCAGCGGCAATTTTGCAAGGCAACAACCTCTCGGTTTGGCTTCTTGCATCGATGGTCGTTGCAACTCTTATTACCTTTGTTTGGGTAAGACTTACCATTCACAACATCAACATTGAACGTGTGCACACCTCTAGAGCGAGGGTCGGTCAACCCTTCACAGTTGGATATGACGTTCTCAATACATCACGATTTCGATCAGCATTCAGTTTGTGGATTCAAGAACTCGATACGAAGAACACGTGGTCAGATAAATTTAACCAAGCGATGGCATGGGTGATGGAAGTTGGCCCTCGGGAACAAGTTCGCAGTGACACAATTTTTTGGCCAACACACCGTGGCGTTGCTTACTTTGATTGCGTTCGCGTAAAAACCTCATTTCCCTTCGGGATGTTGCATGCCTCAAAAATAATTTACCAACCTTGGAGAGTTCTAGTTCAGCCAGAAATTCATCGGTTGCGACCAAACGTATTGCAAGCAATTATTTCTGATGGTCCCATGGGGCAACGAAGTATCCGTCGTGGACGAGGTGGAGAAGAATTTTATGGAATCAGAGAATTCCAAGCAGGTGACACACTTGGAGATGTTGCATGGAAGGCATCTTCAAGAAAGGACACCCTCGTGAGTATTGAGCGATCTCAACCATCTCCCCCTCGACTTCGAGTTGTTCTTGATCTCACTACTCCAACAAATAATTTGCAATGCAGGGATGCTCGAACGATGGAGGAACAATCAATTACTCTTGCAGCATCGCTGTTGGCAGAAGCACTCCGGCAAGGTCACGAATTTGCATTAACAGTTCTTGGTCTTCCGACCTCTCCTGATGTTGGATTGCGCACTGGACAGCGACATCTTGACCGACTATTAAGCACACTTGCAAGCCTAAACCTAGACGACGATCGTCAAAAAATTCAACAACAGATGCTCAGAAATTTCGAACGAGTTGGAAGAGTTGTTATTCGACCAGATCGATCTGAGAAAGTTGGATTGACAGGAAATGATTGGTTTTTTACAGGGTCACAACTGCATGCATTGAAACACAGCAAAGAAAGTTCTACAACATGAGAGTATTGAAGCATTATCGACTGCTTCGTATTTCACTTGTGCTCTTTGCTGTTGTTGCACAGTGTGTTGCACTTGTCAATTTGTGGCTACTTCTCGTTTCAGGAACACTTGTTGTCCTGAGTTGGTATGTGACTGAAGGCCCAAAGTCCCACCCAATACCAAGGTGGTTGGCACGCATTGCAGTTGGTGTAGCAATTTTCATCACGCTTTTCAATTCACAGATGTCAGTAGACGCAATCCCTCAAGCTTTGGGTCAATTCTTAGTATGGCTTACCATCATCAAACTTTTTGGTGAACGATCAATCGAAAATGACGCACAGCAATTGTTACTGAGTATTGTGTTGATGACCATCGCGGGTTTACACGCCGTCGATTTACTATTTGGCGTTCTGCTCGTCTTGTGGTGTGGTCTTGCCGTCTGGGTTTTTATGCTCTTTCAACTTTATTACGGTGTTGAAACAATGAGATTAGAAAGGTATACAGCGGTTCCAAAGTCTTATGGTGTTCCTTGGACAAGACCAGTTACTGGTAGACGAGTGAATAAAGCATTCAGAAAAACAGCAATTTTTTTGCTACTCGTAGGCGTCGTTTTTTCATCAATTTTCTTCTTTGTAATTCCTAGAGGGTTTTCTCAGAAGGCAAGATTGTTGAATGAAGCAATGGGAGCAACAACAAGATTAGACTTGTCTCCTTCTCAAAACATTAGAGTACTTAAGGAACAAGTCATGGTTGTACAACTTGTTGACAACGAGGGAGTAGTTTTTCAATTACCCGAACCGCTACGCCTCCGTGGCTCGGTCCTTGAACATTATGAGGGTGAAGGAGTTTGGGTTCTCGGTACAAGACATGCAAAGAAGTTCACATTACAACCAAATGTATACACCGACCTTGACAATACAGGATCACAAAAAAATGCCTTCACGATGATCATCTCAATGCAACGACCTGCACAGACGGTCTATTCGCTTTATCAGCCAGTAAGTATTGAAACAGATGACCCCGTTTTTATGTTGTACGACACTTCTTTGCACACGATGGAGTTTAAAACAAATACCGGATTTCCAGAAACATATAGAATTAAAGTGGAGTTGCAACGCCACATTACTTCATCTCCAACATCTGAAGTAAGAGAGAAATATCAGAACGAAAAAGTTGCTAGGCTTGCAGAGAAAATTCTATTAGACCAACACATTGATCCTAAAACGTTAACCAATGCTCCTGAAGAGATACGTGTGAGGGCGTCACAGTACTTTGTGGAATATCTCACATCTAATACATTTCAATACTTAACAGATCAATCTCTTCTTGCACCTGAAGAATATGATTTTTTGAAAAACCATGAGGATCCAACGGAAGCATTTTTGTTGACAATGCAGTCGGGGCACTGCGAATATTTTGCAGCATCCATGGTTGCTATGTGTGACATAGTTGGGTTGCCCGCTCGCATTGTCACTGGGTATCTCACAGATCGATGGGACGCAAGAACACAACAATATATAGTTCTAGATAGTGACGCCCACGCGTGGGTAGAAACAGAAGTTGCTCCCGGCTTGTGGCGAGCGTTTGACCCCACCCCACCAACAGGTGGATCGCCAACATCACATCAAACATTGGGTTGGCTCGAGAGTTTACGCTTCGCATGGATTCGACTAGAAAAGGAGTGGAGATTGACTATCTTGGGATTTGATAAGAGTAATCAAGCACGACTTATGGGTACATTTTTTCCGGTTTGGCGAGAAAAAACACTTGCTGCATGGGAACAAACAACTTTGCTTGGATCCAACGTCGTGCGTTGGTTTGATATCGGAGTAGGCGGGTTAGTTTGGATTGTACTTGTCGTTGGTTCAATTGCAGGTGCGAGCATCGTGATTGTGGTTGTCATTGGTCGACGCCGACGAGTTCGAAAAACTTTAACTTTAGGCAACTCGACATCGACATTAATATTAATTAATGTTGAGTTCTACGCAGAAGCGATTCAAGTCTTGTCAGATGCTGGATTTAACCGTCCCATTTGGCAACCAGCACAAACATGGATCAAAACGATCCGACTTCCGAAAGAAGCAGAACCAATACTACAAACTCTGACAAGGTATTACTATCAAATCAGATTTGGTGGAAAGCAACTTAGTAGAGCACAGAGGCTTGCAATGTCAAGTCAAGTATCAGGTCTTGCTTTGGCACTTCGAAAGGATTCAACATGAACGACTGGTTGCCAATGGGCGAAGAACAATCGAATGTCCAAATACAAGTCGTGTTGTCCTTGCTTGGCGACTCGCCAAAGCGAGTGCTTGATATCGGTTGTGGTAATGGACGTCTATTGTTGCCTGCAGCACTTGCTGGTCATGAAGTAACAGGAATCGATATAGACCCCAAAGCAATCAGTGCTTGCGCTGCTCTTTGTGCTGAGGCTGACGTTGATGCAACGCTTCTCGATGGAGATGTCCTTGAGTTGTTGCCAATGCGAGAACCATTTGATGTGGTGATCTGTTGTGGGAATACACTGATGCTATTTGCTGATGTCAATGATGGTGTTGCTTTGTTGCGCCTGTGCAAAGAGGCATTGTCACAAGAGGGATTTATAATTATCGATGATATTCCAATGGACTTGTGGCCAGAAATAGCTGACGGGCGATGGTGTAATGGTGTGAATGATGAAGCAACGTTGCAACTTGTGTGGGCAAAGAATGATGCTGTATTTGCAATTCGAGAAGGGGATAGCGTGCAACCCGATAACTGGGAACTTGGGAAAGATGACCGGTTATTGCGGCTTTGGACAATGGGTGATCTGCAACTTGCAGCACGTTTGAGTGACTTATCACCCCCTGAATGCCCGCAGGTTATGCCGGCTGGTGGGGGAGTATTGGTCATGCGGGTCGCGAAAACCTGAAAACACAATCATGCATGCATTATCTTGCGAACTCTTCCGATTGAATGAGTAACAGCGGTAATGTGCCGTACTTTCATTAAGGTTTTCTAACGGAGTTTTTTAAACATGCCAGCACAACGATCCCGTACATCAGGATGGCGCCGATGCCTTCAACAACTTGTTGACCATCATGGGTCATTGCAAATTGCCCTAGCACCAACTGCTTCTAGAGGCAGCGATTTTGTTTGGCGTGCGAAACTGATCGGTATGAACGAATCAGAAATACTCGTTGAGATGCCAACAGCTGCTGGAGAACCACTCCCTCTTACTAAGGGTGTGCAACTTCTCGGAATTATGGCAATCGGACAAAACAGGTGGATGTGCAGAACAAGTTGCGTAGGTACAACAGTAGTTCGCTCAAGGGGTCGAGAAATCGTTGGGCTTAAACTTGCCATGCCAACGACGATGGAACGATGTCAACGGCGGCGTGATTTTAGAATCAGTACAGACACGCTCGTCTTACCTGAAGTGTCAGTTTGGCCGTTGCTTGACCCACGCTCTGTCGTTCTTGCTGAGCGGCTTTGTCAACTGCGAATTGAACGTGCGTTAAGTGGAAACACAGAACCTGAATCAATCGAAGGCAACGATGCCATGCCTGATGTTGGACCGATGTTACCAGCAAGCCTTGTCAACATCGGTGGTGGAGGCGTCGGTTTGCAAATATCTGGCGCAGATGCGAGTGGTATCGGAAGGCACCGTCTATTTTGGTTACGTTTCCCGTTGCCGGGCGTCGATGGTCCTCCACTTTGCGTAACTTCAAAACAAATGCACTGGCACCTTGAAGCAGGCGGTTCGACCTACATGGGTATGGCGTTTGATTTTTCGTTCAACCCATCACATCGAAGATTCGTCGTACAACAAATTACGCGTGCAGTTGCGATTCAACAGCGAGAACAGTTTCGGGCTTCTGCATAAATAAGGGCGATGCGCGAAGAACATTTGTTTTAACATGTGATTCTTCGCATTCTTCACCAAGGATCGAATCTGCAACGATACCGCACCCTGTTCCATAGTGAAGCGACCCTTGAAATTTGCAAGGCGTGCCGTTGCCATGGAATGCAGCAGTACGAATCGCGACATTGAGTAGCACCGATCCACCAATGATGCCAATAGAACCGCAATATGGTCCACGAGGAGTTGATTCAAGCTCATCAATAATTTGCATGGCACGAATTTTCGGGACTCCGGTGATTGAACCAGCTGGAAATGTTGCAACAAGTAAGTCGTATAAAGACGTACCATTTCGCAACGTGCCTTGTACTTCCCCAATGCATTGCCATACGGTTGGATGACGTTCAATTGCACGTGGTTCAGATACTTTCATTGATCCAAACTCGCAAACGCGGCCCAAATCATTTCGCATCAAGTCAACAATCATATGCAGTTCCGCTGCGTCCTTCTCGGAATGAATAAGCAAACCTGGATCATCGGTTACTGGGCGAGTGCCTTTCATTGGTCTCGACATAACACGGCGAGTGTTCCCATCGAAGTGTAAAAACAATTCTGGGCTTAATGACAAAAGCGAACGAGACTCTTGACTTGGAAATTCAATCCACGCTCCAAACCAACCACCCGGCGAAGCAAGTGCACGCAAAGCACAACCTCGTAAGTCACCTGAAACTTCAGCGGAGAATCGTCGAGTGATGTTCGCTTGGAAGATATCTCCGTCATAAATATATTGTTTCGTTAGTTCAACGGCGTCGCTAAACTTCTCGTCGCCATCTTCATCGATCAATTCCTCGCAATGTATTTCACTGTAATTTTCCACCACATCAGGTAGTTTGATTCCACCAACTGACCACCACGTATTATCTTCCCCATCATGAACAAGGCACTTGTCACACCAAACAAAATCAGCAAGAGGCCATGGTTCATCATGCATTGGAGCGGTTCCTGCATGGGGTTCAAAGCACCTGCCAAGTTCATATCCGAGGTAGCCAATCCAGCCGGGGATGAGAGAAGTATGTGTGATTGATTCGATGGTTTGTTGAAAAGCAGGAAGATCTTCTTCGGTCTTCACGGTAAGTCGTTTTCCCGTGGCAGGCGCTATGATCGACCACCTTGACCAACGACCCTCTCCATACCCAGCGATTAACGCAATCAATGGTTCCTTTTTTGGCCAAGCAGCAGCAACTTCGAAGGGTGTTTTTTTGCATTCTGTTAATTTGACAGCATCTTTTGGTAGTACAGTGCATTGAGTAGAAGTTAGATGGGTCATATGGATGTTGGGGGTGTACGTATGGGGTATCATTCGCAATCTTGCGCTCAATCATGGAGAATAACACATGGCAACTGTTACTGCAAAAAACAAGAAGCGAACTCGCAATATGAAAATGACCTACTGCTGGGGAGCCCTTAAAACAGAGGGCAATGCAACGCAAAAGCAATTGCTTGGTGGCAAGGGTGCAAACCTTGCTGAGATGACATTAATTGGACTTCCCGTACCTCCTGGTTTTACCATTCCTACGACGATGTGTGAAGCGTATTACGAAAGAGGCGAAAAAATGCCTCGAGGGCTTGATGCTGCGACAATCAAGGCAATTAAACATCTTGAAAAAGAAACGGGTAAAAAGTTTGGGTCCAAAACTGATCCACTACTTGTCTCGGTTCGCTCAGGCGCCGCGGCTTCGATGCCCGGCATGATGGACACCGTGTTGAACCTTGGCCTTACAGATGAAGCTGTGCAAGGCATGATTACACTGACAGGGAATGCTCGATTTGGTTGGGATGCATACCGACGGCTCATCAACATGTTTGGTGATGTTGTCATGGGGATGGATCACGGATCATTCGAAAAAGAATTTGATAAAGTTAAAAAGAAGTTTGGAGTATCGCTTGATACCGAACTTTCCGCTGAGGGTTTACAAGAAGTTTGCAATCGATACAAAAAAGTTTATCGACGGCATGTTGGAAAAGATTTCCCGCAAAACCCGATGCGCCAATTATCTCTTTCCATTGAAGCAGTCTTTCGTTCGTGGAATACACATCGTGCTAAAAGTTACCGACAAATTAACAACATTGCCGGCTTGCGAGGTACTGCGGTCAATGTGCAAGCGATGGTTTTTGGAAACATGGGAACCGATTGTGGCACGGGCGTAGCATTCACAAGAAACCCTTCTACCGGCGAAAATAAATTCTTCGGCGAGTTTTTGATCGACGCACAAGGCGAAGATGTTGTTGCGGGTATTCGCACACCGAAACCAGTTTCAGAAATGAAAAAATGGAACGCTCGAATCTTTAACGAACTTCTTCAAGTGAAAATAACACTTGAAAAACACTACAAAGACATGCAAGACATCGAGTTCACGATCGAGCGTGATAAACTTTGGATGTTGCAAACACGAACAGGCAAACGAACAGCCGCCGCCGCTGTTAAGTTGGCAGTCGATATGGTTAGAAGCCGCATGATCAAGAAGGACGAAGCGTTACTTCGAATCCCTGCAGGCGATCTTGTGCAGTTATTGCTTCCAAGTTTTACATCAAAAAGTAAACACAAAGTGAAAATGCTTGCAAAGGGTTTGCCCGCATCACCGGGCGCTGCAACTGGAACACTCGCGTTCTCAGCAGATGACGCAGTGAAACGAGCTGAAGCAGGCGAAAATGTGTTGCTTGTTCGCAAAGAAACCTCCCCAGAAGATATTGATGGTATGCACCATGCTGTAGGTATATTGACTTCAACAGGCGGCATGACAAGTCACGCTGCAGTTGTTGCTCGTGGATGGGGAAAATGTTGTGTTGCTGGAGTTTCGGCGTTACATATCGATGCTGCAAAAAAATGCGCCACACTTAATGGGAACAAATACAACGAAAAATCAGTATTTTCGATTGATGGAGGAACTGGTGAGGTCATGCTCGGTGCTGTTGAGAGGCACGAGCCTAAACTAAGCGGAGACTTTGACACCATCATGATGTGGGCCGACCAACGACGGCGAATGAATGTTCGAACGAACGCAGATTCACCAGAGGATGCAAAACGCGCCAGATTCTTTGGTGCTGAAGGTATTGGGCTGACTCGTACAGAGCACATGTTCTTTGAAGGTGATCGAATTCTTGCAATGCGTCAAATGATTCTTGCAGAAACAAGGGGAAAACGTGAACAAGCACTTGCTCGCTTGATGCCGTATCAAAGAGATGACTTTATTGGCATCTTTACGGCGATGAAGGGATTGCCCGTGACGGTTCGTTTGCTCGATCCACCACTGCATGAGTTCTTGCCACACGACAGAGTTGGTCAAAAAGAAGTTGCAGATGCCATGGGTATCAAACCTGCGAAAATTAAACACCTCGTTGATCTCTTACATGAATTCAACCCAATGCTCGGACACCGTGGTTGTAGGCTTGCAGTGACATACCCAGAAATTCTTGTCATGCAAGTAACAGCAATTACAGAGGCGGTCATCGCGTGTAAACGAAAACGAATCGATGCTCAAGCTGAAATAATGATTCCACTTGTTGGTGTTCAAGAAGAATTGAAACAACTTCGTACACTTACCCAAGACACTATTGAGAAGGTTTCGAAGAAGGAACGATACAAAGGAAAATTGAATATTCCAATAGGTACGATGATTGAAATTCCACGTGCTGCAATTGTTGCCCAGCAGATTGCAGAAGACGCTGATTTCTTCAGTTTCGGAACGAATGATCTTACACAACTTACCTATGGTTTTAGTCGAGATGATATTAATTCGTTCTTGCCACACTATTTAGATTGCGGAATTCTTGAACGTGACCCATTCCAAACGCTAGATCGTGATGGTGTTGGGCGTCTCGTTGAGATGGGATGCCGTGGTGGGAGAAAGACTAGTCCGAAATTGAAAATTGGAATTTGTGGTGAACATGGCGGTGATCCATCTTCCGTAGAATTTTGTCATGAAGTTGGGTTGGATTATGTGAGTTGCTCTCCGTTTAGAGTTCCAACTGCAAGGCTCGCAGCAGCTCAAGCGGTGATCAAAGAGTCGTTACGATGACAACCCTGTTTGAAAAGATCATCGCTGGTGATATTCCTTGCTACAAAGTGTATGAAGATGATTTTGTTTTTGCATTTCTTGACATTGCCCCACTGAGCAAAGGACACACCCTTGTGATTCCAAAGGAAGCGGTTGCATATTTGCACGAACTTAGCGAAGACGCAGCCAAGGCTCTTGGCAAGGCGCTGGTCAAGGTTTCGGCAGCGGTTCTTGAGGCGACTGGTGCAACTGCGTATAACATTTTGCAAAACAATGGGGCTGAGGCCCATCAAGTTGTTGACCATGTGCATTTTCACATCATTCCAAAGTTTGGTGATGAGGGTCTAGCAATCGAATGGGTTCCCAGCGAACTTGTTGATGGTGAGACTTTGGCATGTGACATTGCAGATCGAATTACTTTCTAATTCAAAACCCACAAGTTTCAATCAATCAAAGAGTCACCTAGGGGCGTTGATGAATGTCCCCTGAAACACTAGAAGCGTTCAGTTCTCAATCAAGTATCATGAAGGTACATGGCTGATGAACCCATCACAGAAGCTGACACAAGTTCAGGTGGAACGGATCCACATGCGGAAACATTCGATGGTGAAACCGCAGATTCTGCATGGCTAGATTCAAAAGTGGGCGCGCGGGGAGACGAATGGGTTGGTAGTTTTATTGGTCAGTTTGAAATTGTGCGTGTCATCGGCACCGGCGGCATGGGCAATGTGTATGAAGCGCGGCAAACAAATCCTCACCGATCAGTCGCATTGAAAATTGTGAAATCCGCTGCAGCATCTAAAACTACGTTGCAGCGATTCGAAATGGAAAGCGAAATGCTTGCTCGTTTGCAGCATCCGGGTATTGCTCAGGTGTATGAATCTGGTCACCATCCACACGATGGAAAACCACTGCCATTTTTTGCAATGGAATTTGTTCCCGGAAGCAGGTCGATTACTGATTATGCAGATGACGAACAAATGGAATTAAAGGAACGCCTAGAATTATTTTTACAAGTTTGTGAAGCGGTGCAGTATGGCCATGGTCGGGGAGTTATTCATCGAGACCTGAAACCTTCAAACATTCTTATCAGCGTGAGTGGAAGACCAAAAGTGATCGATTTTGGCGTGGCACTTATGGCTGGAGACGAGGCCTCTGATAGCAGCATAACAGTCGAAGGTCGTTTTGTTGGGACGTTGCAATGGTCAAGCCCAGAGCAATGCGGCGAGGATCCCCACGATGTAGATGTTCGGACAGATGTGTATTCACTTGGTGTTGTTTTGTATCAATTATTGTTACAACAACTTCCATACAATCTCAAGGGCGTGCCCCTTTTTCGAGCGCCGGAAGTGATACGTGATACACCACCCGAGAAACCAAGATCGATTAACAAACACATAGCAATTGAGTTAGAGTTTATTACGCTCAAGTCTTTGTCGAAAAACCGTGAGGATCGCTACGAATCGGTTGCCGAATTAGCAGCTGACTTAAAAAGATATCTTTCTGACGAGCCCATCCTTGCAAAACCCCCATCAATTGCTTCGATCATTCGTCTCTATGCACGAAGAAATAAATTGAAATTTCAAGCGGGTTTAATTGTAATTGCAGCGATGCTGTTGGGAATCGGTGGGCTTCTTTGGGGATACATCGAAGCGCAATCTGGTCAAGAGACTCTTAAGAGAGCGTTAAAAATAAAAGACGATACGCTGCTTTTTGCTGAACAAAATGCCTACGCTGCTCGGTTAAGAACCGCACAAGTTGCAATGAGCGGTGATTCATGGTCAATGGCAAGTGAGCAACTTGCACTGACAGATGACGATCAACGCGGTTGGGAGTGGGGGTATCTGAATTCTGAAACTGATCAATCAGTGTTCCAGTGGACAATTGGTGATGCTCCAACTTCAATTGCGGTCTTTAATACAGGCGATTCTGCAGTTGTTGCAGCGGCGGATGGTCGAGTTATTGTCCTTGACTTTAAGTCGAAATCTCCAACGAATATTTATATGCCAAACAAAGTTCAAGTCATCTTAGTTTCTCATGATGACAAAGAAATTATTCTTGGTACAACAGAAGGCGAACTTGCCGTTGTTGACATTGCAGAAAATACTATTCTTACTAAAGAAATTGATCTTTCTGCATTTCAGGCATTGGTGAAACTGCAAGATGGACGAATGTTGTCAGGTCATGCAGATGGAACAGTGATACTTTGGTCATCGGACAATGAAATATTACGCACAGTCGCTGATCTAGATAGTTTAGTTTCGAACATTAGTTGGAACGAATCGTTGCAACTCGCCACTGTCGGTCTTGCAGATGGGAACGTCTACGCTTTTTCCTTGACTGAACAAAAGCCATTGCTCGTTGGAACGCAACGAGCAAATGTTTCGGGTATGGTATTTATCGATGACCAGACCCTCGCAACATCTGGTGGCGATACAGTAAAACTTTGGGATATTCAGGCTGGCAAACTAGTTGGTTCATTTACGCCTACGCAAGGCGAGCCAATGGATTTAGAAGTTGTAGGAGATTTGTTGGTCATCGCACATGAGAATGGTGTAGTAACAACGAGATCGTTAGTTGATTATCAACTCGTTGACACGTTGCGTGGTCACAAAGGCATCGTCTGGGATCTCGCTAAAATTGATGAGAACAGTGTAGTTTCTGTTGGAAAAGATGGTCAAATCTTAACATGGGAGATTGGTGAACCTCCTGTTTCTTCTATTCAAGTGCAGTCAGGTCTTCCTGCATCGGATGTCGTTTTTGTTGATAGAGAACATATTGCAATTCTCTCACACGTTTCAAGTAATTTGCAAATTGCAAATGTCACTACGGGTGAATCAAGAACTATTTCTACCCCGAGTTATCAGAAACTTACAGTTGTAGATGTTGTGCGATCAAAGAATAAAGTTGTGACTGGAGATCTTTCAGGCACAATTCGAGCGTGGGATGTCGCAGAAAATGCACCCCTAGAAGCGATAGGCTCGCTTGATTCTGAAATTATTTCGCTTGATGTTTCTCAAGATGGAACACTTGTCGCCGCAGGATCGCTTGATGGAAGTATTGGCGTTTGGAACCTACAAACATCCCAAAGAGTACTTAAAGAGTCAGTTATTGGCAATCTTATTTTAGACCTAGCGATTTCTATTGATAATTCAAAGTTATTCATTTCTGCTTCAAGTAACAAGTTTTTTGCTATAGATTTAAGGACTGGGAAAATAATTTGGTCCACAGTTGGAGTCGGTGCAGA
>Ga0114996_10007430_pt1 | contig 12413 bp, 11 predicted proteins | sample ArcticOcean_MG_C_4_FD_87039 | JGI IMG/M metagenome (GOLD analysis project Ga0114996, IMG submission 87039) | Marine microbial communities from western Arctic Ocean - ArcticOcean_MG_CB4_134 | ecosystem: Environmental > Aquatic > Marine > Oceanic | place: Arctic Ocean: Canada Basin | collected... | reverse complement strand
GGCATATCGTTGATCGGGTTACCTCTTGCGTCATGGTCACCAATGATGACAACTCTAGCTCACACATCATTACAACGTTTCCTGCCACAGCGTAGGCACTGTACCCGGTCCTCACCGTATTAACACCCCCGATCCTTGCCCCTGCGTCTTTTTTTAGGATCTCCTCGGCTAGGGGTGACCTGCCTCCCTTCAATTTGTCCATTATCTGATCTTTCAGATGGACACGTTTGAGGGGGCAGGTCAGTATTGCTGATGGCTTCTCAGCCTGCGTTTTACCTGAAGTTTTCCTGAAGTATTGAACTGAAAACTGCCTGTCGAAAATGAGCAGAATGCTGCCTTTTAATCCGCAGGTCGTGGGTTCGATCCCCACAGGGCCCACCAAACTCGCATTCTCGCTGACCGGCTCGCCTCTTCAGGTTTGAGCGCTACTTGCTGTCGCGTGAGCCGATCCGTTGTTCCCAGCCTTCTTCGTGCAGATCAAAAAACGCGTTCGGATCGTACGGATGTTCCCTAATTGCTTCGAGATTTAGGTCGATCCCCAGCCCTGGCGCAGTGGGAAAACTCAAGTGCCCATTCGATTGATCGATCTCCGGATGCCAGGTCACTAGATCGCGTGTCCACGCTTCGTTGGTCGCATCGAAGTGTTCTTGGATCAAGTAATTTTCAACGCATGCCGCTAGTTGCAAGCAAGTTGCAGTCGCTACCGGTCCACCGCTCTGATGAGGAGCTATCACCGCATTATTGGCACGTGCGATGTTGGCTACAGCGATGGTGTTAGTGATACCGCCAAGTGACATCGGTTCTGGCTGCCAAATGCTTACACCCCCGCCTTGCGCGAGCGTTTCGAACTGACCGATTTTGTCGAATTGTTCTCCCGTAGCGATACGAATCGGGCTTTGGAGAGCGATTTCATTCGTCAAAGCCTCGCGTTCATCTTTCGTAGGTTCCTCCCACCAGTACAAATCAAGCGGTGCAAGAAATCGGGCTAACCGTAAGGATTCCGCCGGGATGAATCGACTGTGAACGTCGATCAAGATTTTGAACCCTGGCTCGAATCGGACACGGAGCGCAGCAAGAATGTCGTAGCTGAGTTGCAAATCTGCTTCGTCAATGGTTCCAAATGACACTCCAAACGGGTCGAGCTTCACCGCTTTGAATCCAAGCTCGACCACTTTGTCGGCTGCAGCCACGAATGCTTCGGGAGTTCGCTCGGCACGATACCAGCCGTTCGCATATCCAAGAATTGATTCTCGTTGCTTTCCGCCAAGTAGCTGGTAAATGGGCACACCAAGAGATTTTCCGAGTATGTCCCAACATGCAACTTCGACAGCGGACATTGCAAGGCGGTGAATGTGCCCGGCATCCTGGACAGTTTCGATGACTGTTCGGGAGATAGCGTTTACGTCGCGTGGATCTCGGCCGATTACAAGATGGGAGAGTTCATGGATTGCGGCTTCAGTGGTCTTGATGAACCCGTTAAGAGTGGCTTCGCTAACTCCATAAAGATCATCCTGATCCGTCATTACGCGAACGAATAGCCAGTTCTTCCACCCGGCGCCTACCGGGTAAGTTTCAATCGACGTAATTTTCATTTCGTGTACCAGTGACTAAGTGTGAATTATCAGTCGGTTTCGGTAAGAATGCCCTGTATTAGGTATCTGTAGTAGCGAACAAATTTCTGGCTAGCCGAGAGTTTTCTTGATCGCATCCATGATGCCGTCTCTGGTCGGGTAGACCAGCTTCTCAAGAGCTGGGCTGAACGGAATGTGCACCTGCTTGGAAGCCACCTTCTGCATTGGTGCTTGGAGATCCCAGAACGCCTCTTCTCCAACGATCGACATGATCTCACTAGCCGCGCTACATACCTTTGCAGCGGGATCAGCGACCACCAATCGACCAGTTTTTCCAACCGAATTCAATATTGTTTCCTTGTCTAGCGGCACGAGTGTTCGCGGGTCGATGACCTCTACCGATACGCCCTCTTTGGCCATCTCTTCTGCAGCGGCAACTGCGTGGGGTACTGATCCCGCAATGGCAACCACTGTTACGTCGCTACCCTGTCTCAGGATATTCGCAACGCCAAATGGCACTGTGAAATCTGGATCGTCCGGAACCTCGCCCCGCGTTCCTAACAGCGTACCGTCTTCGAATATGATCACCGGGTTGTCGTCCTGAATCGCAGTCTTCATCAGTCCCTTTGCATCAGCCGGTGTACCGGGCGTCACGATCTTTAGACCACCGATGTTCATGAAAACGGGGAACGAGCGGTCGGAGTGGTGAGCAGCAGAACCGCCGCCGTAGTACATCACTGCTCGGTAGACCACAGGGAGTGTCGCCTGTCCTCCGAACATGTATCGCATCTTGGCGGCTTGCGACACCAGTTGATCCATTCCAACCCACATGAAGCTAGTCAAGGTTTCGACAATTGGCCGCATGCCGACCGCTGCTGCGCCGACTGCTGCTCCAAAGAATCCATTCTCAGATAACGGGGTGTTGAGGATTCTGTTATCGCCAAATTCGTCGTGGAGTCCGGTTGCAGCACCGTAAACGCTTGCGCGCACATCCTCGCCCATCATGAAGACTTTCGGGTCAGCACGCATCTCTTCTGCAATTCCCATGCCTAGTGCCTGCATGAACATTTTTTCTGCCATCAGTTGTTATCCAAACTTATCGATCGATTTTTGTTGAAATGAGAGGTACCCATGAATTGGGCGAATGATCAGACCGACTAAACGACCGGCATTTCGCCTGAGAACATGTCCTCGTAAAGCTCAGACTCATCAGGAAATGGGCTGTTGCGAGCAAATTCGGCGGCTTCTTCGACTTCGGCATGAGCATTGGCGCTAATAGCATCACACTCGGCTTGCGTGGCTGAGCCGCTGTCAACGATGCTTTTGGTAAGCAGATCGACTGGGTCGCGTAGGCGCCATTCGGCTATCTCGCTATCCTCTCGGTATTCCGACTTACGTATTTTCTCAAGACCGAGAGAATGATCTTCGAAACGGTAAGTGAGCGCTTCTATAAGAGTGGGCCCCTCGCCATTTCGGGCACGCTCAACGGCTTGAGCTGTTGCCTCGTACATCGCGATAGCATCTTGTCCGTCCACCAGAATCCCGGGCATGTTGTAAGCCTGGGCTCTGTCGGAGATGTGCTCGACGGCAACCGTGTCTTTGTACGACGTCGTCACCGCGTATTGATTGTTCTCACAAATGAATAGGACTGGCAGGTTCCATACCGAGGCAAGATTCATCGATTCGTGGCAGGCTCCTTGGTTCGACGCGCCATCGCCGAAGAATACTGCGGACACAAAATCTTTGCCTTCCAGTTTTGAGGCGAGAGCTGCCCCGGTCGCAACCGGTACTGATGAAGCAACAATTCCCGACTCACCCAAGATACCTACAGAGAAATCGGCAAGGTGCATTGAGCCGCCCTTACCTTTGCAGTAACCGTCTATTCGCCCGAATATCTCAGCCATCGCCTTTTTGAGGTTGGCACCTTTGGCAATGGGGTGACCATGCGAGCGGTGATTGCCAGCGATGTAGTCAGAATCCTTCATTGCGGCACACGCACCAACGGCGACAGCTTCCTGTCCGATGTACAGGTGCACCCCACCTACCTCGCCGGCGTTATACATTTCAGTCAGTTTCAGTTCGAAATGACGTATACGCCACATCCGCTCGAGCATGAGCAATAGCACGTCTTTAGTGATGTTCGGTGTCATACGAAAATAAGCCGTTTCATTTGTGTGTTGAATCCATGTCACGATTTCAGTAATTGCTCACGAATTCGGAGTTTGGAGTATAGGGCAGAGAATCTGTGTTCGGAGTCTCACTTGGAACTTCAATATCAACGGAGCGGGGCCATCTGCCTTCTCTCAGGATAGTTTCTGGAGCCTGACGCCATACACGTCCGATCTACAGTGCCGAGACACTGCCTTTTAGTCCGCAGGTCGTAGGCCATCAATTCAGGCCCCAAAGGGCCTGCCAAACTCGATTTCATCTGGAGCGTCAATTGCTAGATGATCTGCGGCTGCTTATATTTTGATGAGAATTTTGCCCTGTGATTTTGCTTCACCGAAAAATCGGAGAGCGTCGGGGACTTCATCCAGCGGGTAGGTTCTGTCGATAACGGGCACCAATTTGCCATCTTCAAACAGTTCGATCACGTAGTCCATGTCTTTGTTGGCTTTGTGCATCACGACACCCATCTTCTTACTGCCGAGCAGCGCAATGATCGGACCCAGCGCGAGGGTCTGCATAACTCTGGAAGTAGCCCCTCCGATCATTCCATAAGTCCCGCCGGATGCCAGTGCACGCTTATAGGCGAATATCGGATGGAACCCCGCAACATCGATTATTCGGTCGTAACGCAAACCGTTTCGGGTGAAATCTTCCTTCGTGTAATCGATGACATGATCCGCACCCAGTGATCGCAGCATGTCTAATTTCATCCCGATATCGACCGCGGTCACTTCAGCCCCAAGCGACTTGGCGACTTGAACGACTAGCGTACCCAGTCCTCCTCCCGCACCGTTCATCAGTATCTTTTCGCCCGACTTGACCTCGCCTTTAAAGAACAGACCCTGTAGCCCCAAGACTGCCACGTGAGGAATGGCCGCTGCCTGCTCGAATGACATGCTGGCGGGTTTCAGAGTTAGGGCATCTTCAGAAGCACAGGTGTACTCGGCAAAACCTCCGAACATGCTCCCTGATATGTCGCCGAAAACCTCGTCGCCGACCTGAAATCGTTTGACGTCTTTTCCAACCGATTCAACCGTCCCCGCGATATCAAGCCCAAGTATTTTGACTTTTTTCGGTTTCCGAAGCCCATACATCACCCGATTAGCGAACGGCACTCCTCGTAGTAGTTACCAGTCCCAATCGTTTACGGATGACATGTGAACTTTGACCAGAACTTCATCGTCGCTGGGCGTCGGTTTTTCGACATCTTCGAGTTGAAGTACGTCGGGTAAACCGTACTTATGGAACACCATTGCTTTCATCGATTTTTCCTAATCGCTGCGGAACTAGTGGAAGGGAACGAGTTCGAATAACGTCTCTCAATTCCGACTCCAAACCGAGAGTACTTTGCCAAACCCCGTGACTATTGCGGAAGCATGCGGGCATCATAGCCGGATAGGTTGGCTTGATGCTGTCGCCGATCTGGATGAGAGCCGTTCTGCCTTCGAATTTGCCGATACCTGGGGCCAAGGCTTGTGGGCAACGAACATGGCTTCCAATCGAATTGCGGCGGTCACAATTGTTCGTTTAGCTTCGCCGAAAATTCGGACAGTGATCTCTGACTTGACCCGCTCGTTGTACACACCATCCACCTAGGATTGAGGCATTGCAGCAACTCGTACCGATTGAACCGGGTTCTATCGGTTTTGTTGTTGTCCTAGTAACCACTGTTCTCGTTCGAGAAACTCCCCGCCCTAGCTAAAAATAAAAATGCTTGCTGAACCACACTTGATTAGAGTTCGTTACGCATGCGTCGAGCACACGAAATTCAATGGGGAACGAACCTTGAAACCGCTTGCTGATCGGTGATTCCCAGTCCGATGGCTGTACGACAAAATTTGGGTCTTCCAAGAAAATCTTGAGTAATGTGCCGTCGGTTTTAAGGCTTTCGTCCAGTTCTTCCAGGAACCACAGGTCAAATTCTGGATCGATCCCTAGATCGTCTTTCGTCACCTGATTCTCCGGTTCTTCTGACTGCCCGAGTAATCCCAATTCTTTAAGGAGCGGATTTCCTGAAGCAAACTCAGTTCCAAGAAGGGATTCGGATACGGCGAAGGCAACCCGCCCGGCCTATATTCGGCGGTTGATATGTACTCGCTGTCCGGACTGAATTGTTGGACAAAAGATGAAATTTCGGCCTCAATCGATTCCATCGAAGATACCGTGACGGTCTTATCAATCAGCGCATCGATTTCCCGGTAACGAATACGACGCGCCACACGTTTCACCAACGAGAAAGCTGTTTCCGACGAGTCGGCAGTTCTCCGAAACAAATTTTCAATACCCCTTCATTAGTAGGGTTGGCTCAAGATCGAACAGTCTCGCTCATCTTGGGCATAGAAACATTTGACTGGAATCCCCGTACTTTGGTTGATGGCGAGTGCCAATCTGCGGGACCAACCCACCGCACCGCTGTAGGCAGTCCACTTGGTGCCGTCAAAATTCCAGACGATCACGCCTCCGTCTCTGCTAGAGTCGTCCAAATCACTACCCGCCCAGTGGTGATATTCGACGCGCTCAATTTGATTCAATTTGACTACGATAATTCGAGAGCGGTTGAAGAGGAAATACTCATCTTTAGTTGGCACACCGGCGTTTTTATCAACGATGTACTGTGTATTGAGAGGCATGGAATTACCCAGAAATCCCAGCACACCCAGCAGAATCAGCATTATCAGAGGACCCATTGCCCATACTGACGGTGCCTCCGCATCATCCGAGTAGGGTTTTTGCTGGTGAAGCGTAAAAAGGAATATGCCGGTCGCAATGACGATCAGGTAAAAGCCGAGTGATTGAGTGAAACCACCACGGGCCTCGAGTATTACGGCGGCCCCCGGCGATGGCGTAGATTCCCCTGTGAAGGATGATGGTGCCACAGCCCAAAGCACGCCGACGCCAATAAACAGCGTGAACCCGACAAATGCTATGACCTATTTCCATATCATGAGATCACTACTGACCACTTCGTTTCGCCATTTCGATTGCTGTGGCGCGCTGCCAACGTGGCAATGGCGGGCCACACTCCCGAAATTAATCTGATCGAAAGTCCTACGACGAATGTGAAAGTCAAAGTCTGGCCAACGAAACTTCGAGGATTGGCCATTTCATACCCAACTACGTACTTTGATTGCGTGTGTGAAGTTCATCCGCCACCTCTAGCATCTGCAGTTGCGATGCACCCTTGAACTACAAGGCTTACTACTCACACGGGCGGTATTGTGCCACACCTAGAAAAATGTAAAAACCTATCCACTCGGTACGCAAGAATGAAGGTCGATTTTAGAGTTCTGACTTTATTCACTCGAACCAAAAAACGCAGGTTCGGTCGACCGCTACTATCTGGCTGAGACTACGAGATTTACCGACTGTTAGTCGCCGAATCGGCTTATGACGGGGCTCAAGACTCGAGGGCGAAAGCGATGGCCTCCAACCGATTTACGCGGTAAACGCGACCACCACCACCGCACAGACCCGCTTCCGCTGGTATTCTGCCCGGTGAACGTTGGGGGCATCACTCGATGGCATTCCTCTGTTCACCGTTATTTTGTCCACGCTTGAAGAAACGGAAAATAGAGTCATATGAACTCAGTCAAAGATCTTTTAAAATCAGGCAAAACCGTAGTTGGAACCGGTGGTCCACCGAATCCTGATCTTGCCGCAGTTATAGCGGATTCCGGTTTTGATTTTCTACTCTTTGACACCCAGCACTCACCGATAGAGATTCACCAGCTGATTCCCGCGATTCAGGCTACGAATGGCAAAAAGGCGGCACCTATCGTTCGAGTTAGCGACAACCGACCCGATCTGATCTGCTTCGCACTCGATGCAGGAGCCCGCGGAATCGTTGTGCCGATGGTCAACACTAGAGAAGAAGCTGAAGCGATGGTCGACTCTTGCAGATACTACCCGCAAGGAAGTCGCAGCAACTCTGGGTTCCGCGGTGAATGGGGTGAGTACGGGGACTACAGAAACTATCTCGATACGGCCAACGAGGGCATGGTGATTGCCCCGATGATTGAAACGAACCAGGCGCTAGATAACATCGACGCGATTGCGAGTGTTGAGGGCGTCGATGTCTTGTTAGTTGGTCCGTCAGATCTTTCGATTGAACTAGAGGTTCCCAATCTGTACGAGTCGGACACCTATCAGGCTGGACTCGACAAGATCGCCGAAGCATGCGCCAAGAACGGCATCGTGCCGGGTATGTACTTCATTCCTCCGGAAATGGACCCCAACTTCTTTGTAGAAAAGGGCTTCAAGTTCTTCACCCAACAGTGGGCTCCAATGGCCACAGCTGGCATCCAGAACGCCCTATCTGGTATCAACAGATAGGCCTCGAAGGGTGTAATCGCTAATGGGTAAATTGGACGGGAAGGTTGCCATCGTCACCGGGGCCGCCCGGGGGCACAGCGAAGCAGTAGCCAGACGGTTTGCGCAAGAAGGCGCGGCCGTGGCTATCTGCGATGTTGTTCCGGTTGAGATTTTGGAAGCGCAGGTTGGATCGAAAATCAGGCAGGCGGGCGGCAAGGTGATCTGCTTCCAGACCGATGTTGCCAATGAAGATCAGGTCAACGCTATGGTCGCAGAAACGCTAGCGCAGTTCGGCACGATCGACATCTTGGCGAACGTCGTGGGAATCGCTGGCCCAACCAAAGACGTTTGGGACATGACGCTCGACGAGTGGAAGCTAACACTCGACGTGAATCTCGATTCGTTGTTTTTGTGCTGCAAGGCGGTTCTGCCAACGATGGTCGAAAAGCGTTACGGCAAGATTATCAACTTCAGCTCGGCGACCGGCAAACAACCGCTCACCCATCGAACGCCCTACGCTACCTCGAAAATGGGTGTTATCGGCTTTACCCGAACCCTCGCCGCCGATGTCGGCCAACACAACATCAACGTAAATGCCATATGTCCCGGTGAGCATGTGGATCGAAGTCTGGAGCTGGCGCGGGGTAGGGCGGAATACCTTGGCAAGCCATTCGACGTGGAAGAATTCCGCCAGCGCTACGCTGACCGTCGATCTAATAAAAAGGCCATTTTGGCCGGTCGTTGGCGCGCCGATGAAGGCTTCGTCGATCAGAGCTCAGGCTCGGAAGACGCCGCCTCGTTGGCCGTATTCCTGGCTTCGGATGATTCAGCCTTTATGACAGGGCAAGACATCAATACCAGCGGCGGCATCATGTGGTAGTTCGGGCCTGGCTTTAAGCGAATTTCACGACTCTAAGCGCGACAGATACTCTCGTTCAATCTACGAGTTGTCTGTCCATTCACGTTCCTGATCGAGAGATAAACGATTCAATCTAATCCGGATACTGATCCCGAAATAGAAACACCCGACGCACCACTCGCTGAGCAGGGTAAAAGAACCTGGCCGATGTCACGCGGTTGGGCAATCGTCTGGGCGTCGTTTTTCACGACCGCGTTCGCATCCGGCGGATCCCAGTATGGGTTCGGCATGTTTGTCGAACCACTAGAACAGGAATTCGGCTGGACTCGTACGCAGATCAACCTTTCGCTCTCGATAGGGCTTCTGTCCGGACTTCTTTCACCGTTAATCGGTTGGGGCGTCGATAAGTACGGCTCACGGACGATCATGACCGTGTCGCTGCTAGTCGTTGGCTCATCGTTTCTTTTGCGCGCTGGCATGACTGAGCTTTGGCAGTGGTACGCGCTCAGTGCGATGCTGGCCATTGGATTCCCTGGAACTTTCCTGCCCGTTGGGAAGTTGGTGGGTACGTGGTTCCCGGCTACTCGGGGTCGCATGATGGGGACGGCGATAACGGGCAACAATGCGTTTGGACTGATCGGCGTGCCCCTGTTGAATCTGGTCATTCAGACACAAAGCTGGCGGTTGGCATACGCGATTATCGGCGGCGGAGTGATGATCGTCGCGGTAGCAGTCTGGTTCATCGTTCGCAGCACGCCTCGGCCGGGCGAGGTAACGTCTGGCGTCGAATCGAACGCGACCGACGGTAGAGCTATGAGTTCTGGTGATTATTCATTGCGAGAGGCGTTGAACACTCGGAAATTCTGGCTGCTGTTGGCGGGAGTAACTTGCGCTGGATTTAGCTATCCGTCGTTTATGACGCAACTCATCCCGCACATGCAATCGGTGGGTTGGAGTTCGTCAAAAGCGCCTCTCGCGCTAACAGTTCTGGCAGGAATGGCGCTGGCGAGCAAGCTCAGCTGGGGCCTGATCAGCGAACGATTAACTGCACGTCTGTCGTTTGTGATCGCAATTTTCATAATGTCGACCGGCGTCATCATGGTTACCTTCGCTGGCTCGTCCATATTCGTGTGGCCAGCGATCATATTTTTCGGTGCTGGATTCGGAGGGATCGGCCCTTTGATGTCTCTTGTAGTTATGGAGACTTTCGGGCTGAGAAATTTCGGATCGATTCAGGGTGTGGTTGCGATGGTGCTGGCGACGGTTCCGGTACTGATTGGCCCGATACTGGCAGGAACCCTTTTCGATCTGACCGGTAGTTACAAAACATCGTTCTGGATCGTATCCGTGATATTCGCAGTAGGTGGTCTCCTCGTGTTCTCGGTTCGGGGACAGAAGACTCCGACCGATTAGGAATCGCTGCTTGCCCCGAAGGCTTGCTCGACCTGACGCCCCGACGGTGCTGTCTGAGATACCGCAGGCTCTTCTGCGGTATCAATTGTTTTGAACGCCCTCAGATCGCGCAACAAAATGAATACGACTATTCCGCCTATCATGCACACAACTCCATAGATGGCTTGGATTGGCTGTACGCCGTAGACCGCCGAAAGTACGCCACCTACTGCACCACCCGCGGCCATCATCGCCCGATCCATCGAGATGAACGCGAGCACTCGACCTCGCATGTCGTGCGGTGCCGACTGAACCATCACCGAACGGCTAAGTGCCATGAACGAAGTTTGGAACGCCCCGACAATTGTCAAAAGTGCCATCGGTAGGAATAACCCGACCGGCCTCGGCAGGTAGCTCGTCAACGAGAACAAGGCAAGAGCGGCCCCGATCGCCACCACAGTAAGCGGGAGTATGACCCCAATTCTCGAAGGATTGGTTCTGGCAATGATCAACGACGCCACTAGCGCTCCGCTGCCGGTCAACGCAAACATGATTCCGAGTCCGTCTCGGCCAATCTCGAGAATCTGTATGGCGAACAACGGAGCGAACACCTGCATAAACGACATGCCGAACGTGAAGTAAACCAGCGAGATGATGAGTACGCCTCGTATCGTGCGATTGTTGATGGCATACTTCGCTCCTTCAACCAATCCCGAAGCCATACTTTTCAGGCCAGATTTTTGGACTCGCTCATTCGCAGATATACGAAGCTGGTAGGTCGTAAGTAGGCCCAATGCGGCGGCAACGGCAATAACTGAAAACGTCCAGGAAAGGCCCAGATATTCGGCCATGAATCCCGCACCGGTGGCGCCCGCGATGCGCATCACGTTTTGAGTGGAGCTCAGCAGCGCCATTCCCTGGGTAACCAGATTGGCCGGCAGAATCGATGGAATCATTGAATAGCGAGCAGGTTGGTCAAACACCTGAGTCGCTCCTCGCAGGAACATCCATAGGTACAGGTGCCAAAGTTCGACCTGACCAGACGCGACCAACAATGCGATTGCGATGCTCAGTGCTAGATTCGCCCACTTGGTCATTATTAAAATCGTCCGACGGTTGAACCAGTCGGCTACGACACCTGCCCATGGTCCCAGTAAAAGCGAAGGAATTGTCCTTACGGCAATTACTCCACCAAGATGGGCAGCACTGTTATCGGTTTGCTCGAGTACAAGCAGCGGCAAGGCCACCATTTGCGCCCACAGGGCGAAAGCATGCGCGGTTTGACTCATCCAGATCCACTGGAAATTTTTATATTTAAGGGCGTCGAACAAAGTTTGTAAAAAACCGCGATTCGATAGGGCAGAAAGCGTTGATAAAGATGGAGCTTACTCCTAACGGTGGTTTCCCGTGTTCGATCGCCTGTCCACCGCCCAACCTTCGATGTACCCTGCGCTCATTCGGGATCAACTGAACTAAAGAGCACGTGCGTGTCCGATCGACCCAATATCTTGTACATCATGTCCGACGATCACGGCCGTGCTGCGATCTCCTCGTACGGCAGCGTGATCAACAAGACCCCGAACATCGACCGGATTGCCGCCGAAGGTGTGCTTAGCACGAACATCATGTGTACGAACGCAATCTGTACACCGAGCAGGGCGACGATTCTCACGAGTCAGTACAGTCACGTCAACGCCGTCAAAACCCTCGCCGACGAGATGGACAGCTCTCGCCCGATGCAGGTTCAAAAAATACTGAAATCTGCTGGCTACCAGACTGCCATGATCGGTAAGTGGCACTTAGGCAACAGCGAAGCGAGCAACCCACAGGGATTCGACTACTGGAACATCCTTCCCGGTCAGGGCGACTACTACGACCCGACGATGATCGAGATGGGTGAAGAGAAAGTGATTCCGGGCTACGTTACCGACATCATCACCGACATTGCTGTGGACTGGTTGGATCAGGCAAATCGAGACGAACCGTTCTGCCTGATGGTTCACCTGCCATCCTAGTTCCCTGAGTAGTGCAGTGATCCGTCGATACCCATATCTGCCGAACCGTACTGCAAGCTTGATGATGTCGTTTGTCAACGATTCTTCATCGTCGAG
>Ga0114996_10007425_pt1 | contig 12423 bp, 13 predicted proteins | sample ArcticOcean_MG_C_4_FD_87039 | JGI IMG/M metagenome (GOLD analysis project Ga0114996, IMG submission 87039) | Marine microbial communities from western Arctic Ocean - ArcticOcean_MG_CB4_134 | ecosystem: Environmental > Aquatic > Marine > Oceanic | place: Arctic Ocean: Canada Basin | collected... | reverse complement strand
GGGTCGTGGCCGAGCGTGACTATCTCTATCGCGAGACCCGTGACCCGGAGGCGATCTTCCGCCGTGAAGCGGAGGGATGCCAGTGGATCCGCGAGCATCTCGCGCCCGGCGCCCACCAGGGGCCGATACGAGTCACCGGCGAGTTCAGCTACCGGGCGACCGCAACCGCCGGTGACGGCTTCTGCCTGGTCGGGGACGCGTTCTCGTTTCTCGACCCGGTGTTCTCGTCCGGGGTGTTCCTGGCACTCAAGAGCGGCGAGCTCGCCGCCGACGCCATCCACCGGGGGCTCGCCACGGGCGACATCAACGCGGCGACGTTCGAGGACTACGCCCGGGACGTGCGCCACGCGCTCGACAACTTCCGACAGCTCGTCATGTCGTTCTACGACCGGACGTTCAGCTTTGGCGAGTTCATCGGCGCGCACCCGGACCTGCAGCCGCAGCTGGTCGACGCCCTGGTGGGCAACGTCTTCAAGGATCTGCGTCCCCTGTTCGACGCGCTCGGCAGCTTCTCGCAGACGAAGAACCAGCGCCAGACCGGCGCGGTGACCACCTAGCCGCGTGACTAGCGAGTTTCGGCTCAAGCGGCGGGTGCAGTTCTACGAAACCGATGCGGCCGGCATCGTGCACTTCAGCGTGTTCTGTCGGTACATGGAGGAGGCGGAGCACGCGATGTGGCGCGCGGCCGGTCTCAGCATTTCGCCGCCCGGCGCGCCGATCGGCTTTCCGCGGGTGGCCACGAGCTTCGACTTCTTCAAACCGCTGCGGTTCGAGGACGAGTTCGAGGTGTGGCTGCAGGTGACCCGCAAGACCGCGAAGAGTCTGTCGTATCGCGCGACGATCGAGAAGGACGGCGTGACCATGGCGCGCGGCACCCTGACGGTCGTCTGTGTCAGCAAGCGTCCTGGTGAGCCGATGCGGGGCACCGAGATTCCCGCCGACATCGCCGACCGCTTCACGGTCGCCGCCGGGGATGAGGACCCAGAGCGCAAAGGGGGCGAGACGAGTCTGGAGACGCCCCGCTGATGGCTGGTACGCCTCCCGCCCCACTGGAAGCGGAGTGCCGGCCGCGCGCGGCGCTGCTCGAGCACCAGCACCGGCGCCTCACGATGCTGCTGACCGCCCTCCACGGTCGCAACCGGTTCTACACGCGCAAGCTCGACGACGCTGGCGTGCGGATCGACACGCTGCGGTTTCCCGACGACCTCCACCGCCTGCCGCTGACCACCAAGCAGGAACTGGCCGCTGACCAGGACGCCTCGCCGCCGTGGGGCACCGCGCACACCGAGCCGCTCGACCGCTACACCCGCTATCACCAGACGTCATCGACCACCGGCCGCCCACTGCGCTGGATCGACACCAACGACAGCTGGCAGTGGGTGCTCGACTGCTGGAAGGCGGTCTACCGGGCGGCACGCGTCACCGGCGCCGACCGCATCTTCTTCCCGTTCGGGTTCGGACCGTTCCTCGGCTTCTGGTCGGCGTTCGACGCCGGCTCGCAGATCGGCGCGTTGTGCGTCCCTGGCGGAGGCATGTCCAGCCAGACCAGGCTGGAGCTCCTCGAGACTGTGCGACCGACCGTCGTCTGCTGCACGCCAACCTACGCGCTCAGACTGGGCGAGGTGGCGCGTGCCAGTGGGGCCGACCTCGCAGCCGGCAGCGTCCGTCTCGTCATCGTGGCGGGTGAGCCGGGGGGCAGCATCCCGGCCACACGCGCCCTGATCGAACGGGGCTGGGGGGCACGGGTCATCGACCATCACGGGCTGACCGAGGTCGGCCCGGTGAGCTTCGAGTGCTGGGACGCTCCGGGTGCGCTGCACATCAATGAGTCCGAGTTCATTGCCGATGTGATCGACCCGGTCTCCGGCGCGCCGGTGCCGGACGGCGACACGGGCGAACTGGTGATCACCAATCTGGGTCGTATCGCCAGCCCCGTCATTCGATACCGGACGCGCGACATCGTCCGGCTCCGGCGGGAACCCTGCCGGTGCGGGCGCACGCTGGCAAGCGCGGAGGGGGGCATCCTGTCACGGGCGGATGACATGGTCTGCGTGCGCGGCGTCAACATCTACCCGACGGCGGTCGAGGCGGTCGTCCGCCGCTTCCCGGAGGTGGTGGAATACCGGTCGACCGTCTCGACCCGGGATGCCCTCCACTCGCTCGCGCTCGAGGTGGAGCTCGCCCGTGATGCGCGCGATACCCACGCGGTGGCGACCCGTGTCGCGCAGGCGCTGCGCGAAGCGGTCGGACTGACCGTGCCGGTGCGCGTAGCCGCGCCGGACACGCTGCCGCGATTCGAATTGAAGGCGCGGCGGTTCGTCGTCGACGGAGGCAGGAAACGGGAGACCGGGGACGAGCCATGAGTAATTTCAAGCTGACCGCGATCAGCAACCTGATGCTGGGCACGACCGACCTGGCGCGATCCCTCGCCTTCTATCGGGACACGCTCGGGCTGGGGGTGCAGGGCGAGATGCCAGGATTTGTGTTCCTCAACGGCGGCGGGATCATGCTGGCGCTGAGTGAGGCGCACGCGACACTGGCTACACCGGTGGCCGGCGGGACGGAAATCGTCTTCGGGGTCGCCGACGTCACGGCGGCGCACGAGGCGTTGACCGCACGGGGCGTCGAGTTTCTCAACGCCCCCCGTAACGTCACCGGCGACCAGTGGGCGGCCAACTTCAGAGACCCGGACGGGCATCTCCTGTCGATCTTCGGACCGGAGAAAGCCTGAGCCCAGGCCCCGTCTAAGTACTGGAGTAGGATCAGGGGCTCAGTGGAAGGGTGTCCGCCGCCACTCGCGGTACGCGAACTATGGCGGATCTCGTCGACGCGATACCGGACAGGTACGCGTCCGCTTGAGAGGTAGGGGACTGCATGCGCCGAAGTAGTGTTCAGGTCACGTTGATGGCTGCCATCGTGATGGGCGCCCTGGCCACCGTATCGTGCGGCGGCGGCAACGATGAAGGCGGTGCCGCGTCGGTCGACAGCGCACCCTCACGGCTGTTTCTGAGTATGGGCACGGCGCCACCGGGAGGCTCCTTTTTTGTCGTCGGCAGCGCCCTGGCCGAGGTACTGAACGAGTTCGGCGGTGAGTTCGGCTGGAGCACGACCGCCGAGGCGACCAGCGGCTCGCAGGAGAACATCCGGCGGCTCGACACCGGCGAGATCGACTTCGCGATGTCGAACGCCGCGATCACCTACTTCGCCGTGCGGGGCGGTGAGGGGTGGGACAAGCCCTACCCGCTGCGCACGGTGATGACCCTCGCGCCGAACGTGGCGCTGTTCATCTCTCCCGCGGGCTCCGGTGTCGAGACCATCGACGACCTCCGCGGCGAGCGGGTGGGGGTGGGCCCAGCGGGTGCGGGGTTCGAGTTCTTTGTCGGCCCATTGCTCGCGGCGCACGGCGTGACCTATGACGACTTCAGACCGCTCAACGCCACACAGGCCGGCGCGGTCGACCTGATCGCCGACGGCTCGGCGGCCGCCGTGTTCGTCGGGGGGGCGGTGCCGAACCCGGCGATCACGCAGGCCTCGGCGTCGCAGGACATTCGCTTCATTCCGTTCGGGGACGACGCCAAGCAGCAGTTGATCGATGAGTATGTGTTCTTTGGGCCGGCCACCATTCCAGCCGACACCTATCGCGGTCAGACCGAGCCGTTCGAGGGGCTCGATGTCGGCTCGATGCACCTGATCACGTCAGCCGCCTCCAGTGACGAGCTTGTCTACAACGTCACGAAGACGCTCTACGAGCAGCGTGCCAGCGTCGTCGAGAAACATGCGGCCGGCCGCGCGATCAACCCGAGCAATGTCGTCCGCAACACCGGCACCGAGTTCCACCCCGGCGCCATTCGCTTCTACCAGGAGATCGGCATCTGGCCGTAGAGGGGACGCCCGGCACCGCGTCCACCACTCCCAGACAGCTCGTCTCCCGCGTGCTTGCGGTCGGGCTGTGCGTGTTCACGCTGGCGCAGGTGAACTATCCCGTGCTGGCGCCACAGCCGCAGCTCGCGGTGTTCGCGCTGCTCGGTCTGGTCATCTGCTTCCTCAACGTCCCGATTCATCCGAAGCTCGCGGACAACCGGTTCGCCAGGGCCAGTGACATCTTGCTGGCGATGCTGGCCGCCGTCTGTTGCGGCTGGATCCTCATACAGAACGACCCACTGTTCGAGCGCTTCTGGCAAGGTGGCTCGACGCTCGGCAACCGCGCCGGGTCCGAGACCCCGATCGACATCCTGGTCGGGGTGGTCGGCCTGCTGATCGTCATCGAGGCGGCGCGACGCTCGCTTGGGCTGGCGCTGCCGATCCTCTCGGGGCTCTTCCTCGTGTACGCCTACGTCGGCCCCAGCATGCCCGACTGGTTGTTCCCCCATCGTGGCTATTCCATCGAACGGATCGTCGCGCAGGCGTTTCTGCAGGCGCAGGGCACCTTTGGCGTCGCCCTGAGCGTCATGTTCACCTACGTGTTCCTGTTCGTGGTCTTCGGCGCATTCCTGGCCGCCACCGGCGCCACCCGGTTCATCATCGAGTTCGCCCAGTCGGTCTTCGGGTCGAGCCCCGGTGGACCGGCCAAGGTGGCGGTGCTCAGCAGCGGCTTGATGGGGTCGCTCTCGGGGAGCGCCGTCGCCAACACCGCGACCACCGGCACCTTCACCATCCCGATGATGCGTAGCGCCGGCTTCAAGGCGACCACCGCCGCCGGCATCCAGGCGGCCGCCAGTTCGGGTGGGGCACTGATGCCCCCGGTCATGGGCGCCGGCGCCTACATGATGCTGGAAATCGTCGACCCGCCGGTGACCTATCTCCAGATCATCCGCGCGGCGCTGATTCCGGCCATCCTGTATTACCTGTCGCTGTTCCTCATCACCCACTTCCACGCGCAGGGAGACGAGGGCGGCGCGGCCGCTCGCGCCGCCAGCGCCGCGGAAGCGAAGCCGCTTGCCGAATCGCGCATGGAAGGTATCGTGTTCGCGACCGCGCTCGGCACGCTGATTCTGCTGCTGATTCTCGGCTACACCCCGTTCCGCGCCGTGAGCATGTCGCTGCTGGCGATCGTCGTCGTGGGCGCGTTCAATCCGCGCACCCGCATGTCGGTCGCCGCCGTCATGAAGGCGTTCGAGAAGTCGGCGCGCGACGTGGTGTCGCTCGTGGCCGCCTCGGCCTCGGTCGGCATCATCATCGGTATCGTCACCCTGACCGGCATCGGCACCCGGCTCCCCGCGACGATTCTCCCCCTGGCCGAGCAGAGTCTGTTCCTGGCGCTCCTGCTCATCATGGTCTCGTCGATCGTCCTCGGCATGGGTCTGCCGTCCGCGGTCTGCTACCTGCTGCTGGCGACGCTGATCGGCCCGGTCCTCGGCAACCTCGGTGTCGTGCCGCTGGCCGCGCACATGTTCATCTTCTACTTCGGCATGATGTCGATGGTCACGCCGCCGGTCGCGCTGGCAGGGTACGCCGCCGCCTCGATCGCCGGCACCAACATCATGCAGACCAGCTTCGCGGCGTTCCGCTTTGCGCTGGTCGGCTTCACGTTGCCGTTCATCTTCGTGTACCGCCCCGAGTTGCTGATGTTGACGCCGACCGGCGAGACGGCCAGCGCGATGCAGATGTTCGTGCCGGTCGTGATCGGCACCCTGGGCGTGGTCTGCTTCGCCTCGGGCATCACCGGACAGCTCCGTAGCGCCCTGACCCTCCCACTGCGCATCGCCATGTTCGTCGCGGCCGCGCTCCTTCTCGCGCCCGGTCCAAGCGTCTCTCTCGCCGGTCTACCGGTGCCGATCCTCGACGCCGCCGGTGTCGTCGTGTTCGGAGCGATCTTCGCGATGAATCGAAGTCGCTCGCCAGGCCCATCGGTGTGAGCGGCGAGACGCGACACCACGCGTGGCACACCACCGGCGTCGCTGCAGTCCGACCTAAGTAGGTCGACACGGATGATGAACAGGATCTGGCTGGTTCTTGCGATCTGTGGGATCTCGACCCTGTCGGGCTGTGCCTCCGCGCCTCCGGCGGGCGCCGAAGCCGTGATCGTGCTTCATGGTCTTGGCCGCACGCCCGCGTCGATGGCCATCCTTGGCACCCGGCTGGAGAGCGACGGCTTCCGCGTGGTCCGCATTGGATATCCCTCGACATCCGAGCCGCTGGACGCCCTGGTAGACCACCTCGAGGCGGAGGTCGAGCGGTGCTGTGCGGCCGAAGCAGAGACGGTCCATTTCGTCACCCACTCGATGGGTGGTGTCCTGGTGCGCGCCTATCTTGCGCAGCAGCCTAGGCCGCACAGCGGACGTGTCGTGATGTTGAGTCCACCGAGTCAGGGGAGCGAGATCGTCGACGCGTTCGCGGAGTCTCCACTGCTTCGGTCCTTTCTGGGGCCTGCGGGCTCGAGACTTGGGACCGATGGGGCGGGCATCGCGAGCCAGCTACCGCCGATACGATTCAGCCTGGGGATCATCACCGGCGACCGGAGCATGAACCCCCTTGGCTCGTGGCTCATTCCCGGGCCAGACGATGGCAAGGTCGGTGTGGATCGGGCGAAGCTCGACGGCGCAGCCGACTTCATCGTGCTGCCGGCCACACACACGTTCATCATGAACCGCAGCGACGTGGCTGAAGAGGCGGCGTATTTCCTTCGGCGGGGTCGGTTCCGACACGGGGCCCCATAGGGCCGACCTTAGGACACTGATCGAAATAAAGTTACCATCTTGGCCGCCGGGGCATCCCGCCCGGCGGCGTGTCGAGGAGATCCGTCGAAGTTTGAAGCCGCTCATCATGAGTATCATCAGCCATACACCGATGACAACCCCCTGTTTTTCAGCCTCTTGAGGCCGCTCGTGGTCGCGGAACGCAACTCCGCCGTCGGTCGACGTTGCCATCACTTGACTGCCCGTCGGCGGCCCATTCAGAATCTCAAGCACCACATACTCGGGCGGACCGCGGGGTTTCGAGCGCAGGCGCGGCGAACTGTCGCTGGCAGGTTATGGTTGACGCCAGGGTGCTCGTTCCTGAAGCGTCGTCAAGCAAGGAATCCACATGAGCGAACAGCGCATCTTCGAGGTCATCTACATCAAGACATCTCTCGCTGTGCTCTGGGACGCCCTGACGAATCCTGATGTGACCCAGCGATACTGGGGCAATACGCGGATCGAGTCGGATTGGCAAGTCGGCTCGAAGGTCTTGTATCTGCGCGACGGGGAAGTCACTGACGAACACACGGTCTTGGCCGTGGAGAAGCCTCGGCTGCTGGCTCATACATTTCACCCCCTCTTTGGAGCCTTCAAGGACGAACCCGCGTCGCGCGTGCGCTTTCTCCTCAACGAGAGCGGCGAGGTCGCACGCATGACGGTCGTCCACGACAACTTTCCACCACAGAGCAAGGTCTTTCCAGCCTGCAGTGACGGCTGGCCGATGATGCTGAGCAGTCTCAAGACGTTGCTCGAGACTGGCACGCCGCTTCCGGACTTCAGCTTCGAGTCGCAGAAGGCGGACTGAACGCCCAGGGCTTCGCCAGGTGCATGTACCCTGGCGACCGGAGCTGATCCATGGCAGTTGATGTCCTGACGGAAACGGTGATCCGGCGGCCGCCCGCCGAGGTGGCGGCGTATGCCTCGGACCCTGACAACGTGCGCGAGTGGTATGTGAACATCAAGGACGTGGAGTGGCAGACCACTCGCCCGGCGGTGATCGGTTCGCGTGTGGCCTTCGTCGCCCACTTCCTGGGTCGACGCATGGCGTACACCTACGAGATCGTGGAGCTCGTGCCGGGCGAGCGCCTGGTGATGCGCACCACGGAGGGGCCGTTCCCGATGGAGACGACCTACAGCTGGGAGGCGACGCCGGGCGGCGACACCCGGATGACGTTGCGCAATCGAGGCACACCGACCGGGTTTTCGCGGGTGATGGCGCCGTTCATGTCGTGGGCGATGCGCCGAGCCAATCTGAAAGACCTGGACTGCCTGAAGACGCGGCTCGAGAGCAGTTGAGCGGCCGAGACCCCACCGTGATAGCCTGCCTGTTTAGGCACGGTGTCGGCGGCGCGCGGTTCGTGGGCACATTTCCGACACCACGCGAGCGACCCCTCCGGCGCGCGCCGCGCCAGTTCGAGCGACGCGGGTCGTTTACTGGCCGTTTGATGGTCGTCTGGAGGAGGCAGGCACGATGACGGCACCGTCAATCCCACCTCACGCGCAGATGATGCAGCTGGTCAACGGGCAGCTCGTGTCCCGCGCTCTCGGCCTGGTCGCGGAACTGGGCGTGCCGGACCATCTCGCTGCCGGACCACGCAGTACCGCGGATCTCGCGTCCTCGACCGGAGCGGACGAGGACGCGCTCCATCGGGTACTCCGGATGCTTGCCGGGCTCGGGATATTCACCGTCCATCCGGACCGGCGCGTCGAGAACACCGCGCTCTCCGACACACTGCGGTCGGATACGCCCGGCTCGGTGCGGGGCTATGCCCGCTGGTTTGGCACTTCGCTGCACTGGCAGGCGGTGGGCGATCTCGACCACTCGGTGCGCACCGGCGAGTCGGCACTGCTGAAGCATCGGTCGGGGCAGAACGTGTTCGAGATCCTGGCCGAAGACCCGGTCGCGCAGGCCACGTTCAACGACGCGATGACCGGGCTGTCGCTGACGGACGCGCAGGCGATCACGACAGCCTACGACTTCGCGCGGTTCAGGCGCATCGTCGACGTCGGCGGCGGGCACGGGGCACTCGCGCAGGGCATCGCCGCGGTGGCGGCGGAATCGCAGATCACGATCTACGACCTGCCGCACGTCATCGAGGGCACCCGACGTCGACTGGCCGCCGCCGGCGGAGACCGGATCACCGCCCGGGCTGGTAGCTTTTTCGACGGAGTCCCGGGCCCCGTCGACCTCTGCGTAATGAAGCACATCATCCACGACTGGAGCGATGACCAGGCGGCGGCGATCTTGACGAACTGCCGGGCCGCGCTCGCCGACGACGGGCGGGTCGTGCTGTGCGAGATGGTCGTGACGGGGGGGCCGGAGGGACTGCCGGCACTTGTCCTCGACATCGAAATGCTGCTCGGGCCGGGTGGGCGGGAGCGCACCCGGGAGGAATTCGAAGCACTGTTCGCAACGGCGGGGCTCCGGCTCGACCGGACCATCCCGACGCGGTCCCCGATTCACCTACTGGAAGCCACTGCGGTATGACGGCCACACGACTCATCTGCTTGTTCGGGGTCGCCGCGCTGCTCGGCGCGCCGCCGTCTGCCGTCGCGCAGGGCGCCGCCACGACACGAGGGTACGCCCCGACCACCCTGCCTCCGACCATCCCGATCTTCCCGCTGCAGGACGTCATGCTGTTTCCGGGAGCCACCAGGCCGCTGCACATCTTCGAGCCGCGCTACCGTGACATGGTCGCCGACGCGCTCGAGGGCGATCGGCTCATCGGGATGGTCTTGCTGGAACCAGGGCATGAAGCCGACTACGAGGGCCGGCCGCCGATCTATGAGATCGGATGCGTGGGCGTCATCGCCGAGTCGGAGAAGTTGCCGGACGGCGGATACAACATCTTGCTGGGCGGCATCATGAAGTTCCGGATCACCGGCGAGGACCAGAGCCGGTCGTACCGGCTGGCCCATGTCGAGCCTATATCTGAGGAAATGACCGTCCTCGACCGGGAAGCACTTGGCGACCTGAGCGAGGAACTGGCGACGCTGCTGCCGCTTGGGCTGCCGGGCCTCCACGTGCCGGACGGGTTGTCCGACGAAGATCTCGTCAACGGCATCGCTCAGATCATCGACATCGACCCGGTCGACCGATGGGGACTACTTACCCAGCCAGGCCCGCTCGCGCGTGGCCAGGCTCTCATCGACCTCTTGTACATCCGGTCAGCGCTCCCCCGTTGAATCGGGCGACCCGGCTCCGGCGCCTCGATCGCCGTTCGGTGTCCGGGCCCTGGACCGAGCGCCTGCTCGGCTTGGTCGAGCAGCATCCGCAGGTGGCCGCCCGCATCCTCGCCGAACCGCTGAACTGCGAGAAGGACTGGCAGAAGATCAAGGTTCGAAAACTGAAGAACCTCGGTCTGACCGTCAGCCATGACCCAGGGTATACGCTGTCCCCGCGCGGCCGTATCGCGCTGGGCGATCTCCGGAAGACCTCGGAACACCCGTGAAACTGCTTCTCGTCTACCTCTGGGCGCCGTTCGCCAATCTGCTCTGGTACACCCACACCGTGGTGATGGGCAGCCTGTCTCTGCTCATCTCACCGTTCGACCGCTCCGGCAAGAAGCAGTTCTGGTGCGCGCGCTGGTGGTGCCGCCTGGTCGCCTGGTCGATCTTCGCGCGCATCCGGATCCACGGGGTGGAGCATGTGCGTCCAGACCGGGCCTACGTCTACATGGCGAACCACTCGAGCCTGATCGACACACCGGCCATGTTCGCCTATCTGCCATACCCGTTTCGCATCATGGCCAAACGCGGACTGTTCTATGTCCCGTTCATGGGCTGGCATCTCTGGACCGGGGGTCACTTCCCGATCGACCGTGGCAACGCTCGCAAGACCGCGCGGAGTCTCCGCCGGGTGATCGAGGGTGTGCGTGACGGTAGATCGCTGGCGGTGTTTCCCGAGGGCACGCGGTCGCACGACGGACAACTGCAGGAATTCAAGCCGGGCCCTTTCAAGATCGCCCTCAGGGCCGGGGTGCCGATCGTACCGGTGACCATCCGCGGCACCTTCCAGTTGCTGCCACGTACCACCCTCGCGCCACGCCCCGGGCGGGTCGACGTCATCCTCGGCGAGCCGATCGACACACGCGACTATGGCGACAAGCGCCTGCACGAGTTGATTGACCGGACAAGAGCGGTCATCCATGACACGCTCAACGCCGGCACACCGGCCGGACATTGAGGACGGTGAAGACAGTGAGGGCAGTATGAGATCCGGCCCCGGCAAGACCGCTCGCCACATCGCCCTGCTGCGGGGCATCAACCTCGGCGGCCGGAACAGTCTGCCGATGGCGCGCCTTGTCAGCATCTTCGAGACCATCGGGTGTCAGGGCGTCCGCACCTATATTCAGAGCGGGAACGTGGTCTTCGAGGCGCCGGCTACCCTGGCCCGCCAGGTGCCGGGCCTCGTCGCCGACGCGATCGCTGATCAGACGGGGCTGGCGGTGCCGATCATGACCCGCTCGGCGGCCGAGATCCAGCGGCTCGTCGACGCCAATCCGTTCGTCAAGCCCGGCGCCGACCTGAGCGTGCTGCACGTCGGGTTCCTGGCCGCGCGCCCGACGCGGGCGCACCTCGCGGCGCTCGATCCTGATCGGTCACCACCGGACGAGTGCGTCTCAGACGGCCGCGAGCTCTATCTGCGGTGCCCGAACGGCCTGGCGCGCACAAAGTTCACCAACGCATATTTCGACCGGACGCTCGGCACCGTGACCACCATCCGGAACTGGCGGACGACGCTCAGGCTGCTGGAACTGGCCGCGACCTGAGCCACCCGACGGACCGCGCCATGAGCCCGCCCGACTGGTTCTCGCCCAGCTACGAGATCGCCCGGCGCCGCTTTCGCGAAGCCGCCGCCGCCATCGGGGCGGTCGCCGAGCGATACGCGGTCGAGACCGGCGGCCAGGACACGAACCTGACGATAGACGTGGTCACGGTGGGGTCTGCCGCCCCCCGAGGGGTCGTCATCGTCAGCAGCGGTCTGCACGGCGTGGAGGGTTTCTTCGGCTCGGCGATCCAGCTCGCCTGGCTGGCACGCCTGGTCGGTGGCGCGGCGCCGCCCGCGGACGGCGCCGTCGTGCTGGTCCACGGCCTGAACCCCTACGGCTTTGCCCGTCTCCGACGTACCGACGCGGGCAACGTCGATCTGAACCGGAACTTCCTCGACACGGACGAGGCGTACGACGGCGCCCCCGCCCGCTACGCGGCGCTGGACCGGTTTCTCAACCCGACGTCGCCGCCATCTCGGGCCGAACCGTTCACGCTGAAGGCGCTCTGGTATATCCGACGGTTCGGATTGCCGGCCCTCAAAGAGGCGGTCGCCGGCGGCCAGTACCTGTTTCCACGAGGTCTGTTCTTTGGGGGACGCGGTCCCGCGCCGTCTGCGCAGATCGTGCGACGTCATCTGGCCACCTGGGTCGGGAGCGCACCCCGCGTGCTGCATCTCGATCTGCACAGCGGGCTGGGCGCGCACGGCGGTCACCGCCTGCTGCTGCTCGAATCAGCCGATGCACCGGATGTCGAGTGGTATCGTGACACCTTCGGACGTGACGTCGTCGAACCGGCTGCAGGTGGGGCGCGCACCGCCTACGCCGCGTCGGGCACGCTGGGTGGCTGGGCACAGCGGCACCTGCGCGGGACACGCTATCGTTTCGTCAACGCCGAGTTCGGCACCTACTCGATTGTCCGCGTGCTCGGCGCGCTGCGTGCCGAGAACCGCGCTCACTTCTTTGGTCGGCCCGGC
>Ga0114996_10007424_pt1 | contig 12424 bp, 13 predicted proteins | sample ArcticOcean_MG_C_4_FD_87039 | JGI IMG/M metagenome (GOLD analysis project Ga0114996, IMG submission 87039) | Marine microbial communities from western Arctic Ocean - ArcticOcean_MG_CB4_134 | ecosystem: Environmental > Aquatic > Marine > Oceanic | place: Arctic Ocean: Canada Basin | collected... | reverse complement strand
GAATCGTTTTGATTTTTGTTAAATGGTTTCTTTGAATCGTTTTGATTTTTGTTAAATGGTTTCTTTGAATCGTTTTGATTTTTGTTAAATGGTTTCTTTGAATTGTTTTGATTTTTGTTAAATGGTTTCTTTGATGAATTCTTTGTTTCGTTACATAATGTAGTAAATAATTGATATGCTTCGTTTGCTGTTTTTTCACTGTGAACTATTGCACGTACTGCTTTAATCATTGAAACAGGATTATCTGATTGCCATATGTTACGGCCCATATCAACTCCAACTGCTCCAGCCTTTATGGCGTTATATGTTAATTCTAATGCTTCTTTCTCAGGTAGTTTTTTTCCACCTGCGACAATTATTGGTACAGGACATGATTCAACTACTTTTTCAAAATTTTCACAAAAGTATGTTTTTACAATATGTGCACCTTGCTCTGCAGCAATTCTACATGCTAATGATAGATATCTTGCATCTTTTCCCATATCTTTTCCTACTGCTGTTACTGCTAAAACAGGAATTCCATATTCTTCAGCTTCATTAACCAACCTGCCCAAATTTACAATTGACTGATGTTCAAATTTAGAACCTACAAAAATAGACATTGCAACTGCACTTGCGTTAAGTCTTATTGCTTCTTTAATACTAGTAGTAATTTGTTCATTAGAAAGATCATCGCCTATAATGCTTGAACCGCCAGATACACGTAAAACAATAGGAATTGGATATGCTGGATCAACTGATGTGCGTTGAACACCACGAGTTAACATTAAAGAATCACAGTATCTCATAATAGGTTTAATTGTTTTTTCTGGATTTTCGAGTTTTTCAGTTGGGCCAAGAAAATATCCATGATCTACTGCCAACATTAATGCATGATTATCAAGTGGATTGATAATTTTTGAAATTCTATTTTTTAAGCCCCAGTCCATTTTTTTTCTCTGTTTTATTTGAAAAAAAAATGCCTTTCTTAAGCCTTACTAATTTTTTATAATGATTTTCATTGCATTATTTCCAGTTTTTGCATGCTCAAATGCTTTCTGTGAATCATCTAGAGTGTATTTATGCGTAATTAATGATTTTACATTTATTTTACCAGAAGAAATCAAAGATAATGCATTTTTGGTATCTTTGTCTGATGCAGCATAAGTAGTAGCTATAGTGATTTCTTTTGAATATACAATACTCATATCTATGTCAATTGATGCACCCTTACTTGGTACACCAAACATAACAATAGTACCACCTTTCCTAACTAACTTTATTGCATCACGAAATGCATTCAAATTTCCAGTTGCAACAATTGCAATATCAACACCGCTATTATCAGTAGAATTAAGAATTTGTTCTGAAAGTGTTATATCGTCAGATCTAATTGTTTCAAAACCAAGTTCTTTTGCAAAATTCAAACGAAAATCATTTAGATCCAAACAAAAAATTTTAGAAAAATTTTCTGATTTAGCAAGAAGTGCATGCATAATTCCAGTAGGTCCAATTCCCAAAATTGCCATTGAGTCATTTTTCTTATAGGTGAATTTTGTCCACGCTCTAACACAGCATGCTAATGGTTCAATCATTGCTGCTTCCTCAAATGACATATTTTCAGGTATTTTTAGAACACCTCCATGTTTTACATTCCATTCAGGAACTACATATTCATCTGCCAAACCACATGGATTCAAATTTGACTGATAATATTTTTTACACATTGTTTCATTTCCATGACTACATTCATGACAAGTTTCCGAATAACATGCTACATGATGATGAGTGAAGACTCTATCTCCAGTCTGAAAATCTCTAACATCATCTCCAACTTTTAATATTATACCAGCAGGTTCATGACCAAGTTTCATTGAAGGTTGACCGTATTTCCCAAATACTTTTTCAACGTCAGAACCACAAATTCCGCAAACCGACATTTTAATCAAAATATCACTAGGACCAAGTTTTGGATCTTGGAAATTTTGGATTTCAATACTTGAATTACCACTAACTATTGCAGCTTTCATGAATTTTTCACATCAAATAGGTATATGAGAGTTATACACCAAGAATTTTTTTCAGCATTACTCTATAATCAACCTCTGATTTTTCACTTCCAGATGCAGGTAATGCAAAAATCAATGGTGTGGATTTTTGAGCACGGAGAGTTGTTAATTGGTCATCAATTGATTTAGAAAGATCATCACTAAGTAAAATTAATCCTGCCTCAGGATCTTTATAGATTTCTTTGATTTCTTTTAATGCATTCTCAGGTGTGTCTACTACTTTACCCTGTACTCCAGCCAATTGAAAACTTGTGACAAAAACTCTACTTCCAACAGTTATTACTTTCATACCTAATATTTTCAATTATGGCAATTTAACCGTTTAAAGATAATAATGAATTATTAAATTTTAGGCAAAAAACTCAAAACATAGTTTAAATTTTAGAATATGATGGATACACCTAAAGAAATTGAATCTGTTGAATGGGATGATCAAGAAAAAACATGGGTAACAAGAAAAATTACGGTGGATGAATATCATGGATTTACAGAATGTAGATACTGTCATCGACCAATGTCTCATAATATCAAAACAAATAATGAATTTAGGGTTGTATACGTTAAATGTGGATGCACTAGAAGTCAATGACACATTTATTTAGATAATACTAAAAGACCGATATGAGAATAACATGATAAGAATTGGTGGAATTTTAGCAGTAATTGTAATTATTGCTAGCATGGGAATTGCATTTTATTTTTATACAGAAACCACATTTCTAGACGTTGTTGAATCAGAATTCGGTGATGTAATAATGGTAGGAGATGTACAATTTGATGTACAATATGTCACAAATTATGAATTTATTGGAAAAACAAAAGAATTTACAGATTTTGAACGAACTCAAATTGAGCAAGGTCTAACTGAAGGAACAAGCGAAACACCTGACGGTATATATTTTCAAATACAAATTACAGCAGAAAATAAAGGAAGTGAAATAACTACACTTACAGGTGGACAATTCCACTTGTATGATAGTGAAAAAACACGATATGGTGCAGCTTTTGTTGGTTATGGAGGAAACGAATTATCAATGATTGACTTAGAACCAAACAATGCTATTACTGTTACAACACAGTTTGATATTCCATTTGATGATGAAATGAAATACGAAGTAGGAATTGTACCAAATAGATTTGGTTTACAAACATCACAAGAAATAGCATTTATTTGTATAAAAAATTGTGAGTAAAGAAATTTAATTTTTATCTATTTTGCAATTACAATTCCGGTCATCCATGGATGTACCATACAAAAGTAATCATATGTTCCAGCACTTGAAATTATTGCATCATAACTAGCTCCTGGCATTACTAAACTACTGTCCCAAACACCGCTTGGACCATCAGAAGGAGTTCCACTAGTTGATGTGTGTGGTGCAGTATCGCTATTTACAAAAGTAACCGTTCCACCAACTGCAACTGTTACTTTATTTGGAATAAAGCAATTTGGTTCACAGCCAGGTGATGATGAGCCAGTAGCATTTTCAACTGAAACTGACATTGGTAATGCGGCTGCTTTGTCTGCGGCTGCTTTGTCTGCGGCTGCTTTGTCTGCGGCTGCTTTGTCTGCGGCTGCTTTGTCTGCGGCTGCTTTGTCTGCGGCTGCTTTGTCTGCGGCTGCTTGTGCCTCTACATAATCATCATTAATACCTAAAATACTAATTTCAGTAGTACCTGCCAAAAATGGGATTGTCAATATTGAACCATTCTGAGTAAAGTCATATACTTCTTCATCGTCAACTAGAACAAAATATGAACCGTCATCAAATGATTGAACAACACTAGAAATAATTGTAATAGTTAACTGCCCATCTAATCTTGAATCAATTAAGATATCAACTGAATTGCTATTAGAGTCACCAACTATATCTTCAACTATACCTCCACGAATATTATATGATAAAACAGTGGTAAGTGAATTCTCACTATGCGATGCCATTGAAGATTGAGCAGGTGTAGATTCTTCTATAATTGGCTTTGGAGGTGGTGAGTAAGTTTCTACTTGTGTTGATTGAGAAAATGAAGGTTCAGATGTACTAAAAGTTCCTGCAGAGATAAGACCTATCATTACAGCAGTAAAACCTACTGCAAATACAATTCCAAATTTATCTGCAGAAGTCATTATTTTTCCGACGTTTCTACCATATTAAAAACGTAATGTCCTTTACTGGGTTATAATATTAAAAATTTATTTGGGGAGAGATATTTGGTATAACATGTCAGAAGTAGATACTACAAAAAATGTATATTTATTCACACATGGAAGAATGGATTTGGAAGAAAAAGCAATAATTGCTATTGAAGCCAAAGGATTTTCTAGAGACAATGTGATTAGAGCTGACCCACAAAAAGCAGGTGAGGTTGGTGATTACATGGCTATGTTATGGATGCCACCAAATCCAGATCATATAAAAATACAGAAAATCACAAAAGTAGAACCATGTGAACCAGAAGGAATGACGGGTGTCTGGAAAGGTGTTTCAAAAGATGATCTTTTTGAAATAAAACTAGAATAATTACAAATCAGATAATACACTGGAAATAAAAGCATCATATTCCTCATCTGAGAATTTAATCGTCTCAAATTTTTTTTCTTTTATTGCAATATCAATAGACTCAATATGATAACAACATGTTTTATTCTTCAGCATTCCAAAATAGAAACCAGAGCATGAACAAAAATTTAAACTAGGATCCAGCCAATGTTCTTTATCTTTTCCAACAACAGTCCAAATCTTTCTTTGACTAGGTTGAAACAAATGCAATTTAATGCGATTTTCTAAAATTATAGATTTAATTTTTTTGGATTTTTCATCCATAAGAACTTAATCTAGTACAGACGTATAATCTTGATGGTAAAAATAAAAATTGTCAAGTCAGAACCTGCATTAATAATTGAAGACACGAAGAAATATCTAGTAATCACTGATTTACATATTGGTTTTGAAAATGAATTATCCGCAAATAAAATTGAGATAGGTAAAAATTCTTCTATCAATGAAACAATCAATAAACTAAAAGATTTAATCCTAATCGAAAAACCTGATACTTTGATATTGTTAGGTGATATAAAATCAAGTATACAAAGAATCTCAAATACAGAATGGAATGATGTACCATATTTTTTTGAAGAGATTAAAAAATATGTTAATTTAATTTTAGTTCCTGGAAACCACGATGCAAACATTCAACAATTAATTCCTAATGATGTAACTGTTACAAATTCAATAGGACTTGTAATTGGTGATGTTTTATTAACACATGGACACACAATGCCAACGGAAAATTTTTCAAGTATAAAAAAAATTGTTATGGGACATATTCATCCAGTATTTTTTGACAAGAGTTCATTACTAAATGGAAAACGTGTATGGATTTCATTGAAAACTACAAAAGAACAAATTTTTCCATCAAGTTCTGGTGAAATAGAAATTACAATTATACCATCATTTAATCCATATTTTTATGCAACAAAAAAAAGATTTTATAAAAAATCAATTTCTCCACTTATAGGAAGGCTAAAACAAATTACAGACGCCAAAATTGTTACATTAGATGGAACCATAATTGGAAATGAGACTATACTAAAGGATTTAATCTAATTTTCATATGGTTGTAATGGGTGTTTAGTAGTTTCATTTGTTTGAAGCCATTCAAGGGTTTTACAAAATGATTCAGACAGCTCAGGTGTAGTTAAAACTGGAATTCCCAATTCGAGTGATTTTCTTCGTATTTGATACTCATCATAAAGCATTCCAACATATTTTTCAAGAGTAGATGTGCTTGGTATATTTACAATAAAGTCAATTTTTCCCTCATGCAAAAGATCAGCAATGTTAGGTTTTCTATCTGGTTCACTAATCTTATGTACAATTTCAACATCTCCAAGTTTTTCTTTTAAAAATTCTGCAGTATGCTCTGTAGCCATTAGTTTGAACCCCAATTTTTTTAGTAATGCAATAGTTGGAAGTAATTTTTCTTTGTTTTCTGCTCCTCCAATTGTGATTAACGCAGCACCACTTTTTGGTAAATTGTATCCAACTGAGGTTAGTGCTTTTGCCAACGCATCATAAAAGCTATCTCCAAAACATGCAGCTTCACCAGTAGATTGCATTTCTACTCCAAGAACAATATCTGCACCATCTAATTGCATAAATGAAAATTGTGGAACTTTGATCCCATGTATTGGAATCTTCTGCCATTTTCCAGGAGGTATTTTCGGTAATGGTTTTCCAAGCACTGCTTTTGCTGCAAGAGATATCAAATTGGTTCTAACAAGTTTAGATACAAAAGGCATTGAACGCGATGCACGTATGTTTAACTCTATTACATATTCTTGATCATTGTGAATAAGAAATTGTAAGTTAAATGGACCCTTAATTCTAAATTCTTTTGCAATACGTATTGTAGAATCTGTAATGTTTTCAATAATTTTATTACTTAAACGCCAAGGTGGTATGCACATCATTGCATCACCAGAATGAACACCAGCGCTATCAATATGTTCAACAATTGCACCAATTATCACATTCTCACCATCAGAAACTCCGTCAACATCAACTTCAAGTGAATTCAACATGAATTTTGTAATTACCACAGGATGATCTGGAGATACTATAGCTGCATTTGTTGTAAATTCTTTTAATTCTTCTTGAGACCAAACAACCTTCATTGCAGCGCCACTTAGAACATATGATGGTCTAACCAATACAGGATAACCAACGTCAAGTGCAAAGTTTTTTGCATCAGTGATGTTTGAGAATTCTTGCCAAGCTGGTTGTTTTATGTGAAGTTTATCTAATATTGCACTAAATTTGGAACGATTTTCTGCTCTGTCGACATCTTCAGCACTTGTTCCAATCAAATTAATTCCATTTTCTGCAAGTTTAGGAGTGAGATTATTGGCAGTTTGCCCTCCTACAGAAGTAACAATTCCTTTTGGATTCTCAAAGTCAGCAATATCTAAAATTCTTTCAAGAGTTAGTTCTTCAAAGTACAATCTATTACAAATATCATAATCAGTAGATACAGTTTCAGGATTGCAATTTACAACACTAACATTTTTTTCTCCATTTTCCTGAAGACCCCAAACCATATTGACTGTTCCCCAATCAAATTCTACACTACTTCCAATTCTATAAGGACCTGCACCTAAAACTACTATACCTTTGTCAGAATCATCAAGTTTTACATCATTAGTATCACCTCCATAAGTTAGGTAAAGATAGTTTGTTTGTGCAGGCCATTCTGCAGCAAGTGTGTCGATTTGTTTTACAGAAGGAACGATACCAAAGTTTTTTCTCATATTTCGAATTTCTTGATTGGTAGTATCTTTTGCACGTGCAATTTGATTATCTGAGAATCCTAACTTTTTTGCAGTATGTAATAGTGGTTTGTCTAATTCATTTTGTTTTAATTTTTCTTCAGTATCTACAATATTCTTTATTTTTTCAATAAACCAAGGATCAATTGACGATAAGTCATAAATTTTTTCAACAGATATTCCTTTTTTGATTGCAGCCGCAACATAGTATAAAATAAAGTCATCATGAGCCTGAAGATGTTGTTCAATGGCCTCTTCATCAAATTTTTTGCCATTTGCACGATTTAGTACAAGACCATCATTTCCAATATCTAACATTCGAATTGCTTTTTGGAGGGATTCCTCAAAGGTTCGACCTATTGCCATAACTTCACCTACAGATTTCATTGTAGGACCAAGTTTCCTATTTGCTAATTCAAATTTTTCAAAATCCCATCTAGGATGTTTACATACTATGTAATCTAATGATGGCTCAAAGCATGCTGTTGTTGCTTTGGTAATATGATTTACTAATTCAGGAAGTGAGTATCCAAGTCCAATTTTTGCAGACATGTATGCAAGTGGATATCCAGTTGCTTTACTTGCAAGTGCAGATGAACGAGAAAGACGGGGATTAATTTCAATTGCTGCATACTTGTCAGAATCAGAATCTAATGCATATTGGATATTACATTCTCCTACAATACCAACATGTTTTGTTGCTCTTATTGCAGCAGAACGAAGCATATGATATTCATGATTATTAATTGTCTGTGAGGGGGCAACTACAATATTATCGCCTGTATGAACCTTCATTGAAAGTACATTTTCCATATTACAAACAATTACATTATTTCCACTGTAGTCTTGCATTACTTCATATTCAATCTGTTTCCAATGACCAACATATTCTTCAACCAAGATTTGCCCAACAAGACTAGCTGCTAATCCACGTCCAACAATTTCGTGCAATTCAATTTCATTATGAGCAACACCACCACCTTTACCACCAAGTGTGTATGCTACACGAACAATTACAGGATACCCCAATTCTTCAGCGACTTTTTTTGCATCATCAAATGTATGAACTGTTTTACTATTGAGTACTGGAACTCCACATTGTTGCATATTATCTTTGAATCTCTGTCTATCTTCAGTAGCCATAATTCCAGAAATTTGTGTTCCTAGAACTTTGATACTATATTTTTCTAAAATTCCATATTCGTCTAATTTAACACCACAGTTTAGGGCTGTCTGACCACCATAAGATAACATGATTGCATCAGGGCGTTCACTTTCAATTACAGACTCAACATACTCTGGTGTAACTGGTTGAAGATAGACCTTATCAGCAAATCTTGTGTCAGTTTGAATTGTTGCAATATTTGGATTAATTAAAACACTCTTCAGTCCATCTTCATGAATTGCCTTTAAACACTGACTTCCAGAATAATCAAATTCTCCTGCTTCTCCAATCTTTATTGCTCCACTGCCTAAAACAAGAATTTTTTTTATAGAATTATTAATAGGCATCTATTTTTCCCTCTATTATTTTTTTTAATTGATCAAAGACAAATTTACAATCATAAGGTCCTGGTGAGGCTTCAGGATGAAATTGAACTGCAATACATTTTTCATTTTTGTGTTTTATACCTTCAACAGTCTTATCATCGGCATTTGAAAACCATAAATTAAATTCAGAGTTAGGTAAGGAATCAGGGTTGATACAATATCCGTGGTTTTGACTTGTTATATACACCTGATTATTATCTAAATTTATACAAGGTTTATTCTGACCACGATGGCCATACTTCAATTTGTAAGTTGAAGCACCGCCTGCAATACCAAGTATTTGTGCACCAAGACAAATTCCAAGAGTTGGAATTTCTTTTTTGATTAGTTCTTTTGCAGTTTCAATTGTGTCTGGACAATGTTCAGGATCACCAGGACCATTACTGACAATTACACCTTTTGGATTATATGATAAAATTTCATCAATTGGAGTGTTCCAAGGAACTTTGATTGCGTTGTAACCTAATTCACGAATATTTCTGATTATTGCATTTTTTGTTCCAGTATCAATTAGAACAATATTCTCTTTATCATTCCCAAATTTTTCAGTAGTTTCAGTTGATACAACATTCATGAAATTTTCATCATTGTAATTAGTTGCACCTTTTAGTTGTTCCATAACTTCATCAACATTAATTTCAGTGTCAGATACACAGATAGCACCCATCATGACACCAGACTGACGAAGTTTTTTGGTTAATTCACGAGTGTCAATTCCTGATATACCTGGAATTTTTTCATTATTCATCCATTCATCAAGAGTCATTGAAAGATTCCAATGACTGGCAGTAAGTGATAATTCATGTATCACTAATCCACGAGCTTGGATTTTAGAAGATTCAAAGTACTTTGATACACCATCATCATTTTGAAGATCAGGGTCTGGAACTCCATAATTTCCCACCAAGGGATAGGTTAGAGTTAGAATTTGACCACTGTATGATGGATCAGTTAATGTTTCAGTATAACCAACCATACCAGTATTAAAGACAATTTCTCCTACTGAGATAGTAGAAAATCCAAATCCCATACCGTCAAAAACTGTACCGTCAGAAAGGATCAGCTTCCCATTCTTATCAGCATGTTTTGATTTTTTTATGGAAATTGTAACCCTTCACATATCGTTATGGTTCTAGATTTAAATTTTGTGTAATGATCGCAAAAAATTATAGAGCACCGAATTGTTCGCTCCATTTATGATATGCACGAACCATTTCTGTTGAAACACTAGGTCTTCTTTTAATCTTAATATTCTTAAAATCCATCATGGTTAATTCTCTAGGCTGACTTGATGTTTCACCTGCTATAGGCTCATGATAATCTGGAGATTTAAACAATTCATTAACAATTTGCAATTGTGCCCCTTGACAAACATCCCTAATATCACTTGCACTATAACCGTCAAATTGTTTTGCAAGAGTAAGAGAGTTTACACGTGGATTCTTTCTCAATGGTGAAGTATAGAGATCAAATAATTTCTCTCTAGCTGCTGTAGATGGTAATGAAACATAAATTCTCTTTTGAAATCTTCTAAGAAATGGACTATCCAAACTCCATGGTTTGTTGGTTGCCCCAATAACGTACATCATAATATCCTTTCCTTTACCGTTTACTCCATCCATTTCAGATAAGAATTGATTTTTAGCCCTAATTTCACCACCAACTTCACTATTTCTCTCACCAAGTAATGAATCAACTTCATCAATGAAAAGAATTACAGGTTTTTGTTCTTTTTCGCAGTATCCACGAGCCATTGAAAAAAGTTTTGAAACATTTTTTTCTGCTTCACCAAGCCACTTGCTCATCATTGATGCTGCATCTACAACAATAAAATATCCATCTAACTCATGTGCAGTAGCAGCTGCAAGCATTGTTTTTCCAGTTCCTGGTGGTCCATATAGTAACATTCCTCTAGCCCATCCTAGTGGAAATAAGTCTGGTCTTTTACTTGGATAAACAATTGATTCTCGCAGTGCATTTTTTGCATCATCTAATCCTATAACCTCATTCCATTTTACATCTGGTTTTTCTTTTAATATTAAATCCTCCATACTGTCATCAGATTTTGGTTGTGCACGTGCAAGTGATTTCTTTTGTTCTTCAGGTGATGAATTAGGATCTACTACCGGTTCAATATTTCCTGCACGTGTATTTTGTAATTCTTTTACTCTGCCTTGATATGCACGTATTCTTTCAGTGTAAACTTGATTTAATTTACTATCAGGGTATAATCTAATTAATTTTATCAATGTTGTAGATGCATTTTGATATCCAGAAATAGCCATTCCATACGCACCTTGTGAATCTGCCTTTATTGCTTCTCCTGCATATTTGCTAGCACTGTTTTCTAATTCTTGTGGGGCCATACTCATTCTAAATCACTAATGAGTTTTCTATAGATTTGAGTAGGTATTCAAGTGAGTAAATTGCTGTCAAAGGTTTAGTTAAATTAATTCAACTGTATTACACGCCTGTATCTGAGAATGAAGTATGTTTTGATTGGTTCATTAATAATGATTCAAATTCTTTGATTTTTTTAATTGAAAAATCTGCTGAAATACCCAATTCATCAATTTCATTATCCATATGTTCAATTGAACCTACAGTAGAATCTAGTATATCTACAAATCTCTTCATATTCTGATAAACGGCTTTTTTATTCTCGTGTTTAGATAGGATGATTTCACACAATGTAAGAATTCTAGAGAAATCTCCCAATTCATTAAAATCTAGTTTTTCAACGAAAGATGTTTTATCATTAATGGAGGATAATTTTTCATCAATTGTAGATAAAAGATTCCTGACTTCTAACAGATTTTTTTGTGCTCTATCTTTAGTTTTCATACATTTTGATGTTATTTTTGAAACATTAGACGTAGACGTATAAATTTTAGAGTGAAAAATCAAAAATGATTTAGTTCTAAAAGAGAAAAAAATAAAAGAATACTATAAAATGATAAATTATGATTGAAGATAGATTAAACGAACTTGGAATTGTACTTCCAATCCCTCCAAATCCTGCAGGTTCATACATTCCAGTAGTAGTATCTGGAAAACTTGCATTCGTATCAGGTCAGATCCCAGTCAAAGATGAACAAGTAGTTTATCAAGGGAAAGTTCTTAACAATGAATCAATTGCTGATGCTCAAAGCGCAGCTAAACTTTGTATAATTAATGGTTTATCACAACTCAATGCATATTTTGGTACATTAGATAATTTAGTAAAAATGATAAAAATTTCAGGATTTGTCAATTCTGCAGAAGATTTTTTTGATCATCCAAAAATAATCAATGCAGCATCTGATTTATTGGTAGATATATTCGGTGAAAAAGGAAAACATTCACGAATAGCTGTAGGTGTATCAAGTCTGCCATTAAATGCTACTGTTGAAATTGATATGATAGTTGAGATTTCTAATTAAATTTTAGAAACAGAATTTTCTAAATCACTTACAAGTTTTTCATATTCTGATCTAGATTTACCAAGTTCACTAAGTTT
>Ga0114996_10007419_pt1 | contig 12427 bp, 12 predicted proteins | sample ArcticOcean_MG_C_4_FD_87039 | JGI IMG/M metagenome (GOLD analysis project Ga0114996, IMG submission 87039) | Marine microbial communities from western Arctic Ocean - ArcticOcean_MG_CB4_134 | ecosystem: Environmental > Aquatic > Marine > Oceanic | place: Arctic Ocean: Canada Basin | collected... | reverse complement strand
GCGCAGGCAGCGGAGATCTTCCTTCGCCGGGAGGATTCGTCTCTCGCGCATCGCGATTGGACGTGGCACGCGACCGTCTCGTCGGAGGAGCACGGCGTGAAGGTGGGGCTCGCGGACGCCGATGGGATGATCACCTGGGTGGGCGTTCAGACGACCCCCACGGGCGCCTCGAACGAGCCGACATGTGATTGCGGAGAATTCAAGGACGTGATGCGCTTTGATTGCCGCGTTCTCGAGGCGTAGTTCAGGGAGCCTTCTTTCCGATCAGCGCGAGCACGTCTTCCGCCGTGAACTCATTATCCGGCCATTCCTGAATCGGGACGCGTCCGGGTCCAAGCAGCGCGACCTTGACCCCATGACTGATGTCGCCATCCCCACGCTTCAACGCGATGACGTTGAAGAGCGAGGGGAGCTCTTTCGCGACCAGCTCCGCGTCTCCCGTGGCGAGCGTCCAGCGCGTCAGGTCGGCGCCATAGACCTCGCCGTACGCCTTGAGGACCGAGGGGCTGTCGAACTCCGGATCGAGGGTCACGGTGAGGAGGTGCAGCGATGTCCCGCTGGTCTTTCCGGCGCTCTCGGCACCAGCCCATGCCTTCTGCACGGCGCGGAAACGCTGCATCGTCAGAGGGCAGGCCACGGGGTTGGGACAGCGCGAAAAGACGAATCCGATGAGGATGTGATGGGCGTCGAGGTCTGCCAGTTGGAAGCGCTCTCCGTCGTGGCCCAGCAGCGGCACATCGGGGATGGGATCGTCTTCTTCCCATGCCTCGATGGCGCTTCGCCAATCGGTCGCAGGGGCTTCTTCTCGGGGCGCAGGAGCCTCTTTCGGGGGACACCCGGGCGCGAGAGCCACAAGCGCGAGGAGGAAGCAGCATGACATCGTGGGATTCGCGAACATGGAATGGCTCTTATCACAGGCCGGGTGTCGGTGGACAGAAGCCCTTGCTCTCTCCGGGTCCAGGCGCGAGACTCCAAGGATGCGAGGTCGAACGGGGAAAAATCGTGTAGAGGGTGCGCGGGCCGCAATCCCGTGGGGATGTGTCCTCCTCTGTCTCTTTTTCTCCTCCATGTCTTGCGCCAGTCTCGGCGTGTACGGACAGCACCGCCTTCTCGAGGCCTCCGATCCGGGCGCACCGGATTGGATCCGGACGTTGCCGAGCAGCCGGCGAACTCACGCGGCGATGGGAGTCCATACGGCATCGGATAGGGGAGAGGCCTCCATGCAGGCGCGGGACAAGGCGCGCATCCAGCTCATCAAGACCCATTTTGGGACTCGGATCGCGAGTGAACTCGACATCCGCTCCGAGGAGCGGAGCCTGGAGCGGGGCTCCGGGCGATTGCACACGCTTCGCGAAGAGGTCGTCGAGCATATCGTGCGAAGGTTGCGCTCCACCACCATGGGCGAGCTGAAGGGCGGCCAGAAGTTCATGGAATACTGGGAGCTGCTTGAGTCCGATGACGGGAGCACGGTTCATCGGGTGCACGCGCTCCTCCGGGTGAGCCGTGCGGATCTGGATCAGCAGGTTCAGCGCTGGCTGGGGAAGCAGCCCCATGTCGTGAAGGCCCGCGCCCTTCGTCGCGAAGTGGCGCGCATGATCGATGAGCAGCGGCATCACGCGAAGGCGGGCCTGGAGGCGGTCGCTGCGCGGGATCTCGCACGTCTGGCACCCCACCAGCACCGCGTCCGAAAGCTTCGGGGTCAACTGGAGGCAGCGGCGCAGAGGCATCAGCGCGCCATGGGGGAGGCGATCGATGTGGGCTCGCTGGAGTCTCCCGAGGTCGCGGAACTCGAGGCGGAGGTCGTCGCGCTCGCGTCTTCGTTGACCCTGGGATTGACGGTGGCGGGAGACCCTGCCCTCGGTTCAGAGTCCACGAGTCACGGCGCGGCTCATGGAGTGGTCTCTGCGCTCGGATTGCAGACGCAGGCGTCTTCTGGGAGCGGGTGTGGGATCGGCGTGGACTATCATCTCCACATGGGGCTGGGTCCGGGCTCTTGTTCACGGCAGATGGCGATGATTTGTTGCAGCCTCGATGTGAACTGGAGGCTCAAGCGATGCGGGGATGGCAAGACGATGGGAGAAATGCGCACGAGCGGAAAGGCGACATCGGGGTGCGTTGCGCCGCAATGGGGTGAAAAGGCAGCGCGTGAGAAGTCGCTCAAAAGCATGGCCTCGGGCGGGAATGCGAGCCTCGCGTCGGAGTTGGCGGAGTTCCTCTCCGCGTACATCCCGATCGCGCATCATCAGGAGGCTCCATGAGAATCATTCTTGTCGCTCTTCTTTCGTCGCTGATTTTGGCGACGGGGGTGCATGCCGCCGAGCCTGGCGCGAAGACGGAGCAGCTGCAGGCCATCGGGGAATGGAAGGTCTGCGGACCCTCTTCCGGGCTCGCGCTTTACGGCGAGGAGGGACCCTCCGGGGGCTTGTGGGTTTTGGAGGAAGCGCTCGAGCATGAGGTGGGCGGAGCCCCTTCGCGAGGCGTCATCCTCACCTTCGCGTCGACGTCGTGTCCCCCCTGCGTGAATGGACTGAAGGTCTTGCAGCGGCTTGCGCCGGAGGCGAAGAAGGCGCATGTCGAGATCGTCGTGGTGATGATTCCCCCGTTCCCGCAGTCCATCGCTGCGTTCTTCCAGGAGCACGGCGTCACTGTCCCGGCGCTCAAGGACAAATTCGGTACGTTCTATGCGCGCTGGACGGGGGAGAAGCTGGACAATGCTCGGTTGCCGCGCACGTTCATGGTCAACAACGCTCAGCAGATCGTCGGGATCTATGGGAGCGAGGGCGCGGATTTTGAGGACGTGATGCGGCAGGGATTGCGAGAGATCGACCAGCGCTGCCGCCGGCAATAGGCGTCATTCCTGGGGGGTCCAGGCGTCCTCCGAAAACTCCTCTCCGTTGTGGGACCAGAGCACGGGCTTGTCGTCCACCATCGTTCGTATGTGGACCGGCCGGGTCCAGAGCTTCTGGAGATTGGCGAGCACCTCCACCGCGTAGTCCTTCTTGAGGTCCACGCCCTCGTGGCGATGCCAGAGGACCAGCTCGTTGCGGTTGGCGTGGTTCGCGTCTTCGACGTAGATGAAGGGCTGACCGAAGTTGGTGAGTTGGAAGATCAGCTTTTGTTTGATGTCGTTGAAGTCCCGGCTGAACACCTCGAACTGGGAGTTCTTCTTGTTGTACTCGAAGGTGAAGAGCTTGTGTTCCCAGCAGAACTCCGGCGTCAGGAACGCATCGAGGAACGTGATGTCGTTGTAGATGCGGCGGACCTCGAAGATTTTCTCCCGGCCTTTGCCGAGCTGCCGGTCCCAGTTCAGCTTCTGGACCATGTTGTCGCAGTCCTCGTATTCCTTCCCATATCGCCCCGTGTTCCAGCGCTCTTCGATGTCGCGGAAGAGCTCGATGCCGAGCTTGTAGGGATTGATTCCGCCGGGGTTCATGGCGACGGTCCCCGCGTGGCAGTTGGCGAAGTCGATGACCTCGGCGTCCGTGAGGATGTGCTCGGTCATGAGCTTCGAGTGCCAGTAGCTGGCCCAGCCCTCGTTCAAGATCTTCGTCTGTGCCTGAGGGGCGAAGTAGAAGGCCTCCTCGCGGATGATGGAGAGGATGTTGCGCTGCCAAGGCTCCATCGGGGCGTGCTCCAGCATGAAGAGGAGCACGTCTTTCTGGGGGTTCTCCGGGATCTTCCGCGATCGAACGGTGTCCTCCTCCATGCGCTTCTTCTGGGCATCCATGAACTCCGCGGGGTTCACGTAGCTGTCCATGTAGGCCTTGGACGGCATCTTCGGAATGTCGGCGTCTGTGGGCATGTTCTGCGGCCCGCCGCCCTTCCGATGGATGAACGAGGAGTGGGGGTCGATCAGGTTGTCGAGACTCAGGCAGATGTCGAGGAACTCCTCCACCGGCTGAACCCCGTAGCGGGCCCGATAGCTCCGGATTCGGGAGCCGTGGTTCGCCATCTCATCCATCATTCGCCGATTGGTGTTGGCGAACCAGAGGTTGTTCTTGAAGAAGTCGCTGTGGCCGTACACATGGGCCATGACCATCTTCTGCTCGACCAGGCTGTTGCCCTCCAGCAGGAACGCGTAGCAGGGGTCGTTGTTGATCACGAGCTCGTAGATCTTGTGTAGACCCCAGGTGTAGCTCTTCTTGAGCCGCTCGTACTCCATCCCGAAGCGCCAATGAGGATAGCGGGTCGGGAATCCCTCGTAGGCCGCGACCTCATTCATCTTCTGGTAGTCGACCATCTCGTAGATGGTCTCGAAGGGGTCGAGTCCCTGGGCGAGCGCGATCGATTTGATGTGCTCCTGGATTTCCTGGAGATGGAGGGGGAGGCTCATGGCTATTTCCCCTTCCCGAGGAAATCGCGGATGGAATCCATGATGCCCTCCTTGTTCTTGATCTCGCTCGTGAGCAGATCCTCGTTGCTCTCGAAGTGTTCGTGCAGGTCCTTGATGAACTGTCCGCTGCCGTAAGGGCTCTCGACCTGGCCGTAACAGAAGACGTTGACGTGGGGAAGGATCTCGTCGGAAAGCATCTGAACGCAGGTCTGTGTGTCGTCCGCGGACCAGTTGTCCCCGTCCGAGAAATGGAAGGGATAGATGTTCCAGTCTCCCGCGGGGTAGTCCGCCTGGATCATGTCGACGCACATCTTGTAGGCGCTTGAGATCATCGTTCCGCCGGACTCCTTCGTGGCGAAGAAGGTGTCTCGATCCACTTCTCGGGCAGTGGCGTCGTGAATGATGTAGCGGCTCTCGATTCCCTGGTATTGGCTGCGGAGCCATGTGTCGATCCAGAAGCTCTCGATGCGGACGATCTCCTTCTGCTCGTCACCCATGGAACCGGAGACGTCCATCATGTAGATGATGACGGCGTTGGAACGCGGTCGCGTGGTCTCCTGGCACGCCCGGTAGCGGCGATCCTCCCGGATCGGGACGATCATGGGGTTGTCTGGGTTGTAGGTGTCGCTGATGATCTGTCGCAAGAGGGCGCGTCGGTAGGTGCGCTTGAAGCTCCGGAGTCCCTCGGGGCCGGTCGGGCGGATGCTCGTGTATTTATGCTCCGTGGTCTCGACGGCTTCGTTCCCCCGCGGCTCGATTTTCGGGAGTTCGAGCTCTTCTCCGAGGATCTCTGCGAGCTCGTCCAGGTGGATGTCCACCTCGAGGGCGTGCTCTCCAGGTTCGCTCCCCGCCGCGCCCGTTCCGTCGCCTTCGTCGACGACGCCCTCTCCCTCCTTTCCGTCCCCCTGGCCGACGCCTCCGCTCTCCTGGGAGCCGAAGCGGAACCGCGGGATCTCGATACGTGGCACGGGGATGGAGACGACTTCGTCGCCCTGTCTCCCGATCAACTCATCGGAGGAGATGAAGCGCTTGAGGTTCTTCCGGATTCGTCCGCGGACGATTTCCCGGAATCGGGCGTGGTCTTTCCGGATCTTCAACGGTCTCGCTCAGTTCGTTTCCATGGTGACGTCCCCACGCGCGAAGATGCTCGCGACGTAGTTCAACACATCCGTCGCAGACTCATCGTTGTAGCCGTGGTTCTTGATCAGTCGTTGCTTGACGATGTCGATCTTCTCCTGGGTCTCCCGGTCGATCACGTTGCTCACCAGGCTGGTGAGCTTGATGGTGTCCTTCTGGTCCTCAAAGAGCTTCAACTCGAGGGCTTTGTGGAGGCGCTCGTTGGTCTTGTAGTCGAACTGCCGTCCGTCGATCGCCAGCGCTCCGATGTAGTTCATGATTTCGCGGCGGAAATCGTCTTTGCGGCTCTCCAGGATGTCGATCTTCTCCTCGATCGAGCGCATCAATCGCTCGTCGGCCTCTTCGAGCTGCCCCGTGTAGGGGTTCTTCAGCTTCTCTTTCTGGGTGTAGGCCTTCACGTTGTCGATGTAGTTGGCGCAGAGCCGTGCGATAGCCTCCTCATCCGCAGAGATCGCACGCTGGACCTCGTTTTTCACGATGTCCTCGTACTCCTGCTTCACCACGGCGAGCAGCTCCGAGTAGTGGGCCCGCGTTTCCTCATTGCTGATGAGCGAATGGTGCTTCAGCCCGCTCTCCAGTTCGTTGAGCACGATGAAGGGATTGATGCTGGTCTCCGCGTGCCCGCTCACGAGGGCGTTGGAGATCTTGTCCTGGACGTATCGGGCGCTGATCCCGTCCATGCCTTCCCGCTCCGATTCCTTGCGGAGCTCCTTGATGTTGTCCTGGGTGTAGCCCGGTAGGCTCTTGCCGTCGTAGAGCTTCAGTTTTTGGAGGACCGAGAGGTTGTGCTTCTTGGGCTCCTCCAATCGGGTGAGGATGGCCCACATCGCCGCCATCTCGATGGTATGCGGCGCGATGTGGATCCCCTGGACCTTCTTGGTGTTGAAGTCCTTCTTGTAGATGTGGATCTCTTCCGAGAGCTTGGTGATGTAGGGGATGTCGATCTTGATGGTTCGATCCCGCAAGGCCTCCATGAAATCATTGTTTTGGAGCTTGCGGTATTCCGGCTCATTGGTGTGGCCGATGATCACCTCGTCGATGTCCGTCTGGGCGAACTTCTTCGGCTTGATCTTGTGCTCCTGACTCGCCCCCAGCAGGTCGTAGAGGAACGCCACATCCAGCTTCAGCACCTCGACGAACTCGATGATGCCTCGGTTCGCCACGCAGAACTCTCCGTCGAAATTGAAGGCGCGGGGGTCCGAGTCGGAGCCGTAGATCGCGATTTTTCGGTAGTTGATGTCGCCGGTCAGCTCCGTGGAGTCCTGGTTCTTCTCGTCTTTCGGCTGGAAGGTCCCGATCCCGATGCGGTCCTGCTCTGAGAAGACCAGCCTCTTCACGCGGACGTGGTTCTCGACGACCTTGCGCCAATTCCCGTCGTTTTGACCGAGCAGATCGCGGAACGTGAAGCGGCTGGCCGGGCTCAGGTCCTTGCTCAGGAGATGCTGGATGGGGTAGCGCGCGTCCAGAATGCCCAGATCTTCCAGCGCCTGCTTGCGCCACTCCATGGGAATCAGGAGGAGGGGGTCCTCGTTCACCGGGCTGGCCTGCACCTCTTCTCCGCTGCTGTCACCGGGGAGGAGCCACTCGAACGTGTAGAGGATGCCCTCCGGGGTGGCCGTGTATCGCTCGAGTCCCTTCTTCATGAGGCGGACGATGGTGCTCTTGGCGCTCCCCACTGGGCCGTGAAGCAGGATCACGCGCTTCTCGGTGCCGTAGTTGAGCGCCGCCGACTTGATGACATTGACGAGCTTCATCAACGCGATGTCGAGCCCAAAGATGGCGTCTCTTCCGCCGTCCAGCTCATCGGAGAAGAAGTTGTAGGAGGTGATCTTCTTCTTGTTGTCGACGTACTCTCGTGTGCCGTAGCTGACGATCATGTCGTGAAGACGCTGGTACGCCGAGCGCACAATATCCGGATTGTTTTTCACCTTCTGGAGGTAGTCGTCGAAGGACCCCTTCCACATCAGGTCTTTGTAATCCGTTTGATTGTGATGGATGGAGATCTTGTCGAGAAGTGACGCCATGAGCGCTGGCCTCCGGCACCGTGAGACACGGTGGTTTGCGCCTCGTGCATCGGGCTCGAGCGTGCGACGACAACTGCGCGCAAACCAGCCCGGGGGGGGGGCGACGGGGATCCGAACCGAGATGGGAGAAACCCATCCTCCTTGTACTTGAGCGTAACACAGGGACCAGGGCCGTGCCAGGAAGGCTGACCCCTCATTATTCCCTCGCGAAATCGACTGCATTCATGCGATGGTCGGAGTTCGTTCCGACTGGAGAAATTCTGAAAATGGATGGATCGCCGGGAGGATTCTCGGGAGTCTTCAGGAGTCGATTGCCTGGCCGGGCGAGGGGCTGCTGCGGGGGGGCATGAGGGCGGGATCGCCCGCGACTCCCACCCCATTCAACACAAGGAGGAGGTGCTCGATGGGTGCACGAATCGGAATCGTCGCGATGGTCGCGTTGGCTCTTGGCTTCGTTCAGGGCTGCGGCCCGGTGGAGGAGGCGACGGCGCAGGAGGCATCGACGCCGATCATCGACTATCACGTGTCCTATGGCCCGATCGATGAGGTCGCTGGCGATGTTCGCAATCTGATCGGAGCAGGATGGGAGCCCCTGGGTCCGATCCTGCCTCTCGATTGCGGCGGACCGCCCGCTGTCTGCGGTGCGCAGACTCTGGTGCGTCGATGAGATCCGTCTGAGGAGCTCATTGTCGGAAGGCCGTGACCTTCTCGATGAGGACGGGAGGATTCGGGCGCTGGTTGGTCGCGGGAGCGTTCGACAGGGTCGTGAGCAACTCCATTCCTTCAATGATCTCACCGAAGATCGTGTGATTGCGGTCCAACCAGGGGGCCGCTGAGACCGTCATGGAGACTTCCGCGCCCGCAGCGTCCCGGGACATGTAATGCTGCGTGAGCAGACCCGGGCGATCGTGGGTCTGCCCCTCCGCGGCCTCTTCATGGGTCGCATAATGAAGCGAGTCTTCCGACTCAACGCCAGGCGCCCCAAACGCCACGAGATAGTTCGGAACCACGCGCTGAACGGGTTGCCCGTCGTAATAGGGCGTTCCGGTCACTGCGCCGGTCAGCAGGCCCAGGTAGTTCATGACCGTGCGGGGCACTTTGGTCTCATGAAGGCGTACGACGATGCGCCCCGCAGAGGTCTCGATCGACATGCACAGGGACCCGTCTCCGGGGATCGTGATGCGCTTCGGTTCGACGCGCTCGAGGGTGTGATCGCTGTTTCCGCTCATGTCTACTCCTTGTCTACCATGGACCGTGGCTTCCCCACTCCGGGTCGTCAGAGATCATCTGTTCCACCCAAAACCACAGCGGCATGCCATCACCCGCCTCAAAGAACTCGTATCCGGGGCCGATGGTCATCGTGTGGAGGGCGCCGGGGAGGATGAAGTACTGGGCGTTGGGTTCCAGGTTGAACACCGCTGTCAGCTCCTTCAGCTTCTCCGCGAACTGGAAGGGAAGCATCGTGAAAAACACGGAGATGATGGGGTCATGGGTGAAGGACGCCAGTCCCATTCGATTGTTCACGAGCACGGTCTCGCGGAGGTGATCGAGGAGGGTCGGGAGTCCTTCGTCGCACTCCGGGCATCCCGGCGGCAGGACGAGACCCCAATTCTGCATCCAAGTCTGCCACAGGTCGCCCGCGGGTTCGAGCGGAGGACCCGAGTCATCGAGGAGATCGACCCGCTTCCCACTCCCGAACGCTGCCGCGACCCATGGCCAGTTGATTCCCGCCCCGAACCCTCCAGCAGAGCCTCCCGCGAGGACGAGGTGATCGACATCGGAGAAGGTGGGGACGAGTCGGTTGAGGAACTGAATCAGGTTGGAATGCCCCTTGAAGTGCATCGTCTCGTTCTCCCAGGGGAAGAGCCCCTTGATCTCGAGGACCTGATCGCCTGCGTGGGCATCGCCCGTGCAGTAGGGGATGAAGACGAGATGCGCGTCTCGGAGTGGATTCTTGGGTTCGTCGCGGTTGAAGATCAGGGTGTTGAGATAGACGGACGTCAGCAGCCCGTTGAACTCATTCTCGTCGTATCCCGAGAGGTGAAACGAGGTCGGGAGGATTCCGAAGCACGTGTTCCAATCCCAGCAGGCGCCGCCGCCTTCCAGATAGATCAGGGCGCGGGTCGCGCCGGGGCTCAAGTTGATCCCGAGGCCGGTCGAGGACCCATCTCCGCAAATCGCCTCGGAGAAGGGGATCCAGGTCCATTCTAGAGGGGGCGCCTCGATCGGTTCTCCGAGGTCGAGGAAATCGGGCGCCTCATCGGGGGGATCGTCCTCCTCCTCGATCGCGTCGGGATCGGGCGTCGTCCCATCCGTCGTCCCCTCTTCGCCGGGATCTGCGCTTGAGGAATCCTTTGGAGATTCGGAGTCGCTCGCCGCGTCTGTCGATCCCTCGGAGTCGCCCGATTCCGAATCCGTTCCAGATCCAGAGGCATCGGATTCGGGGACGTCCTTGCTGCCGCCACCCGCCGCGCTTGTGTCTTCGCTGGGTGCGTCCTCGGACAGGGCATCGGCTGCTTCGGTGCCGTTTGCAGACGTGGTGTCCCCTGCGCACCCAGGGAGAGCGAAGGCGAAAGCAGTCAAGAGGGTCAAGGCGCGTGACAAGGGTGCTTCTCCAATGAGGGGCGTCGGAAGCGTACCCGATGATCTCTCGACGAGACAACTGGATGGGAATTTCAGAGAGGGTCTCGCGAGGGGGGCGATCCATCGGAGAGCGTGGCTCGTATGTCTGTGGAGGGTTGGATGGGTGCGCGAGGCTATGAGAGACATCATGTCGGTCGGATTCTGTGCGAGTTTTGGAAGTGTTTGGAGGACTCTGCTACATTGGAGAGCGGTTTTCCTTGGAGGATTTGTGGATCCAGCGGTTCAGCATGAAGATGCGGGCTTGGTCATGGCCATGGCGAATGGGGATCAGTCCGCGTTGCAGCCGCTGTACGAGCGCTATTCGGGCTGGATGCTCGCCATCGCCATCAAGATCCTGCACAACCGCCGAGAGGCGGAAGACCTGCTCCACGATGTCTTTTTGGAGGCATGGCGGAAAGCCGCGGACTACGATCCGGAGCGCGGGACGGTGCGTGGCTGGTTGACTCTCCGCATGCGCTCCAGGAGCCTGGATCGTGTGCGATCCGCCCGGATCAGTCGAAGCGTTCCCCTGGAGATCGGTTTTCCAGAGTGGCGAAGTCTTCGATCGGACGATGACCCGGCGCTTCACCATGAGCGGGATCTGGTTCGCAAGGCCGTGATGGATCTCCCGGATGAGTCGAGGCAGGTCCTCTTGCTCGCGTATTTCGAGGGGCTCTCCGCGACGGGGGTCTCAGAGCGACTCGGGATCCCAGTCGGGACGGTGAAATCGCGCGTGGCGTCGGCCAAATCGAAATTGCGCAGCGTTCTTGGAGAGCGTGTGGGAGAGGGAGCATGAGCGGCGAAGACGACATCCTCGTTCCGGAGATCGGGTTCGCCCTGGATCCGGAACAACCCGCGCCGGAGGTGTTTCAGCGCCTGATGCAGTCGGTGGCAGAGACCGAGCGCTTCGCTGCCTTTGCCGATCGGGTGGCCTCCTTGATGGACGTGGCGGTCAGCCACGCCAGCGGACTCCTGCGGGCCATCGATCAGGCGGGGAAATGGGAGCCGGGACCGCTGGATTGGATTCAGCTCTTTCACCTCGAGGGCGGACCGAAGGTAGCGAATGCCATCGTGGGCTTCATTCGCCTGGAGCCGGGGACGGTGTTTCCGCCCCATGAGCATCTCGGCGAAGAGCGCGTCCTGATCCTGCAGGGCGGATATCAAGATGAGGACGGGACGGTCTACAAGTCTGGCGATCTCGTCGTAGGCGCCGCGGGAGATTCACATTTCTTCACGGCGCTAGAGGGCGCCGATCTCATCTACCTCGTGGTCGTGCAGGAGGGGGTGAAGATCGGCGATCAGGTCATTCGGGCTGGGGATCCCCGCCTCTAGTCTCCAGACGTCGCGTTGCGCTCGCCGGTTTCTTTCTCCACGACGATTTTCCGCTGCATGATCTGGAATTCCACCCGGCGGTTCTGCGCCCGAGTCTCCGGAGTGGTCGCGTTCACGACGGGTCGGGTCTTTCCGAAGCCGATCGCCATGAGGTAGGCGGTCACGCCCTTGTCCTGGAGGTAGAGGCGGACGGTATCGGACCGCCTTTGACTGAGCCGCATGTTGTCGGATTCCGTGCCGACATCGTCGGTGTGGCCCCCGATCAGGAGCTTGGTGATGGCGTGCTCCTGAATCGCGTCCGCGACCTCGTCGAGGATCGCGTGACTGGAAGGGCGCAGCAGGTGACTTCCGGTCTCGAATTCCACGGGGCGCATGGGGCGGATCTCCTCTTCCATGATGCGGATGAGGGTGTAGCGCTCCTTGTCTTCGGGGGGCTTCTCCGGCTCGGGGGGCGCCGCGGGCTTTGCTTCCCGTTGTTGGTGACGCGCCTCCATCCGCTCCGCCATGCGATTGGCTCGATCCTCCATCCGCTTTGCGTTTCGCTCGATCCTCTCGGCCATTTTCTCGGCCCGCTCTTCGATGCGCTTTGCCATCGCCTCCGAGCGCTCTACGAGGGTGTCTGTTCCGTCGGAGAGGTTCGAGTCCACAGCCCCCTCGTTGATGACAGGGAACACAACCCCCTCCAGGAAATGACCCGCGAAGAGCGCTGCGAGCGCGAGGAGGCTTGCGAACATCAGGGTGATGGCGATCCTCGCGACCCTCGTGTAGGCCCCATGCGCCCACATCACGATCAGGCCAATCGGCCACATGAAGATGAGGAGAAGCGTCACGGTCAGGTTGGAGCATCCGGACTTGTTCTCGGTCACGGGATCTTCCGGTTCATGAGGTGAGTTTTCAGCTTAGCCGGTCTGCGTATGTTCGTCATGTCCCGGAGCGGTTTTGGGGGAGCCTGGGGATGGGCGCGATGGGCAATTAGACG
>Ga0114996_10007413_pt1 | contig 12433 bp, 11 predicted proteins | sample ArcticOcean_MG_C_4_FD_87039 | JGI IMG/M metagenome (GOLD analysis project Ga0114996, IMG submission 87039) | Marine microbial communities from western Arctic Ocean - ArcticOcean_MG_CB4_134 | ecosystem: Environmental > Aquatic > Marine > Oceanic | place: Arctic Ocean: Canada Basin | collected... | reverse complement strand
TCCGGCCCTGTTGCAGCAGCTGAATTTGAAACCGGCTACCTCGGCCGTTGCGGAGAGCAAGATGGCAGCCTAAACTAACCGGAGAGTCGCTCCTGTTTCAACGGAATTCTGGACATGCTCGATCGTGCGGTTGGGCCAAAACGGTATGGGAAGGCAGTTTGAAACAGGGCGGGCGGAGCGCACGGGTCCAGAGGTGTTTTCGTGTTGGGTGGATTTTTCAGAGGCGGGCTAGGGCCAATGCTCGTCACTGAACGATCTTGGGGTTGATTGATTGCCCAATTTCATTGTTTTTTCGGCGAAAACCGGTTCAGCATCGGAGTCATGCGGAGTGTGTTCCTGCCGCCCTTTCAGGGCTCCCTCCGCGAGGGAGGGTTCCCAGGGTTGCGCTTCGCTCCACCCTGGGCTACTTTCCTGCGCCGCTTCGCGGCTTGACGGCTCTCTGCTTGTGGTCTCTAGGTGAACAGTATTGGGGCTAGCCCGCTTTTCTCATCGGCTGACGGTCGAAGTACGCGATAGGCGCGCCGGTACTTCGTTGCGGTTGCTCCGAACCATTGGGCGTCGCCGCGTTGCGGCGATGGACCGGCAAGATTGCCGGTCCCTACGGCGCGCTGGAAGCGTGCGACACGCCGGACCGGCACACCTCGTTCCGCCACGCCTCCACACTCGCTTCGCCCCGCCAGGTGATGAGGACGCGGGCTACGGTTTGTCGGCCCGGCGGTCTCGCACTGGCCTGGCTTCGGTCTCGTCAGATTTCTCGGCGGCTGGCCGGCGAGGCTCCATGGCTAGGTTCTTCTTCGAGCGGCGCCGCATGACTTCGATCGGAATCTCCTTGTCGGCGGGCGCCGATCGGATGGCGGTGCGCACATCGCCCGATGAGCCGGTGGCCTTGCCGTCGACCGAAACGATGACATCCCCGGCCTGGAGCCCGGCTCGCGCCCCCGGCGTATTTGCCTCCACGGCTCGCACGAGGACGCCCCCCTCAACTGCGAAGTATTCCGCCAGTTGCCCGTCAATCGGGTCCAGCTCCGCGCCTAGATAGCGGCTCTGTACGGTAATGCGCGGACGCGGGATATCGATGTCGAGTTTTGGGAACGTCCACCGGAAACCTGGCACGCGCACTTGGCAGTCCGATCCGCCTTGTTCGCAAACGACAAGTCTGGAGGGGGCCTGCTTCCGAGTGCCGATCGTGACAGCGAGATCGATTTGCGATCCGGCTCGCAAGACAAGAAAGTCCACTTCTCTTCCAACAGGCGTCTCGCGAACCAGGCGCACGAAGTGTTCGACGCCGATCACGTTTTCATCGGCATAGCGCAGCAAAACGTCACCTTGTTCGATTCCCCCCTTACCCGCTGGGCTGCCCTCCTGCACGCTGCCGACCTCGACTCCGTATACCTGTTTCATCCCAAGCTCGACCGCCCGTTCGTCGTTTACTTCGACGAGCCCAACACCGAGGTAGGGGCCGCCGGCAAGGGGAGCCGCCATGAAGAGCCCGCGCGCGACTGCCGAAGGCCGGGACGGAGACGGCTGCGCCGACGCATGGAAGGCGGTCATCGAGACGATGATTGCTAGAAGAATGATTTGACTCATGGAACCTCGGTATTTGTGTGAATCCGTGCCTGATACATCACATGTTTTTGGCCCAAGCCAACTCCGTTGGCGGAGTCGCCGGCCGGTTTTCCCGCGCCCTTTCAGGGCTCCCGCCGCGAGGGGTTTTCACCCAGGGTTGGGCTTCGCTCCACCCTGGGCTACTATCCGCGCCGCTTCGTGGCGATGGACCGGCAAGATTGCCGGTCCCTACGACGCGCGCCTCGTACTGACAGGCCTCTCATGCACTTTGCCTCGCCACCGGATGAGAAATGCGGGCTAAGGCTGCTGCTCCTTGCGGCGAATCATTATCCGGCCGCTCATATTGCGGAGCCGCAAGACCGGTCCTCCGCCGTTCAACTTGCCGCGTGCGGTCAAAGAGGCCGACCCGAATCCCTGGTCTTCCCTCTGTATCTGGATCACGGGAAAATCGCTGCGAATGCGGTTCGCGTTGCTGGCCAAATCGACCGTGGCTTCCACGGTGACGGCCAGCGTCGCCGGCAGCCAAACAATAATCGAGCCAGCATTGGTTTCAAGAAAGGATGCCTTCAGCGGACCATCGAGAAAATAAGCGTCAATGCTGCCCGAAGCGCTTGCCGCCCACACAGCGCCCGTCACGTTTTCAAGCCGTATGCGTCCGCCTGCCGCTTCCGCGCGAACCCCGGCCGGAGCCGAGGCCACATGGATCGACCCGCCCGCTGTCTCGGCATTGATCAATCCGCCGACAGCGCCTAAATGAATCGACCCGCCCGCCGTCCCGGCGAAGACACTGCCCTTGACTTGCTCGGCGCGGATGCCGCCTCCGGCCGTTTCCGCCTGAAGCTTGCCATCGACTTGCCCGGCGGTGATACTGCCTCCGCTGGTGGTGAGAATCGCATTGGCTCCGGCATGCTCGAGTTGAATTGAACCACCCGCGGTTTCCGCTCGGACGTCGCCTCCAATCGAGCCAAGCTGAATGCTCCCGCCGGCGGTCGTGGCCCGAATGCCGCGGCCGATTTGATCCATCTGGATCGAACCTCCCGCCGTATCCGCGTTGACCCGGCCGGCCAGTCCGGTCACCTCCAACGCTCCCCCTTCCGTGCTTAAGATCGTGTCGCCGGTGGCCCGAGGAGCCTGCACGACCAACTCGGCCGAGAAGTTGCATCGAGAGCACTTCGGCCGCGCGATCGAGAGCACCGCCGTGGTTCCTTGACGAGAGGCGGTCAGCCGGCCGGAGTTGAGGAGCTGTTCCGCTTCCGCGGCATTGCGGGCTTTCACCTTCTTCGTGGCCTTATACCGGACTAACTTGGAATCCGCGCCGGCGACCGCAATACTTCCGACGGACTGGATTCGCAGCCGCCCGCCGCCGGGCAGCGAGCCTTCCACGACTTGCACCCAGTAGCGTCCCTCACGCTGGACTGGGCTGACTGTTTGTCCAGGAAGTACACACGCTATCGCTAGCAGGGCGGCGAGATAGAAGCTGAGACGGGCAGTGGAGTCAATCGCTCTTTGACGCGGATCAGCGGCGACCAAACAGCGGGCGCATGGCCTCCGCGGGATGCGCGCGTTGAAGCGGCTCACCGCTCCCTGACGGTCGCGGCTCTGAGTGTGGTTTCTGATCATTCGTTTCATCGTTAGAACCTGTTAGAACCTGTCGACCGATGCGTTGAGATCGTGCAAGACGCGGCGCGACTGCAACCGAATATAGTTGTTCTGCTCTCGCTCGACCAGCCCTTGCAGCAGCCCCACAAGGTCGCGGTCCGGATTCTTGCTCAGCAGCTCAATCGCCTGCACCCTCATCCCTGGGTTATCGTCGTTGAGAAGCACCTCGACAAAGGCCTGGTGCGTATCCGGGTCGCTGCTGTGCGGCTTCAGTGCCTCAAAAGCTCGCAGGCGCACTCCCGGGTTTCGATCGCCGGTCATCAGCTCCCGCAGAGCATTGCGCACTTCGCGGTCCTCCGCACCGGCGCTGAGGATGTCGAGCGTGTCCAATCGAACGCCTGAACTCGGGTACTCGCGAACCGTCGAGATCAGCAGGCTGCGCATGCGCGGATCACCCGGTGCTCCCCGAATCGTTCGCCGTGTCATTTCTTCCACGACAATCTCTACTTCGTCTTGGCCACGGTCGAGCGTGACCGATTGGATGTCGCCAAACGCTCCTATCGGCGCCATCGATGATTGCTGCATGCCGCCGCCCACGGCCAGCGACCCGCCTGTCGATGCCGGTTCGAGAAACCGCCCGGCATAGAAACCAACCGCCAGCAGAGCCATCGCCGCGGCCGGTTGCCACGCTACGCGCATCGCGGGGAAACTCTCCCGCAACCCGTGCCACCAAGCCAAGGGAATCAGCCCGCCTACATAGGAAGGCTGCTCCGACCGCAGGTGGTAGACACCACGCATCAGGTCCTGACGGCATTCGGCCAGCAACGCCGCCGAGGGGACCGCCCTGTCACTGAGCGACCGCAGAAATTGACGCTCGTTCTCAAGCGCCGCCGAGCAAGCGCCGCAAGAATCGACGTGTTCTTCCAGCGCATCCCGCCGAGGCTCGTCGAGCTCGTCGTAGAGGTAGAGCAGTACGCGATCCTTTGTGTCTTCACAGGTCATATGTAGTCACAGTCACAGGTCAGGCTTGGACTCCTTGCCGGGTTCCTTGCAATGTGGCCCGTAACTTACGCGTGGCGCGGAACAAGCAATTCTTGGCGGCTTCCTCGCTGATCGAGAGCGCTTCACCGATCGCTCGCAGCCGCAGTCCTTCGTGGTGTTTCAGTTCAAAGACCATGCGTTCCTTGGGCGAAAGCTGTTCGAGGGCCTGTTGAATGCTGCGGCCCACTTCCCGCCCGGCCAGTGCGCGGTCGGGGTTACTGTGGGGACGCTCGTCGGGGGCATTGACGAGGACATCGGCTCCCGGGGCATTCTCATCCGCCCCAACAGTCCGCTCCTTGCGGACGCTCTTTCGCCGCAATTGATCGAGACACACGTTGGTGCCGATTCGATACAGCCAAGTGCGAAAACTGCACTGAAAGCGAAACTTGCCGAGGCTGCGGTAGGCCTTCAAGAAGATTTCCTGGTAGGCATCACGAGCGTCCTCGGGTGAACGCAGAATGTTGAGAGCCACCCGCAGCACGATCCGGTCGTGCAGACGAACGAGCTGTTCGAAAGCGTCGGCATCGCCTTGCTGCGCCGCCCGCACGAGTGCATCCTCACTCATGTGAGCGGCACGGGGCTGGCCCGCCATGCTAATCGTTTCCACCTGCGCTGCCTGCAAATAGCTTAGACGCACGGAGGAGGAAGTCGTTAGCAGGATCTTTGGGGAGTTCGGCGGTCGAGTAATCGAGAAATATGTGAGGACCGGACCGAGGCGTGAACGGACGTCCGGGCAGGCCTCAATACTGTCTACCTCGAAACACTCGCTTGAAGCCGACCGCCTGAAAGGTATGGGCGAGACCAGGCGATTGAAACCAAAGCGGCCCCTCCGAGGGAACGATAGAGCGCCGCCATTCCCCCCCGGCGTCATCCGTTTCTCAAGCGTTCGTATAATAGTGAACTGTGTCTGCAATCAACGTAGGTGTCATTGGATTGGGAAACGTCGGCCGGGGAACACTGCGAATCCTCGCCGACAACGCCGCGCAAATCGAAGCCAAACTAGGCTTCCCCTTGCATGTCAAAGCGGTTTGCTCACGGTCCGTTATCGAGAACCCGCCGGAGGAGCTGGGTCTTTTCCCCGACGCAAAGCGAACGTCCCGATGGCAGGAAGTCGTCGGGGATCTGAACGTCCACATAGTCGCCGAGTTGATCGGCGGCACCTCGGCCGCGGCCGAGGTCATCGCGAAATCCATCGAGCAGGGAAAATCCATTGTCACGGCCAACAAGGAGCTGATGGCCCAGCAAGGCGCTGAAATCTGGGACCAAGCGATCGAAAAGCGAATTTGCCTGGCGATGGAAGCCAGCGTGGCCGGCGGGATTCCGATTCATTCCGTGTTGCGTGAAGGAATCTCCGGCGACCGTGTCGAGTCGATGGCCGGAATTCTGAACGGGACATGCAACTACATCCTCACCGAAATGGAGCGCCGGGGTGATGCGCTGGAGACCGTTCTCAGCGAGGCACAGCAGCTCGGTTACGCCGAAGCGGATCCGACGGCCGATGTGGACGGCTACGACGCCCGCTCCAAGCTGGCATTGCTCGCTGCTCTGGCGTTTGGCGTGAGGGTTTCTCCCGAAGACATTTATCTGGAAGGTATCCGCCGCATCCGTCCGATCGACTTTGATTACGCTAGCCGGCTCGGTCAAACGGTTCGTTTGATCGCCTCGGCCCACCAGGCGGAAGAGGGTTTGCTGCTGTCGGTTCGCCCGGCCTTGATTCCGAAGGATACGATTTTGGCGCATGTGGACGGCTCCTACAACGCGATCTGGGTGCGCGGGGTTCACGGCGCCGATACCTTCTACTACGGCCGCGGCGCGGGACCGACGCCGACCGGAGTGGCCGTGGTGAGCGACTTGATGCGGCTAGCCAGGGAGATCGTCAACGGCAGCCCCGAGCGCGTCTCGCCATTCGCCCACTCGCATTTGAAGCAGCACGCGCCGATCCCGATCGACAATCAAGTTCGGGCACACTATTTGCGATTCCGGGTGCGGGACCGCCCCGGAATTATTGCGAAATTGGGCGCAATCCTGGCCGATGCGGGCATTAGTCTCGATGCCGTTTTGCAAGAGCCCAGCCATAATAAGGATGAGCTCCCGTTTGTGATTACGGTTGAGCCGACAGTCGAGCGGGCCGTTTCCGAAGCCGTCAATCAAATGAAAGGCCTGGATTTTCTCGTTGACGACCCGCTGGCGATGCCTCTTGAAGCGGGGCTAGGTAATCCGAGATGAAAGCAATGGAGATGAATGCAATAGAGAGGTTTCGTGGGCAATCGATGGCTGGTGAAGTCTGCCGGGGAAGTCGCTTGCTGGCTGATAACCAGCGAGTCAGTCGTCGGGGCCGGCGGAAACCGGGTCTCCCCCTTGCCATTTAATGACGCCGAAGTTGAAGCCACTCCGGTATATCGCGGCACAAGATTCAAGAGATTGACGAGAAGTCGCCGTTCCTATTGCGGATTTCCGGCAACCGTGGTGGCGGCCAAGATGAAAACTCATGAGTATTAAACGAACGCTAGTTCTCAAAAAAGAGACTTTACCCCTTTACTTCCGGATTGAAAGGTATGTAATATGAAGGCCATGTCGATTGGAAAAAACCTGCGCATGCGGCGCATAATGAAGACAGGCCGAGTGGTAATTGTTGCCGTGGATCACGGTAATGCCGCGGGTGTCGTTCGCGGTTTAGAGGATCCCGTTGAGGTGATTAAGATGGCCGCCCAGGCGGGAGCCGACGGAATTCTCGTCACTCCCGGTGTCCTTGAGCAAGCAATTGATGTCGTCGGAGACCTGGCGATTATTTTGCGGATCGACGGCTGCGTGAGTATTTTGGGCTCGGGTCCGATGGAATTGTTCAGTAGCGTCGAACAAGCGGTTCGTCTCGGCGTCGATGCCGTGGTCGTGAATGCAACCGTCGGAGCACCGCACGAAACAGCGGAGCTTGAAAAGGTTGGGACCGTGGCGTCTCAGGGCCGAACATGGGGCGTTCCTGTTTTGGCTGAAATGCTCAGCCAGCGCATGATGGATAACCACATGGATTTCAGCGGGAACGGCGACGGCGGGCTTCCCGTTGACATTGCCAGCGAGGTCTCCTTGGCCTCCAGACTCGGAGCGGAACTGGGCGCTGACGCCATCAAGACACGTTATCCGGGCGACCCGGATAGCTTTCGGAACATCGTGAAATCAACGGGACGCCCGATTTTGATTGCTGGAGGCCCGACACGCGGTACGGGGCTGGAGTCCACCCTTCGCCTGGTGGACGAGGTGCTCGAGGCGGGAGCTTCGGGCCTTGTGTTCGGTCGCACAATTTGGCAGTATCCCGAGCCGATGGCCATGATCCGAGCGCTTTCAGCGATGGTCCATGATGATGCCACCGTCGAGGAAGCGGCCGAACTCGCTGCCAGCTAACCCCCATTTCTCGTCGTCTGACGGTCGAAGCACGCGATAGGCAGGACATTACTTCGTTGCGCTTCGCCCGCACGATAGGGCGTCGCCGCGTTGCGGCGATGGACCGGCAAGATTGCCGGTCCCTACGGCGCGCGCCTCGTACTGACAGGCCTCTGATGCACTTTGCCTCGCCACCCGATGAGAAAAGCGGGCTAGGGCGAGTATGGCGAGCAAGCGCAACGAAGTAATGGCCGGCGGTATCGCGCGTTTTCCACGTCGGGCGGTACGAAATGGGGGCTCCGCCTTTCCTCGGTTTGGCCAAACGACGACTCCGCTTCAGGGCGAAGGCAGTTTTCCGCCGATCCGTCAATCATCCAGATGGCCTATGTCCTCGGCGGTAGGCGCACCCCAACCTCGTCGATTGACCCGTGCGGTTCTTCTAAGGTCCAGAGTTCGCGCCGTTGGCGCGACTGAGTTTCTGTCTGCTCTATTGGTCTGGTGTGGCTCGGATGCCTGTCCTAGTTGACTGAAATCCAATGAGTGATCCATGGCGATTGATTGTATCGCTGTGAAGTCGGCGCTTCAACCGCGGCAAGATTGTCTGCTGACGTCGTGAGTCTTACAGCGGGACTAGGAGGGAGCCCCTAGTGAAGATCGGTACCAAGGTCCCATTCCCTCGCGCGGTCGGAATTGCCACCATGGAACCAAGCATGGCAATGACATCGACGAAATGCAGGGTACCCAATATTCAAGCGGCTGATCCGGCTTTGCAAAGGCTGGCGGGTGCGGTATTGATTCAAGCTCTGGAGGATCTCACCCGCGGGCCGAAACGTTCGCGGGAAGATGCTTTGAGCTGGATTCTCGGTCGGACAAAGGAAGGCTTTAACTTTGACCTCTGTTGCGATCTGCTGGGGCGGCAACCCACCGATGTGCTGCAAAGAGTTCAGCGATTCTTCTTCATTCCAACTGAAGCCACCACTTCGCATGCGTCATGTGCGGAGTCGCTATCCTACTTCCTCAAGTAGCCCACCTCGGACAACCAGCAACGGACACTCAGAGCCCCAGGTGGCAACCTGGGGTCAAGCGTCCTCCGAACCCCGGTACTGTCGAATAGAGACGTGCGCTGCGGCCCCGCATCGCAGCCCTCTGACTGCAATCCACCGGCCGGGAGTTAGGCTCAGTACCTGGTGGCGAAAAAGGACCGTGATGGCTGTGTGGCTGCTGGGGAAGCGGTCTCCCCACCCGGCGGAATAAAGGTGAACTCAGCCACCTTTCGATAGATGGGACCGGAAGCCGTCACCGAGCTTTCGAAAAGAACGAACTGTTCTGGATTGATCAGACCGAACTCGCGGGTCGGCAGGTCTTCAATTGCCCGGTAGAGGTCGTCTAGCAAAATGTCGTCGGTGATGCGAGCGAGCGTTAAGTGAGGCTGATAGGGCCGAACCTCGGGAGCGATGCCCAACGGCTGCAGAGCCGAATCCACCCGGCTGTGCAGTTGGCGCAGCGCTGTCGTGTTCTCGGCGCCGGCCCAGAATACGCGGGGAGAGCGGGTGTTCGGGAAGAAGCCAAGACCAGCGAGGGGAACGCTGAGCGCTGGCTCGCTGGCGGGTAACTGAACTTCGCTGAGGTTGTGAATTAGCTCATCCAGACGATTCGCATGCCAGTCGCCAACGTATTTCAGCGTCACATGCATGTTTTGCGGATTCACCCATCGCAGCGGCGCATAAGGACGCAGTCGGCGAACCAGATCCGTCAGGTTGGCGATTACTTTTGAATTCAATTCCAGTGCTACGAACAGACGCATGTTCTTTCCCCAATCTTTGTGCTCGATCTGATTTCCACCAAGAGCCAGGCTCACTTCTTCTTGGCCGCGGCCTTCGCGGTGTGTACCGAGTGCTGTTCGGTGGGCGGCTTCAGCGTAATGGTCACCGTCTGGTCCAGGTCGATCAAGTCCACCGCGGCGCCGTGTGTTTGAAACCCCTTGGCGATCACCTGAATCAGGACTCGTCCTTGCTTGATCGGAGGAAGGGGCGCGGTGCCCTGCTGGCTTGTCCGAAGCTCCAAGGTGCGTCCAATCTTCTTGAGCTGCTTACCCTTCAATTCCCTGACGACAACGCTCGCGCGGGGAACCGGATTGCCTTCCACATCCTGCACGATGACGCGCAGACTGGTTTGCTCTTTCTTGGCGCGGAGATCGCCGGGGGAACAGACCAAGAGCGCCATCAACACACTGACAAACAATCTCATTGACTCAGTCTACCTCTTGCGGTGGCGGCGGGACCAAAGAATGGATCAGAAAACAAAGCTCAAAGCGCCACGATAGCTGCGGATTGCCTGAAGCAGGTACATCTGTTGTCCATCGTAGGTTTGGATCGGAACGTATCCCGCTTTCAATAAATTTCGGAAATCTGCTGTCGCTTCGAGTTTGCCGGGGAGTGAGCCGCCAAAAGGCAGAGGCTGGCGGATGACGATATTGAGACCAGGATCCGATCGGGCCGCGAAATCGTTGTAAAGGTCCGTCGCAATCACGGCTTGCTGATTCAACCATTGATAGGAAGAAATAATACGCGTTCCCGACCTCGATATCTTACTGGAAATCGAAGCCGAAACCATGTGGGCTGGGCGCATATGCAACGAACTGCGCAGCTCCTCGACGCTGGGCGTCACAAGACCGCTACTTGTCGGGCTCAATGCGCCCGTCAATCCATACCCAATCGCTGCTTGCAGATGGTCACGAAGCTCCCTTGCGTAGGAGATACGATACCCTTTGGAGCGGTGCAGGCCGGCGTTCAAGGTCGAGCTGTTCGAGAATAGATCCGGCAGGATATTGCCGTCCGCGAAATGCCCGCCTGGTACGAGCGCCGTGACCGCCGCGTCGCTGAGCGAATCCTGGTAGGCCGCAACTTCGAGCATGCCTTTCTCGCCAATCTTTTCGCGGTAGGCAATCTCCATGTGCTCGGTGCGTTGCACGGCCGCCCGGCCGTCATGGAGAGACACGCGGGGAAACAATCCCAGCGTCGAAACCTGCTGGCGAAGCGCTTCGCCGCCCGTTCCCGAATCGGAGGTTTGCGGAACGCCCGAGGCGTATCGTAGCTGAATTTCCCGACCGCTCCCCAAGTTGTAGATCAGCCGCCCGTAGGGACTCACGAAGTCCAGCCGGTTGATGAAGCTCACCGACTCGTAGAGAAATCCGTATTCAAAACGGACTGTTTCGCCCAGCTGGACCGTGTCTCCGAAACCGAGAGTCAGCGTTTGCAGCACGGCGCGGTTTTGGTCGGGCCCCGAGCCGAAGATCGATCGACCCGCCATCGCGGGCGCTTGCAACTGCCTGACCGTAATGGAAACTTCCGGCGCCATACCGCCCACCTGGCGGCTGAAGCTGGTCTGGAACGCCGCCGAGGGCGATCCGGTGCTCGCCCCGTAACCCAAATTGCCGCTGAATGTCAGGTCGTTGTTGCCCAGCAGCGAGGTGGCAACCGCGAATGCCGTGCCAAGATCCGTTTCATTCGCCAGTCCTGATTGACGCGCTCCTCCGCCGGCACTGACCTGTGCGTACCCGCGCGTGTCGCTGAAATTTCCGGCGACCTTGCGCATGACGGTATGCATCTCACGTCTGTTTTCTGCTGGAAGAAAACGCAAAACGGGACGGCTCGTACTGGCTGTCTTCAGGACCCATTTCCAATCGTCGCTCATGTCCCGAATTTCACCGCCGTCAGGAAAGAGCATCTGCAGGCTGGCAAAAACGCCTCGCAGGTTGACATCAAGGATCGTCTTGCGGCCCGACTCGATGCGAATGTGCTGTTTCAGCAGCGGCAGGAAGCGGTCCAGCGTGACGCGAATCGAATAATCGCCGGGGAAAAGATTCTCTACCTTGAAGATTCCTCTGTAGTCGCTGAAGACTCGCTTGATCGGGCGGCCTTCCGGCGTGAGCAGGGCGATGACCGCGCCCATCCGCGGGACACCGTGCTCGTCACGCACAAGCCCGCCCACCGTGCCGCTGACTTCAGCTTGGGCCAGAGGCACGACCAGCAGTGCAATGAGAGAGATACCAACCGCCGCACCCGAAAGCAGGCGGTTGAGCGACACGTGGAAAGCCATCGGCTTGGTCTTCACTAATACTTCCAGGACTAATACTTCCAGGACTCGGAGAGAGATTACTCTCCCTTGATCTTAAACGTCGCTGTCGGCGTTAATGTTTCATTCTTGATCTTGTCGTCAACTTTCACGCTCAAGCGATATTCGCCTGGGCTGAGGTTCCCGAGCGGCAGCAGCTTCTCGATCACCGTCTGACGGGAAGAGCTTCCTCGAATCTGGTCGAACGGCTCTGAGAAATTCAATAGCAGGTCGTCGGGCGCGTCGAGTTTTGCGATCTGATAGCTGATCGATCCCGAGGGGCGGGCGGTTTCATCGTCCTCGCCAAGATTGTAAACCTGCATGTAGATTCCCATCTTTTCGGTCGGCTTGAACTCCTCGCCGATCCGGGGACGTACTTTGGAGCTGCCAATCACAAACTGGCCGGTTCCCAGCGAACGCGTCGGGACGCGTTCGATCCGATCCGCTAGAATCAGGGTGCTCATGGCAAGCTGCTCGTCGTCGAATTCCGGCACTCGCAACGCAATCCGGTAGGTTCCCATCGTCTCACCGACGATGTCCTTGACGACCAATTCGAGGCGATACATGCCCGGCGCCAGCGGCACGCTCTTCTGGTAAATCGATTGGCGCTCGGTTTCTTGCTGCAGACGCTCGGCGGTCGTGCTAATCGTGACCGTGTCCTCGAAATTCGTTGCGACGCGGCGAGTCACCGTGGTCACTCGCGCGAATATGTTGACGACCGAGTTTTGCAAGCCGTCCT
>Ga0114996_10007412_pt1 | contig 12435 bp, 11 predicted proteins | sample ArcticOcean_MG_C_4_FD_87039 | JGI IMG/M metagenome (GOLD analysis project Ga0114996, IMG submission 87039) | Marine microbial communities from western Arctic Ocean - ArcticOcean_MG_CB4_134 | ecosystem: Environmental > Aquatic > Marine > Oceanic | place: Arctic Ocean: Canada Basin | collected... | reverse complement strand
TGATGCAGCGAACAACCTGACTACACCATTCATATCCGTGCCCATCTGTGTTATCCGTGGTAAGAAAAATAACCGCGGATGGACGCTGATCAACGCGGATAAGAAGGAAATGAACCAAACCACCGATTGCACGAATTTCACGGATACGAAGGAAGGTGGCCTGGAGTATTACGGAAAGAGACGCACCACGAAGGCACGGAGGACACGGAGATGCGAGAGAAGATGCTCCGTGGTGAGTTGTTTGTTTTTTTGAGTTGAGAGACTGGCGATGCCGGAACGGCGCTACGCTTGGTCCGGCCTACTTCCTGTGTTTGTTTTTGAATGAAGGTCAACTTTACCCAGAAGGTGGCGCGAAATGAAAGAAAACTATACAGCCCGAAAGTTTTCGCTTGACATGGTGTGTCACGTGGCAAGTATGGTTTTAGAATCGGCTGTTCGGAAAGTAGGGGCGTTCTCGAACACAATTGGGGGTCGATCTAGGGGCGTTTGACTAGTCGGCGGGTTGATTCGGAGGGTGTTTGAAAAGGAGATGGTTTTGTGTGGTAAGCGGAAAACGAAGAAAACCTATTGAAAATGCGAAAACATGACGCAAGTTGGTTCAGCCGCAATGAGTTACGACGATAGAGATCGCGAGAAAAAAATACTTACACCGCCGCGGGTTTGGTCGGAGGTGTCACATGGCAAGTAGCGGCGAAATGTTGCCGATTGTTGGCCAAGTGACTTATCGAACGGGGGCCCGAAGCGCGGGATCATTTAGCGTCGCAACCTGTTGCGACGAGCGGAGTTGTGACTTGTCGAGCGCGGAGGTGTTTTGAATCGACAATGGTGTTTGACTGTTTGAAAGGAATCAAAAGAGGGAAAATCACTGAGCAAGAGTGGTGCGTGGACGCACCCGCGAAACTGTCAAGGGAAAAATCGATGCGCGAGGTCGGCTACTTGCCGGCGAAGAGTGCTTCGAGGCAGATCGAGGACCAGGTCTCGAAGCCATCGAGATCGGCCAGGAGCGTTTCGATCGGACGAAAGCCGGTGTCGATGATTTCGCTCTCGCGGGGTTCGACCTGCGGCGAATCAACGTCGAAGATGTGGACCACGCCGAGATGGACCGTGCCGACTTCCGTCTCGTCGTCGTTGATCAGGCCGACGCACTGAGCCCGGTAGTCGGTGTCGATCGCGACCTCTTCTTCGAGCTCGCGACGCATGCCTTCTTCGTAGGGATGTAGATCGGCCGATTCGGTGTCGACCGACGAAATGTGGCCGCCGATGCCGATGCTGCGTTTGCTGTGCAGCCGGCCCTCGCCACCTCCACCGCCCCGCGTGTACTGAAAAACGCTCTGCTCGCCGTCGGCGTCGGTGTGGCGGAAAATGACGTAGGGGATGAGCTGCTTAAAGCTGGGATCCTGCTCCATCTCGCTCCGCGGTCGGTAGCTGACATGTTCGGGGCTAAGTAGCTCTTCTAGGTAGCGATCCACATCGGTGCTGAAGCCCTGGAAGTGGCCGAGGCGGTGAAATATCTCGGTGGGGACAACCAACACACGTTCGGTTTCGACGATCGACACGGCGATTCCTTTCAGGCGGAGAAGAAGCGGATCCGTTTGCTGGAGACCGTTTTATGGGATGAGTGGAAATCATGCAAGCATCACGGGTAAGGGACACGGGTAAGGGACACGGGTAAGGGACACGGGTAAGGACGGGCTCTAAGTGGTAGGCTTTTTGGTGAGAGGGCTGCGTGGGCGCAGCCGCGAAACGGGTTTTAGCGGATCAGCATGGTGTCACCGTAGCTGTAGAAGCGATATTCCTCGGCGATGGCCTGCTCATAGGCCTGGCGGATCAGGGCGTCGCCGCCGAAGGTGCGAACCAGCACCAGCAGAGTCGTCCGTGGCAGGTGAAAGTTGGTCATTAGGGCGTCAACGGCCTGAAACTTGTACGGTGGGCGGATAAACAGGTCGGTCGGACCGCTCCAGGGACGCAGGACTCCGCCGGACGACGCCGTTTCCAGGACGCGAACCGAGGTGGTGCCGACCGCGACAATCCGGCCGCCTTCGGCTCGACAGCGGGTCAGATGCTCGGCTGTGGCCTCGTTGATGCTGCCCCATTCGCTGTGCATGGTGTGATCGGCGAGCGAGTCGACCTTGACGGGCCGAAAGGTATCGAGCCCTACGTGGAGCGTGACGAAGCAGGTCGATATGCCGGATGACTCGGCCTTTTGGAGCAATTCCCGAGTGAAATGCAGGCCCGCGGTCGGCGCGGCGACAGCTCCGTCCTGACGGGCAAAGACGGTCTGGTATCGCTGGACGTCGTCGGCGACCATTTCCCCGCCACGGATGTACTGGGGCAGCGGGACGCGACCGACACGGGCGAGCAGATCGAAGGTCGCTTCGTCGGACTCAGGATGGACAATCCACTGGCCATCGGGCAGTTTTTCGATCAGCCGCAGCCGCAGATCGTCGCCGGACGCATCACCCAGCAGGCTGACGGTTTCGCCGGGAGTGAGTTTGCCCCGAGTTTTGCAGAGGATTCGCCAGTGGCCCTCTTCGTCGACGCGGAGGAACAGGCCTTCCCACTTGCCCCCGGTCTGGGTGCGATGACCCAGCAGCCGAGCCGGAACGACGCGGGTGTCGTTCAGCACGAGGCAATCGCCCGGTGAAAGCCACTCGGTAATGTGGCGAATATGGCTGTGGGAGATCGTCTTTGAGTTGCGATCCGCCACCAGAAGCCGCGCATCAGTCCGGCGGACTAGGGGCTGCTGCGCCACGAGTTCTCGTGGCAGATCGTAGTCGTATTGGTCCAGCTCAGACATGCAGATAGTGCGGGAATCGCGGTGTTTTCAGGGGAATTTTGGCCTTTTGACCGGGGTTGATCGCCAGCCAAGCGGTCTTTACGCATCTCAGGCAAACGAGTATAAGCCGCAACCGAAATCCGTCGAGACCGCAACGACGGCTGAGATTATCAGATCGAATCGACCGTTCGGACGAATCAAGATATTGTGGTGCCGCTGGGACCATGCACTAGGTAGTGCGGTGGGCGACCCTTCGCAAATTATTTTCTTCCTCGCCGAAAAAAATCCACATTTATGGAAGTCGTGACGTGGCTTGGACCTACGTTCACGCGATGGGATGAACATGGCTAAAACCCGAGAAAAATCCGTGTTGACGTTTGGGGCCGCATGGATATGCTTGGGCGTAATTGGGACTCAGTGGGGAAAAGTGGTAAATCATGTTGCTGACGGGGTCATTTGTTCGTGCGATCGACGAAAAGCTGCGAATCGCCATCCCCAAGGCGCTACGTGATGTGTTGGGACGCAACGGGGCCGTTGTGCTTTTTGTGGCCCCAAGCACCGATGGCTCGCTAGCAATTTATACGGAGGAATCGCTCAATCGACTGGCCGACCAACTGGCCCAGAACTCGCCGGCAGGCAAAGACGTGAGGGCATTTCGCCGCATGTTTTACGCCCGAGCCACGGCGATCGAACTGGACCGGCAGGGCCGAGTCAGAATTCCGCCCGATTTGGCGCAGTGGGCGGATCTAGGAAAGGACGCAGTGCTATTGGGCATCGAAGATCATATGGAACTATGGGATCCGACGCGGTGGGAAGCCTATTTGGCTGAACGTCAGTCCCATTACGACGAAATCGCCGAGGCGGCATTTTGTGTGGTGGAACCACGCAAGCCGGCCGGCACAAACGAGTGAAGGAGTCTATTCAGACAGGTTCGTCCTGTTCGCTCTTACGCAAGATCCACGCGGTCGGCCAGCGGCCACCGGTCGTCCGCGACAACACGGGTCTTGTGGGCCGAAAGCACGGATGCATTTCGGTTGCGGACTGTGGAGCAATTCGTCGTCTCGCGCTGACGAGTAATCCACAAGCATCCAACCCAACTCGGGCGCATGGAAGTCGCCCGGGTTGGATGCCTAACTAGCTGGCTTGAACAGGTCGGCCAGTATGGCGCGAGACACGACCCTTCGGCTGGCCGTTCGGCCGGCAACCAAGAAACACATGACACCGAGGCTTCCAGAGTCATCTCTGTCGGTCTCACTTATCCCTTCAATCAATCATCGTAGCGAATTACGGGTCCCTGACGCGGCAACGCCGTGCGCGCCCCGTGAGAGCCTTTTCGGCAAGCCATGGACGAGTCCCAACCGGTGCACGTGTCGGTCCTGCTCGAGGAGATTGTCGTTTGGCTGGACCCACAGCCGGGAAAATGGTTTGTTGACGGCACGCTCGGTGGTGGCGGTCACACTCGCGCCCTGGCGGAACGTGTTGGCACAGAAGGCGGCGTGATTGCGATGGATTTGGATGCGGCCGCGATTGAGCGGGCGGAGAAAAACTTGTCAGGCATGCCAGTTCAACTGGTTCAGGAGAACTATTGCAATCTGCCGGAGATCTTGCCCGAAACGGGAGTCGAAAAAGTCGATGGCATCGTCATGGATCTGGGGCTGTCGAGCGACCAACTGGCTGATCGAGGGCGAGGATTTAGTTTTGATTCAGACGGGCCGCTGGATTTGCGGTTCGATGTAGAACAGGGCGAGCCGGCTTATCGGCTGATTGGCCGGCTTGGTGAAAAGCATCTGGCTGATCTGATCTACGCATATGGAGAGGAACGATACAGTCGGCGGATCGCGAGAAAAATCGTAGAACGGCGTCGACAGGAGCCGATTGAAACGGCCGCGGATTTGGCAATGCTGTTACGAAGATGCATACCAAAGCGCCGCGGTGGAGAGAAAATCGACCCAGCGACACGGACATTTCAGGCCCTTCGGATCGCGGTAAATGACGAACTAAAATCTTTGGAAATTGCGTTGCGTCGGATGCCGGACAGTCTCAAGCCGGGCGGACGTATCGCCGTGATCAGCTTTCACTCACTAGAAGATCGGCGCGTGAAAGAAGCGTTTCGCGAGGACGACCGACTAAGGATACTGACCAAGCGGCCCATCGGGCCAGGATCAAGAGAAATCGAAACCAACCGGCGCAGCCGCAGCGCGAAACTTCGCGTGGCGGAGCGAATCTAATAGATCACAGCACTCTAGCCTCATGAGGAGGCCGTCAAGATGAGTAAGGAAATCAAGATTGGACTGGGAATCATCACGCTGTTGTTGGTGATATTCGGTGTCGTGGTTGTGCGGCGTATCTCCGGGACGAAAGAGGTGCCAGCGGCGTCTGTTCCTGCGGCAAAGAAGTCTGTCGGATTGGAATCCAAATCCTTAGGCCCCGGTGCCGAGGCGACAGTCGTTAAAGCTTCTGCGGCAACGAGTAAAACCGACTCGCCGGCCAACGGATGGAGACGAGACGAAGGTTCGAGTTGGGTCGGTGCCGAGGCGGCGAATCGCCGGCAGGATGCGAGACAGCGACAGCCAGGGCGGTCTTTTCTGCCGAGAAAAGGTGTGACACAGCCACACCGAAACAAGGCTCAGCAACAGGGCGACTCGCGCCAATTTGATCCTTTCAGCAGCAGGCGTTTGCACGTCCCCACACAGCAGACCAGCGGTAACACCGCGGGACTGTTGCGCCCGGCGGAAGACGCCCAATTGCGTCCCAGCCCCGAACGCGTGTATCAAACCCCGACGGACGGCTCCAATCCCTTGCGTGGATTCGGTCCCCCAGCGGCGCTCGTTGGCGGCACAACAGCCGAGCAACGATCACCTTCTGCCCGGAATCAGGTTGCCCAGCAACCGTCATGGCAGCAGTTCAAGTCCTCGTCGAAACGCCAGCGCGAGCCGACGGTAACGGCGCGACAGGACTCGGCGCAGCGATATCCCGTGCGGATTAGCCCGGCGAGCAGCGCCAGAATCGCTCCGACCACGTCACGTGTTGAAAACAAAGGCAGCTACTCCGTCGGGCCGAACGACAGTTTCTACGCGATCTCGAAGAAGATCTACGGGACCGGCGACTTTTTCAAAGCGTTAATCGAACACAATCGCAAGAAGTATCCTGAACCGAATCAGTTGCGGGTGGGCGATAAGATTTCGACGCCAACCGTAGCGATGCTTCGAAAGAATTACCCCGTCCTCTGTCCGAAAAAGCGAAAGCAGGCGGACAGCTACTATCGAGCGACCACAGTCAGCACGGCCAGACGTCAGGGACGAATTATCTACAAGGTCCAGGAGGGTGACACGTTGTTCAGCATCGCGAGCGACCGACTCGGACGAATCGCCCGTTCGTGGGAAATCTACGAGTTGAATCGCAAGCTCATCGGCGATGACTATGATCATCTCAAACCGGGCTGGGAACTGATTCTTCCCGGTAATCAGAAAACCCCGAAGTCGCGGGCTGTCGATTCGGTCGCCCGCGAGCCGGCCCGAACGTTGCGGCGCTAGCATGGGCCCGCTAGAGCGAATCGTTTCCGGAGGACAGACCGGGGTGGATCGCGGCGCACTGGACGCCGCGATTGACGCCGGCGTCGCTCACGGTGGTTGGTGTCCCGCCGGTCACAAGGCCGAGGATGGAGTCATCTCGGAACGATACGGACTGGTGCCGATATCATCGCCGGACTACTCAACGCGTACGGCGGCCAACGTTCGAGACTCGGACGGTACGCTAATCCTGTGTTTTGGTCCGTTGAGCGGTGGAACGAAACTCACTCACCAGTTGGCGTCCGGCAGAAAACCGGTGTTGGTGATCGATCTACAGTCAGATACTGACTCCGGCATCGACGACGTCCGCCGCTGGATCGCCGGACACGATATCCGGCGTCTCAATGTCGCCGGGCCTCGTGAGAGCACACGACCGGGGATTCAGGACCAGGCAAGGCAGTTCATTGGGCTGCTGCTGTCCCCTGCGCGCGGCGGCTAATGCGATCGTTGCTCTTCGAATCGATCGTAGAGTTCAAACAGCGCCTCTCGCAGATCGGGCTCATGGCGGGCGAAAGCGGCGTCGATTTGGTCGTTGGTAATCACCTCCTGTTCGCCATCGTGGTGGGAACTCGCAAGAGAGCGAGCGATTTTCCTGAACGCATGAATGTCGGTTCCGGTGCGAAAGACTTCCAGAAGAACCGGCGCGTCATGCGTGGTAATAAGCAGTCCGCTGCCCTTTTGTGCGATCATGCGGAAAAGTTGCCGGCGAGATGCCCGGCTCAGTTGCTCATAGCCATCGATAACCAGTAATGTGTGAGCATGCCAGTTATTGTCGCTCGTCTCTGCAGGCAGGCATCGCTGACCGTCTCGCAGCGTGAACCGCACGAGGTCCCGCCCGTGTGATACGAGGACCGGCTGCAAGGTCGCCAACAACGTTGATTTGCCGCTTCCGTGTGGGCCAACGACCGCACCTTTCCAGTCATTTTCCCGAAGCCGACCGACCACCGACTCAGCGTTATCACCGCTCGGAAACAAGTAGGCAATCGAGCCCGGGCGCACATTTCGAGTTGAGAAGGGGTTTCCTGGCGGGAGGTCATAGGGCGAGTCGTTCACGGATTCGTGGTGTCAACCGATTCGCATTTTGCCAACTCAAACGGAAAATCCTCGACAAATTCCTGGCCATCAGCCATGAACAGCCGGATCCGAACACACCAGTGGATCTTAACGATCGACCCCTCGTAGGTGAGCGGGCTGTTCGGTAGCGTGTTGCTGAAACGGTGCAGTACGTGTAGCTGATTGAGCAACGGTCCAGCGTTTTCACGCCGCTCAAAGTCATGGACGTAGAGATCTTCGTCGCCCTTGCCCTCGGTCAACCAAAGAATCGACATCTCGATCGCCGCAACTTCCTCCGGCTTTGTCGCATCGATCTGGTACTCCCCGGATAAATCGTCGCCGGGGAAATAAATCCGAGGCACCCGGTCGAGATGAAAACTGATCAGTGGTTCGTTCACGGGGTCGTCTCGGCCGACAATCGAGGATGCACAATGACTGGAAAACTGCGCTCGTACTCAGGCCACCGCGCGACACGTCCACGAACTCGCAACTGCCACGTCACTTCATTATGGTCGGCTTTGAACGAGTGCATCGCGTCGGCGGGGATTCGCAGAGAACACCGACCTTCATACGGCGAGACCGGTTCAATCTCGAATTTCTCACGGGAGAATACCTGCTGCTCATAGACCCGATGGCTTTCTGTACGGGTATCCGTCCCCTGTTGATACGTTGCCGACTCGTCGCACGTCAAGTGGATTTCCAAAGCGCGCATCGAAAGTCGGCCAGTTTGTGACACCAGAATCTCGCATTTTTCACCGGGATGAATCGGATGAAGCGAAATCTCCATACGGGTCGGTCCCACCCCGGTGGTCACCAAGAGCTGCCGTAGGAAATAGTAGATTGACCAGCCGCCCACCGCGACAAATGGCAGCAACAACAGCGTCAATAGCCAGTTTCCGGCACCCGATAGATGGCCTCGGACTGCCACCACGACAAAAATGGCGACGATGCCATTCCAAAATAGACACAACAGCAGCGTGCCCATTAATTTCCAACCGCGTGACGTGGATATTGGTAAACGAAAACTCAGCGTCGTGCCTGGACTATTAGTGATCTCTTCGACACTGGGGATGTTGGGAAAAACTCCTCGTTTCTCCTCTGGCTCGTCAAACAGTTCAGCGGTGCCGCGTTGATCGGTCGCCGCACGGTATTCTCGCGACTTGCCCCAATTGCGAATCGCAAAAAACAAGCCACCGCCACCGATTGCCATTACTGCGATTGGTACCGCGAGAAACGGCCAAATCCACCAACGGTAACCTCGTTGGATCACGGCCCGACGATTGTCTCTCGTGTCGTACCAGCAGGAAATCTCCTCGCCGATCGTATAGTCGTCGATGATTCGGTCCGCTTCCTCCCGATCAAACGTGTAGCTGCCACCCTGAAGCGTGTTAATGTCGTAGGTCTCGACCTGGTACTGGTGGCCGTCAATCTCATATTGGATATTGATCAGCGGGCGATAGCTCACGCCCTCGTCGCCCTCGACCTTGACAACTTCGGCGGCAAGCACGGTTGCCCTATGTTCAATGAACTCGCGGTTAGCTTGCCACTCAGGCACTACCACGGCGCTCAGCATGACCCCCAGCGCAGCGCAACCCAACAGCAACAACCCGGCGAATATGATGGTTTCGCCAAGTCGTCCCTTTTTCTTCACGCCGGTACGATGCGGCCGGTGGGCGAAGTCGTCGGGTTGGGATTCTGCCTCCAAGGCACGTAACTCCGTATCATGACTCATCATGACAATGCATCGCCGAGGGACTTTCAGCGGTATCGACCGCGAACCAAGGCTCGGCGAGGCATCATTTCGTGACGATCCGCAAGCAGGGATACTCCCGCTCGGCGAGACAAACCCGACATCATATCGTGAACAACCCCGGTGTGACGAGTGGGAGCACAGCGAGTTTCGCCCGGCTAAGTCGATTCTCGGCCACCGATTTCTGGCCAGTCGTTGGTTTCTTGCCCGGCGACTTTGGTTATGATAATGGCTAAACTCCGCGGTTTCGGCCCGCCGTCCAATTTTTCCGAGGAAACCCCATGATTCCTGGACTCCAGATTCTCTCACAACTCAGACTTTCGCTCATTGGGCTATTTCTTGCGTCGTCGTTCGTTGTCCCAGTGACAACGACCCAGGGCGGGGATTGGCCGGGGATCCTTGGTCCAAACCGCAGCGGCGTGGCGAACGACGAACAGCTTGCCGACAACTGGCCGAAGAAAGGCCCGCCCGTGTTGTGGCAAAAAAAAGTCGGCAGCGGTTTTGCCGGGGCAGCAATCGTGGCCGGACGGGCGATCGTGTTCCATCGCATCGGCGACCACGATATCGCCGACGCCTTGGACCTCAATAACGGCAAGCCCCTTTGGCAGGCGAAGTTCCGGACTCGCTATGTGCCGACCATCTCCAGCGACGATGGACCGCGATGCGTTCCTGTGATTCATGACGACGCGGTTTATCTCTACGGAGCCGGGGGAGATCTCCACTGCGTTGCGCTGAGTGACGGCGCGATGCGTTGGTCGCGTCGAATACGGAAAGATTACCGTGCGCCGGACGGCTACTTCGGTGCCGGAAGTACGCCGATTGTTGAAGGTAACCGTCTGATCATCAATGTAGGTGGCGCCCGACAGGGTGCCGGACTAGTCGCGGTCTCGCTGAAGACAGGTAAGACCCTCTGGAAGGCAACTGACGAGTCGGCCAGTTATTCCTCGCCTGTTGCCGTGACCCGCGACGGAGTTCGTCACGTCGTGTTCGTCACGCGGTATCACTTGCTGTCCGTCGACCCGGCCAGCGGCGACGTGAGGTTCAAAATTCCGTTCGGCAAGCGTGGCCCGACCGTCAACGCGGCGAATCCCGTACTAATTGGACCGCACGTATTCGTTACCTCCAGCTACGGCACCGGTAGCCTGCTGGCAAAGATCAAGGCGAAAGAAGGTGCAGCGGTCTGGCGGGACGAGGAAATCCTCGCAAGCCAATACACCACGGCTGTGTTGCACGAAAAATTCCTCTACTCGATCGATGGTCGACAGGACGGAGCACCAGGGCGACTCAAGTGCATTGATCCGCTCAAGAAAACCGTGCGCTGGACAGTCAGCGGCTTTGGGATCGGCTCGTTAATTCTCGCCGACGGAAAACTGCTGATCGTTAAGACGGACGGCCACCTTGTGTTGGCGTCACCCTTGCCGACAAAGTATCAGCAACTTACCGAGGCGCGGATCACGACCGATAAACTCCGAGCATTACCGGCGCTTTCCAAAGGCCGGCTGTTGATCCGCGACACCAAACGCCTCTACTGTGTCGGCGTTGGTGCTCGCTGATTTTTCTGCTGCGGTTCGCTCTTAACGTGGCTTGCGGCAGAAGCCGATGCTTTCGAGAGAAAAGTAGACCTCTTCGAGCGTTTTCTCGCCGAAGTTCGAGATTCCCAACAGGTCCTCTCGGGTGCAATGAAGTAGGTCCTTGACCGTAAAGATACCTCGTTCCTCGAGGCAGTTGGTCGTGCGAACCGACAGGCCGATTTCCGCCGTGCTCATCGCCAGCCGATCTTCCATCTGCTGCTGCTGGCCGTCTTCCTTGGGCAAAGGTACGCGTGTCATGGGGTCCCTCCCATTCGAGTTAGGTTGTGATTCAATACAAGCGTCGCGGTCGCTGAACGACGTATCGACCGGCAAGTCCGCTCGGCGGAGTATAGCAAGTTTTGCATCATTGGCTACCATGCGATGGGTTTTTTCCGTAAGTTTTACTTCTCGGCTGCTGGCATCGCAGGCAAACGGTCGATAGTCGCCCCTCCCGAGTCAACTCGCTGGCAACATATACTGAGGTCTCGCCTCGCGTTGCAATTTACAGATTACACTGCCGACTCCGCTGCCACGTCGTCTTTTTCATGCCCCTCTGTTCCGTTGATATCCGTTGAATCCACTGCTCGAATCACTCACCGAAGCTCAGCGTCAGGCGGCCCAGCACGTCGACGGCCCGCTGTTGATTCTCGCCGGCCCTGGCAGTGGCAAGACGCGCGTCGTAACGCATCGCATCGCCCACTTGCTCTCGCAGGGGATTTCGGCTCGCCAGATACTCGCGCTGACTTTTACCAACAAAGCCGCCGACGAGATGCAACTCCGGCTGTCGCGGCTGTCACCGGCCGAAAATGTCTGGATGGGCACATTTCATCGATTCTGCGCCCAGTTGCTGCGACAATATGCGACGATGGTTGGCCTGCAACAGAACTACACCATCTACGATACCGATGACAGCCGGAAGGTTATGCGACGGGTCCTGGCAGACCTGGAACTCGATGACAGCCGCTATACACCGGACAGCATCATTCACGCGATCAGCGACGCGAAAAATAATCTCATCACGGCGGAAAATTACACCGCCCGCTCCGGTCACCCGCTCGGCTCTGTGGTTAGCCGCGTCTACCCCGCTTATCAACAGCAGCTACTCGCATCGAACGCCGTTGATTTCGACGATCTTCTGCTGCACATTGCGATATTGCTCAAGGAAAATCCCGAGCTACGGGCCGCCCTCGACTCGCGCTATCGCTACATACTCGTCGATGAGTACCAGGACACCAATCTGGCCCAATATGCGATCGTGCGGGCGATGTCGATCGATGCACCGAACCTCTCCGTGACGGGCGATCCCGACCAATCGATTTACGGTTGGCGGGGCGCGAACCTGGGAAACATTTTGGAATTTGAAAAGGATTATCCGAATGTCCTCGTCGTACGGCTCGAACAGAACTATCGCAGCACGCAGAGCATTCTTCGCGTCGCCGATCACCTGATTTCCTACAATACACGCCGCAAAGAAAAAAAGCTGTACACAGAAAACGCCGAAGGTCGACCGGTTCAACTGGTCTATTACCCGACGCAAAGAGCCGAGGCCGAAACGATCGCGGCCCGAATTGCTCATCAAGTGGCCTCTTCCCAGCGACGGCCACGTGATTTTGCGGTGTTATACCGAATTAACGCCTTGTCCCGGGCGTTGGAATTCGCGATGCGCGATCTTGGCGTGCCATACCAGATGGTCAACGGGCTGGAATTCTATCAGCG
>Ga0114996_10007411_pt1 | contig 12436 bp, 15 predicted proteins | sample ArcticOcean_MG_C_4_FD_87039 | JGI IMG/M metagenome (GOLD analysis project Ga0114996, IMG submission 87039) | Marine microbial communities from western Arctic Ocean - ArcticOcean_MG_CB4_134 | ecosystem: Environmental > Aquatic > Marine > Oceanic | place: Arctic Ocean: Canada Basin | collected... | reverse complement strand
TAACTCAAACAAAAATAACTCAAACAAAAATAACTCAAACAAAAATAACTCAAACAAAAATAACTCAAACAAAAATAACTCAAACAAAAATAACTCAAACAAAAATAACTCAAACAAAAATAAGAAAAGGTAATCAGTTTATATTTTGGTCTTAGATAGATGAATATGTACAATCTTCCATGTATCTTGCTTTACTAAAACAAATGTACCTCTTCCTTCAATTGTGATATGTTGCCCACTGAATGACTTGTTATCTACAAGCATTCCTTTTTGAATTAATTCAAATGCTACAATTGCAGTATTATCAAAAATACTAATTTTTGGTTTTATGATTTCATAGGAATAATCTGAAATGCTCACAAACCTTAATTCTTCTAGAGCTATTGTTGTGACAAAGTCTTTGAGATCATATGGTGGGACATCACTGAAGCTCGAAAAGTCAGTACTGTTTAATTGGATTTCTTTGAGCACACCTAGATTTTTTTTCTTTCCTGTTTCAAAAAAGACCTCAACAATTTTAATAATCTCTTCTAGGTCTGTCAAAATTAATATCAATTGTATTTTAAAAGGAATCTTTAAATGTTGATCCATTGGGCTGAAAATTACTAATGAAAAAAATTAGCTCAACTAGCACTGTAGGTATTTTATTACTAGTTGAACTTGTGCTGTAATTTTACAGCCAAAAATTTGACACGATTAAATTATGGCGTTGAAGGTAATAATAAAATGGAGACAATGATCGGCGCTACAGCGCTAATGAAAGCATTGGAAAAAGAAGGAGTGAAGGAAGTCTTCGGTCTACCGGGAGGTGCAAACCTTCCAATGTATGACGAGTTGTTCAAAAGTAATATTCGTCACATATTGGTAAGACATGAACAATCTGCGGCACACATGGCAGATGGTTTTGGTAGGGTTAGTAGAAAACCTGGAGTTTGTTTTGCAACTTCAGGACCTGGCGCAACAAATTTGTTAACAGGCATAGCTACTGCACAAGCTGATTCATCACCAATGGTTGCAGTAACAGGTCAGGTTCCAGTAAAAATGATTGGTAGAGATGCATTTCAAGAAAGTGATATTATAGGAATGGCAAACCCTGCTGTAAAATATTCATATCAACCAAGAACACCAGAAGAAATACCTCAAATTGTGAAACAGGGATTTTACATTGCAGAAACTGGCAGACCCGGACCTGTATTGTTAGATATCCCAAAAGATGTTCAACAAAATGAAGCCAAATTTACATTTCCTGATGAAGTTAGAATACCAGGTTATCACCCATGGACTGATCCAGATATACCTAGTATTGAGAAAGCAATAGAATTACTCTTGTCATCTGAAAAACCAATCATATTAGCTGGAGGAGGTGTTATCATATCATCAGCATTTGCAGAGTTACAATCTATTGCTGAGATGTTAATGATTCCCGTAGTTACCACTTTCAAAGGAAAAGGATCATTTCCCGAAAATCATCCATTATCGTTAGGTCCAATTGGCATGCATGGACATGCTGAGGCTAACAAAATAATGACAGAGGCAGATTGTGTATTGGCAATTGGAACAAGGTTTTCTGACCGTTCAGTAGGGACATTTGAGGAATTTGAAAGGAACTTGAAAATCATCCATATGGATGTTGATCCTGCGGAAATTGGAAAAAATCAAACCACATCTGTTGCTGTAGTCGGTGATGTTCAAGCGTCATTACGAATTTTGGTTAAATTACTTATGAAAAAGGCATCAAAAAAATCTGATGATAGTCTATGGTCTAAACATGTTAAAGAAGTAAAGGACTATTGGAGAGAAAACTTGAAGATACATCCTGGAGAAATGGGTGCTGCCAAAATTTTACGAAAGTTAAGAGAGGTATTACCAAAAGAAGCCATAGTTACAACTGAAGTGGGCCAGCATCAAATGTGGGCATCATTATTTTATGATGTAATACAACAAGGAACTTTCTTTAGTTCTACTGGATTGGGTACCATGGGTTGGGGATTTCCAGCTGCAATTGGTGCAAAAACTGCACGTCCTAATGTACCAGTGGTTGACATTGCTGGAGATGGAAGTTTTAACATGACTGAAAATTCACTTGCCACATCTGTTTTAGAAGATTTACCTGTTATTGTATTTGTGATGAACAATTATACATTAGGAATGGTTGCACAATGGCAAAGAACTTTTTATGATAGACGCATGATTGGCGTAGATCTTAAAAGATGTCCTGATTATGTAAAATTAGCAGAGTCTTATGGCGCACAAGGTATAAGAGCTCAGTCATTAGATGAATTGGAAAAGGCAATAAAAGCAGGATTAAGCAGTGATGTTGCAACAGTTATTGACATTCCAATTGATCCAGAAGAAGATGTCTTACCATTTGTAGCTCCAGGAACTTCATTAAAGGATATGATCTTACCATCATAGTGATTATAATGTGGGCAATATTATCAATCAAAGTAGAGAATAAACCGGGTATCTTGTTTAAGGTAACACATCTTTTCCGTTCACGAAATTTTAACATTGACAGTATATCTGTAGGTGTCACTGAAGACCCAAAATACTCTAGAATGATTATAACTACAATTGGTGATGAAAAACAAATCTCTCAAATAGTAAAACAACTTGATAAGATGATTGATACAATAGAAGTACGTAGATTAGATGAAAATAACACAGTGTATAGAGAATTGGTCATGTTCAAGATAAAAGTGAGTAAACCGGAGGATAGTATGGAGATAAACAAAATGGCTAATGCATATGGCGCCAAAATACATGATGCAAAAAAAGAATCAATTATGGTTGAAATTACTGCAACACCACACCAAATTAGCGCATTTGAACAATTAGCAAATAAGTTTGGTATATTACAAATTGCTAGAACTGGAATTACTGCGTTGGAGAGGAGTAAACATTGAACGTAAGAATTTTTGATACTACATTAAGAGACGGAGAACAAACACCAGGCATATCTCTCTCACCTGAAAAAAAATTAAGTATTGCAAAGAAACTAGACGAATTAGGTGTAGATGTAATTGAGACAGGATTTCCTATAATTTCTGATGGTGAACGTGAAGCAGTAAAAATGATTACACGTGCTAATCTAAAAGCGGAGTTATGTGGTTTAGCAAGGACTAATACAAAGGACATAGACGCAGCAATTGACTGTGGCTTGAATTATGTTCACACTTTCATTGCAACATCAGATATTCACTTGAAGTATAAACTCAAAATGACACGTGAGCAGGCATTAGAAAAAGCAATTGAAGCAGTAGAATATGGAAAATCACGAGGCATACAAGTAGAGTTTTCAGCTGAAGATGCCACACGAACAGATAGAGAATTCTTAAAAGAAGTTTTTAGTAAAGTTGCAAAGGCAGGAGCTGACAGAATTGATATCCCTGATACTGTAGGCTATTCCACTCCTCAATACATAGCAGAAATTACTAAAGATGCAATTGATGCAACAAATTTACCAATCAGTGTTCATTGTCATAATGACTTTGGCTTGGCTGTTGCAAATGCCATATCTGGAATTCAAGCAGGAGCACAATGTGCACATGTGACCATAAATGGAATTGGAGAGCGTGCAGGTAATGCATCATTAGAAGAATTTGTAATGGCATTGAATAGTCTTCAGTTTGAACAAAAATGGAAGACCAATATTAATACAAAATTACTTTATGCTACATCACGTTTTGTATCAAAGTTAGTTGGTATATCTGTCCAGCCAAACAAAGCCATTGTAGGAGAAAATGCATTTGGCCACGAATCAGGAATTCACACTCACGGTGTATTGAATAATCCATTAACATATGAGCCAATTAGTCCTGAGTCTGTTGGAAGAACACGTTGGCTTCAGGTAGGAAAACATGCTGGAATTCATGGCATGAATGCAATGCTTAAAGAATATGGAATTGAGCCAAATGAAGACCAGACAAAGCAAATCCTTGATAAAGTAAAAGACATTGGTGACCAAGGTAAGCAAGTAACAGAAGTTGAATTACTTTCTATTGCCAATGAATTAATTGGTGAAAACAAATTAAAGAGAATTGTTCAATTGTCTGGATTTTCTGTCTCTACAGGAGTTGGAATCATGCCATATGCATTTGTTAAACTCAACATTGACGGCAAAGAAATGTTTGCAACCGATTACGGTGTGGGACCAGTAGACGCTTCATTGAACGCAATTCAAAAAATCACTAGCCAGATAACTGACGAGGTTAGATTGAAAGAGTATAGATTGGATTCTATCTCTGGTGGTGCTAATGCATTGTGTGAAGTTACAGTGAAAGTTGAAGATGCACGTGGAAATGTAATTTCATCAAAATCAGTTGGCGAAGATATTGTCACTACGAGCGTTCAAGCAATGGTTGATGGAATTAACAGAATAATGTTAAAGAGTCTTCTAAAAGAAAACAAAGTTTAATCACTAGATAAAATCAAGAGGTATCAAAATGTACAATATATCGTTAATTACTGGTGATGGAATTGGACCCGAATTATCAGAGTCAGCTATTTCCATATTGGAGATAATACACGATAAATTGAATGTTAAGACACAGATCACTTCGCTAGAAGCAGGTGACGCAACATTACAAAATCTTGGCCAAGCATTACCTGATGAGACTTTTCAATCCATAAAATCATCAAATGCATGTCTAAAGGCACCAGTTGGAGAAAGTGCGGCTGATGTAATTGTTGTACTCAGAAGAAAACTTGATCTTTACGCAAATATACGACCCGCAAAATCATACCCAAACACACCATCATTAAGAGACGATATTGATTTGGTAATAGTTAGGGAAAACACCGAAGATCTTTACACAGGTCAAGAGTTTATCATTGGTGATTCTGCAGTGGCATTGAGAATCATAACTGAAAAAGCATCCAAAAGAATTGCAAAGCATGCATTTGAGACTGCAATTCAAAGGGGAAAGAAAAAGCGTGTTACATGTGTTCACAAATCAAATGTTATGAGAAAGACGGATGGATTGTTTGCTAAAAGCTGTGAGTCTGTAGCAAAGGAGTTTTCAGATGTGCAATTTGATCAAATGTATGTTGATGCATGCGCCATGAATTTGATCAGACAGCCACAGGAATTTGATGTGATAGTGACTACCAACTTGTTTGGTGATATATTATCAGACGAGTCATCACAAGTAGTTGGAGGTCTTGGAATGGCTCCAGCTGCAAATCTGGGTGATAATTTTGGATTATTTGAACCAGTACACGGAGCTGCATTTGACATTGCAGGCAAACAGATTGCAAATCCCACATCATTTATCCTATCAGTTAAGATGATGTTAGAATGGTTAGGAAACAAAAATAATGATCATGATTCGGTATATGCTGGACAAATCTTAGAAGAAACCGTGTTGGATGTTGTAAAAGCTGGAATAGTCACTAAAGATGTTGGTGGCAACAAGTCAACTAGGGAATTTACTGAAGAAATAACAAGCCGGTTAGCTTCACAGAACTAATAATCTGCCTTCTTTTCTTCCAACCCTTGAAAGATGCATAGGAACTTTTTAGTGAATTTAAATCACGTTGTATTCAATCCAACTTAGCTGCGTTACTACGAATTCTATATGTAGTACTCATGAAAAAAAGAAATATTTCATGATCATTAATTGTTCTAGTCACTAATGATTGGTTTTTTGATCTATTTTTTTGCAGCTGTTACGCCCATGACTAGTCTTTTGCTTTTTTGATATCTGATGTTGGAGGATTTAGCGATCAAAAGAAAATCATCAGGAATCATTATCAGAACTGTTGTAGTTAATATACTCAGTAAAACATTGGGTCAAATTCAGGAATGAACGGCCATGGATATACTGTGTAAAACCATGAGAATCATATGAATCCCATCATTACCTTGTTCTTCTTTATTATTTGTGAGACACTCAGTTTTCTTTTTTGGATAAAGCATTGTTTACATCTAGAACGGTCATCAGTCATACATGATGTACAACATATTTTTTCACAAAAGTAGAACTTTTTTCTCCAAATGCAGAGCCATAAAATTACAAGTTTTTCATAGCATGGATTGGTAATAATTGAATTTATGGATTTTTGCTGAAGTTAAAATTAAAAAAACATAAGAAGTCATTATAGATTTTTAAAATATTTATCTAGAATCTTAGATTCGTTTAATTATCTATTACAAATTCACTTTTTTATGGTCAAATCTGCAATAATTGGTACAGCAATAGGTGCTTTTGTTATAGGCATTGCAATTGGATTTTTTATTCCATCTGATAGTGGTACACAAGAAGTTACTCAGATGACAGTGCAGCAAGAAAAAATAGGATATGATATTGAGACGCTAACTATTGGATTTATTCCATCTGAAAAGGCAGATGAACTTACACCAAAGGCTGAATCACTTGCAAGATTTCTAGAGTCTGAATTTGATGGGCAAGTTGAGATTGAAATTGTTGTGCCATCAAACTATGAAACAATTATTGAGGGATTAAGATTTGGTCATATTGATGCTGCATTCATGGATACAGGTCCTGGTTGGATTGCGCATGACAGAGCAAATGCTGAAATCACCATGGCTGAAGTAAAGAATGGTAAAGTAGGATATTATGCTACAGTTTGGCAACGAGCAGATTCAAACTATTCATCAATTGATGAAGCAATTGGAAATAGAGTAGCCTTTACCAGCATTACAGGATCATCTGGTTTCATTAGACCTATCGGCACATTAGTTGATTTAGGTTTAATTACAATTGAAGGTGATGATATTGTTGCATTACGGCAAGCCTTAGATGATTCTTTTGAGTATCATGCATTTGGAGGAGGGTATAAAGCGACACTTGAACTACTTTTGAACGGTTCTGTTGAAATGGCATTTGGCTCTGACATTGCACCGGAAAAATATTTGACATCAGAACAGCAAGCACAACTCAAAAAAGTTGATACCCTAGGGTTAGTACCATCACACGTCTTTGTTGTATCAGATGATCTTTCAGATATAACAAAACAACATTTGATAGATTCTATGGTGAAACTTAATCATCAAGACAATAACCAAATTCTAAAAGATGTGTATGGCGCAGATGCGTTATTACCAACTACTGCTGAAATGCATATAGGCAATTTTGGTCAATACTTAGACATCTTACCTGGAATTGAGCAAGCAACTTTTGATAAAAATAACTACGAACTTCCAAAGTGATTCATTTATTTTTAATTTCAGTTACGCATATATTCTCATTATAGAATATTAGAATGAGTGTTAAACCGATCTAGATTTATTGCCTATGGTAGATCAGAAATTTTGATCACAGAACATGAAAGAGCAAAAAATTTCTTCATATTCATCCATATCAACTTTATCAATTGTACAGATGCGTGGAGTTTCAGCTTCGTATGATTCAAAAAATTTAGTTCTGAAGGACGTTACGTTAAATGTACAACGTGGAACAAACTACGCAATTGTTGGTGTATCAGGTTCTGGAAAATCAACACTGCTCAAATTGATGAATGGTATGATGTCACCGAGTAAGGGAATTGTTCTGTATAACTATCAAAAACCATCCCTGAAAAACAAATCATTCAAAAAATCTATTTCAAAGATTGGTTACATACCACAAACACTTGGTTTGGTAAAAAATATGTCAGTCATGGATAATATTATGATTGGCGCATTGCCAAGAATAAATGGGTTCAATTCATTTTTCAAAATATATCCAGAAGAAGAGATCAAAAAAGCACATGATGTATTGAAACTAGTTGGTATTGACGGAAAAGCAGATAGAAAGGTCTACATGCTAAGCGGGGGAGAAAAGAGACGAGTTGCTATTGCTAGGGCACTTATGCAGAAGCCAGATATTTTGCTAGCAGATGAGATTGTATCAGAATTAGACAGTGTTACAGCAAGAGAAGTAATGGATGTCATACATGACGCGCAGAAGCAACTTAATCTTACTGCTATCATGATCCATCATGACATGAATCTTGCACTAGAATATGCTAATCGTGTTGCTGTAATTAAAGAAGGTGAGAAAATTCTTGAGATTGGGGTTGAAGGTGAAAGGATTGTTGACTTTCAGACTGGTGACTTGACACAAGAAGAGATTTTGGAGATGTATAATGAATCCTAAGAATAATCTTTTGATTGGTGTAATAATTGCGGTAGTGATTGTTACATCATTTGATGTTGGTGTTGAACCAATTGCATTCTTTGAGGGATTACCAAATCTTGGAATTGTAGCAAAAGAAATGACAGAATTTGAATTAGAACACTGGGAGACAGCATTTTGGTCAATGCTTGAGACAATTGAAATGGCATTTATTGGAACAATAGCAGGCGTTGCTATTTCATTACCATTGAGTTTATTCGCAGCACGTAATTTGAGTAGCAAATTTGTCTATGTTCCACTTCGTGCACTTCTTGCAGCAACAAGGACTTTCCCATCCATATTATGGGCTATATTATTTGTCATAGTTGTTGGTTTAGGCCCATTTGCAGGAATTTTAGCAATTACGCTTTACACGGTTGGATTCATTAGTAAACTTCAGTATGAATCAATTGAGGCAATTGATTTTGATCCAGTAGAGGCAACAACTGCAATAGGACTATCAAAATTACAGTTGATCAGGTATGTTATAATTCCCGAATCAGCACCACACCTATTGAGTCAAATACTTTACATGTTTGATTATAATGTAAGACAGACTAGTATACTTGGAATTGTTGGGGCAGGAGGAATTGGATTTTATATCATTAATTATATTAAATTCTTTGAGTATGGTAAGGTGGCTGTATTCATGCTGGTTGTTTTAGCAGCAGTATTGGTAATTGATTGGGCAAGTGTCAAAATTCGTGACAAGTATATTATGAAGGCACAGCATGGGACACAATTAAAAATTAAAAAACTTACATTATAACATGATTTTTAGCTAATCATTAGTCAACATTAGATAAATGCCATAAGTTTTACGACAACTTGCTAATGTTAATCATGAAAGCTCGTTATGCAGGAAAATGCAGTAGTTGTGGTGATGGCATTAAAATAGGTAAGGAAATATCCAAGAATTCTGACGATATATGGGTTCATAAGCACTGTGTTGAAGAACTGATCGATTTACCTTAAACGATATATTCAACAGACATTAAATTTTCAACATGCACATAAGTCTCTTTGAGATGCTTATGTGGACATTTCGACGTAATGAAAACGATGTTGTGAATTTGTATGATTCATTGTCTCCCATAATGCAGTTATCCACTGGCGGTGATATGTTGAACTTTGGTTTATGGGATACTTCTACAAAGACACCTTTAGATGCACAAGAAAGACTATGTGACACAGTTGGAAAATTAGCAAATCTTTCAGAAGCTGTATCTTTGGTCGATGTGGGCAGTGGTATTTTAGGACCAGCAAAAAAATGGCATTCAGACTATCCTAATTTGGACATATCATCAATTAACATTAATTTTAATCAGTTAAGAAGCTCTAAATCAAACTTCATTCAAAAACTTAATTCAACATCAAGATTTTTGCCATTTGTCACAAATTCAGTTGATAGGATAATCGCATTAGAATCTGCTCAACATTTCAAACCATTAGATGATTTTCTCTTAGAATCAAAAAGAATTCTTGATCAAGACGGAATATTTGTTATTGCAATTCCTACAGTTAGTAAGGGCATATCTAACATAAGGGACTTGGGAATTCTAACATTTACGTGGTCTTCTGAACATTATACGTCAGAATTGATTAGTTCTAAAATTAAAGAATCTGGATTTAACATATTAGATTCACAACATATAGGGCATAATGTGTATATCCCATTAGCAAACTATTATCTAAAACATAGAAAATATCTACAAGCTAGGATTAAAACAAAATATTCGTCATCAACTGAAAAAATTCTTTTTGAGTCTCTTAAAAAAATGAAACATGCATCAGAATTAGATTTGATCGATTATATAATGTTCAAATGTACTCAAGTTAGGCATTAGCCATAGGATATGTGGAAGACTTTTCTGGAGATGACTTTATTACTGTATTACCAAACGCATGGATAGAATCAAGATACTTTTCAGAAGACTTTACACCTCTTGTAATATTTATTGTAATAATAATAGGAATTTTATCCTTAATTAGTTTTTTAATTTATAGAAAATTATTATTTAGGTGACTCTTTTAATAATCAGTGGAAAACAAAATCCAGAAAATGTTTGAACAGGCATTAGATCTTGCAGAAGAACAAGAGTATGATGAAGCAATTCTAATTTATAATAAAATTTTAAAAATTAATCCAAATAACATGAATGCAATAATTGATAAGGCTACAACACTCCAAAGATTAGGAAAAAATTCTTTAGCATTAACACTGTATGAAAAAGCATTAAAGAATGAACCAAAAAACATTGATGCATTGATTGGAAAAGGTTCTACATTACATGCACAAAAGAAATTTTCTAACGCCATCGAATTCTATAATATGGCATTAAAGATAGATCCTAAATTCCCCGTAGCATTAGCATACAAGGGTCTCTCATTAGGAGAGCAGGGAAAAATTAAGGATGCGTTAAGTCTTTTTAAGAAGGCACTTTCGATTGACAAAAATTATGACTTAGCTCTAATCAGCAAACAAAAGGCACTGGAATTATTAAAGTCTAAAAAATAGATACATCGCCAGGGGCAGACTGACGTTTCTGTTTTTTTTCATGAAACTCAAAAAAATCCTTATGTACACTTTCCTGATGTTTTCGCAGTTTATCAAAATTTTCAAACATTTTATGACACAGAAAGCATTTTGGCTTATCTTCATCAATTAACGGTAATACCATATACTTTTTTACATACTATTGTTTTATATTTTCTTTAGTAATACAGTGGTTATGCTTGAGAATTTGCTTGGAAAATCAGATGCAATTGATAATGCACTTTCTGGAAAAGAGTTGACATTTGATGATGGTATGGAGTTGATGAATGATGATAATATACATGTGATAGGTGCAACTGCAGATATTGTAAGGCAAAAGGTTGTTGGCAATGCTGTCTCATTTACTGCATCATATTACATGAATTATACAAATTTGTGTGCAGCAAGCTGTCAAATGTGTGCATTTTACAGGAAAGGCAATGAAGACGATGTATACACACTTACTCCAGAGGAGATTGAGAAACGTGCTGCATCTGCAAAACAAATGGGTGCAACCGAAGTTCACATAGTAGGTGGATTCCATCCAGACCTACCATTAGATTATTACGAAGAGATGATTTCTACCATAAAGAAACATCATCCAGATTTAACAATTAAGGCTTTTACTGCAGCAGAAATTTTTTACCTATCTAAATTAACAAAAAATTCCGTTAAAGAAATTCTTACAAGATTAAAAAATGTTGGTCTTGACTCTATGCCAGGTGGTGGGGCAGAACTATTTCATCCTGACATTAGAGATAAAATAGTTAGAGGAAAATGTACTGGTCAAGAATGGATTGATACTATAACACATGCACATAATTTAGGAATCAAAAGTAATGCAACTATGCTTTACGGACACATTGAAAAACCAGAGCATATAATTGATCATTTGATCAAGATTCGTGAATTGCAAAAAAAGACAAAAGGATTTCTTACATTCATTCCATTAAAATTCAGTCTTGATAATACAGAACTAGAAAAAGAAAATAAAGTTACACATGAATGCTCATCAATATATGACCTCAAGATAATTTCAATTTCACGTCTGATGTTAGCAAATGTGCTCAATAGTATTTCCGTATACTGGGTGGCATATGGAAAAAAATTAGCACAAGTTGCACTATCACATGGTGGAAGTGATTTGGTTGGAACTGCTTTCTCAGAAGAGATTTATCGTGCTGCAGGGAAATCTAGCAATTCTTCATTGGAAGAACTTGCAACATTGGTAAAAGAGATTGGAAGAAAAGCCATACAACGTGATACGTTTTTGAACACAATCAAGGAATTTACTTAGTTTCTGGTTTTTTTACAGTTCTTTTAGCTCCAGCCTTTTTCTTTCGTCTAGCACCAAAACTAATCAATACAAGCAAGAAACCAATGCCTATCATTATCCCTGCCAGAGTTGTGTAATCCTGATTTTCTTGCTCTTCTATCAAAAACGCAGCAATTTCATTATCAGTCATTTCACCACGACCAATTGGAGATGTACTAGTAAATACAGCAGTTAATGAAAACCCAACTATCAATAAGGCAATTCCAACACCAAGAATTTTTTTATCCACAAGCAATACCTGTATGAATGAATTTGGTGTATTTATGAAAAGCGAAATTTAGCAATATTGAAGGTTTAAAAATTAAAAATTTTGAAAGAAAATATGTCTGAATTACCAAATTTTTCAAGTAAAGCATTTCTAGCACCAATGGCTGGTGTCAGTGATCCTGCATTACGTTTTATGTGTAAAAAGATGGGGGCAGGACTTGTTGTAACTGAATTAAC
>Ga0114996_10007409_pt1 | contig 12439 bp, 14 predicted proteins | sample ArcticOcean_MG_C_4_FD_87039 | JGI IMG/M metagenome (GOLD analysis project Ga0114996, IMG submission 87039) | Marine microbial communities from western Arctic Ocean - ArcticOcean_MG_CB4_134 | ecosystem: Environmental > Aquatic > Marine > Oceanic | place: Arctic Ocean: Canada Basin | collected... | reverse complement strand
TTGCCTAACGCGAAGCGAAATCACAACGCATTGGCGATCGATCGGTGTATCTCTAAAAGCGCCGGCATACTCGTGATCGGTCGTCGGCCAAACCCGCACTCGGTCGCGATACCGAACGCCGCGGTGTGCCGCTTCGCCGTTGCCAACAAGCCTAACGAAGTGTCGACACCGCCTGTCACATGAACAAGGCCAAGGTAAAGTTTGCCATTACCTGAGTCAAAATCTTTTAACGGTTCGAAGTAGGCATCATCGTTCCGGTCGCGCGGCACTGGCATATGATAGTAATCAATCTGACGCTCAACCTTTGCGGTTGCCGCATTCGCCATTTTGACTACAACGCTAAGATCGGGTGGCTCCGATACATGCCGGTGCCCGAGATCTCCGTAGCAAAGATGCAGTCCCAATAAGACGGTTTCTGGAACACAACTAGAGGCAACCGTAACCGCTTTCAGGTAACGTTCAAACGCATCGCCGGCAGGCTGCCACGGGAATATTTGCGGGTGATGGTCGCCGACCTCGACCGCTAATACCTCCATGCAAATATCCCACTGCACAACAAGATCCTCCGCCGGGATGTTATCCGTAATCATTTTTATTTCCCGCTGCAGCGCTTCTTCATAGGCTATCCACATTGGCGCAAAATCGCTCGGATCAGTCAGAAAAGCTCGAATACCGCTTTCGATCAATGGGATTGCGACCATAAAGCGCGCCTCTTTGGGCACTGAACCGGCTTCGCGCAACGCGCAAAAATCTGCATACGATCGTTTGGCCGCGGCGCCATACCCGAGCTGTTCGAAATAGACCGATTCAACACCTGGCTTCAAGCGAAACTGCCAATGATCTTCGTACCCGCGCGGTGCCCAGTCCTCGCCAACTTCTCGCCACTCATCTGGGTGCTCAATGTCGACCGGTGCAGGTCGGTTGATGGTCTCTAATGCGGGGTTACCGTCATAGGTTGTCGCAGCCAGATAATTAATCCAGATCCGCCGCATGCCGGTTTCACCGTCCGGGATACAATCTAGGTAATTGCCGATACCTTCTGCGCAGGTTCGCATCGCCTCGGTTGCGTCGCGTCCAGGAATACTACCGACCAGCAAAATTTTATTCTTCATCCTAGACATTTGGTTTGCTCTACTCGTCTAAATACCTCGCCGTAGCGTAGCGCCATTATACCCGCGAGAACAAGAACGTTGCGTGCCTAAATAGCTAGCGTATATTTTTCCACCATGGCGACGACAAACGATAACGGGACGACCAAGCGCTCAAGCATTCGGCGGTGGTATCGCCATTGGCTGCTTTTATTGACGATCGCCGTTCTTGCAGTTTTTTTCCTGCTCCCTGATCTCATCGGCCGTTACATGAATGGCATCTATTCCTCGAGTTCAGATCCCGTAGGCGAAGCAGCGCAAACACTACACAAGCGTCTACTCATCGCTGATCTTCATGCCGATACGCTCCTTTGGAACCGTGATCCCTTACAACGTGGGCGCTACGGTCATCTCGATCTGCCGCGGCTGCTTGAAGCGCGCATGGGCGTACAGATATTCAGTGCCGTCACCAAGACACCACGCGGTCTAAATTTCGAACGCAACGATGCAACGACCGATAACATCACCGCACTGGTCATTGCGCAGCGCTGGCCGCCGCGTACTTGGACCAGTCTCACTGAACGCGCGCTCTACCAGGCAAGTCGCTTAAGGCGTCTCGCTGATCGCTCAGATGGGCGTTTCATCGTGTTGTACACGCGCGCAGACCTCTTGGGCTATTTAGCGCGACGCCAAACAGGCGAAACGCTTACTGCCGGCATGCTAGCGATCGAAGGGATGCATGCGCTCGACGGCGATCCGAATAACCTCCATCGATTGCACGCCGCTGGGTTTCGCATGATGGGCTTGACCCATTTTTTCGATAACGAGATAGGCGGCTCCGCGCACGGCCTCACTCAAGGCGGATTAACGCTGTTTGGCACCAACATGTTGCGCGAGATGGAGCAACTTGGGATCATTATCGACTTGGCGCATGGATCGGCGCAATTAATTACCGATGTACTCAAGGCGGCAAAACGGCCAGTGGTTGTCTCGCACACCGGGGTAAAAGGAACTTGCCAGCGCACGCGAAACCTAAGCGATGAACAATTGCATTCGATCGCCAAAAACGGCGGTCTTGTCGGTATTGCATTTTTTGAAGAAGCAACGTGTGGCACCGACGCCAGATCGATTACCCGTGCAATTCAGTACGCGGTGCGTTTAATTGGTATCAAACACGTCGCCCTAGGTAGTGATTTCGATGGTGCGGTAACCACACCGTTTGACGTTACCGGCCTACCCACACTTACCGCTTCATTGGTGGAAGCAGGATTTTCACCTTCCGATATCGAAGCGATCATGGGTGGCAACTTGCTCCGACTACTGACGAACGCGTTACCGCTCGAACGCTAGACGGGTATTTGGTGTCGGGCTCGCTGTTTACCTAATCGGCTACGGTGACGCGGCGCAGGCGGTTACAGTCGGTCCACGGTATGCAGCTAACCACCCCAATGTTTACACAACTGCAAACTCCTATTCCAAGTTGATCCATAATGACGATTGCAATGACCGACGAGAATCTATTGCCGTGACCGATACCGTCAAATATCTGCTCGACGAAGCAGACATTCCGAAACAGTGGTACAACATCGCCGCTGACCTACCAGAACCACCAACTCCGCCGCTACACCCGGGTACCGGCCAGCCTCTCAGTCCGAGTGAGTTGGAACCTTTGTTCTCGCGTGGGGTTATCGAGCAAGAAATCAGTACCGAGCGTTACATTGATATTCCTAAACCGGTTCGCGACATCTACCGACAGTGGCGGCCGAGCCCGTTGTTTCGCGCGCGCCGTCTTGAGCAGGCGCTCGATACACCGGCACGGATCTACTACAAGTATGAAGGTGGTAGTCCGGCCGGCAGCCACAAGCCAAACACTGCAATCGCCCAGGCTTTTTACGCGCGCGAAGAAGGCGTTAAACGGCTCGCGACTGAAACCGGCGCCGGGCAATGGGGATCGTCGTTAGCCTTGGCCGGTTCGATGTTTCGGCTCGACATCGAAGTCTTCATGGTGCGGGTGAGTTACGATCAAAAACCTTATCGTCGCGCATTCATGGAAAGTTTCGGGGCAAGCTGTTTCCCAAGCCCAAGCGACCGTACTGACGCTGGCCGCGGCGTCCTTGCTGAGACGCCCGACAGCCACGGCAGCCTGGGGATCGCAATCAGTGAAGCCGTCGAATGTGCCCTGCAGCGTGACGACACAAAGTACGCCCTTGGAAGCGTGTTGAACCACGTTTTGCTGCACCAAACTATTGTCGGACTCGAAGCGCAACGGCAATTTGAATTAGCTGACGACTACCCGGACACGATCATTGCCTGCACCGGCGGCGGCAGTAATTTCGGCGGCATTGTGTTTCCGTTTCTGGGTCACCAACTTCGCGGCGGCGAATCCGTCGACATCATTGCGGTAGAACCAGCAAATTGTCCGACCTTAACGCGCGGTAAATATGCGTATGATTTTGGCGATACTGCACACCTGACGCCGTTGGTTAAAATGCATACCCTCGGCTCAAATTTTGTACCGCCAGGATTTCATGCCGGTGGCCTGCGTTATCACGGCATGGCACCGCTGGTGAGTCAATGCACCGATCTCGGCTATGTCACACCACGCGCTTACGACCAAAAATCTTGTTTTGACGCGGGCCTAGAATTCGCGCGTGCCGAAGGGATCCTCCCGGCACCAGAAGCCAATCACGCGGTCGTGGCCGCGATGGACGCAGCACTTGAGTGTAAGGCGGCCGGTAAAAGTCGTGCCATATTGTTTAATTTGTGCGGCCACGGACATTTTGACATGCCCGCCTACATGGACTATTTCGCCGGTAAGCTACACGACCAACCGTACAACGAAGCCGACATGGCCATGGCACTGGCCGGCCTACCGAGTGTAGGCGCCTAATGCGACGCGCCCGACAACCGCAGTGACCACGCGAAGAACATTCCTTCGCACTAGCGGCACACTCGCAGGTGTGCTCTCCCTCACGTCAGCGTCGATTATCTCGATCGCACCAGGGCGGGCTTGGGCACTCGACTTAGGCTCATTGACAACAGCGCAAGGTCAGACACTCTTATTGCTGAGAAGGGCAACCTCCAAACTCCAAAGGCTGCGACCTAATGGAAAAGAGCGACAGGGCCAACCGGCGTCGTTCGGGATTCAGCAACAATTGTCGACGATGGCATAGGCTAGCAATGCGCATCACGCTCGACGGATAAACCTGTTCCTTGGAAGCGATTTCGCACCAATTGGTCGCTCTATATCACGTTCTCATCAATCAATTCCTTAATTTCTGTATCGCTATAGCCGAGCCGAATGGCAATATCACGCGAGTGTTCGCCGAGCGAAGGCACCTTAAAGTCGACGTTACCCGGTTCATTCATGTACTTGATCGGGATGCCTAAATGCTCGATGTCGCCGTCTTCAACCAGCAGCATCCCCCGCTCGCGCGAGTTCTCATCAAAGGTCCCGTCGAGCAAGGTGCGCAATGTCGAATAGCAAACATTGATATCTGCTAACCACTCCAGCAATTCCGCCAACGTGCGCTCGGCAATAAACGTGGTTAGAAATTCCTTCACTGGCAGTTGTGCCGGCCCGGGCGGTTGCAGGCACAGTTCGTAGAGATCGAGTCTTCCGGCTTTCTCCAGAAACGCATGGCAGAAATTATGCTCGACCCCACCGAGTACGAGCCAATCATCGTCCGCTGTGGCATAAATATTGTAAAAAGCGGCCCCACCCCAATTCCGCTCTTGCTTTACATCATGTGCTCGATGTTCGGCGAAAGTGGGGCCGGTAGAATTTGCGGTCCAAGCCTGCAGGCAATCGTGCATCGCAATGTCGATGAAATCACCCTGTCCGGTTTCGCGCTGACGCAACAACGCCATCAGCACGCCAGAGAAAGCCATCATCGATCCCGTCATGTCGGCGACCGGCATCGATGGGTTGGCCGGTAGACCGTCGCGCCCACGATTAAAATCCAATGTCCCAGCCATGGCCTGCATCACCATGTCGTGCGCGGCCTTCAGCCGGTAGCGTCCAGTTTGACCGAATGACGACAACGAACAATAGACAATCTGAGGCGCACGCAGCTTCACCGCCGGGTAGTCGAGGCCGAGTCGCTCCATCACACCGGGACGAAACCCTTCCACCATGACATCTGCGTCTTCCAATAATTTGAATAACAACTCTTTGCCACGAGGATCTTTTAAATTCAAACGCAGACTCTGCTTACCCCGGTGGGTATTACGAAACCACACTGAATGTCCGGCTTTGCGCAATCCAACCTCGCGTACTGGCTCTCCGCTAAAGGGTTCGACACGGATAACCTCCGCGCCGTGGTCGGCCATCATCATGGTGAAATGTGGTCCCGGTAGGAACATCGACAGATCGACGACCTTAATCCCAGCAAGTTTCATGTTGCTTCCTCTTCGGTTTTGATAACGTCACGGTTCGCTAATACGTCGGATGTTGATAATCTTGCGCCATGCATACACTTGAATTCTACTTTGACTGTTCCAGTCCGTGGACTTATCTCGCGTTCGAACGCGCCTTGACGCTATTGGATCTCGATACTGTCGAGCTGGTGTGGAAACCGATCCTTGTCGGCGGCGTGTTTAACGCCGTCAATCCGGGAGTCTACGATACTCGCGCGAACCCAGTGCCGGCAAAACTCGCCTATTCGCGCAAAGACCTACAAGATTGGGCGCGGATCGCGGGGATTGTGATCGGGAAACCGCCGGTTTTTCCAGTTAACAGCGTTAAGGCAATGCGCGGTGCTTTCTATGCGTTGGAGCACGGCGTCTTGGTTGAATACGCGAGAGCGGTGTTTAAGCGTTATTGGACAGATCTTGCAGATATCTCCCAGGACCAAGAACTACAAGCGATCGTCGTTGCATTAGGGCTCGATGTGGATAAATTTTTCGCTGCGATCGCGAACCAATCTTACAAAGACCGACTTCGCGACACGACCGACGAACTCATGCGCCGCGGTGGTTTTGGCTCGCCTACGATGTATCTAGACGGCGATGACATGTATTTTGGCAACGACCGCCTCGAATTAATCAAGGCGGTGTTAGATCAGCGGTAGGGTCTAGATAGCTGATCGCAACGATGACGTAGGTGTTAGAACCCGCCCCGGTTGCCACCGTAATCTCGTCGTCCACAGCATGGGTTAACAAGGCCTTGGCGACCGGAGAATCGACGCTAATCCAACCACGCGCACCATCAGTCTCATCACTGCCAACGATGCGGTAGGTCGTACAAGTCCCGTTATCGTGCTCGACTTCGACACTCGCGCCAAAGAATGCGCACGCTTGATCACACTGCAGACGACTGATGATATTAAGCGTCGGCATGCGCCGTTGCAGGTAACGGATCCGTCGATCGATTCCACCCAGTTCTTTTTTTCGATAAATGTACTCGGCGTTCTCCGAACGATCGCCCTCGGCTGCGGCCGCGGCAAGGTGTTTTACAACCTCGCGTCGACGCTTCCAGATCGCAACCATCTCTGCTTCAAGTTGGCGATAACCGGCAGCCGTAATGTAAGGCGAGCTCGGCTTCGCCGGCGCACGCCAACGCGTCATATCACTGGCCTGCTGGATTGTGTCGGAGTGCGCCGGCCATTTCTTACGGCAGCAGACAAAACCCTTGGGATGCAACTTTCAACGGCGCATTAAACTTGCTACGGAAATTCTCCATAGCGATGCCCGCCGTAATTTCTATGACTTCCGGTTCGCTGAAATGCTCGCGCATTTTTGCAAAGAATTCATCATCGACGGCTTGACCCGTGATCGTCATGCGTTCGCCATATTCGATAACCAAACGCTCAACCTCGGTGTAAACATCGCTTGAACGCCAATCTGACAGCTGCGCCACTTTCTCCTCACCATTGTCCAATTCGTTCGCACGGAACGCATTGATATCGACTCAGAAAGGACAACCATTAAGCGCGGCAACCCGAACATACGCTAGCGCTAGCAGCGGCGGTGGCACCTGTCCGGACTCATCGATAGAGGCATAAAGCTTCTTTGCCGCCTGCAATATCACCGGACAATGCGGCAGCACACGGCTTGGATTCAAAACGTCGCCAAACATCTCGCGTTCGGATGCAAACTCGACATCCAGGATCGGATCGCCACCGCCATCCGTTTTCTCGGTAACTCTTGGCATCGTGTTACTCCTTATATGAAATTCAACCAGTTTCCACAGCTTAGCGCCGCCAGCGGCCGCGCGCGACCCTGTAATAGCGCTTCACCTATATGCGCCTCGGTAGCATCTCGCTCCGGATGCGGGGGGAGGCAACGCGCCTTGCACTCCCGAGAGGACCAGTACGTTTTGTCACACGCTCATTTCAACGGTAGTCTGGCTGCAAATCTCTCAAGGTCTCGATTTATGTCAGAGCATACCTATAAGGTCGCAGCCGTCCAAGCAGCGCCTGTGTTCATGGACCTCGCAGCCACCGTCGATAAAGGAATTGCCTTGATCGAGGAGGCTGCGCGCGACGGCGCGCGCCTGATCGCATTTCCCGAATGCTGGATCCCCGGATACCCGTGGTGGGTATGGCTATCCGCAGCGGCGCACAACGTGAAGTACTTTGGGCCATACCACGAGAATTCGTTGGTGGTCGATAGCCTGCACTTCAAACGACTTTGTGCAGCCGCTAAGGCCAACAGCATATTCGTGTCTATGGGCGCCAGCGAGCGCGACCACGGTAGCCTCTACATGGCCCAATTCTTGATCGACGATCAAGGATTCCTGGTCAAGGCGCGACGTAAACTCAAGCCAACCTTCGTCGAACGCACCGTATTTGGCGAAGGTGATGGCAGCGACCTTGAGGTATCGAGCACTAGCATCGGCCGCATCGGCCAACTTTGTTGCTGGGAACACCTACAACCGCTGACCAAATACGCTATGTTCAGCCTACACGAGCAAATTCACATCGGCGCCTGGCCGTCGTTTAGCTGCTATCCCCAGGCCTACAGTCTGGGCCCTGAGTTGAATACCTCAGTGTCGCGTGTCTATGCGGCAGAGGGTCAATGCTTTGTTATTGCCGCTTGTGCGGTCATCTCCAGGGAGATGGTAGAAATGCTCGCAGAAACCCCAGCGCATGATGAACTCATCATCGCTGGCGGGGGTCATACCTGCATCTTTGGACCAGACGGTGGCGCTCTCGGTGAAACACTGGAGCCGGACCAAGAAGGGATAGTGTTTGCGGAGATAGATCTCGGTGCGATTGCAGTTGCAAAATGTTTCGCCGATCCCGTTGGTCACTATTCCCGGCCCGATGTCACACAATTACTACTCAACCGTTCCGCAACACCGCCCGTACAGTACAGCGATGCAGAACATACGCTCGCGCCGGCCACCGCACAAAACGAGCAACCCGACTCGGTTAAGGAATAAAACAAGATGATCGACCTCTACTCATGGCAAACCTCGAATGGCCGCAAGGTTTCAATCGCGCTAGAAGAAATGGCGCTGGACTATGCTGTACACCCCATCAATATCGGCGCCGATGATCATTTTTCACCTGCTTTCACCGCGCTAAATCCGAATCAAAAATTCCCGCCATCGTCGATCGCGATGGCCCCGGCAGCGCACCCATTACTGTGTTTGAATCAGGTGCCATCTTGATTTATCTCGCACGTAAGAGTGGCCAACTGCTACCGCGTGAGCCACGCGCCGAATACGAGACACTGCAATGATTAATGTTTTAGATGGGCGGAATCGGCCCAATTTTTGGCCAGGTCCATCATTTTAAACGGGCGGCAAAAGAACAAGTGCCCTATGCGCTAGAGCGCTACGGGAACGAATGTTTACGTCTCTACGGTGTGTTGGACGCACACCTTGGGCAACACGAATGGGTTGCCGCCGGCGAATACACCATTGCCGACATTGCTATTTTTCCATGGGTCGCACGCTTTGATTGGCAAGGAGTAGACCTTGCCGAGTTTCCACAGGTTAAGCGCTGGTATGAGGCAATAGCACAACGTTCCGCGGTGCGACGCGGGATGTTAGTGCCGCCGCGACCTGATTGATCATCATCGGTGGAATTTAATCTTCAGATATTCAGACCACGCACCCGCTAGGCCCCCCGAATTTCGTATACTGTCGCAACTCCGCGACCGAATGAAAATAACAACTAGGATCCCATGCAAGTGTCAATGATGGCTCAACCAGCGCGTTCACTCGGTAATCGAGAACGTAACCTCGACTCAGTTATTTGATTTACGATGAGTAGGCTATGGAGCCCAGTCGTACGCACACTCACACCGTACGTGCCTGGCGAACAACCGACGAACCGTGACGTCATAAAGCTCAACACGAACGAAAACCCTTACGGCCCGTCGCCCAAGGCACTAGCCGCCATTCGGGCAGAAGCAACCGATGGCTTACGGCGTTACCCAGATCCAAACGCGACCGCTCTTAAAGCGGCTTTGGCTGAGCGGCACGCAATTTCACCGAATCAAGTCTTCGTCGGCAATGGCTCAGACGAAGTGCTCGCACACATTTTTCATGGATTGTTAAAGCATGATGATCCCATCTTGTTTCCCGACATTGCCTACAGCTTTTATCCAGTCTACTGCGGCCTGTATGACGTTTTGTATACAACGCTACCGCTCAATGATGAATTTAAGATCCAACTTGAGGACTACAGCCGACCTAACGGCGGGATAATATTCGCTAACCCGAACGCACCTACCGGACGCGGCCTTGGCTTAGCCTCGATCGAGGCGCTGCTCGAACGTAATTCGGATTCTGTTGTAGTCATCGATGAAGCGTATATCGCTTTCGGCGGACAGTCAGCCGTGGGTCTGATTGATCGTTTTGATAACCTCGTGATCGTGCAGACGTTATCAAAATCACACGCGCTAGCTGGTTTACGCGTTGGGTTTGCGTTCGGCAATCCGACTTTGATCGAGGCGCTTGAGCGTGTGAAAAACAGCTTCAATTCCTACCCCTTAGATCGAGTTGCTATCGCCGGGGCGGTGGCCTCGATTCAGGATACGGATTATTTTGATTCGACACTCCAGCGTGTCATTGAGACACGGGAACGCCTCGTTGCCGAACTCAAACATCTGGATTTCGACGTACTACCTTCACAGGCAAACTTTCTATTTGTCACACACCAACACCACGCTGCGGTAAAGCTCCTACACACGCTGCGTGATCGCGCGATCCTGGTGCGTCATTTTGATCACGTGAGAACTTCGGAATATCTCCGCATTACGATTGGAACCGACGTCGAAGTGGACGCACTGTTAAAAGCGCTCAAGGAAATCTTGGGGTAGGCCAGGAGCCTTAAGTAGCGCGTCGCCATTTGGCGGATGTTACGCGGAGCCGATGGGGCGCGCGCAGGTCGTGTGCCCTGCGCTGCCTCACCATCACATCAATTTAGTTAGGCCGCTGCTGCCTTACCCCAGCTTTTTAGTTCAGGGATAACCTGCTCAGCGATCAGGCGTTGCGAATTCTCGGCATCCGCAAAACTCATGCCAGCAGCACGTAATCCAAACAGAATATCAAAATCGCCAATGATGCCGCGCCATCCAGCCAACTTCTTCAGGATCTGCTCTGGCGTTCCCCATGCTTGGGCGTCGACGTAAGCGTTTGACATCCCTTCGAGTCCCATCTCGCGCAGCATATCTACTGAATCACCATAGGCTTCATAGCCTTTGACTTTCTTGAAGTGCTCGCCCATTAACTCGTAATGATGCATCACGGTTAGGAGGTAACCCGCAACGTGCTTGCGCGCCAGCTCTTCAGCACGCTCAGCGTCTTGGTGGCACACTGTAATGCCCGCCATCAGTGGCGGTGGTGGTGGCGCGTTGTGAAGTTTGCGATACAGCTCTCGATAAGGTTCGAATTCCGTGTTGTGGTCTTCCATTGATTTTTGGGTGAACACCATCATCTGCGCGCCGTGCACTGCTGCCTCCAAGGCTGAGTCGGGTGACATCGCCACCGCCGTAATGCGACCCTTAAAACTCCTCACTGGCGCTGGCCGAATTTTGGCTAATGGTTGTTTGTAGTACTTGCCGTCGCCCTCGATGACGCCGGTCTCCAAAGCCTTAATGATCATCGGCACGGCTTCATCGAATCGGTCACGGGAGGTATCCATATCAATCCCGAACTGCTCGTACTCGCGCCGTGACAGTCCTCGGCCCATACCAAAGATTACGCGCCCGTCAGACAATTCATCCAATAAAGCGATTTTCTCCGCGACTCGCAACGGCGTGTTCCAGGGCACAATCACAGCACCAGTCGCTAATTTCAAAGTCTTAGTCAATGCGGCGAGGTGCGACAAATACACGACGTTGTCCGGGCAGAACGAATAATCTTCGAAATGATGCTCGACACACCAATGCGAATCGTAGCCTTGGGCTTCTAGTTGAGACGCTAATTTTAGTTCTTCGCGATAGACCTGACTGTCGGTCACGCTGTCGTCGTAGCTTGCGCGCTGGAAAAGCGCGAGGGTTCCGATCTGCATGTGGCTTTCTCCGGTAAATTTAGAAGCTATCCCACAATCGTCCGCGCCATGTACGGGTGCGGATCGCAGACGTTCGAGACGCCGCGCATGGAGTCGAGATAGATCCCGTAGATCCTCGCGTCGGCCGGGCATGTCCAGACGACGCAACTGCAGCCAGTTTACCGGTTAGGAGGCCGAGCACCAACTGGCTGAACTAATGGGGATCCGGCTCACCTGTGCATTGCAACGACGACACATCGCACCTTAGTGAGCGTATGGGCGCCAACGAGACGTTACCGCCAGATCCGTTGCTCGACTTGCTTCACCGCAGCCTCCCATTGCTGTCGCTCCAAATCGAGGACAGCGGCATGTAGTTTATGGATTTCAGTGCAATCGACGTTACTGTGCCGGGCTAATCCAAATATCCTAGCAAGCATATCCGTGCGCTCCGATTCCACCGCGTCGACATCCGGATTGTCCGAAATTGAAAGTGTAAAGTCGCTCCGTTCACTTTCCGACCAACCTTCCTGTTGCGCTAAGCTATCCAGCGACTGCGCTAAGCGCTCTTCGCCCGCACTATCGATGGTTTCCAGCTCCTCGTATAAAACTTTCAGAACGTCTTCTGCGCATTGTTGTGCAACGCCAATATTGGGCCACGACACCAGTATCGCAACAACCACAATAATCCGCTTCATGGCATCTTTACTCCCGACCAAGAGGTCTTCTGCGGCGTCCAAAAATCGACGCACGATTAGGTCACATTCGATAACGTTATAACGCGTCTGACCACGAACATTCGTATTCGTCGGCAGCGCGTTAAATCTATCTCACCTTCCCTGGTTGGTGCAATCTGGCCGGTTGACCGGCTATCCTAATGACCGTTGCTTGTCGATTAAATTCAAC
>Ga0114996_10007408_pt1 | contig 12440 bp, 6 predicted proteins | sample ArcticOcean_MG_C_4_FD_87039 | JGI IMG/M metagenome (GOLD analysis project Ga0114996, IMG submission 87039) | Marine microbial communities from western Arctic Ocean - ArcticOcean_MG_CB4_134 | ecosystem: Environmental > Aquatic > Marine > Oceanic | place: Arctic Ocean: Canada Basin | collected... | reverse complement strand
GGGCTAAAGCCGGACTCGACCGCACCCTTGCGGGCGCGGCTCTGTTGGGAAGCCGGGCTCGGAGGTGGTGCGCTTGGTGGCGGGGGGCTCTGAGTGTTTGTATAGAGCTGGTTGCACTGTCGGGCCTGTTTGTTCGCTTGACCCCGCGCTCACGCGCGGGGCTCTGAGTGTCTGATTGGGCGGGCCGGTCTGGCGCGCATTTTTCACCGGCTGGCGGGCCTCTCACGCACTTCGTCTCGGCGAGTGGTGAGAAATGCGGGCTAGACCTAGAACAGTACTAATGGCCAATTGTTCAGACTCGGTTTCAATGTTAGGATTTTAATTAGTGTCCCTGTAGGATTACGCGCCGATGGTGTGCGTAGTCATCTGCGAGCGATCGTCCAGGAGAAGAAGCAATCGTGAGAAAAGTCCAGCTATTACAACGGTTCGTTGCCCTGGTTGCTGTCCTTGCCAGCTGTCAGTTTGCTCCGGCGGAAGTGCTCGAACGCGGGCCCTATCTCCAGATTGGCACGCCGTCCAGCATCATCGTCAAGTGGCGCACGGACGTTTCGACTGTCGGCGTCGTCAAATACGGCGCTAGCGCGGCGAGTCTTACGATGACGGCTCAGGACGTGTCTTCCACCACCGAGCACGAGGTCCTGGTTAGCGGACTGGTGGCCGATACCACCTACTTCTATTCGATTGGCTCAGCCGCCGTAACGCTGGCCGGCGAAGATAGCGAGCACTATTTCGTGACGTCACCGCCGGCCGGAACCGCCAAGCAGACTCGCTTGTGGGTGATCGGTGACGCCGGGACCGCGAACGCCAGCGCGCGCGCCGTGCGCGACGCTTATGTTTCGTTTCTCGGTGCGGAAAAAACCGATCTGTTGCTCATGCTCGGCGACAACGCCTACAACTCCGGCACCGACAGTGAGTATCAAGCCGCGGTATTCGACATGTATCCGCAAATTCTGCGCAATACCGTGGTCTGGCCCACGCTGGGCAACCACGACGCAGCTACCCAGCCGCCACCTTACTACGACATTTTCACGCTGCCTACCGCGGCCGAAGCCGGTGGAGTGGCCTCCGGGGACGAGGCTTATTACTCCTTCGACTACGCTAACGTCCATTTCGTGTGTCTCGACTCTCAGGAGTCCAGCCGCTCCCCGGGCGGTCCGATGCTGACCTGGCTTACCAACGACCTGAATGCGAACACGCAACCCTGGGTCATCGCGTTCTGGCATCACCCGCCCTACAGCAAGGGTTCGCACAACTCCGACACCGAGAGCAAGCTGATCGACATGCGGACGAACGCGAACCCGATTATCGAGGCGCACGGGGTCGACCTTGTTTTAGGCGGGCACAGCCATGCCTACGAACGATCGCTGTTGATCGACGGGCACTACGGGCTTTCCGGAACGTTCGTCTGCGACCCGGCATTGGGAGGCGGAAACGCTTGTGGCAGCGGCCAGGAAGAAAACGACGGGCTCTACCAGAAACCCGACGTCGCGGGATCGGCCAATCAGGGCGCCGTCTACACCGTTGCGGGAAGTTCCGGAAAGACCGGCGGCGGAACGTTCGACCATCCGGCGATGTTCCTTTCCATCAGCGTGCTGGGGTCGGTGGTGCTCGACATTAACGACGACCGGCTGGACGCGACATTTCTCGATTCGACGGGGAACATCCTTGACTACTACACGGTCCACAAGGGAGCCGACATCACCGCTCCGCAATTGACCTCCGCCAAGGCCCTGGACGAGTTGAACGTGCAAGTGGCCTACTCCGAACCCGTGGATCAGATCACTGCCGAAAACACCGCGAACTACACCCTCGACGGGGGCGCCACGGTCAGCGCGGCGGCTCTCGGTATCGAGCGTCGTTCCGTGATATTGACGACCTCGGCACTTTCGCCAGGCGCTACTTACACGGTTACCGTCAATGGAGTCACCGACAACACGGGCAACACGATTGCGCCGAATTCGCAAGAGCAGTTCGTCGTGGCGGCGGAGGAATGCTTCCAAGACGCGGTGTGCCCAGACGCAGGCTACGCGGGCACGACCGGCGCCTATCTGTCGGAGAACGAGCCGGCCGCAAACGCGGGGGCAGCTAGCACTCTGCTCGCCGACGGCGACGACCCCGGCGGAACGGGCAACGACAAGGCGAGTGTCATTCGGTGGGACGTTTCATCCATCCCCGCCGGGTCGACGGTGAAGTCCGCCGCGATCACTTTTAACATCACGAATGTGACGTCAAGCGTCTACCAGCTTTACCAGCTCACCCGATCTTGGGACGAAGGCGTCGTGAGCTGGACCGCCGCGACTGGAGTCGACAACTGGGGAACGGCGGGCGCGCAAGCGGCAACCGATCGCGGCTCGACGGTATTGGGCGAGCTTTCGATCGGCACGACCGGGATCTATAGTTTTTCGTTGAACAGCGATGGCGTTGCGGCAGTGCAGAGTTGGATCGACAACGCTGCCGCCAACCAGGGGATCATCCTCGCCAACAGCACGTCCGGGGACGGAGTTGACTTCGACTCGCGCGAGGTGGGCACGGCAACCAACCGGCCAAAGCTGACTCTCACCTATACGGCGCCGACTACTCCGGTGGACCCGCCAGACCCGCCGACCGGATTGTCGCTGATTTCAAAGACAGACACGGAAGTCGCCATGAGCTGGACCGCTCCGGCCGGCGGCACGGCGGTGACCGAGTACAACGTCTACCGGGATGGGGTCAATGTCGGGACGACTGCATCCACGACGTACCCCGACACGGGCTTGGATCCAGACATCGCCTATAGCTATGAGGTGAAGTCAGTCGGACCCGGCGGCGAGTCCACCGCCAGCAACACTTTGAACGTCACGACCGATCCGGCGACTGTTCCGGATCCGCCCACGGCCCTGACTTTAGACTCCAAGACCGACACGGAAGTTTCCATGAGCTGGACGGCTCCCGCCGGAGGCTCTTCGGTGACGGAGTACAACGTCTACCGGGATGGCGGCGGAACACCTGTAGCCACTACGGCGGGCACAAATTATACTGACAGCGGTCTCAGTCCGGACACCCCTTACAGCTACGAAGTGAAGTCGGTGGGGCCGGGCGGCGAGTCCACTGCCAGCAACACCCTCAACGTCACGACCGATCTCGCGCCGCCGCCGAACTCAGTGCGTATCGACAGCATCACCATGCAATTGGGGAACAACAAGAGATTCAGGCATGCGCTGGCAACGGTCACCGTCGTGAATCAAGACGGGGTTCCGGTGGCTGGTGCGACGATTGACGGCCACTACATGATTCCGGAAGTATCGCCCGTTAGCGGTAATACGAACGGTTCGGGCCAGACGGTCCTGCAATCCCCGGATGTGCGGAAGTCCCAGACGGTCGAGTTCCATCTCGCGATCACATCGGTGACGAATCTTACTCCGCCTTTTGTCTACGACGAGGCGAGCAGCGTGACTGCCGGCTGTATCAAGAGCGACGGCACCAGTTGTGGCGCGCCGCCTCCGCCGGATACCGATCCGCCCGCGGCGCCCGCGGGTTTGACTGCCAACGGCGGAATGCTCACGGTGGCGCTCAATTGGAACGACAATGGCGAGGCTGACCTGGCTGCGTATCACATTTTTCGCTCGGAGACGACTCCGGTGTGCCCCGCTGGTGTCTGTCCCGCGGCGCTGGCCCAGATTGGGACAACAAGCAGCTACAACGACAACAGTGTGACAGCGGATGTTACGTATTACTACGTCGTGAAGGCGCTTGACGGCAGCGGTAACGCATCGGGCATCTCGAATGAGGCCTCCGCTACGCCGACAGCTCCTTCAGGGGCGACGCTGAACGTTCAAGCGATCAACGTGGCGGTGAATCCGGAAAACGGCAGGAGGTACCGGGGAACCGCAACCGTGACCGTTGAATCGTCGGATTCCTCGGCGTTCACGAACGCAACCGTGGTTGGCACCTGGGATATCCCCAACTCGTCGCCTGTTTCGGCGAGCGGTTCGACCGACGGGAGTGGAATGGCAACCATTACGTCGCCGAAGGTCAAGTCAAATTCTGGCGAGCTGTTTACTTTCACCGTCACCGATATTCAACACGCAACCTTGCCCTACAATCCGGGCGACGATGTGGTCAGTTCGGGCGCGGGCTTGGCCCCCTAATAACGGAGTCATGCTGAAGGATTACGTCAATCCTCGAAGAAGTCGCGCGGTTGGAATATGGCTCCTAGCCGCGCTAGTCCTGGTCCCCAGTTTCCTCACGGCGCACCCTGGTATCGAGACGCGCATCGAGATTGTGACGGAGAAAATCCGGCAGGATCCCGGCAACGCCGAGCTTTATGTCCGGCGGGGCGAGCTTCATCGAGAGCACCGCGACTGGGATGCGGCGCTCGCCGACTTTGGCCGCGCGGCTGAACTCGACCCCGGCCTCGCAACTGTACACCTCGCGCGGGGCCTGCTGTATTTCGACACCGAACGTTTCGCGGAGGCGGCAACCGAACTCGATCGTTTTCTGCTCGAAAACCCCAACGACTCGCGAGGCCGAACAGCTCGTGCCAGGGTTTGGGTCCAGCTTGGCAAGCACGCCGCCGCGGCGGAAGATTACGACCGGGCGGTTGCTCATTCCCCCCGCCTGACACCGCAGCTCTATCTGGAGCGCGCACGCGCCTGGGCCGGCGCGGGCGAGCGGCATGTGGGCCGAGCGATTCTGGGCCTCGACGAGGGTATGGAGAAGCTGGGGCGAATCGTCACTCTGCAATCGTTCGCCATCGAGTTGGATCTGCGGGTGGGCAGTTACGATTCCGCTCTGAAGCGGCTTGATCAAATAGCCGGCTCGCTGCCAAAGGAACGCCTGCTTCGCCGCCGCGGCGACATTTTGCGAGCGGCCGGCCGCAACACCGACGCTCGATTCGCCTACACCCAAGCGGCAGATCACATCGACTCGCTGCCGCCCCATCGCCAATCAGCCAAACCGCTGACTGAACTGCGCGGGGAACTGAAAGCCGCTCTCGCCGAAATCGTGGCGGCCGCGCAAATTCAGAGCTCCGAACACAAGTGACGGGTTTGCCTCCCGGCGCTGCTTCTTAGAAAGCTTGCCACGGACATCTTGCCGCGTCAGTTTCGTACTGGGGCATCCTTTCGAGAACAGCTCTGTTTGAACGCTAGCCCGCTCTTCTCACCGCGTGCTTCGACCGTCAGGCGGTGAGAAAGGCGGGCTAGTGGCTGACCCTCTGGAAGGCGTCGAGCACGAACTTCCTTCGTCCTCTTCCCGGCGGATGCTTGCATGTTGCGGTGTTACTGGCGTGATGCACGAGAACTCGCAAACTCTCCAAGTGGATGCACCGTGTGTAAATATTTCCGGATCCAGCCCGCCTCTGTTTCGCTCTATATTTTAGTAAACCCTTTCAAGGTTCGGTTGAGCTCTGAATGGCGCAATGAGCTACTTAACCTGAATTCGATCCAGCCGCCCGCGTCTCGCGAAGCGGTCCGGGCTGGGCGGGCACGGTCCTATCCGAGGCGACACTTTTTTTCGTGACTGGGTTTGGTTTCGCCGAAACTTGATTGCGTTTTACGATATCCACGCTGCCGCGGAACATCGCTCCTTCCTCGATCGAAATTCCGACGGTCACGATGTCACCCTCGAGTGTGCCTGTCTTGCGAATATCGATCTTCTCCGATGCCTCGAGGTTGCCTTGAATTCTGCCTTCGATCAGGATCGATTTGGCCTGCACGTTCGCCGTCACCCTGCCACTGGGACCGACGATGACATTGCTCTTGGGAAGCTGGATACTTCCTTCCAGCTCGCCATCAATCCTTAGGTCTTCGTCGCCCGTAATATCTGCTTTGAGCTTCACGGTGGGCCCGATACTGGACCCTATTCTGGCCGCCTTCGGGGCAGCGGCCACCGGAGATGGCCGGGCCGCCGGAGGACTCGCTATCGGACGAACGTCGCGGGGCTGCGACGGCAGTTCAGGCGTTGCCTGCAGCGGATCGTTTGGATCATCTTTGCGTCCCCACATGGTTGATCTCCTTTTAGTACTAATGCGTGAAATGTTCCCCCGTGGAAATAAGTCTTACGTGACATGCCACTTCGGGAAATAACTTTGAATTGCACTTCGTCAGCCATTCACGCTGGGGGCAAAGGCGGCGGCAAATTTCTAGCTGACTTTCGCGTTCGAGGGAAGGTGCGATCCGCCATCAGACATTCTACGCCAGGATCAGGTAAGATTTACCAGTAAAAACTACACAGTCGTGTGATGATATAGTTTCTTAAGTTTATGCTACCGCTGGGAAAGCACTAATATCAAGTACTTAGAACCATGGCGGCTGCGGCGTTAAAACCGAAACGGCACTAAAACCAGATCGGCATGGCAAATTCAATTACGCGGTCGAACTCGCCGAGCCTCTTCTTAGCGTAAAAATTCGCTATTTACGTGGCTCTGAGCGCCCGGAAGCCAGCGTCTTCTGTAGGATCCCCACCAAAGGACGAGTCCCTTGATGCTGAGGGAAAAGGTCCAGGAACTCCTCGAAGTCATCGAGCGCGACCCTAGTCGCGGTGGGCGGAGCACCGGCCGCAATACTTTCGTTAATGATGCTCCGTGCGTCCTCAGGCCGTCCTTTTGCAAGGTAGTACAGGCCCAGGTTGAACTTGTTGCTCGACTGCTGAGGACGCTTTTGTCGAGTGGAGCAAGCATGGTTGATGGCCCGGGTCAGGTCGAGCTCTGCGGCCCGCGTCTTCTTCAAGGCAAGGTAAACCAATGCTCTTTGATAGAGGTGCCAGTCGGGTTCGGTGTCTCGTTCAATCGCGAGATCTAGATCCGGTAGCGCTTCCTCGTAGCGCTTCAACCTGCGGTAGGTTTCACCCCGGACACCGAGTATCCAACTGTTGGTCGTATCTAGTTCCAAAGCGCGGTTAAGATCCGCTAAAGCCTCGTCGTAGCGCTCAATAGCTAAGTGCGTCGCGCCCCGGCCACTGTGCGCCCAGGCGAATTCCGGGGCCAATTCAATAGCGCGGGAACTGTCGGCCAGTGCCTCGTCGTAGCGCCCCATGCCCCGATACATCTCGCTGCAGCTGTAGAGTGCCCAGGCGTTCTCAGAGTCGAGTTGAAGGGCGCGCAAACAGTCCGCCAGGGCCTCCTCGTAACGCTCCATGCCACGGTATATTTGAGCGCGCGAGACGAACGCGACTGCATCGTTGGGGTCTATCTCGACGGCTCGGGTACAATCTGCCAGTGCCTCGCTGTAGCGCTTCAACGCACCGTATGTCATGCCGCGGCTGCTGAGTACCCGGCCGTTCTCGGGGTCTAGCTCAAGGGCACAGCTGAAATCAGCCAGTGCCTCTTCATGCCGCTCCATGTCCGCATACGTCTCACCGCGGGTACTGATTGCCCAAGAGCCACCAGGGTCAAGTTCAACAGCACGGTTGCAATCCCTCAAAGCCTCCTCATAGCGTTTCTTGAGCCGGTATGCCTCCCCGCGCAAGGCGAATGGGTACGAATCGTTGGGATCAATTTCAATAGAGTGAGTGAAGTCCGCCAGGGCTTCGTCGTAGCGATTCAGCGCCCCGAATGTTTGGCCCCGACTGTCGAGGGCCCAGCTATCTTCAGAGTCTAATTCAATGGCTCGCGTACAATCCGCCAGAGCCTCTTCGTAGCGTTGCATTGCTAGGTGGGTTGCGCCCCGGCTGCTAAAGGCCCAGGCGTAGTCGCTCTGGAGTTCAATGGCACGATTCAAGTCAGCCAGCGCCTCGTCGTAGCGCTCCATCCGCCGGTACGTCTCGCCCTTCGTAGCAAGGGCAAACATATCGTTTGGGTCAAGCTCGATGGCGAGGGCTAGGTCTGCCAGCGCCTCGCTATGGCGCGCCAGTGCCAGGTAGGTTGCACCACGATAGCCAACTGCCCAGCCCTCGTCGCTTCTGAGCTCAAGGGCACGATTCCAGTCAACCAGCGCTTCCTCGTAGCGCTCCATAAGATGATAGGTCTCGGCGCGCGTGGCCAGCGCATGCGCATCGTTCGGGTCAAGTTCGATGGTGCTTTCGAGGTCCGCCAAGGCCTCACGGTAGCGTCCCATCGCCACGTAAGTTTTCGCGCGGCTGCTCACGATCAACTTGATTGGACCCGGCAGCGCCATCGCGCGGTTCAAGTCAGCGAGCGAATCCTCGTAGCGCCCCAGCGCTCGATATGTTGCGCCGCGCACAGTGATTGCGTAGCCGTCCTCTGGGTCCAGTTCAATAGCGCGCGTTAAATCCGCTAAAGCCTCGGGGTAACGTTCCATCCGCCGGTAGGTCTCCCCGAGGAGGGCCCATGCATAGGCATGTTTAGGGGCTTGTTGAATGTCGCGCGTGAGGTATGCCAACGCCTCCTGGTAGCGCTGAGACTGCCAGTGAGCGCGGACTACATCCAGTGCAAGCCGGCGACTATCATTCAGCATGCTTCAACTTAGAACGGCCGACCTAGCAACAGCAAGCCTCGTGAAAGCCGCTTCGGTGTTTCGAAATGGTTTGTTCGTCGCCGCTTCGCGGCGATCGGCCGGCAGGATTGCCGGTCCCTACGGCGGGTCCCATCAGATCGAGCCGGCTAGAGCCAATGCTCGTCACTTAACGATTGCGGGCCTGGTTGATTGGCCAAGTTCATTTGAGTTTTTCCGGCGAAAGCCGGCGCCGTCATCGGAGTCATGCGGCGTGCTTTCCTACGCCCCTTCAGGGCTTTCATATTGTGGGTTACCACCCAGGGTTGCGCTTCGCTCCACCCTGGGCTACGATCCTGCGCCGCTTCGCGGCTGAGGGGCCCTGGGCTCGAAGACCCTAAGTGAACGGTATTGGGGCTAGCGCCGGACACCACTTTCGGGGCCCGTTGCTATCGCGGCGGCTGTCTGTGAAAGTGGAGGTAGCACCCCACCGGACACGCGCATGGAATCCGCCTTTCTCACCGAATACGATCTGCACTTGCTCGCCGAGGGCACGCACTACCGCAACTACGAAAAGCTCGGTGCTCACCTCACCGCGCTAAACGACGAGCCGGGGACGCGCTTCGCCGTTTGGGCGCCGAACGCTGAAAGTGTGTCGGTCATTGGGGACTTCAATGACTGGAACCGGGAAACCCACCCGATGAAGCCATCCGAGGCGGGCGTGTGGGAGTGTTTTATCGCGGGCGTCGGACAGGGAGCCCTCTATAAGTTCCACATTGCTTCCCGCGTCGACGGCTATCTGGTCGAAAAGGCTGATCCCTACGCCTTCGCCAGCGAGATTCGGCCGCGGACGGCGTCCAAGGTCTGGGATCTTTCCGGGTACGGCTGGGGCGATGCGGACTGGATGGCGGACCGTGGCCGGCATAACGCCTACGACGCCCCGATCTCGGCGTATGAAGTACACCTGGGATCCTGGAGACGGGCGCCGGACGAGGGTAATCGCTGGCTCAGTTATCGCGAGGTTGCCCCCCTGCTGGCCGATTACGTCACCGAAATGGGCTTCACTCACGTGGAGCTGATGCCGGTCTCCGAACACCCTTTCGACGGATCGTGGGGCTACCAGCCGGTCGGCTATTTTGCTCCGACCAGCCGCTTTGGTACGCCTCAGGATTTCATGTATCTCGTGGACACGCTCCACCAGCGCGGGATCGGCGTGATCGTTGATTGGGTTCCCGCTCACTTCCCCAAAGACGAACATGGATTGGGCTTTTTCGATGGAACGCATCTCTACGAGCACGCCGACCCGCGCCAGGGCCATCACCCGGATTGGGGCACGCTGATCTTCAACTACGGGCGCTCGGAAGTGAGGAACTTCCTCATTGGGAATGCTCTGTTTTGGCTGGACAAGTATCACATCGACGGACTGCGGGTCGATGCTGTCGCTTCGATGCTTTATCTCGACTACGGCCGGGAGGAGGGCGAGTGGTTGCCCAACCGGTACGGGGGCAGAGAAAACATCGAGGCGATTGATTTCTTGCGCAAGTTCAACGAACGGGTCTATGTCGAGTACACCGATGCCATGACGATCGCGGAAGAGTCGACGTCGTGGGGCATGGTTTCCGGGCCGACGCACGTGGGCGGGCTGGGCTTCGGGTTTAAGTGGAATATGGGCTGGATGAACGACATGCTGCAATACATGTCCAAGGACCCGGTCCATCGTCCGCACCATCACTCCAACATCACCTTCAGCATGATCTACGCCTTCACGGAGAACTTCGTTTTGCCGTTCTCCCATGACGAGGTGGTCCACGGCAAGAAGTCGATGATCGGCAAGATGCCGGGGGACGAGTGGCAGAAGTTCGCCAACCTGCGCTTGCTCTACGGCTTCATGTTCGGACACTCCGGAAAGAAGCTCCTGTTCATGGGGAACGAGTTCGGTCAGATCAACGAATGGAACCACGACGAAAGCCTGGAATGGCACGTTCTGGAACGCGCGCCGCACCGGGGCTTGCAGCGCTGGGTGCGGGATTTGAATATGCTCTACCGGGACGAGCCGTCCTTGTACGAAATCGATTCTGAACCGGCGGGCTTTAGCTGGATCGATTGCAACGACACCGAGTCGAGCGTGGTGAGCTTCGTGCGTCGCGCCCACGATCCCGGCAATCAGTTACTTTTCGCCTGCAACTTTACTCCGGTGCCGCGCTACTACTATCAGATTGGAGCGCCGGCTGGTGGTTACTGGCAGGAGGTGCTCAACAGCGATTCGGCACACTATGGGGGAAGTGATCAGGGCAACCAGGGATCGGTCAAGGCGACCAGCGAGCCAAAGCACGGCCAGCAGTATTCGCTGCACTTGACGCTGCCGCCGCTGGCGGTTGTGGTGCTGAGAAACGTGCGGTGAAAGCTGCCGTATGGCAGTATAGTTGCAAAGTGCAACTAGCCCCAATGCTCTTCACTGAGCGATTGCGGGCCTGGTTGATTGGCCAAGTTCATTTTATTTTTTTCGGCGAAAGTCGGTCCCGTCAGCGGGGTCATGCGGCGTGCTTTCCTCCGCCCCTTCAGGGCTTTCCTATTGTGGGTTTTTACCCAGGGTTGCGCTTCGCTTCACCCTGGGCTACGATCCTGCGCCGCTTCGCGGCTTAACGGCTGTGGGCTCGAAGGCCATGAGTGAGCGGTATTGCAACTAGCCCTCATTTCTCACCGGCTGACGGGCCAAGTACATCACAGGCCCGCCATTACTTCGTTGCGCTTGCTCGCCGTGCTCAACGGACTGTGAGAGTACGCCTGCGCTCGTCAAGCGGCACGCGCCTCGTACTGACAGGCCTCTGATGCACTTTGCCTCGCCACCCGATGAGAAATGCGGGCTAGCACATGCGAGAAGGTAACCATGCCAAGTCTGACCATTCGAAACATCCCGGAAGATTTAATGGCCCGTCTGCGCGAAGCGTCGCAAGGGGAAAAACGCTCCGTTAACGCGCAGGCGCTTCACTGGCTCGATTCCGGGGCGCGGCGATGGGTGGGCCCGGAAGAACGAGCGAAGCTATTGACGGAGATTCACTCTCTGCGTGACCGGGTATATGCTCGTCACGGGCTGGGGTCGGACAGTGTTGTTTTGACCAGGCGCGCGAGGATGCAACGTTCCAAATCGCAGTGATCCGGTGGCTGCTCAACAAATTGTCATCGATACGAACGTTGTCGTCAAGTTTTTGTCCAGGAAACCTGCAGTATCCATGCCAAAGGACTACTTGAGGCGGTTCTCACAGCGGAAGTGGAGTTGCTCGCGCCCGATTTCATGCTGATAGAGTTCGCCAACGTTCTTTGGCTGAAGGTAGCGCGTGGAGATCTGGACGACTACGAGGCCGAGCAAATCATCGTTCAATTCCAATCGCTGCAGGAATTAATAGAAATCATCCCAGCCCGGAGAATGTTAGTCGATGCGTACCGGACGGCCAGAGTTCACAACTACAGCGCGTACGACGCCGCATTTCTAGCGCTGGCTGAAGGCTTCGGGATCAGCTTCCTCACCGCTGACAGGAAGCTTTATCAAAAAGCGAAAATTCTTTCTTCGCGACCGGTTCTCCTGTGTGACTGGGAAACCGTGCTTCGGTGAGTTCATGGCGGCCGGCCCCGTCGGCCACCTGCCTCTATCGACGTGGCGGCGCGGGCCTCGGTTTGACAGAAAAAATGCCGCCCGATAGGATAAGACTACTCTCAACTTGATGTTGATGCCGGGGTAGCTCAGGTGGTTAGAGCGAGGGCCTCATAATCCCTAGGTCGGCGGTTCGAGTCCGCCCTCCGGCACCAAATCCGCCTTTCCGCCGCCAATGCGGACCAGGCGCAATCAAAGGGGTCGACGGGATGGAGACGCGACTCTCAGCGGCATTTCTCACCGGTTGACGGGTTGCGCACGCACTTTGTGTGGGCCAGGGGCGAGAAAACCGGGCTAGTGGAGCGTGGACTTCCGTCCACGCCCTCGAGTTTGGCCTTTCCAGCAGCGGTTGGGAAGGGCGATGGACGGCCAAAACGCTAGCGGGAAGCGTAGAGCAGGGCTTGGGGGAGCGAGTGCTGGAG
>Ga0114996_10007406_pt1 | contig 12441 bp, 12 predicted proteins | sample ArcticOcean_MG_C_4_FD_87039 | JGI IMG/M metagenome (GOLD analysis project Ga0114996, IMG submission 87039) | Marine microbial communities from western Arctic Ocean - ArcticOcean_MG_CB4_134 | ecosystem: Environmental > Aquatic > Marine > Oceanic | place: Arctic Ocean: Canada Basin | collected... | reverse complement strand
TCCGCCGTGACCACGGCGAGAGTACCGGTGTGCGCGATCCATCGCTCACCCTGAGCCCAGAAGCCGCGGGCGCCGGGCGCACCCTGCAGGAGCTCTAGGGGAGAAACGGCCGGAAGCTCCAAACACGCCGTGGCCACGCGCACAGCCGAGCCCGCCACGGATTCCCGCTGCGCGAAGGGCGCTTCGTGCCACGGCGTCGGAGTGGTACGAACGTCAGTGATGGCTCGGTCCTTCCCAGGAAAGAGAGGCTCGGGAAGGGAATATAGGGGGACCCGCCGGCCGGTCTACGCCGGGGCACCGTCCTCGGGTCCGGTCAACTGGCGACCGCGCATTGCAGCGTGGTCCAGAGCCTGGCGCATGTACCGGACCTCGTCCGGGTCCAGGCTCGTGGAAAAAAGGAGGTGGCTCACCAGCTGGGAGGGCTTGTCATCGAACAGGTTCTCCGCCTGCTCGCGCATCATGTTGCGGCGCACTTCGCTCCGGGTGACGGTCGCACGAAAGACGTGCGCCCGACCCTGGCACCGATGGTCGAGCACGCCATTCTTCTCGAGACGGGATAGGAGGGTCGCAACCGTAGTCAGTGCAAGTGAGCGGGTGGGCATGAGCTCCTCCCTGACCTCGCGACTGGTCGCCTCGCCACGCTGCCAGAGTACGTGAAGGATGGCCATCTGCAGCTCGGTGAGCCCGACACTTTCGTTCACTCGTCCCCCCGAGGTAGCCCCCCCAGCTCTCCGGAGCGGAGAGCGAGTCAGGGACACCTGTCGGGGAAGATCACCCCAGCGTCCAGGCCGGGACATGCAGCGGACTCACGTCCCTAGCGAACCGCGATGGACTGTTGCTTCCAGCCTTCAGTCCGAGGTCCAGCCGCGCCAGGTATCCTCTGCAGCGCCCACCGTGAGGTCGTTGCCCCGGCGAACCAGGGGAGTCTCAAGCAGGAGCGGTTCCTCCCCCAGCAACTCGAGCCAGCGGGCTTCGCCGTAGTGCGCCTGGCGAAGCCCGCGTGCCTCGAAACGCTTCGAGGCACGATCGATAAGCGCTGCCACACCGAACTTCTGGGCGAATCGGCGGAGCTCTCCTTTGGAGGCGGCGCGCTCCTTCAGATCCACGAAGTGCGCCTTTACGCGCCGCTCGCTGAAAAAACGGAGCGCTTTACGCGTGTCCGTGCACCCAAGCGTACCGAAGATCTGGACATCCATGGAGTCGCTGGAGGCAGACCTATCGGTAGTTCCCGAACTTGAGCTCGACGCCGAAGTCCCGAGCGCGCAGGAATACCATCACGTCCTGGAGGGTGTCCTTGGAGGGACTCATGACACGGAGTTCGTCGCCCTGGATCTGCACTTGGACCTTCTTGAACCCCTGATCTCGAACCTGCTTTGAAATCTTCTTGGCAGTCTCCTCGTCGATCCCCTGCTTCAGCCCTATCCGCTGGCGTGCGCGGCCCATCGTTCCAACCTCGATCTCTCCCTCGTCCAGGTTCTTGAGCGGCACGCCTCGCCTGGAGAGCTTCTCGTGTAGCACCTTCTGGACAGCCTTCAGGCGGTAGTCATCATCCGCGTCGAGCTTGAGTGCAGACTCCTTCCGGTCCAACTCAATCGTGCACTTGGTGCCCTTGAAATCGTAGCGCTGCAGGACCTCCTTCATCGCCTGGTTGACGGCGTTGTCGGCTTCCTGGAGGTCGACACCCGTGGTCACGTCGAATGAGCTGTTCTGGGCCATGGTCAGGAATGAGAACGGTCAGCGCGCTGGACAGTAGTCGGTGGAAAATCGGCCACCGAGTGGACGCACTCAATATCGTGCCACCGGCAGCGAGGGAGCAACGAACAGCCGAGCGTCACCTACTTATGGGCCGTCCGCGCGGCTACCCCGAACGGCTCCGGCACCGCCCAGGCGAGAATCACCCCACCGTCCAGTCCCGGCAGGGCGGTCATGGGCAGCAGCCAGCCGTCGATCCTGTTGGCAGGGTTCCGATGGGCGTAGCTCACTGTCTTGATCCCACTGAAGGTACCGATGGCAGCTCCCGCGACCACGTCGCTGGCCCAGTGCTGCTCGTGATACATGCGTGAGATGCCGACCATAGTGGCGCCGCCGAACATGGCCCCCCCGATCACGTACTTCCAACCTGGCCACCAGTCTTTCTCGTCCACCAGACGGCTCATTTCAACGGTGGCAGAAGCCGCGACCGCAAATGCGGCGCTCGTATGACCGGACGGGAACGACCGGTATTCGCGGTCCATCAAGCCGCGCCCAAAGCTAAAACCGGAGGGACCCGTATCCGCTTGAACGTAGGGACGGGCGCGACCCGTGGCCGCCTTGAGGATTCCTGTGGCTCCAACACTCACGAGTAGCGCCTCGAGACCGTGCAGGCCCAGAGCGGCGACGTGCCGGTCGCGGACGATGAAGCGACTGACCCCGTAGAGGGCAACCCCGATGATCTCAGGAGCGGGATGTCCCATGAACTCAAAGAAATCCGCCGTCCTTCGGGCCGTCACGCTCTCCTGCAAGGACGGATCCTGAAACGCGTGGGCGAGGTGCTGGTCGGCGAAGGCCAGCCCGAACGTGCCCGCTACGAATCCGGCGGCGAGGAACGCGTCAGTACGGTTGAAGAACGGCACAGGCGGCGGTCCATTCAGCGTGTCGGCGGCCTGAGCGGTCACGGCTGGTGCCCACGCACCCGTGGCCAGGACGAGAAACGAAAGAATGGTTTTGAACCCGATCGTCCTTACCCAGATGCAATCATCGCACGGGTCGCCCCGAACCGCGGTGACGCCTTCCCCTACGGTGATGGGCGTCATGCGAGACCCCGCTTCACCAGCACCGCCCTCTCTCCGCTCATGGCCATCTACCGCCCCAGCTCTTCCAGGAAGGCGCTCCCGTACCGCTCGAGCTTGGCCGGGCCTACACCCTGCACGGTGAGCAGCGCTTCCATCGTGAGCGGTCGCCGTTCAGCCATCTCCCTCAGCGTGCGATCGTGAAACACCACGTACGCGGGCAGGTCGCGCGCATCGGCCAACCGTTTGCGCAACTCACGCAGACGCAGGAAACGCTCCTCGACCGCGGGATCGTCCGAGCCCGTGACGGCCCGATCGCCAGCCCGGGCCTTCCCGCCCCGCCGCTCCCCTGGGCGACGCGCGATCGCGGCAGCCGCACGCTCTCCCACGTTCACCCCAGTGCACGTATCGCAAGCATGCCCGCACAACTCCATGGCTTCACCAAAGTGGCGGAGGATCGCACGGTGCCGGCAACCTCCCCGTTCCACCAACTCGAACAGGTCCACTGTCGCCTGCCGCTTCGCATGGAAGAGTTCGGGATCATCGATTTCGTCCAAGAAACGCTCGTGCATCTTCACGTCTGCCCAGGAATAGAAGAGAAGGCAGTCACTCGGAAGTCCGTCGCGACCGGCGCGGCCGATCTCCTGGTACCAAGACTCCACGTCTTTGGGCATGTCTCGATGGATCACGAAGCGAACGTTGGACTTGTCGATACCCATGCCGAAGGCGATGGTCGCCACCACGACGTCGCATTCGTCCCGGCGGAACGCCTCCTGGTTCTTCGCCCTGGTATCGTTGGACAACCCGGCGTGATAGGGGAGCGCGTTCACACCGTTGGCCGTCAAGTACGCAGTTGTGCTCTCCACGGTGCGGCGGGAGAGGCAGTAAACGATGCCGCTCTCCGCTTCCCACTCCCGCACCAGCGCGAGGATCTCCCGGCGCGTGTCCCCCTCTCCCTTCTTCCGGCAGCCAACGCGCAAATTGCTCCGGAAGAAGGAACCCTTGAAGCCCGCAGGGCGCCGCATCCCCAGCTGGCGAATGATGTCCGTCGCGACCGCCCGAGTGGCGGTCGCAGTGAGCGCGAGCACGGGTACGTCGAGCTCGTCACGGAGCCCCTGGAGTCGCCGATACGAGGGACGGAAGTCATGCCCCCACTGGGAAATGCAGTGGGCTTCGTCAACCACCATGAGGCACACCGGGCAGCCCTGAAGAAAGTCGCGCAGCCGCCCTTCCAGCGCTTCTGGGGCGAGGTACACGAGCTCGTATTCGCCGCGCCGGAGGACGGCCAATCGGCGCCGCCGCTCCTCGTGGTCCAGACTGGAATTGATTTCCGCTGCCCTGAAGCCGAATTCCTTGAGCTGGTCCACCTGATCCTTCATGAGACTGATCAGCGGCGACAGGACAAGTACCGTGCCTTCCAGGAGGCGAGCAGGCAACTGGAACGTGAGGGATTTGCCGGCACCTGTGGGCATGACCGCGATGCAGTCCCTGCCCTCCATCACGGCTTCGATCACCTCACGCTGGCCGGGGCGGAAGCTATCGTAACCGAATGTGTCCCGGAGCGCCTTGACGAGACGGTCCGGGGACGGGGGCAGACCTAGGTCGAGGACGAGGGGGTGCGGCATGATCGTACAACGCTAACCCGCTCCTCCAGGCCGGGGAATGTCTCCGCCGGAACCCGTTAGCGCGCCCGCTCCAGATGGTGTGGCAGCGCGTGTATTGGTCGGGGTCCCATGGGTCCAAACAACCCCGCGAGAAAAGCGGCGATTCTCTTGACAACACCCCCACTGGAACCGAAATTAGGCTAGCCTAATTTTCGAGCACAGCATTCGGACCGGAGGAGAGCCACAGGTGGCGACGGGAGAAAAATCGGAAGGCGGAGGGCTGTCCCGCCGCGAGCTCCTGCGGGCGGGTACGGCGGGCGCAGTAGGCCTTGCCGCGGCAGGCGGGTCCGTCGCGATGGTGCGTCCGAACCCGGCTGACACGCAGGACCGGCAGATCGTCCGCGGGGGCCAAGAGCACGTCCACGTGATGGGCACGAGCGGCGACATCGACACGTCGCTCTACGATCCCGCGGTCCACCTCGAGAGCTTCGACCGGGGGCGCACCTCACCGCTTCCTGACGGCAGGACTCTACGCGAATACGAGATCACAGCGGTCGATCGCACGATCGAGGTGGCTCCGGGTGTCCATTTCGACGCATGGACGTACAACGGCACTGTACCGGGGCCCACACTCCGCTGCACGGAGGGGGATCGCCTTCGCGTGAACTTCACCAACTCCGGCAGCCATCCCCACACGATCCACTTCCACGGCATCCATGCTGGCAACATGGACGGCGTGTTCGAGGTCGTGGATCCGGGCGACACTTTCCGATACGAGTTCGACGCCCTACCAGCCGGCGTCCAGCTCTACCACTGCCACGCGGCACCCCTCAAGCGGCACATCCACAAGGGCCTCTACGGCGGCTTCATCATCGACCCCCGCGACCGCGTTCTCGAGCCCGCGCGCGAACTGGTGATGGTGATGAACGGCTTCGACACGAACTACGACGGCGAGAACGAGGTCTACGCGGTCAACTCGGTCGCCTTCCACTTCCAGCGCCACCCGATCCAGCTACGGGTCGGCGAGCTCGTCCGGATCTACTTGTTCAATATGACCGAGTTCGACTTGGTGAATTCGATCCACGTGCACGGCACTTTCTTCAAGTACTGGCGCACGGGGACGCGGCCCGACCACTACGACTACACGGACACGGTGTTGCTCTGCCAGGGCGAGCGCGGGGTGATCGAGATGACGTTCGAGCATCCCGGCCTTTTCATGTTCCACGCGCACCAGAGCGAATTCGCAGAGCTAGGCTGGATGGGCCTTTTTGAGGTTCGCGGTGAGACCGTTGGGTAGCTCGGCTGCTCGCAAGACAGCCCAACTGACTAGCGGTAGGGCAAGCCTATGGCTCAAGGGTGTCTTTCCGCTCTTCCTCCTCGGTGGGCTTCTGGGGATGTTTGTCACATTCGGGCCCGTGGGGGTCTTCCGGGCCTCGTTCCCGCCGATCGAGGAGCTCACGCTCGAGCGCGTCGACTTTCCAGCTCCCGGCCAGATCCGCGTCCACCTGGTGAACGGGGGTCCTGAGCCCGTCACTGTGTCACAGGTGATTGTGGACGATGCGTACTGGTCGTTCACAATGGATGGGAACGCGACCGTCGAGCGTCTCGGGAGCGCCGCGCTCGACGTACCCTACCCCTGGGTGTCGGGTGAGCCGCTGCAGATCGGCCTGATCACTTCAACCGGCCTCACTTTCACCCGGGAGGTGGCAGTCGCGACCGAATCGCCACGCGCCAATAGCCGCTACCTAACCACATTCGTGTTGCTCGGACTCTACGTCGGCGTCGTACCGGTCTTTCTCGGGCTCCTGTGGCTCCCCTTCCTGCGTGAGATCCCACGGCACTGGGTGGATTTCTTCCTGAGCCTCACCATAGGACTACTCGTGTTCCTAGGAGTGGACGCGCTGGCGGAAGCGGTCAAAATGAGCGGTGATGTGGCCTCGGCGTTTCAGGGAATCGGTCTAGTCACCATGGGGGTGGTGGGCACCCCCCTAGTGATCCAAGGGCTCAGCCGCCTCCGCAAGCACGGCGCGGGCACGGAGGCTAGAAGGGCGGCGGTGCTGATCGCACTCGGCATTGGCCTACACAACCTGGGCGAAGGACTCGCGATCGGCTCCGCTTACGCGATCGGCGAGATCACACTCGGCTCTACGCTCGTGATAGGCTTCCTCCTGCACAACACGACCGAGGGGATCGGGATCGTGGCGCCGTTGACCCGAGAGCCGGTCCGTCCCGGCACACTGCTGACTCTGGGAGCGCTGGCGGGACTCCCAACTATCGCTGGCGCCCTGATCGGCGGGCTTTCTTACGCCCCGATCGCGACAGTACTCTTTCTATCGATCGGCGCGGGCGCCGTCATCCAGGTCGTGTGGGTGCTAGGCCGCCTCTTGTCGCAGCGCGAAGGCGGCGGCCTCACGGGGCCGCTGAACGCGGCCGGCCTCTTGGCCGGCCTCGTTCTCATGTACACGACGGGATTGTGGGTCGCGTTTTGAGGGCTGGCAGAGGAGCCCTGATCGCCACCGTCGCCGGGGCCGCTTTGACCGTTATGCCGAGCACCACTCTAGCACAGATCGGCGTCCCGCGGGGGTGGACTCCAACGGTGGGGGCGCGCGCGGGCTGGGCTGTCGAGGACGCGTCTCCGTCGCTCGGCCTGTTCCTTCGCGTGCCCATCCTGCTGCCGGTTTTGGGACCCACGCTGATGGTGGCAGGTGACGCGGTCTTCCAGGGGGGTGGGCTAGTGGACCGTCAAGGCACTATCGACCTCACTACAGACGTGTTCGGGGGCATATACCTGGGCGGTGGGCCAGCCGTTCTCAACACCTTCTTCGGAAATGAGGCCGTTGCGCGCGAGACCAAAATCGGATACACCCTGGTCGCGGGTGCTAGTGGAAGAGTCGGGTTCCTGGCCAGCCACTTCGAATTACGCTGGGTCCGCGTGGACGTGCGCAAGCCCCGGTTCCTCATGTTCGGTCTAAGCTATCCGATCTTGGGCCGGCCCTGAATGCTGTGAGTGCGGGACCTACTAGTCCCTGATCACTTGGTGGCGTTGGCCCGAGGATTTAGCCACCGCGAAGCAGCGCTCGCTCACATCCTGCGATCCTGGAGCGTTCAAGACAGTAACCCCGCGGGAAGCGCAGGCCGAGCACAGGGTAAGAGCGGAGCAGGCCACCAGGGAAGCTTGATTTATTGTTCGGCAAACAGTTAGGCCCGTTCCGGAGTTCCGGACAGGCCCTTTTTAATCCCCCGGGCGCGCGCCGGATGGGTCCGTGACTTGAGCCACCAGGCCGCGCGTATCGACATTAGGGCCGCCCACACCATCAGTGCTACGGTCGGCCAGCGATCGTCGGCCTTCGTGATCCAGAAGAAATGAACGATCCCGAGTAGTGACGAAACGTAGACCAGTCGGTGAAGGGTCACCCATCGCTTTCCCAGGTGCCGGATCCACCCCTTGGTGGAGGTCATGGCGACCGGAATCAGCAGGACAAAAGCAGTGAATCCCACCATGATGTACGGGCGCTCCGCGATGTCCTCCAGGATGTATCTCCAGGCGAAGAACTGGTCGAGGCCAATCCAGATCGAGAAATGCAGAGTGACGTAGAAAAACGCGAACAGGCCCGCCAAGCGACGCCCCTTCTGGAGATCGTTCCACCCCGTAAGACGGCGGAGCGGAGTGATCGACAGCGTGGCCAGAAGGAAGGTGAGCGACGTGAGGCCGCCCCAGAGCTGCGCCTCGGCCACCGGGTTCACCCCGAGACCATCCCCGAAGAAGAAGCGGTGGAACACCCACGCCAGAGGGGTGCAACCGAGGATCCAAAGTCCAGCCTTGAAGAGGCGGATACGCCGCTTCAGTACCACTTCGTCAGGTCCATCCCCCGATACATGTGGGCCACTTGCTCGCCGTACCCATTGAACATCAGGGTGGGACGGCGTCTGAATTCACCGATCCTGCGTTCCCGCGCCTGACTCCAGCGGGGGTGGTCCGCTCCGGGGTTGACGTTGGCGTAGAATCCGTACTCGTTCGGCGCCATCACCTGCCAAGTGTTCTCGGGCATATCCGATGTGAAGCGCATCTTTACGATCGACTTCACACCCTTAAAACCGTACTTCCATGGCGTCACCAAACGCAGGGGAGCGCCGTTCTGATTGAGGAGGTCCTTGCCGTAGATCCCCGTCGCAAGGACGGTCAGCTCGTTCATCGCCTCGTCCAGCCGTAGGCCCTCCACGTACGGCCAGGGCAGTATGCGACGCCTTTGCCCGGGCATTTGCGCGGGACGGAGGACCGTCGTCATCTCGACGAACTTAGCACTGCCTGTGGGCTGTGCGCGCAGGATCACATCGCGCAACCGCACGCCCCGCCAGGGGATCACCATCGACCAGGCCTCAACACAGCGCATCCGGTAGACCGGCTCCACGATCTCGTGCCCCTTCAAGAAGTCATCGAGCGCGAACGTGCCCGGGTTGCTGCACTCGCCCTCGACCGCGACGACCCAGGGCCGCGGCACGAAGTCGCCTGAATACTTCGCAGGATCCTCCTTGCCGGTGCCGAATTCGTAGTAGTTGTTGTAGTGCGTAATGTCTTCGTACGGCGTGCGCTCGTCCTCCTGTGCCTCCGTCGCGAAGAGCACGCTCGGCGCCAGGGCTGCAACGCCTGCCAGCGTCGCACTCTGCGCGAGGAATCGGCGCCGGTCCAGATACAACTCGTAGGGCGTGATCTCCGAGGAGGGGATGTCGCCCTCGCCTAGGCGGCGTTTACGGATGAGCATAGGATCTCCAGGTCGCGTCTGTGGTCCCTTATCCTAGCGCCCTAGTGCTGCGGGGATTCCCCTGGGGCACCTGCGCTCCCCTCTCAGGATTGGCACACGATCCCCCTTTCCGCAGGTGAACGCAACCAGCTACTGTCGCGCGCGATCGACCTTGTGAAGAGGAGGCCCGATGACACCCCCCCATGAGCGTCCTGGCACGTGCCGTGAGGTCGGGTACCTAAGAGGTTGCGCTCCCTACCCAAGACGGCGCCACCGCCCGTTCGGCCTCGTATCGCGCGATGGCACCCTCGTGCTCGAGCGTGAGGCTGATGTCGTCCAGGCCGTTCATCAGACAGTGGCGGCGGAAGGGGTCGATCTGGAAGGGAATACGAAGCCCGTCCTCGAACTGAATCTCCAAGGTCTCCAGGTCCACCGTAGCCCGGTAGGGACGGCCGGACGCACGTCTCATCAGCGCCTCGACATCCGCATCGGGAAGCTGCACTGGCACGATTCCGTTCTGATAGCAGTTGCCGATGAAGATGTCGGCGAAGTCCGGCGCTATCACCGCGCGGAAGCCGTAGTCGTGAAGGGCCCACGCGGCGTGTTCACGTGAGGACCCGCAGCCAAAGTTCCGCCCAGCCACCAGGATGCGAGCACCATCGAACTCGGGCCGGTTGAGCGGGAAGTCTGGATTGAGCGAGCCGTCAGGACGGAAGCGCCAGTCGTTGAACAGGAAAGCGCCATACCCCGTCCGCTCGATACGCTTGAGGAACTGCTTCGGGATGATCTGGTCGGTATCTACGTCGGCTCGGTCCAGCACGGCCACGACGCCTGCGACACTCCGCACCGCCTTCACGCTCAATCCTCCCCCAGGTGGCGTACGTCGACGAAGCGTCCGGCCACCGCGGCAGCAGCTGCCATCACGGGGCTCACCAAGTGGGTGCGCCCTCCCCTGCCCTGCCGACCCTCGAAGTTACGATTCGACGTGGATGCGCAGCGCTGCCCGGATTCGAGTACGTCGTCGTTCATCGCCAGGCACATCGAGCATCCAGCCTCGCGCCACTCGAAGCCGGCTGAGCGGAATACGCCGTCGATCCCCTCGGACTCGGCAATCGCCTTCACCTTGGTGGATCCGGGCACCACCATCGCGCGTACCCGCGGATGCACGCGGCGCCCCTCGAGCACGGCTGCGGCAGCCCGGAGATCTTCGATGCGCGCGTTCGTGCATGACCCCAGGAACACCCGGTCCACCTCGATTTCTTGGAGCGGTGTACCGGGCTCGAGACCCATGTAGGCGAGCGAGCGCTCTGCGGCGGCACGGGCAGGTCCGGCCTCTGGCAGGTCGGGGATGCGTCCGGTGACGGGTGCCACCATGCCCGGGTTGGTTCCCCAGGTCACCATCGGTTCGAGTTGGGCGGCCGCAATCCGCACGGAGCGGTCGAAGCGGGCGCCGGAGTCAGTCGGCAAATCTCGCCAGCGCCGCTCAGCCTCCTTCCAGGCCGCTCCCTTGGGTGCCATCGGGCGGCCGTTGAGGTAGCCCAGCGTCACGTCGTCCGGAGCGACCATGCCAGCTCGGGCACCCGCTTCGATCGACATATTGCAGACGGTCATGCGCCCCTCCATAGAGAGAGAACGTACGGCAGATCCCGAGTACTCGATCACTGAACCAGACGCGCCGGCTATGCCTATCCTGCCGATCACGCCGAGTATCAGATCCTTCGCTGTCACGCCAAACGGGAGCTGGCCGTCCACCTGGACCTCCAGCGTGTCCGGCAGTTCCATCGGGATAGTCTGAGTCGCCAGTACATGCTCGACCTGACTCGTGCCTATGCCAAAGGCGAGTGCACCGAACGCTCCGTGTGTCGAGGTGTGGCTGTCCCCGCACACGATGGTCATGCCTGGTTGCGTGTAGCCCATCTCCGGACCGATCACGTGCACGATGCCCTGCTCCAGCGACCCCATGTCGTAGAACCGCACGCCGAACTCCTCGACGTTCTTGCGCAGTGTCTCGATCTGGGTGCGCGCGTTCTGATCCACGATCGGCAACGAGCGGTCCGTCGTGGGGACGTTGTGGTCGACGGTCGCCACGGTCCGCTCTGGCGATCGCAGGTGGCGTCCCGCCAAGCGGAGCCCCTCGAACGCCTGCGGCGAAGTCACCTCGTGCACGAGGTGCAGGTCGATGTAGAGCAGGGACGGGCCGTTCGCCTCCTGCCGGACCACGTGCAATTCCCACAGCTTCTCGAACAGCGTCTTTGACATCGATATCCCCTGGCTCTACGTCGTCGTGGCGCCCAGGGAGGCTGACACCACCCGAGACGCGTACTTGGCCATCACCCCCCGTCGGAAGTGCGGCCGGGGCGCCTTCCAGCCCTTGAGCCGCTCCCTGATCTCCGCCTCGTCCAACTCCAAATCCAACCTGCGCTTCTCCACGTCGAACACGACCATGTCGCCGTCCCGTAGCGCGGCGATCGGCCCACCCACTGCCGCCTCAGGCGCGACGTGGCCCACCATCATGCCACGCGTCGCCCCACTGAAGCGACCGTCGGTCAGAAGCGCGATTTCCTCGCCGAGGCCAGATCCCGCCAGCGCCGCGGTAACGCCGAGCATCTCACGCATGCCTGGTCCACCCACGGGACCCTCGTAGCGGATCACGATCACATCACCCTTCTTGAACCTACGCGCCTGTACTGCCGCGAACGCGTCCTCCTCGCGCTCGAACACGCGCACGGGACCCCGGTGCTTGAGCTTCCCGGTACCGGTGATCTTCAGGACTGATCCTTCGGGGGCCAGGTTGCCCCGCATAACGACCAACCCACCCTCGGGCTTGAGCGGCTTGTCCACCGAGCTGATCACCTGCTGGCCGGGCGTCTCGGTAGCGTCCGCGACCTCCTCGGCCATGGTGCGCCCGGTCACCGTACGCACGTTGCCGTGCAGCCGCCCTGCGGCCATCAGCCGTTTGAGCACCAGCGCCGTGCCGCCCGCCGCGTGCATGTCGGGCGCAACGAAGCGCCCCGCCGGCTTCAGATCGGCGAGGAGCGGCGTCTTACGGCCGACGCGATCGAAGTCTTCCAGCGATAGCTCGATGCCTGCCTCTGCCGCTACCGCAAGCAAGTGGAGAACCGCGTTGGTCGAGCCCCCGGTCGCGTTCACGCATGCGATCGCGTTCTCGAAGGACTCGCGAGTGAGCCACCTGGACGGGCGCAAGTCCTGCCTGACCGCCTCGACCACAGCGCGGCCAGCCTGGCGCGCTACCTCACGCCGCTGGGTGCCGAGCGCGGGCGGACCGGCGGTGCCCATCACGCTGATCCCCAACGCCTCGAACGCGGTCGC
>Ga0114996_10007401_pt1 | contig 12445 bp, 12 predicted proteins | sample ArcticOcean_MG_C_4_FD_87039 | JGI IMG/M metagenome (GOLD analysis project Ga0114996, IMG submission 87039) | Marine microbial communities from western Arctic Ocean - ArcticOcean_MG_CB4_134 | ecosystem: Environmental > Aquatic > Marine > Oceanic | place: Arctic Ocean: Canada Basin | collected... | reverse complement strand
CATCAGCCGCGCCCCCAGCAGGTCGCCGGACGGTTCGCCGGCGCTGAGGAATACCAACGGGCCCGATGGCGGCACGTTGACGCCGATGACGAATACGCCTTCAGCGTCGGCGGCCTGGATGACGGCTTGGCGGCCAAGCACCAGGGCGCCGCCCGCTTCGACGGCAATCCCCCTGAGCCCGGCCGAGGCAGCAGCCTGGATGGTTTCGGGGCCGATGACGGGCAGATCGACGCGGCGCTCTTGTCCCGGTTTTTTGACCTTGACCAGGACCCCACCGGGGCCGTCCGGGTCGAGTTTTGCTGCCCGGTCCAGCAGGGCGTCGGTACCTTGGGCGTCTTCCACAGCCAGCATGCGGCCCGATTGGGCGACGGCGGACTGGCCCAAATCGCGACGGCCGATATCCTGGGCCGCGGTAATGCCGGCTTGAATGTTGTCTCGGTCTTGCTGGCCGGGTTGAACGCGCCCGTAGACGCCGTCTTCAGCCAGCAAGCCGGGCAGCAATTCATGGGCGCCGACGATGCGGAAGCCTTCGGTATTTTCCAGTGTGCGGATCAGAGCGCTCAAAAGCCCATCGTCGCCAAGGGCGCGGGCGCCTGATTTTGCTAAAAAGCGGGCTGTCCAGGCATCGGGCCGGAGCATGGCGAAGGACGGCCTGGTAATGGACCCGGCCATGACCAGTTCTTCAGCCCCGACGTCGCGCAGGGTGCGGATGGTTTGCCCGGCTGCGCCTAAGCGAACCCGGGCATGGGGCACATCGGCGAAGGCGTCCTGGGCGGCTTGGCCCTCAAAGGCGATGACAAAGAATTCCCGCCCGCTATCAAGGCATGCGCGGACAATCAATTCCGGCAATTGTCCGCCGCCCGCGAGAATGCCGAGTTTAGGCGCCATCTTTCATTTTTGGCTGGCAGATGGAGCGCGATGAATCTGCTGTGATGAAATCCAGGATGTCGCTGACCCCCTCCGTATCAGGGAACAATTCGGCCACGTCCTGAATACGTTCGGACAAGGTACCTTCCTCGGCAAAGATCAGCCGGTAGGCTTTTCGCAGACTATGAATGTCTTCGCGAGAAAAATCACGGCGCTTCAGGCCGACGATGTTAAGACCCGATAAGCGCGCCCGGTTTCCGATGACCGAGCCGTAGGGGATAACGTCTTCGGCGACCCCGGTTTTGCCGCCGATCATGGCGTGTTTGCCGATGCGGACAAACTGGTGCACGGCGGACAACCCGCCGATGATGGCCCATTCGCCGATGGAAACGTGGCCGGCCAGGGTGGCGTTATTGACCAAGATGACGTTGTCGCCGATCTGGCAGTCATGGGCCACATGGGCGCCGATCATGAAAAGACAGTGATCGCCGACGCGGGTCGTCATGCCGCCGCCCTCGGTGCCCGGGTTCATGGTCACATGTTCCCGGATGACGTTGTTTGTCCCGATTAACAGGCTCGACGCCTCGCCCTTATATTTCAAGTCCTGGGGTTGTGAGCCAATGGAGGCAAAGGGGAATATTCGTGTATTGGATCTGACCGTGGTGCGGCCCGAGACAACCACATGGGATAAAAGCTCGACGTCGTCTGCCAGTTCTACGTCCGCGCCGACAATGGAATACGGCCCAATGGAAACATTTTCGCCGATTTTGGCGCCCGCCTCGATGATCGCTGTTTCGTGAATGTTGCTCATTTCGGGTCTACGATGATGGCGGTAAAGGTGGCTTCGGCTACCAAAGTATCGCCGACCATGGCCTTGCCCTCGAATTTCCAGACCTTGCCCCGGTTTTGCAGCTTGAACACTTCCAAGTCCAAACGGTCACCGGGAAAAACAGGTTTGCGGAAGCGGGCCTGTTCGACGGACATGAAATAGACAACGCTTCCGGGTTGTTTGCCGATCGTGCCGATGACGAGGATCGCCGATGTCTGAGCCAAGGCTTCGATAATCAGCACACCGGGCATAATGGGATGGCCGGGAAAATGACCCTTGAAAAAATCCTCGTCGCCGGTGACGTTTTTGATACCGGTCACTCTGTCATCGGGTGTGAGTTCCTGGATTTCGTCGATCATCAGAAAAGGGTCCCGGTGCGGGATCATTTCCTTAATCGCATCCACATCCAGGAACTTTATTAGTTCTGGCGGGGGTGTATCGTCCATGGGTTATTTGACCTTCTTGAGTGCAATGCGTCGAAGTACGGCAATTCCGCGCAGCCATTCCTTCAATGGGCGGGCCGGAAAGCCGCCGACGGTGGCGCCAGCCTCAATATCGCCCATTACGCCGCTTTTAGCACCAATACGGGCACCATCGCCAATATGTAAATGGCCGGCCAGACCGGCTTGACCGCCGAGAACGGCAAAATCACCAATTTCCGTGCTGCCGGAGATGCCGACCTGGCTAACGACGAAACAGTTTCGCCCCAGTTTCACATTATGGGCGATTTGCACGAGATTATCAATTTTTGTGCCCGCCCCAATCACCGTATCAGGGCCGCTACCACGATCGATGGTGGTGTTGGCGCCGATATCGACGTCGTCTTCGATGACGACTCGGCCCAGTTGCGGCACTTTCAAATGTTTATTCGGTCCCGGCGCGAATCCAAACCCGTCTTGGCCGATCTGGGCGCCGGCTGAGATGGTAACCCTGCCACCGACAAGGCAATAGGTGAGAGTGACATTGGGTCCGATGACGCATTCCCGGCCAAGGACGACGCCCGGGCCAAGCACCGCATTAGCGCCAATTCGGCAATTCTCCCCGATAACCACATTTGCGCCGATAATCGCGCCGGGGGAAACGCTACTCCCTTCGCCAATAGCGGCGCTCTCATCTATGAGGGCTTGACTGGTTGGAAATTCCTGGACACTCGCCGCCGGGTAAAATGCAGCAGCGACACGGGCATAGGCACGATAGGGTTCTTCGCTTAACAACAAAGCCATGGCCTCAGGAGCCTTAGCGGCATGATCGGGGTGGACCAGGCAGGCTCCGGCACGGCTTATTGAGAATTGAACAATGTAACGCTTGTTATCGAGAAAGCTGACATGTTTCGGCCCGGCGCTACCCAAAGGTTGAACATCTATAAGGCGAGTTTCGGGATCGGCATCCCCGCCAATTCTTGCCCCCGCCACCTCAGCCACATCGTGCAGGCTGAAAGGTCCGGCGACGGAATAGAAACGGGTATCAGCCACAACCTATTTCCCTGGCTTATCGACTTTCACGGTGGGTTGTTTCTTGTCCAAAAGGGCGAGGACCTCTTTGGTGATGTCTAGGGCCGGCGCGGCAAAGGCGGTTTGTACCTTGCGAAAAATCATGAACAGTTCCCGCCCCTTGGCCAGCTTCGAGATAATGTCGATATAGGATTTGTTGACCTTCGCCATCGCAACACTGCGCGATTTGTCCAGTTCCCGTTGACGCTGCTGTACCAGTCGCTGAACCCCAACCACCTGTTGCTCAAACTCCCGGCGTTTTTCAGCGAAGGCTTCGGGTGCCAAAATGGCGCGCTGTCGGGCTAGCTCCTGATTGGCCTTGCGTAGTTTTTCGCGTTCTTTCTCGATCTCTTTTTCAAAATTGGTGCCGTAGGCGGTGATTTGGTCTCGAATGCTCTTAACCGCTTTAGCATTGCGGAGAATTCTTTGAACATCCAGAACGGCAAACGGTATTTGAATGGAGAGCATTTGGCTCCCGGCTTGCTTGGTGGGCTTGGCCTTTGCTGGTTGCGATTTTTGTTGCGCCATAACGGGTGCGGCGAACAACACAATCCCCATCAGTGTGGCAAGGCACGTTTTGAAAATTTTTGTCAATGTGATCTCCTAAAAACGGGTGCCAAAATTGACTCTGACATTTTCGGTGATGTCGAAATCCTCTTTAAGCAAGGGAACCGCAGTATCCATGCCAACCGGACCGAAAGGTGATAACCAGGTGAATCCCACGCCGGCGCCCACCCGAAGACTGGTAACATCATCCACGAAAGAGGCGCTCGGTTCTAGCTGCCCTGTACTACCGATGTCGGTAAAGACACGGCCGCCGACACCGAAACGTTCAGGCAAGCCAAGGGGAAAGGACAACTGTAATGATCCTGTGTACATCCATTCTCCGCCGAGCGCATCAGTGGTTAGGGAATCCCGGGGACCAACCCCGCGAGTAGCGAAGCCCCGGAGATTATCGCCACCGATGAAAAACCGCTCAAGTACGTGAACGTCATCCCCTAAGCCAATTACGTGGCCGGCACTACCTGAGACGGACGCGACCCATTGGTCGGCGATGGGGTAATATTTTACGGCTTTGATTTTGTTGCGAAGGTGACGTATGGAACCACCCAGACCAGCCAAATCATTCCGAACTCGAACAATAATGCCTTCCGTGGGGGAAATGGCGCTGTCAAGGTTGTCGTAGGTAATGGAATGGGAAATTTGCGATGTGGATTCCGTACCTTTAGTCGCCTGAATCAGTGTTGAAGCAGTGGTTGCAATGTCGGAAATTTTTGATATGCGGAAGGTGTAGCCCCAGTCCTGGCGAATTTTCTCGGTAATTTTATACCCGGCGCGTAATCTGAGACCGGTTGTATCCGTGTCAAAGGAAGAAAAATCCTGCAGATCCTGGCTGAGTCGGAAAATATCGAAGCCTGCGCGAATTTCCCGGTCCAGGAAATAAGGTTCTGTAAAGGACAGGTCGATCTCACTTTTAAGCGCGGCGAGAGTCAGCTTGAGAGACAATTCCTGGCCTTTGCCAAGAAAATTACTCTCTGTAATACCGATATCGCCGAGGATGCCATTAGTCGAGGAAAAGCCAGCCCCGAAGGTCAACTGACCAGTTGATTTTTCCTGAACTTCGGCCTTGATAACGGACTTATCGGGCGCGCTTCCGGGCAGGCGTTCGACGTTTAAGGCTTCAAAAAATCCAAGATTTTGTATGCGTTGACGGGAACGGCGCAGCTTAGTCGTATTAAATGCGTCGCCTTCGACTAAGCGGAATTCCCGCCGGATGACCTTATCCTGGGTACGGACGTTGCCAACAATTTCGATACGTTCAACAAATACCCTGGGCCCTTCATTAACCTCAAAAATGACATCAATGGTTCTTTTTTTGCGATCCCGGTTGATGCGTGGGCGAATATCGACAAAAGCATAGCCCAACTCACCAACCCGATTGGTCAATCTGGTGGCGGACTTATTGATGGCGTCGAAATCATACCGGTCGTCCTGCTCGAAGGTGACAGATTCAGCGATATCTTCGACGTTGAGGTCGCGTAGTCGGGCCTCGATATCGACCTTGCCAAAACGGTACCGGGTGCCCTCGTCCACGGTAAAGGTGAGGAAGAAATCCTTGCGGTCGGGCGTCAATTCGGCAATAGCCGACATAACCCGGAAGTCGGCAAATCCTTTTGAAAGATAGAACCGCCTCAGCAATTCACGATCAAAGGTCAATCGATCCGGATCATATTTGTCATCGCTTGAGAAAAACCTCCACCAAGTGGTTTCTTTTGTGCGGATCATGCCGCGCAGGCGGCCGTCCCCGAATTCGCGATTGCCGACGAACCGAATGCTTTGGATTTCCGTCAAATCCCCTTCATTGATCTCAAAAACCAGATCGATCCGGTTTTGCGGCAGTAGAATGACCTTCGGCTCGACGGTGGAGGCGAAACGGCCATAGCTTCGGTATATAGAGAGAATGCGTTTAACATCCTTTTGCACCTTGGTGCGGGTGTAAATAACCCGCTGGCGGAGCGAAATTTCGGCTCTGAGGTCGGCAGTATCGACTTCGCCGTTGCCTTCGAAGGCGAGCCGGTTGATGACCGGATTTTCCACCACCGTGACGATTAGGGTATCGCCCTGACGGCGCAAGGATACATCGGCAAAAAGACCGGTGGTAAAGAGACTTTTCAGGGAACGGTCGATCTTACTGGGGTCGAAGGCGTCACCGGGCTGCACCAAAAGGTAGGATTTGACCGTATCGGGATCAATGCGCTGGGTCCCTTCAACGACCACTTCCTTAATGGACCCCGCCGATTGGGCAAGTTCAATGGTATTCAAGCCACCAGCGGCTATTGCCGATATAGGCAACAGGCCAAGGCCTAAAACGTACAGTCCAACCGCCAAGGAGCAATAACAGCGCCTCAATGAAACCCCCAGGTAAAAAAATCAGGTCATGAGATCTGTGAAGAACTCAATGACTCTCAAGTGAACTAAATCGTTCCAAGTTGCGAAAACCATTAGAATCAATACCAGAATCAGCCCAAAACGGAAACCGTATTCTTGAGCACGCGCATTCAAGGGCTTACCAAGGATGGCTTCTACAGCGAAAAACAATAAATGCCCACCATCCAGCAAAGGAATTGGGAAAAGGTTAATCAATCCGAGATTGACCGAAAGGGCGGCCATGAAAAAGATTAGATCATCAAACCCGGACCGCGCCATCTGGCCTGTCAATTGGGCGATTCTGAGCGGCCCGCCAAGGTCTTCAGCACCCCGGTCGCCGGTGATCATTTCCCCTAAATAAGACAAAAGACTACTTGTCAGAGTAGCAGTCTGGCGCACCCCCATCCAGGCCGCCGTCCACGGCGCTTGGCGCTCATATTCGGCCTGTTCGGGGTCGAAGCGGACACCCAATAGACCAATTTCAATGGTTTTACCGTCTTTTGCAGTGCGGGTTTGGGGTCTTGGGGTCGCCGTCAGGGTGCGTTCCGCCTCATTACGAAGAACGGTGATCTTTAACGAAACGCCGGGACTGGAGCTAACGATGCGGACCAGATCAGAAAACCACGTAACGGCTTCACCGTTAATTTCCACGATGCGGTCGCCGACCTCAAAGCCGGCTTCGGCGGCGGCGGAATTTTCCTGCACATTGCCGACACCGGCATAATGCCTGGGCGTGCCGACGGTCATGATCAAGCCAGCGAACAAAATCATCGCTAGCAGGAAATTTGCCAGCGGTCCGGCTACGACGATGGCCGAGCGCTGGGCCAGGGTCTTGTTTTGAAAGGAAAAGTGCTTGTCTTCCTCGCTTATGGGCTCGGCATTTTCTCCGTCTTCAGGAAGGTCCGACTGCCCCAGCATTTTGACATAACCGCCAAGGGGAATTGCGCATATTTTCCAACGGGTTTTCGCTTTATTGGTCCAGCCGTAGATTTCCGGCCCAAAACCAATGGAAAACACTTCAACCCGGACATTATTGCGTCGGGCAACCCAATAATGGCCCCATTCATGAATGTAGACCAACACGGTCAGCACGAACAAAAACTGGATAATGTTATACCAGGTGAAATCGAGAAAGGTGTCCATAAAGGCGTTTTCCGGTGAAGTGTTCGGGCCGGGACTTAAGGTCGCCGGCGTTTATTATTATTTCTCAAAGCCTCGAAATCAGATCTTCGGCTATTTTCCGCGCTTGCGTGTCGGTTTGGGTCACATCGTCGAGATTTTCCAAGCGGGCCCCAGTCGCGACGTTAAGGGTTTCCCCCACAATACGCACAATGTCAAGAAAACCGATGCGCTTGTTGAGAAAGTGGCTGACGGCGACTTCGTTCGCGGCATTCAACACCGTAGGCGCATTTCCGCCGGCCTCCAAGGCTTGGCGCGCTAGGCTAAGGGCAGGAAAACGTTCAGTATCCGGGGCTTCGAAGGTCAATGTGGCAATGACTTCAAGCTCCAGCCGGGCCGCAGGCGTGTTCATCCGTTTTGGCCAGGCCAGGGCATAGGCAATGGGTGTACGCATATCCGGGGTGCCCAGCTGGGCCAGAACGGAACCATCCACGTAATCGACCATGGAATGGATCACCGATTGCGGATGAACCAGAATTTCAATCTGCTCACTGTTAACCGGGAACAGGTGGAAAGCCTCTATCAATTCCAGTCCTTTGTTCATCATGGTCGCGGAATCCACGGATATTTTTGCTCCCATGTCCCAATTGGGGTGGGCCACCGCTTCTTCCGGGGTGACGATTTCCATTTGTTTTGTGGTGGATTGGCGGAACGGGCCGCCAGACGCGGTCAGAATGATCCGGCGAACCCGCTCGGCGTTGTCAAAATCAAAGACCTGGAAAATGGCGCTGTGTTCTGAATCCACTGGCAGCAGGGTGGCGCCGTTGTCGCTGACTTCGCGGACGAACACATCGCCCGCAGACACCAGGCATTCCTTGTTGGCCAGCCCGATGGTGGCGCCGCGGCGAACGGCTCTCAGGGTCGGTTTCAGGCCGGCGGCGCCGACAATGGACGCCATCACCCAGTCGGCCGGCTGTTCGGCGGCTTCGACCACCGCATCATCCCCGGCGGCAACATGAATACCGGTGCCGGCCAAGGCAAGCTTAAGGTCCTGGTATCCTTCCGGGTCGGCCAGAACGACGGTTTTTGGCTTCAATCGACGTGCTTGATCAGCCAACCGTTCGACATTGCGATTGGCGGTCAGGGCTTCGACGATGAAATGTTCCAGGTTATTTTCGATCAGTTCCACCGTGTTGCAACCGACGGAACCGGTCGAGCCCAGAATGGTCACGCTACGCGGCGTTGAGGAGGACTTATCTTCCAGATGATTTTTTAATGGTTTCATATCCATTTCAATATACCGCCTTGGCCTAAAGCGCCGATTATGGCGACCCCAAGGGCCGCCACAAGTAATCCATCGACGCGATCCAATAGGCCGCCGTGTCCCGGAATGATGCTTCCTGTATCCTTTACCTTAAAATGGCGTTTAACCCAAGATTCTACAAGGTCTCCGGACTGAGAAATGGCCCCAATCAAGGCGCTCCACCCGGCCAGGGTGAGGACGGCCTCGTGATCCAGAATCAAAGCCGAGGCAACGCCGATGATCGCCGCCATGCAAATGCCTCCGGCCAAACCCGCCCAAGTCTTGTTGGGACTGACGACCGGGGCCAATTTTGGTCCCCCGATTAACCGCCCGAAGGCGTAAGCACCGGTATCCGCCACCCACACCACCGCCAGCAGCCAGAACAGGGTTTCACGCCCGTGGACCGGGTCGGCACGGAGGGACAGTAACGCCAAGCATGGAAGTCCGATATATAATCCGCCGAAGATCTGCCAGCCAATGCGATTACCGCATAGCCCTCTCCATTCGTAAGCCATGATAAGTGCTGCTAGGCCAACAAAAATCTCGAAAAAAGGAGAACCCGCGTAGACAATGATTAATACCAACGGCGCCAATACGGCGGCGGACATAATGCGGACAATCAAGCCGCCTGAATTGGTTTTAGCCTCCGGTGGCGCCATAGCGGCGGTTCCGGCTGTGGAATTCCATGACAGCGCTTTCCAGGTGCTCTCCGGAAAACTCAGGCCAAAGAACACCGGTAAACACCAGTTCAGAATAGGCCAATTGCCACAACATGAAATTACTGATCCTTTCCTCGCCGCTGGTGCGGATTAATAAATCCGGATCGGGCATGTCGGCGGTGTACAACCGGCGGGCAATAGTGGTTTCATCGATATCGCCGGAGGCCAGGGTTCCAGCTTCTACTTCCTCGGCGACCCGGCGCACGGCAGACGTGATTTCCGCCCGCCCCCCGTAATTGAGTGCAATGGTCAGGGTCAGACGAGTGTTGCCGGAGGTCAGGGACTCGGCGTCCTCGATCAAGGCGACGATATCATTTTCAAGGCGGTTCCGGTCGCCGATGATTTTAAAGCGGATGCCTTCTTTATTTAGTTCTTTGATTTCTTTTTGCAGGTAGAACCTCAGTAATCCCATCAGATCCTTGATCTCACTGGCGGGGCGTTTCCAGTTTTCCGACGAAAAACCGAAGAGGGTCAGGTATTGAATGCCGAGAGCTATCGCGCCCTTGACGGTTTTTTTGACCGCGTCGGCGCCCCGTTGATGGCCAATCGTGCGCGGCAACCCCTGGCCCTCGGCCCAGCGCCCGTTTCCGTCCATGATAATGGCGATATGCTCGGGCGGCGGCGCTTGATCTTTCTTTTGTAGGGAAACCGTTTCCATTCCGTCAAACCTGTTTAATTTCCACTTCTTTATTGGCCATGGATTCGTCAATTTTTCCGACATAGGTATCGGTTAATTCCTGGATTTCACCGGAGTAATCGTGGTGTTCATCCTTAGAAATTTCGTTGTCTTTTTCGGCGTTTTTCAGATCGTCCATGGCGTGGCGGCGCACGTTGCGAACGGCAATGCGGGCATCTTCGGCGTATTTTTGCGCAACCTTGACCAGTTCAATCCTGCGTTCCTCGGTCAGCGCGGGAATGGGAACCCGGACCAGTTGCCCGTCTGACGAAGGATTTAGGCCCAACCCTGATTCCATGATCGATTTTTCGACAGCTGAAACAAGCCCCTTGTCCCAAACCTGAACGGTTAATAGCCGAGGTTCCGGTGCACCGATGTTACCGACCTGGTTCATGGGCATGTCTGAGCCATAAGCCTCAACGGTAAGGGATTCCAGCAGCCCGGCATTGGCCCGTCCGGTGCGCAGCCCGCTGAATTCATCACTCAGTACATCCACGGCGCCTGACATGCGCCGGGTAATGTCCTTTTTGATTTCCGCGATATCGGTGCTCATGGTCTTCCCCCCCCGGGATTTACAAACGGATCGGTCAGTGAATAACCGTAAACGTGCCCCCGCCGAAAACGACATCGGCCAAGCCACCGGGATTGTGAATCGAAAACACTAGGATTGGTACATTGTTTTCACGCGCCAGCGCAATGGCCGAGGTGTCCATGACCTTGAGATTGCGGGTCAGCACATCCTGGTAGCTTTATTCCTCGAAACGTTTAGCGTCATCCGTTTTATTGGGGTCCGCGTCATAAACGCCATCGACTTGGGTTCCTTTTAAAAGGGCGTCGCAGCCCATTTCCACGGCTCTGAGTGCGGCCGCAGTGTCGGTGGTGAAAAACGGATTACCGGTGCCGCCGGCAAAAATCACCACCCGGTTTTTTACCAAATGGCGAACGGCACGGCGGCGGATATAAGGCTCGCAGACCGTGGCCATGGGGATTGCCGATTGAACGCGGGTGGCGACGCCTAGGCTTTCCAATACGCTTTGCACGGCGAGTGCATTCATGACGGTGGCCAGCATGCCCATGTAATCGGCGCTGGTACGCTCAATACCCTTGGCAGCCGAGGAAACGCCACGAAAAATGTTGCCGGCGCCGATGACCAGGCAAATTTGTACGCCTTTCTCGTGGACAGCCTTGATTTCGTTGCAAATTCTCTGGACGGTGTCCGGGTCGATCCCGAAATCCCTCTCACCCATCAGGCCTTCTCCGGATAACTTAAGAAGAATACGCCGGTATTTGGGCTTGAACGGCATGGGGCGGTGTTCCGATCGTTCAGTGCGGCGCTTAAAAACGGTGTGCGTCGTATCCGATGGGCGCATTTTACACAATCAGCGGGTCTTGAATAGATGCGTCGCCGAAATTAATTAACGGCGACGGCGGCAACTTCGGCGGCGAAGTCCTCTTCTTTCTTTTCAATCCCTTCGCCCAAGACGAACAGGCAAAAATCGGCTACTGATATAGGGTTTCCAGTATCCGTGGCGGCCGTTTCCAGGACATTTTTGACTTTGTTTTCGCCGTCTACGACGAAGGTCTGGTCCAATAAGCAGACTTCTTCGAAGAACTTGCGCATACGACCTTCGAGCATCTTCTCGATAATTTCCTCAGGCTTTCCCGATTCGCGGGCTTGTTCGGCCAGAAAATTACGCTCTTTCTCGACTTCCTCCGGATCCAGGGTGTCCTGTGATACGGACAAGGGTTTGGCCGCGGCCACATGCATGGCGATCTGTTTGCCCAGGCCTGCTAACGCTTCCGCGTCGGCTTCGGACTCCAGGGCCACCAGAACGCCGATCTTGCCCAGCGACGGCGCCACGGCGTTGTGAATGTAAGAACCAATGGCACCCTTTTCGACATTGAGAACACTAACCCGGCGCAGGGACATGTTTTCGCCGATGGTGGCGATTTGGTGGGTCAATTCCTCTTCTACCGTGCGCTCCGTACCGGGATAGGCTTGGGTTTTCAGGGCATCGAGGCCGCCGCCCGATTGCAGGGCAAGAGTAGCCGTGGTGCTGACGAATTCCTGAAAGGCCTCATTGCGGGCAACGAAATCGGTTTCCGCATTGATCTCGACCAAAGCGCCGGTGTTTCCCTCAATAGCCATGCCGATAAGGCCTTCGGAAGCCACCCGGCCGGATTTTTTCGCCGCCGCCGCCAGGCCCTTTGTGCGCAGCCAGTCCCCGGCGGCTTCGAGATTGCCGTCGCTTTCGACAAGCGCTTTTTTGCAGTCCATCATGCCCGCGCCGGTTTTATCGCGCAGTTCCTTGACGAGGACGGCGGTGACTTCAACCATCTTAAACCTCTTGGTTAATTGTAGTATGTAATTGTTTGAATTTACTTGTTAAAATACTTTTCAAATCAAGAATTTCAAGAAAATAAAGCGTCCGTTTTGGCATCGTTCCTGGCAGCCTTTTCGGGTGTATCCTTAGACTCTTTGGGGTCTGTCTTGGTGGCTTCTTTGGCGTCCTT
>Ga0114996_10007393_pt1 | contig 12451 bp, 11 predicted proteins | sample ArcticOcean_MG_C_4_FD_87039 | JGI IMG/M metagenome (GOLD analysis project Ga0114996, IMG submission 87039) | Marine microbial communities from western Arctic Ocean - ArcticOcean_MG_CB4_134 | ecosystem: Environmental > Aquatic > Marine > Oceanic | place: Arctic Ocean: Canada Basin | collected... | reverse complement strand
GTGACAATCTCGCAACCCGCACTTTTGAAAGCAGAAATTTGACTTGAAAAATCATCGGATAGTGGTTGATATCTGCCTGGATCTGTTAATTCATAACCGGCGCCAGCAAGCGGTTTTGGGAATCCAAGATTTGCATCGCCCCAAGCATTTCCGTCAGCATCATTTGGAAATAACGCTCCAACTTTTTTCGTAACGCCCGAGTTACCCCATATATCCAAAAAAGAACCGATAACATCCTCGAGCCCCCAAAAGAAATGGTAGGTGTAGTCAAACCCTACGGCAGGGTTTCCGTTTCGTCCAAAGAAATAAGGCTGCCATGGGCAATCGGTTGTTATACATGGTACTTCATTAATTTCCGCCTGATCAGCAACTGGGTTGGTGGTGTCTGGAGTTGCTGCTCCAAGGATTAGGTCAACTTCATCGCGAAGAATCAAGTCTGCGGCAACTTCTGCAGCCCGATTTGAGTTTGATTGGCTATCTTTTGAAATTATTTCTATGGACCAGTTTTTGCCATTATTTACTATGCCTTTAGAAAAAATTTCTTGAACGCCTTGGATAATAAAATCGTCAGCTTCTGCAAATCCAGCCAGTGGTCCCGTCGCAGGGCTAACATACCCAACTCTAATAACTGGGTTCGCTGCATATGCTCTTGTAGATGTAAGTAGATATGGAGTTGCAAGAGCAGCCGCACCAGTAGCTAACAAATTACGTCTAGTTTGATTGAGTATTTTTTTCATTAGATCCCTCCCAGGGTTTGATTGTGGTCTTATACACTTTATAATTGTTTTCTTTAGTATTTTGTTAAATCAGCAGCTTAATTTTTGTATCAGTTGATTACCAGTTTTTTATTTTTTAAGTATTCCTTCGAGTTTAATAAGATACTCAGATAAACGTATTCGAACGTCTTCAGTTTCCTGAGGGGTCCACTTTCTAAAACCAGTCCCTGATTTCATACCGAATTTTTGATTATTTACAAGATTTTCTAGGTAAGGAGAAGGCCCTTTCCTAGCCTCTAAGTCAAAAAGAACTTGGTTATGAATGTCTAAAGTGAGGTCCGTACCAACCAAATCAGCGTTTTCTAAGGGGCCGAGTACAGCTAAACGCCTACCAAAGCTTTCTTTCACAACTGTATCAACAGCTTCGGCATCACATATGCCATTTTCAACAAGGCTAATTGCTTCTCTCCATAGCGCTGATTGCAATCGGTTTCCAATGAATCCGGGGACATCTTTTTCAACCCTAACGGGTGTTTTTCCAATTGATGAGAGGATACTCACCATTTTTTCAATAACGCTATTATCTGTCCATTCAGTTCGGATAACCTCTACCAGAGGAATCAAGTGAGGAGGGTTCCACCAATGAGTTCCTAAAGCTCTATGTTTAGAACTAAGATTTTTCATAATTTTTGATATTTGGATAACAGACGTGTTGGATGCCAATATGCTATTGGCTGGTGCATGAATTTCTATTTCTGCAAATATACTTTGCTTAAGTTCCAATTTCTCAGGAGCAGCTTCAATTATAATCTCGGCTTCTTTGACCGCTCTCTCCATTGAGGAAGATTTTTTAATAAGAGATAATATTTGGCTGGTTTCCTGCGCATGGATCCCCATAACCTTCAAGCCATTTGTGACTCGTTTTTCGAGAGCATTAAGTGATTCAAGGTTTGGATCGTATACGCTAACTTCGTGTCCCCCTTTAGCGAAGATAAGTGCTATACCGTGGCCCATCAAACCAGCGCCTATTACTCCAATACGCATTTTTTGCTCCTATCCTGCGGTATAACCGCCATCTGCATATAAAATATGTCCAGTATAAAAATCTGATGCCGAAGAAACTAAAAACAAAAGGGGCCCGATTAAGTCGTCAGGTTCTCCTAAACGACCCTTTGGGACTCGGTTTAAGAATGCATCGCGAACTGATTTTGCATTGTCTGTATTTTCAAACATCCAGGCTGTTAATGGGGATCTAAAAACTGTTGGAGCGATAGCGTTGACAGTTATACCTGTTTCTCCGACTTCACATCCGAGAGCTTTTGTTATTCCGTCTATTGCCGACTTAGATGCACAATAAGCTGTATATCCGGCTGGGTGTCCTAGTAAGCCACGAGCGGAAGACATAAGTACAATTTTTCCCCCATGCCCTTGCACTTTCATTTGCTTGATAGCTGCGCGTGAGCATAACCAGCTTTGAGTTACATTAGCATCCATAATGTTGGAAAAATCCTCTGGAGACATGTCTTCAATTTTAGCAACCTTGTTGAAGCCGGATGCGACAACTAAGATATCTAATCGACCATATAGCTTAACGACGGTAGATATTAGGTTCTCACAGGCGTCGGCGCTATCTGGTCGGCTATTGATTGTTGAAACATCTGCCCCAAGCTTTTCACATGCCGCTTTTGTTTTCGCTAAGGCTTCTGCATTCCCGGCGGCCAATAGAAGCTTACAACCAGCCCCTGCGAGTGCTTTGGCTGCAACCATACCGAAAGCACCAGATGCCCCTGTTATCAGGGCGACTTTCCCCTCGACGTTAAAGATGGACATGGGGTTAGAAAAAATATTGTTCATAGACACGCCCTGCTATCTAATTTTCAGTAGGATATGGAATAACTACCAACATTGTGCACACATCGTTTCTTCTATTCTCAATCGTACGCACTTCACCAGGAGGAATAGTGCAGCTATCAAATTTTTTAAGTATGACCTCAGAATTATCAGTAATAACAGTCATTTCACCATCTATAACTACGTATACTTTTTCAAATGGAGTGGAATCGGGGCCAGCCCCACCTCCGGGTAAGAATTGGCTTAAGCCTACCCACTGATTTTCAGGTCCACCTTTCTCAAACCCCTGCAGTCGAAGACCCACTACACCAAAATGGTTTGGAGCGTCATACTTCTCAGCATCTATAAACCGTTTTACGTGCATCTTGTTTTCTTCTCCCTAAGAAGGATTTCGTCTAACATTGTTATTCATATCTACCCTAAAAGGTTTCTCCCGGTTCAATTCTATATTGCTGCCCCTTATCAGTCATGGCTACCAGACGAATAATGCATCCATCGCCCCTGTCCCAATTCCAGGGAAAGAAAGCAAATGTGCACCTCTTACCAGTAACCGCATCAAGGTCACCGCCAACATTTTCTATTCCTAAGATACCATTGGAGAACAGCTTGTTGTGAACGGGTTCCCATTCGGGAAATGCATTTTTCCAGTCAACTCCTCCGGACCACTTGAGGTATTCTGCTTCTAAATGAGGCAAAATAGGCCCATTTCGCTGTGGGCCAATTGCTGTTGCGAGAGGGTGATCATTTGCTTGAGTGTCATGTCCTACAACTTTAATCCCCTTTTCAACCATCCAATCTGCCGCCGAGGGGACTAATCCTGGACAGTATGCAAAGTAATCTCCATCTTCATATTGTTTGTGCCAACCAGTATTGATAATTAGGACGTCATTCTTTCTAATAGCATGACCACATGCTTTTTCGAGGTCATCACCTGTAATTTGTTCCCATTTATTTTTTGGTACCGACACCACTAGCCCAGAGCCAAAGAAATGGGGTAAAGGAACTTCGTCGATAAAAGGTGTCCCCTGAACTACGTGGGCGGGAGCATCTATGTGAGTTGTTACATGCATTGTTGTTGTTATTGTTTGGCTAAGCACACCTGATTTAGCCATATAGTGCTTACGTTCAATCGCAACGTCTTTAAAATATGGCCAATTTGGGCATTGATATCCAAATCGATGGCTTAGATTGTGAAACTCGAGCCCCATATCGTTATCGGTGTTTTCTTGAAAATCAATTCCTCGAATTGTGATTGTCATAGTCTTTTCTCCGTTTGCAATTGATTTTAAAGGGTCTAAAAGTTCAATTTTTTTATTTCTAAATTATTTATTTAATCGACACTTTAAAATGGTATAGATGTACCGCTCTGCAGTCAAATAGAATCGAATTATTTACTTTAGAAATGGCTTTTAGAGTATTCATGGGGTAAGATGCGAGTTGAATTTATGTTCAACTGTTTTCTCAAAAAGTAGATAAAATAATTAAAAATTATGGAGTAAACAAAAATGGCGAAGAAAAATAAAACTATAATTACATGTGCTATTACAGGAGCCATCCATACGCCAACTATGTCGGACGCGCTTCCATATTCAGCTGATGATATAGCACATCAGGCCATAGCGGCCTCAGAAGCTGGTGCTTCGATATTACACCTGCACGCGAGACATCCAGAAACAGGAGCCGTCTCTATTGATACAGAGCATTTCGCAGGATTTTTACCTAGAATAAAACAAGCAACTAATGCAGTAGTTAATATCACTACTGGTGGTAGTATGAAGACCTCCATTGAAGACCGGCTGGCTCCAGCTCTGAAATTTTCGCCTGAGATGTGTTCACTTAATATGGGCTCGATGAATTTTTCTTTTCATCCGCTTTCTAAACGCTATGAACTTTGGAAGTTTGATTGGGAAAAAGATTATGTTGAAAATTCCGACAGTTATATATTTAGAAACACGTTTAGGGATATTGGAACGGTAGCAGATAAATTAACTCCCCATGATGTGAAGTTTGAACACGAGTGCTATGATGTTGGACACCTTTATAATTTAAAGTTTTGTGTGGATATAGGTTTATTTAAAGCACCTATTTTTATCCAGTTTATTTTTGGTATTCTTGGAGGAATAGGGCCTGAGGTTGATAATCTAATATTTATGAAACGAACTGCTGATAGGCTTTTTGGAGATGGTTATCGTTGGTCAGTTTTAGGTGCAGGAGTTGCGCAGATGCCTTTAGCCACTACGGCCAGTCAAATGGGTGGGCACGTTCGAGTTGGCCTTGAAGACAGTCTTTTCATTTCTCGTGGAAAACTTGCTCAAAATAATGCTGAACAAGTCTGTAAAATTAGACGTATTGTGGAAGACCTGGGATGTGAAGTGGCCACCCCAGATGAGGCAAGAGAAATTTTAGCACTTAAAGGTGGTGATAAAGTAGCGTTTTAGAAAACTATAACTTACAGGAATTTCCTTATTTGGCCTAAAACTTAAATATTTTAAGTGAAGTGTCTAGGGCTTAAGTTTAACTGCACGGAGTTGTCTGTGTTAAATATTTTTCTGGGGTATATAAAGAAGGCGATACCCCTACCTCGGGAGAAGAAGACTCAAAAGCATTGTGGTGGATTTTTGGATGATTGACTATTACTAAAAAGTACAATCAAAAGTTGATTTATTGAGAGTAGTAATCCAAGCTTATTTTAAAATTTTATTGAGGTAATTACATGAAAGAAATAAAGAATATCCTTTTTATAATGGCGGATCAGCTTCGTTGGGATTATCTTTCTTGCTATGGGCATGCACATTTAAAGACTCCCAATATTGATAAGTTAGCAGCTAAGGGCGTGCTCTTCGATCGCGCTTATGTTCAATCGCCAGTTTGTGGCCCTTCTAGAGCGTCTTTTTATACGGGACGTACGGTATTTAGTCACGGCTCGACATGGAATCGAGTACCCTTGCCTATAGGAGAGTTAACCCTTGGGGATTATTTGCGACCTTTAGGAGTTAGGACAGCGGTAGTAGGAAAAACGCATATGGAACCTGACTCGGAGGGGATGGCTAGGTTAGGCTTGAACCAAAGTACTGAAATTGGTGTGATGATTTCTCACCCTGGCTTTGAACCTTATGAACTAGATGATGGTCTTCACCCCGATGTAGCCTTTAAGAAACGAGGTGGAAAACTCCGCTACAACGATTGGCTAAAAGAAAAAGGTTATGAGGGAGATAACCCTTGGAATGATTATGCCAACTCTGCTGAAGGGCCAAACGGGGAGATTTTATCAGGTTGGTATCTAAAAAACTCTAATTTACCTGCCCGAATAAAAGAGGAACATTCTGAAACAGCATATATGACCTTAAGAGCAAAGGAGTTCATTGAAGAAAGTGGTGATATGCCTTGGCTTTGTCATCTGAGCTATATTAAACCTCATTGGCCCTATATGGCCCCAGCTCCGTATCATAATATGTATAAAAGCGATAGTTTTAAGGAGGTAAAGAGGCACGCTGATGAAAAAATTAATCCTCATCCAGTATATGACGCGTTTATGAAGATGGAGGTTAGTCAAGTCTTCTCAAAAGACCAAACTAGGAAAACGGTGTTACCGGCCTATATGGGAATGATAAAACAGATAGACGATCATCTTGGTGAGCTATTCAATTGGTTAGAGGACAGTGGAAAAGCAGATGAGACAATGATTGTATTTACTTCAGATCACGGGGACTATTTGGGAGACCATTGGCTCGGTGAAAAGGAGTTGTTTCATGAGGTATCTGTTAGGGTTCCCCTTATTATATTTGATCCTCGACCTGAGGCTGATATTTCAAGAGGAACTATAGTAAATGAGCTTGTAGAAGCTATTGACCTCGTTCCAACGTTTCTATCTGCAAAAGGAGCTCCACCTGCTGACCATCGCTTAGAGGGTGTGTCATTAGAGCCTTTTCTGCACGGTAAAGATGTCATTGATTGGAGAGAGGCTGTCTTCTCTGAGATTGATTACTCTTATTATAGGGCTCGTGATATACTAGGCGTTGGAAACTACGATGCACGCGGTTACATGTTGAGAACAAAGGAATGGAAATACATCTATTTTCGAGGTTTCGAGCCACAACTTTTTGATTTAAATACTGATGCTGAAGAGTTTTTTGATTTAGGAGTGGATCCAGATCATGAAGGTATTAGAAAAACTATGCACGCCTTACTTTTGGAAAGATTAATATCTAGAAAGAATCGTGTTGCTCAGTCAGACGCTAAATTAGAAAGCGTTCGCGGAAATCAAGAAGCATCGGGAATACTAATTGGGAAATGGTAAGAAGTATAAGGGTTAACTTAAAAATGGTGCCTATTTTTTTATGTTAGTAAATGAACAAGATAATATGGTATGCTAATTAAGGATAACCTGTTGAGAAAAGGGAAGCTCATGGAAGCACATATCGTAGGTTGGGGTCATACTCCATTTGGAAGATTAGATGAGACACTTGAGGAGCTAATCTGTAGTGCCGGAAGAGAAGCAATGGAGCATGCCCAGGTCGACCCTAAAGACGTAGATGGCATTTGGATTGGGCATGCTAATGGAGGGCTTGTACCAGATAGTTTTATTTCTTCGATGCCACTTCAAATAAGTTCTGATTTAAGATTTGTGCCTACAACTCGTTTGGAAAATGCTTGTGCCTCTGGATCTGCAGCGGTTTTTGGAGCTCGAAATGCTATCGAATCCGGCAGAACAAAAGTTGCACTCGTAATTGGTGTCGAAAAAATGACCGCTAAAGACACAAAAGGAGTTACGGAGGCTTTGATGACAGCTTCATATCAGGCGGAAGAGAGCAAGTTTTCTTTTCCTCACTTGTTTGGGCGTTATGCTGATAGCTACTTTCAGGCCAATGGTAATAAGTCTGATATTTTAGCAAAAATTGCGGCAAAGAATCATTCTAATTCAGTAAGAAACCCTCTTGCGCAAATGCAAAAGGATGTTGGTTTTGAGTTTTGTAATACAGTAAGTGATAGGAACCCCATGGTTGCTCCCCCACTCAGGTTAACCGATTGCTCTTTGATTTCTGATGGTTCTGCGGCTCTAGTGATGGTAGCTGATGATTCGTCTCACAATTTTAAACGATCTGCTCGGTTTCGATCATCAGTACAAGTTAACGATTTCTTACCGATGTCAAAGAGAGACCTTCTTAAATTTGAGGGGCCGGCAGAAGCTTTTAAAAAGGCCTTTGAGGAAGCGAACATAAGCGTAAACGACTTGGATTTCGCGGAAGTTCATGATTGTTTTACAATTGCTGAACTGTTGATTTATGAAGCAATGGGATTAACTAAAGTCGGGCAGGGGTCCAGAGCAGTACTTGACGGCACAGTTTTTTCAGAAGGATCAACTCCAATTAATTTGTCTGGTGGGCTCAAGGCAAAAGGTCATCCAATAGGAGCCACAGGTGTTTCAATGCATGCCCTTGCGGCAGCTCAGGTGGTTGGGGAGGCTGGCCTTATGCAAAAAACGGCCGCAAACTTGGGGTGCATTTTTAACATGGGAGGAACAGGTGTCGCAAATTACTGTTCTATTCTTGAGGCATCCAGATAATAATTTAACTTAGAGCGCTTATGATGTATTTTAATGCTATTTACGTTTTAAGGATAATTAGTCTTAAGTTTGGAGGATTTTCTTAAAGCTCAAAAGTAGATTTAGTGGTGGACGTCAGTAGCAGTATCAATTTTCCTATCTATATAGTTAAAGTAAATAGATAAATTAATTATTATTATAGCGTTTTTTCTCTTTAAAGTATTTAAATTCTGGATTAGTTTGTACTGAAAACAAATAAGGATTGAAATTATGAAAAAGAAAATAGCTGTTCTACTTATCGCGACCAGTCTTCTTGGTGGCTGTGCTTCACTTCAAGATTCATACGTTAATCCGATGAATTGGTTTGGAAATTCATCTAATTAATCTTTTCTAGGTTCTGTAATAGAACTTGCATTGAGTAAATGAATAAGAAGTAATTCCTTACTATTTTGTAAGAACTTTATTTCCGTTATGGCATCACTGAGAGCCACATCCATAAAGTTATGGTTGACGACGCTGTACAGAAAAGAATTGAGGATGCTGCAATTTTTTTGGACACCCCATACATATTGGCAAATATGTATGCGTTTAAACCCGGTGCCATCGCAGAAGTTAAGATCACGGATCTCAGGGTTTCTTCTTTTAGGTCGATGAAGTTTGCTAATGTCCAAGTTAAATATGGTTGAAGTAAGAGCGTTATTGCTCCCACCATGAACACGGGAGCTAGATCTGTATCTAATTTATAACGAGCAAGAACTCCTCCAAGTCCAAAAATCGCAGCGGGAAGAGCTGCAGAAATCATTATCCCCAATGCTTCGGCAAGACCATTAGGGATTTTAATGCCCAGTACGTTGACCAGAATACCAGCTAAGATACTTAAAACTAGGATATTACTAAAGATCTCTCTTGTTGCTTTTATTACTGTAGAACTGAACCCTTTTCCACTCCCCTTTACAAGTTCCATCAGGACGATACCAACTGCATAGCAAAAAGGTGTGTTTAGAGCTATTATGGCATAATTCGGGGCTAATGAGTCCGGACCGTAGGCTCTTTCCATAATTGGTAGACCAAGTAAGAGTGCATTTGAGTAAAAGCAACAAAATCCGATTACTATGCTGTTTTCCCAAGGTTTTTTGAATATAACTCTCGAAGCTAATGTTCCCAACGTGAACCCAAAAAGAGCTGGGATAAAGTAAGAAATTAATAGGTTGAAGTTAAAATAACTGCTTATCTCTAGGGTGGCCATAGCGTTGAACAAGAGACATGGGATGGCAAATTTTTGGGTAAAGGTCATAAGACCCTCAACCCCAGAGGTGGAAAACCATCCGCATTTAACCGAAACGTACCCAAAGCTAAGTACAAGAAAAACTGGAAAAAGGACCTGAATTAGAGTAGACATTTAGAATTCTATTTCTATTTTCATACCATCGTATGCCGGAACGATATTATTTGGAAGTTCAGTATGAAGAGTATCGTAATCCATATCTATATGCATATTTGTTATAATTGAATTCGACGGTTTCAACTCATCAATCCATTTTAGGGTATTTTCTAAATGGGTGTGACTAGGGTGTGGAGTGCGACGCAAGGCATCCACGATAAAATAGTCTAATTTTTCAAGAGATTTGCGTGTTTCTTGATATAAGTCTGATACATCTGGAAGGTATGCAACATCCTCGATCCTAAAGCCAAGGCTATCAATCGAACCGTGTATTGCTTTAAAAGGCATTATTCTTAGTTCGCCACCGGGCCCATCTATAACAAAGCTTCCATCCAATTTATTCATTATTAAAATGGGAGGGTATGGAGAATTTTTTGGCTGAATAAAAGCATAACCAAACCTATCAAACAGGTTGTCTTTGGTTTTTTCGTCGGCCCATACGTTTATCCGCGCTTTCATATTGAAGACTACCATTCTTAAGTCGTCAATTCCATGAATATGATCTGCGTGAAAGTGAGTGTAAATAACTCCGTCAAGGCGCGTGACATTAGCATCTAAGAGTTGATTCCTAAGGTCCGGAGATGTGTCTACTAACACAGATGTCGTTCCTTCAGAGCCAATTTTTTCTACTAAGAGTGAGCAGCGACGTCTTCTATTTTTTGGGTTGTTAGGGTCACAGTCACCCCAATGCCCGCCTATACGTGGTACGCCGCCAGATGATCCACACCCAAGAATTGTAAACCGCAGTTTTGTCATGAGACGGCCTTACTAAATAATTTGTTAAAGTTTCGTTGAGTTTGGATTGCGAATGTGGCGTAGTCCATGTCAAAAATCTCCGCGCCTACCTTTGCCGTATAAACTGAATAGCTTGGCTCGTTTCGTTGGCCCCTATAAGGTGGAGGAGCTAAGTATGGAGAGTCTGTTTCAATTAATACCTTTTCAACGGGAGCTTTTGAAAAAATGTCTCTTAACTCCGAGCTTTTTGGAAAAGCAACTATACCCGACATTGAGAGAAAAAATCCAAGCTCTAAGGCTGTTATTGCTAGTTCTTGACTGGAAGAAAAACAATGCATAACGCATTTAAACGGTCCAGCTTTATATTCGGATTTTAAAATTTTGATCATGTCTTCATCAGCTGCTCGAGAATGAATGATAAGGGGTAGTCTAGACTGCCTAGCCGCTTCTATATGCACATAGAGGCTTTTCTTTTGTATGTCAGCCGATTCAGAAGTGTAATAATAATCTAGGCCCGTTTCGCCAATCCCAACAAATTTAGCATGTTTGCTTAACTCTAATAAATTATTTTCTGTAACCAGTGGCACACTTGCGGCGCTCATGGGATGTGTCCCTGCTGCATAATAAACTGATTTATATTTTTCGGATATTAATCGAACTTTCGGTTCGTCAACGAGCTTTGTACAAATAGTTATCATCTTTGAAACACCAGCCGTTAGAGCTCTCTGAACGATAACATCCAAGTCATCGTTAAAATCCTTAAAGTCTAAGTGGCAATGGCTATCTGTTATTTTTATTACATCCATATTAATACTCGCGCAAATTGGCCGATGTTTTGTTCATATTTATAATTGTATCTAATATTAAGGTTGAAGCATCTATATTAACTTGTTTTCCGTAATTTAATCGTCGCCCTTGTTCTTCCAAAACTCTGGCCCATTCTTGCGCATGATAAACAGAGTTTGAAAGCCGTGTAAGGATAGATTTTTCGTTTTTTATTATCTCTTGGTTAAGCATACCCAATCCAGCCAACGCAAGGCGTGATGTTAAAACTTCAAAAAGATTTATAAATGTATCGAAGTTTTGATTTTCACCTCTAGTGGAAGCTTTTTCACTTAAAGTTGACGCTAAATGACCATCAAGATTTGGAAAAGTTTTTACAGTCTCTAACAGTGACGAGTATATTTCTAGGGCATTTTGACGTTTTAGATTGACGGCACCACCTACAGAACCATCTGCTAGTGTTATAATGCCGCCAAGGCCTTCCATATTAATATCGGAGTTTTTTAAAGCATTTTCCATAGCTTCAGGGTCTAGTTTTAAACAGTTTAACGTTCTGCAACGTGATCTTACGGTTGGAAGTAATTTTGATGAATTATGGCTTATCAAGAAAAATATACAATTTTGAGGGGGTTCTTCTAAGGATTTAAGAAGAGCATTTAGTGAGTTTACATTCATGTCATCCACGCTATCGATTATAACTACTCTCCAAGAGCCATCTGTGCTTGAAAGCGAAAAGAAATTCTTTAATTTACGAACTTCATCGACAGTTATGTTGTTTTGGAAGCGTTTTTTATCTTTGTCATAATTTCTACGAAGAGCAAATAAGCCGGTCTCACTAGAAGCATTAATTCTATTATTTATTGGATCATCTGCATTTACATCGAGGGAGGTATAGCTCCTCTCTGAAGAAGAAGCACTCGCAACCCAAGTCTTTGAGTTTATTAATATGAACCTAGCGGCGCGCCAAGCAAGGGTTGCCTTGCCTATTCCTTTAGGTCCGGTAATGAGCCATGCATGATGCAATCGTTTCGAGTTAACAGCCCTTAAGAAGTCCTCTTCGGCTAAATTCTGGCCGAATAGTGTTTTACTGTCTCTCGGGTGAGGGACTCCCGCTAGCATATCTGATTGAGGGAGCTCGGTATCAGTCATCTAATTTTTTTTGGACCAACTTATAAATTTTTGCACTTAAAGAGTTAATTTTTTCGGACCCGTCCAAAACTATGCACCTACTGTTAAAGTCCTTTTGAAGTTTGATAAAACCCTCTCGTAATTTATATTGAAAACTCAGGCCAAAATCCTCAAAGCGATCTTCACCTGAATTACGAGATAACCCTCTCTTTAGAGCCACGCTTGGGTCCATATCTATTATAAAAGTAAGGTCGG
>Ga0114996_10007392_pt1 | contig 12451 bp, 9 predicted proteins | sample ArcticOcean_MG_C_4_FD_87039 | JGI IMG/M metagenome (GOLD analysis project Ga0114996, IMG submission 87039) | Marine microbial communities from western Arctic Ocean - ArcticOcean_MG_CB4_134 | ecosystem: Environmental > Aquatic > Marine > Oceanic | place: Arctic Ocean: Canada Basin | collected... | reverse complement strand
CGGCGAGAAATTCTCGCGCCGAGTTGCGGATGAGTTCCTGGGTTTCTGTAAGTCCGAAATCCACTTTGGTTCCTTATTTGCTCGTTATCAGGGCGTTATTGTTTGGCGGGTGCTCGTGGCGGTCTTGGGAGTCCGAGTCCGCGTTGGGCGATGATGTTTTTCTGGATTTCGTTCGTACCAGAGAAGATTGTTGTTGCTGTTGAGAGCATACGTAGTTTCAGGAAGCGGCCTTGAAGTTCGGCCTGCGGTGATCCGGTGATCAGACCGCCGTACATGCCGAGTATTTCGAGTCCGTAGTCGAGAACTTTCTGATAGATCTCAGTTCCAGCGACCTTGCTCATTGAGGCTTCAAACGATGGTTCGAGTCCTTCGCCGTGTCTCCACGTGACGTCGTAGCAGAGGAGTCGTGCAGCTTCGACCTCGGTGCTTAGTTCGGCGAGTTTGATGCGGACATTGGGATCGGATTTCGCCTGACTCACGGGTGAGTCGTTATCGTTGATGTAGTCGATTAGTTCTTCGATTGCTGCTCTTGCACCGGCTGCAAATTCGATACCTGATCGTTCGTGGTTAAGGATGGTCATTCCGACTCGCCAGCCGTCGTTGAGATCGCCGACGAGATTGGCTTTGGGCACTCGCACATCGTCAAATATGACCTGATTGAAGTGGTGCACATCGGCCATATTTACGATTGGGTTTACTTCGATGCCGGGTGATTTCATGTCGACGAGCAACAGGCTGATTCCGGCGTGGCGTGGTTCGTCGGGATTGGTGCGAACGAGCATGAACATCATGTCGGCACGGTGCCCCATCGATGTCCAGATCTTGGCGCCGTTTACTACGAATTCGTCGCCATCGAGGACTGCGCGGGTTTGGATAGATGCGAGATCCGAGCCGGAGTTGGGCTCTGAGTATCCCTGACACCACTGCACTTCACCACGGGCGATGGCTCCGAGGTGTTGTTTGCGTTGGTCCTCGTTGCCAAACGCCATGAGGGTGGGGCCGAGCATGCGGGTTCCGAAGCCGTCGAGTCCGGGAGCCCTACGGTAGGCCATTTCATCGGCGAAGATGGTGTTCATCATGGGTGATGAATCGGATCCGCCGTACTCTTTGGGCCAGCTCATAACGAGCCAGCCGCGTTTTACCAGTTCTTTGCGGAATCGCTGGTCCATTGCCCAGCCTTCGTCGTCGACCAGTCCGGCGGGACCACCCCAGTTGTCGGGGAGCACATCATCGAGGAACGCGCTTATCTGGTTTCTGAAATCGGTTTCTTCAGCGGTGAATTCGAAGCGCAATATGTGGTTTCCCGCCGAAATTATCGGATCGGGACTCTCGGTGCGTCAGCTTCTGACTGACAGGCACGTAACGGTTTTTACGATGCCCGGGATGCTGTGCATTCCGTCACTGATTAGATCGCCAATGCTTGGGAGATCGTCGGCTTCTACTACTGCGATGATGTCGAAAGGTCCGGTGACCGTGTCGACAGCTTTCATCATCGTCATTTCTTTTAGAGAATCGGAAACTTCGCTGGTTTTTCCAACTGCCGTTTCGATGAGGATGTAAGCGCGCGTAGCCAAATGATCTCTCCGTTGATCAGTGGCGCAATCCTATTCGGACTGTAAGGGGAGTGTCAAAGGCAATTCCACTTACCGAACCGCGCTGCGTGCTGGTTGTTGGCTGGCAGCAGGCGGCTACCCGTGTGTGGGTAGATCGAATAGGGACTGGATCACATGGGTATTTCGAGTCGTCGAACTGCTGCCGACGATCGAGGCTGTAGGTGGGTCGAGTTGTATGTGCCGGTTCGTCGGTCGGTCTGAGCGGCTTTCGCTGCTTCGAACGTTAGACGTTGGGCTGGTGCGGCTTGTTCAGGTCGGGTGGATACGGGGCCTGAGTCGGCGAGGCGTCGCGGGGCGAGGCCCTGCGGCTTTGGCTCTGTACGGTCCGGCAGCAGCGGGCGTAACGAGTCGTCTTCGCTGGTGTCGGCACCGAACTGGAAGTTCGAGCTGACGGCGAGGAGCGTGAGAATGGTGACCGATGCGCCGCGCGGCTTGTACATCCCTGTCTCCCATTCACTGATCGTTTGCTGTCGAATTCCGATTTCTCGGGACAACGAGGTCTGTGAAAGGCCAAGGTGTGTACGCAGGGCGCGGATGCTATCTGCCTGCCATTTAAAGTCTGTTGGGGGTGCTTGTCTTGTCAACATAACTAGCAAGCTACGCCGGTTTTTTATCCGAGCCCTAGCGTTTTTTTTACACGCTTAACCGAATTTTGCGTTTTTAAAATTAGTTGGGCGGAGTGTTTTCTGCGACACGGGAGCGTTTGCAGGGGTGACTGCGCTGAGTCTTGATCGAGTGTTAATCGAACTTGAGCATCTCTTCGAAGTGGCTCGGATCGTCGAACGGACCAACTATCGATAGGACGAGATTTTCTTCTTTGAGCACGCGGTTGGCCACACGCTTAATGTCTTCTCTGGTGACTGCGGTGACCTTTGCGATTATCTCGTCGACCGATTCGACTTTGTCCCGAAGAAGTTCCTGTATGCCCAGAAAACTCGAGACAGCGCGGCTCTCTTCCATTCGGAGCATCATGCGTCCTTTGGTGAGTTCGAGGGCCTGTTTCCATTCGGCTTCGGTTACGCCGTCTCGCATTTTGGCGAGTTCATTGAGGATTACCGGGATGGCTTCGTCGACTCGGGCAGGGTCGATCCCAGATTCGACCACGAGGGCGCCGCAGTCGCTGTAGAAGTGGGCGCCGCTGTGGATGTCGTAGGCGAGCCCGCGCTGTTCGCGCACTTCTTCGAACAGGCGGCTGCTCATTGTTTCGCCAAGTATTACCGACATTATCGATAGAGCGTGGCGGTCGGGGTCGTTGTTGGCGAGCCCTGCCATGCCTATGGCGATGTGAGCCTGCTCCGTGGAGCGATGTTCGATTGCAACCCGCTTCTCGACGGGTTTTGCCTCGTACGGAAACATTGGAAGAATTTCGCCGTCGTGGAGTTCGCCAAGAAGACCGGTGATCTGTTCGACTACGTCGGCGTGTTCGATATTTCCTGCAACAGCGATCACGGTGTTCGAGGCGACGTACTGCGTGTCGAGGTACTTGAGCATTTCATCGCGTGAGATAGCACCGACTGATTCAACTGACCCTGCGATGTCTCTTCCCATTGGCTGGTCGGGCCAGAGGAGATCGTCGAGGAGCATCGATGTTCGTGCCCCGGGTGAATCGAAAGACGCACGTATCTCTTCGTAGACGACCTGTTTTTCCTTGGCGATGTCATCTTCTTTGAAGAGAGAGTTGAGAGCCATGTCGGAAAGCAGGTCGATGCCTTCTCGGTAGTGCGGCTGGGCCAGCCGGCACCAGTATCCGGTTACTTCTCGATCAGTGAATGCGTTGAGAGTTCCGCCGACACCTTCGACAATTTCAGAGATCTGACGAGGGGTCGGTCGGTCGGGAGTTCCTTTGAAGAGCATGTGCTCGAAGAGGTGTGAAGCTCCGGCGAGTTCGGGCGTTTCGTAGCGGGAGCCCGCACCGAACAGGAAGATGATGCTTACGGCGTTGGTGTGCCGGAATGTGCTGGTGAGAATCCTTAGACCATTGGGTAGTACGGTTCTGTCGAACGAGCTGGATACGAGCTGTTGGGTTTCAGAAGTGGTCAAGTGGGATTTCTAACTTTCAGAAAATTCGGCTTTTGTTGGAGTTGTCGAAAATATTGAAATCAAGCGTAGATGTGGGGAAGTCGGGGGTCAAACTTCATTCGTATATTGATAGATGTTGCCCGGTGAACTCGATATTTGCACTGCGAGCGCTTCGAGTTGTGTGAAATGTGCTGTGCTGGGCTACGCCAAACGGATAGCCGTATATAGAATTCTTCTTCATGCGTGAATCTCAGATTGCCGAATCGTCCGAAAAGCCCGAATCGAGCGGGGCAGGCGTGTCCGCGCGTGCCGGCGAATCGGATCAGAGGCAGGATTTTGTTATCGACGATTATTCGTCGAGCGGGCCGAGGTTGAGATCGCGTGTGAAGCGGTTGCCATTGCCGAGGATTTCGACGCGCTATGCACTGGCGCTAATTCTGCTGCTGGCGATTGCACTGAGGTTGTATGGGATCAATTGGGATCAAGGCGGGCTGTTTCATCCAGACGAGCGGGCGTTCCTATCGCAGGTTTACAACCTCCAATTCCCCGAGGGTGATGAGTGGTCGAATGTACTCGATCCTGAACTCAGCACTCTGAATCCGGGTTCTTTTAACTGGGGGAGTCTGCCTCATTACGCGTTGAAAGCTGTTCAGTACGCGGTGGCACCTTTTAAGTGGATGGACATGTTCGATCTGCGATTTGCGGGTCGGGCGTTATCCGCTGTTTCAGATGTAGCCACAGTTCTACTGGTGTTTTTGATCGGTAGGGCTGTGTTCAGCTCGAGAGTCGGCTTGTTGGCTGCTGGGCTTTCAGCGATCGCCGTGCAGCAGATTCAGCTGAGCCATTTCTTCGCGGTCGATACGTTCATAACGACTTTTATAGTCGCCACGATTTATTACTCGCTTCGTGTGGCGCATGAGGGGCGTCGGCGAGATTCGGTGCTGGTGGGTGTGATGTTCGGGTTGGCTGTCGCAACGAAGTTTTCGGCGTTACCGCTTGGATTGGCGGTGGTACTGGCGCATGTGATTTTTGCGACTTCTAGACGCGGCGATCGCTACGATTCTGATGGCGTTGGATCGGACGCTGGGGCGACCCGCCAGTGGCTTTCGTATAAGAACGCTTTAGCGTCGGCTGCCGTTTTCGTGGCGGTGCTGGTTGTTGCACAGCCGTACATGTTTCTCGACTTCTCTACGTTTGTAGAGAACATTTCGACGCAGGGCGAGATGGTCAGGCGCGAAGTTGATTTCCCGTTTACGAGGCAGTACGAGGACACGCCGAGATTCATCTATCAGATGGTTCAGTTGGGCACGTGGGGGTTGGGTCCGGTACTTGGAATTACGGTGTGGCTCGGACTGCTTGGGGCGGTTGTCGCAGCGGTGCTCGCTCAGCGGAAAACGGATCTGGTGATCCTGGCGTGGGTGCTGCCGTATTTGCTGGTTACCGGATGGTTCGATGTGAAGTTTATGCGGTACATGATGCCGATCACGCCGTTCCTGATTTTGTATGGTGCTAGAACGCTCTGGTGGGCGTTTGAGGTGATTAGATCGCTACAGCCGAATCGACGTTGGCTGCAGGCACTGCCGATTGTGATTGTGTTGATTTTCACGGCTCACTATTCGCTGTCGTTCATGAGCGTGTACTCGGGAGATCACCCGCTGAACCAGACTTCACAGTGGCTGGATTCGAATGCCGAGCCGGGTTCGAAGGTTGTGCAGGAGCACTGGGAGGAAGGAATTCCTGCGGTGAGCAGCCTGCGAATGCACGAGCGGGCGGAACTGTACAACGATGAGAGTCCGCAAAAATTTACTCGGCTGACGGAGCTTCTTGCTGAATCGGACTATTTCGTGCTGCTGAGCAACAGGCTGTACGCAACGATTCCTAGATTGCCTGATCGTTATCCGATCACGTCGACCTTTTACGAAAAGCTGTTCGCAGGCGAACTTGGGTACGAGATGGCTTACGCCGGCGGGCGATATATCGGTGGATTGGGGGTCGACTACTACGAAGATCCTTTCGCCAGATTAGATTTCGGACCGCCAGAACGATTCCAGCGGTCGTCGGATGGGCTATTTACAGTAGGTTTCGGGTGGGCTGACGAGAGCTTCTCGGTTTACGAGCATCCGCAAACGTTTGTGTTTGCGAATATCGATCATTTAACGCAAGGACGATTGGGTACTGAAATTGGCTCGGATAAGGTCGGGTCTCGAGCATTTCAACCCCAGCAGATAGGGCTACTTCTATCGGATGAGGGGGCTGAGACGCAGCAGTCCGGGGGTACGTGGAGTTCGATCACGTTCCTGCGCTGGATGCCCGACTGGCTAACTCCGATCGTGTGGTACATCGCAGCACAGTTGTTTGCGTTAGTCGTTCTTCCGATTGCTTTCGTTGTGTTCAGGTCGTGGCCTGATCGTGGTTATTTGCTCGCCAAACCGCTGGGTTTACTGCTGGTTGCGACAGTGACATGGCTTCTCGTAAGCGTTGGCGTGATTCAGTTCAGTTTCTTTGCGGTGCTGCTTGGATTGATTGTGTTGGCGGGCGTGTCGTACTGGACTATTCGAGTTACGGGAAGCGATATTAAGAACCACCTGCGAGCGAACGTACGTCGAATTATCAGGGTGGAAATTCTGATTCTGGTTGCGTACGTGGCGTTCCTGTTGATCCGTGCAGCGAATCCCGATCTCTGGCACCCGTGGAAGGGTGGCGAGAAGCCGATGGATTTCGCGTATTTGAACGCGGTCGTGAAGTCCTCGACCATTCCCCCGTATGATCCGTGGTACGCGGGTGGGTATCTGAACTACTACTACTTCGGGCAGTTCATGATCGCTTCACTTATTCGCTTTACGGGGATCGTTCCGTCGGTGGCGTACAACCTCGCTGTGCCGTTGCTTTTTGCGATGACGGTCGGTGGTGTTTACTCAATCGTTAGCGGTTTGGCTGAGATGACGCTACGGGCGCGTAGAGTACCGGCGTGGTCTAGAAGGTCGCCGGTCTACGCGGGGCTTGTGGCGGTCGTATTTGTTGTGGTGGCAGGCAATATCGACGGCTTGGTGCAGGTGCTTCAAGGTGCGTCACGATCGTTGTTGCAGGATCAGTCGTTTGGACAGTTTGATTTCTGGCGTAGCTCGAGAATGATGACGCCCGGATCACCCGGGAACGAAATTACAGAGTTCCCGTTCTTTACGTTCCTGTTTGCCGATCTGCACGCACACCTGATTGCGATTCCGATTGCGGTTACCGCGCTGGCAGCGGCGATTTCGGCTTACCTACGTATCGGCAGGAAGCGACCGATGGCAGAATCGTTGGCGGGTTTGGTTGTGCTGGGGGTTCTGGTCGGATCGTTGCGAACGATAAATGCGTGGGACTTCCCGACTCAGTTGCTGCTGGCAGGTGGATTCCTGATTGGCGGCCAGCTTATTTCGTCGAACAGATCTGTGATCGGGCGGCTAGTGATTGGTGGAGTGAGTACTACCTTTGTATTGGTAGTCGGGCACGTGGTGTACTTGCCGTTCCACGCCAATTTTGAGTTGTTCAACAATGGTGTCGTAAAGAGTCAGTTCACGACCGAGCTGTGGCGGTACATCGCCATCCACTCAATTTTCTTGTTCGTGATAATCAGCTGGCTGGTGTTCATGTGGCGAGAGCGACTTTCGACAGCGCTGACGAATGTTACGAACGCTCCCTTGCCGGGGTCTGGGATTGGCGGCTGGACGTGGCAGATCGTTCTCGTGCTGGTGGCAGCCATGATCGCAACGCTCGCCCTGACAGGATTTGCGACGATCGGTTTCACGGTGATTGTCGGTGCCTCTGTTCTTGGCGCTGGGCTGACCGCGTATCGGTCTCGGATTGCGGGTGCTCGATATTTGCTTGTTGCCGTTGGAATGGTTGTGATGGCGATGGCGTTGGCCGCCGGAGTCGACATGTTCACGGTGAAGGACGATATCGGTCGGATGAACACGGTGTTCAAGTTCTATTTGCAGGCATGGATATTGCTTGCGATGGCTTCGGCGTACTTCCTGTGGTTCCTCGGTGATGCCGGGAAGCTTTCGTTCAGGAACCTTCGAGTAGGTCGTGGTTTCTGGCTTGGACTACTCGCGGTGTTGGTGATCGGCGTGATGGTTTATCCGGTTCTCGGGACTCGTCACAGGAATGCCCAGAGATTTGAATTTAGCGGGCTTGCTCTCGACGGTATGGCGTACATGGAGACGGTGACCTACGTTGATCACGAGGGTCCACTGACCCTGAAGTACGACTTTGATGCGATTGAGTGGATGCAGGAGAACGTTGAGGGATCGCCGGTGATCATTGAGGGCTTGAGCGATCAGTATCGATGGTGCAACCGGGTGTCGATTTATACGGGATTGCCGGCGGTTATCGGATGGGACTGGCATCAGCGGCAGCAGCGCGTTGGCTATGCATCGACGGTTACGAATCGCCGGGTAGAGGTCGAACGATTCTTCAACTCGACACTCTCGCAGCAGGCGGTTCGTATTCTCGACAAGTACGACGTTAAGTACGTTTACATTGGCGAGATGGAGCGTGCGAAATACCCGGAGAGCGGGCTAGAAAAGTTCGCTGACATGGAAGCGGACGGACTTGTGCAGGTGTACCCGACTCCGGAGTCGTTGGTCGAGAACGGTGATACGCCGGTGGTTATTTACGAGTACACGGCGGTCGAGTAGCGCTGGGTGTGCGCGTTGTGGTCGGGGGACGTAGATTCCCTCTTCCCGACCGGAGCGAAAGCGAAGTGGAGGGATCTGAGGCGTTTCGTTAGATAACAGCTATCGAGGAGCAACCGGTCGAATCCGTTCGATCACAGCGGACTCCGCAATCACACGAGGTCCCTCCACTCCGCTTTGTCCTTCGACTAACTCAGGATGCACTGCGGTCGGGAAGAGGGTGTGTTGAGGTGAGATGGAAAACCGCTGAAACGGGAGCTCGGCTCAGTTTGACCGCTGATTGCCACGTCGCTCGTGCCTCGCTCCTCGCAATGACAGGGTGGCGGCGATGTGGCAATCAGTCTTGCTCTACTCTTCGGGGTCTTCGGGGACGATTAGGCCGTAGTCTTCGTCGTGGCGGCGGTAGACAACGTTTATTTCACTGGTTTCCTTGTTACGGAACACGTAGAAATTGTGGGAGAGCAGCTCCATTTGAGCAGCCGCGTCTTCGACTGTCTCTGAGGCAATCGGGTGCCGCTTGGTGCGGACGAGTTGGCCGTGCTCCAGAGTTGTAACGCCGCTCTCATCGACTTCGCTGACAGACTCCTGGGCGAGCTGCTCGGCGATCGCCATTCCGAGACCGCCCTCGACATCGCGTCGGTTTTTGCTGGAGTAGCGGTTTTTGTAACGGCTGATCTGGCGGGTGACGGTGTCGGAAACGTGATCGACTGCGGTGTAGGGCGAATCGCCTCGCATTTCACAGCGTATAACGCCTCGATTCAACCTGATTGTTACTTCAGCGATGAATCGTTCGTCTTCTTTTTGGGTTTGTTCTTTTCGGATTTGTAGAAATACAGGCACCGGTTCACGGAATCTTCGATCAAGGATGCTGAGACGTTTCTCTGCGTACTTCTTGATCGCGTCGGTCAGAGTCGTGTTGTTGGCGGTGATTGTTAGTTCCACGTATCCCCCAATTCGAACCCAAAATTGTGTTCATTAACCGGGCTCCAGCCCGGTACTTAGTTATTCTATTGCCGTATCACCATGTCTGGACCGTATCGGCCATGATTTTTTGCTGGAGATGCTGCATTTGATTACTGCCCTGAAAGAAATAACTGCCAGCGCGATTAACCTCGTGTTCCCACCCTCGTGCGTCCACTGCGGAAGCCCGGGAGCGTTACTTTGCCACATCTGCGTATCAGAGTCGAGTTCAGTTCAGAAAAACGTGTGCCGGAAGTGCGCAGAGCCGTTGGCGAAGGCCGGGACGTGCGCTCGGTGTGTGTCGGAACGATCATCGATAGATCGGTTGTATGCGTCGTACCTTTATGAATCGCCAGTTGGGTCGGCGATCAAGGCGCTTAAGTTCGATGATGTTCGTGCGTTGGGTGGTGTGCTGGCGAGGATGTTTGATGTCGATGCCATGAGCCGGAGCGACGCTGATCTTGTGGTGCCGGTGCCCCTGCATAAATCACGCCTTCGGTCCCGTGGGTACAACCAGTCGGAGTTGCTGGAGCTGCTGCTGTCGAATCGCATCGAGATCAAATTTCAGGCCGATGTTCTGGTGCGCACTCGGCAAACTGTCCCGCAGTCGGAACTGCCCACTGCCGCGGCAAGGCATCGTGCGCTTGCTGGTGGTTTCAGTGTGAAGCCGAGTTCGATGAAGAGCGTTTCAGGTAAGCGAATTCTTCTTGTGGATGATGTATTTACGACCGGTAGCACTGTCAAAGCCTGTGCTGATGCGCTAAAAACTGCTGGAGCGAGTTGGGTTGGTGTGGCGGCGTTGGCCGTTCAACCTATCGGTGGGCTGAAGTGAGCGTGTTATTGGCAGTGGAAAAAACGAGGCTATCGACAATTGACTGAACTAAAAGCGGTGTTCTTCGATATGTACGGCACGCTCGCCGGGTTTGATCCGCCTCGTGAGCAGATCCAGGCGCAGGCGGTAGGCAAGTGGGGTTTGGATGTCACCCAGGAGGGCATCGACGCCGGGTATCACATGGCTGATGAGTTCATGACGAGTCAGAACTCAACTAAACCCGTTCGAACGATGAACGCCAACGAACAATGGGCGTTCTTTGCTCGCTTCGAGCAGCTTGTGCTTCAGGGCGCGGGGCACGAAGTGGATCTGGCAGAAGCTGGTGAGATATGGGCCGAGATACGGAAACAGGAATATCGAATCGCACTGTTTCCGGATGTGATCGAGGGGTTGGATCGACTACGAGCAATGGGATTCGTCGTCGGGGTGATCTCGAACATGAACTCAGGCAGCGATCGGTTGCTGGCTGACATGGGGCTCACCGATCACGTTGATTTCGCAATTACGTCGGGAGAGACCGGCGTTGAGAAACCGGATCGACGCATTTTCGAGGCAGCGCTTGTGAAGTCGGGTGTCGAGGCAGACGAAGCAGCGGTGGTGGGTGACCAGCTGGAGTCAGATATATTCGGCGCCGAGAACGCAGGCATGCGACCGATTCTGATTGATCGTTACGACGGTCACGCTGGCTATAAAAAACACCCACGTGTGACCGATATGGAGTCCGTTATCGCTCTTGTTTCGAAGATGGCCGCCAATTAGCGTGCAACATGCGTATCATCTTCGCCCATACGAATAATCAATCCTGTTTGAAATTAGCCAGAGCAAAAGTATTAAAACAATGAAAATTGAACGAGTTGAATCGATTCTTGCGGGCAATAGCCAGATCGTCAGGATATTTACGGACACCGGAATTGTTGGCGTGGGGCAGTCGGCGTGCTGGGGTTATCTCGAGGCGACAGATGCTGTTGTGAAGAAGTTTGCTGACTATCTCGTTGGCAAAGATCCGCTCGATATCGAGCATCACTGGCAGTACATGTGGCGGATGGGTCCGTTCAGGGGCTCGGTGATATCGGGAGCGGTGAGCGCCGTAGATATCGCTCTGTGGGACATCAAAGGCAAGGCGCTTGAGACTCCAGTATGGGGTTTGCTTGGTGGCAAGGTTCGCAACAAGATTCGATTACACCTGCTGATGGGTGGGCTTCGCGTTGATGCTGCTGATCAGGGCACGACGGCTGAGGGTTTACGCCTGAATGCGCTTGATGCTGCTGAAGAGGGTTTTACGGCAATCAAGACCGATCCGCTTCCAGACGGATTTCAGTCGATGACGCTGCCGCGTCTGATTCACGACACTCGAGAAAACGTCGCTGCGATGCGTGAGGGTGCGGGTTTGGACGTTGATATTATTCTCGAGATTCACCGGAAGCTGACTCCGATGGTTGCGATCGCACTTGCCGAGCAGTTGGTGGAATTCCAACCGATGTTCTTCGAGGATCCTGTGCAGATTGATTCGATAAAGTCGCAGGCGGAAGTTGCTCAGCGAACGACGCTTCCGGTCGCCAACGGTGAGAGGATGCATTCGATCTGGGAGTTCCGTGAGATGTTCGAAGCAGGTGGCAGCCAGTACGCTCGCCCCGATCTTGGCCTAGCTGGCGGAATAACGTCTGTGAAGAAGATCGCCGCTATTGCGGAGTCGTATCACTCGGCGTTGGTTACCCACAATTTCTTAGGGCCGGTTCTTACGGCCGCAGCTTGCAATATGGACACGTCGATTCCGAACTTCCTTACTCAGGAATGGTCACGCGAAGACGAGGCGCCGTTCAACGCTATGTTCAACTCGGCGTGGAAGCGAGACGGCGGGTACATTGCCGTTCCTGACGTGCCGGGTATTGGGATTGATCTCGAAGTTGAGAAATTCCAGTCGCAGCCGTACGAACCTCGTCCTTTGCAGGTCATTCCAATGCGAGTAGACGGTTCGGTTGGGTATTCGGTTTAGGAGCAGTAAGTAAGGTCACCATTGCCATGCCGCTGGGTCAGCAGATCAGCCAGTTTCTAAATGCCAGTCTAGGCACAAGTGCTCCGGCACAACGTAATCGAAAAATTATCGAGTGCTATTACGGGCTTGATGAGTTGACTTGGCCATCATTGGAGCAAGTCGGTGAGGCATTTGACGAGATTACTAGGGAACGGGTCAGGCAGATCAAAAAGAAATTCTTTTTGACATCTGTGACTTCGGATGACCTGCCATCTCTACTACCGTTGGTCGAGCTCATCAAATCTAGCGATGTGCATTTAGTATCCGAGCTACTACCTAGAATTATCGACGAGCAACTGATTGAAGAGGATCTCGAGCT
>Ga0114996_10007390_pt1 | contig 12453 bp, 9 predicted proteins | sample ArcticOcean_MG_C_4_FD_87039 | JGI IMG/M metagenome (GOLD analysis project Ga0114996, IMG submission 87039) | Marine microbial communities from western Arctic Ocean - ArcticOcean_MG_CB4_134 | ecosystem: Environmental > Aquatic > Marine > Oceanic | place: Arctic Ocean: Canada Basin | collected... | reverse complement strand
TTCTCATTAACTTTGGCGTGGTAATTACTTTCTTGCCCGATGGCCTATGGGGCGACGTCGGCGAGTGGTTGCTGACGGCTTTCTGGATCATCGGCATCACCAATGCATTCAACTTCCTGGACGGCATGGACGGACTGGCAACGGGTACCGGTTGTATCGCAGCCATTTTTTTCGGTCTGGTTGCCCTGCAGAACAATCACGATTTCATGGTTTATCTAGCGCTGCCTCTGGTGGGTAGCTGTCTGAGCTTTCTGCCCTATAATTTTCGCTTCCGCAAGCCAGCGGCGATCTTTCTGGGGGATGCCGGCAGCACGTTTTTGGGATTCATGTTGGCGTCGTTGGCCGTGCTCGGGGACTGGGCGGGCAATCATGCGGTGCGCTTAATTGTGCCGGTGCTGATTTTAGGCGTGCCGATTTTCGATATGAGTTTTACCACGTTCATGCGCATAAAGAACGGCCAGGTGCGCACCTTCAGGGAGTGGGTTGAGTTTACCGGACGCGATCATATCCACCACCGTTTGGAGGATTTGCGTATTGGGCGGATTGGCGCAGTGCTGGTGATCTACTGTGTGACAATCTGGCTGGGGCTTTCGGCCCTGGCCCTGAAGAATACGACGGGATTGAATGCAATCCTGCAGGTGGGGTAGTCAATTATCGTCTTTTTGCTGATGGGGTTCTTCATGGTCTTCGTGCAGCGCCAATATACTAAAATTGAGCAGCGGGCGGAGAACGAAGAAATATGAGAAGCGGTCTCTTAGAGGCGGCGGCTAACTTCGCGGTGCAGTGCAGCGGCCAATATGGGGCCGGTGAATTGCGTTAGAACTCGGGCTCGGCCCTGTGCAGCCAGGCGCTGTGCGTAGGGTGGGTCGGCCAGCAGTTTGGCGATGGCGGCGGCAATATCTCCGGGGTCTTCGGGGTCTACCAGAAGGCCGCTGCTGCCGTGTTCAACGGCGTCGGGGACGCCGCCGCTGCGACCACCGATAACGGGGGTTTTGCAAGCGTTGGCTTCGAGGTAGACAATGCCGAAACCTTCGACGCCTCTTTGGGAGCCGGTGCCCAGCCGGCTCGGCATAATGAAAATGTCTGCGGCATTGTACCATTCGATGAGATCCTCATCGGCAACAAAGCCGAGAAAGCGGACATGGTTTTCCAATTTCAATTCGACCACCATATTTTCCAGCGTTTCCCGCATAGAGCCGCCGCCGCCGATAACAAAGAGGAGGTCGGGGAATTGTCCTAATAACTCGGGGAGCGCGCGCAGGACCATGTCGGCTCCCTTGTGGGGGTCGAGACGGCTAATGCTAAGCAAGGTTTGGCGGCTTTCGACCTCGAATTTTTGGCGCAATTGGGCGCGGTTGGGCAGGGGGTGGAAGCGATCCGTATCAACGGCGGGGTTGACGATGAGCAGACGTTCGGGGGGGATGCCGTAGTCGAGGAACTGCTCCTTGGTCCAGACGCTGATGGCAAAAATTGCCCGCGCGTGTTTTAACACTGGTTGTAAGAGGCGGCGCCACAGGGGACGATCGGCGAATTTGGAGCGCTCACCCCCGTAGACGTGGATGCCGTAGGGTAGGGCGAAGAAGAGCTTGAGCAAGAGGCAGGTGAAGCCGACCGTGCGCAATTGGGCACAATGAATAAAGCGAATGCGTTGGGGAGAAATGATGAAGAGGGTGTAGAGCAAGAAGAAAAGGGGGACGAGAGGGCGGATGTCGGGGACGCGAATCACCTCAAAGTCTAGAGCGGCGTCAAAGGCCTCAGAGTTTGGGGTTTGCACCGTGAGCACTTTGCGCGGCTGGGGATAGTGGGCGGCGTGGAGATAGATATAGGTCGATTCGCCGCCGCCGCGCGGCGGGAAGTCGACGGTCATGAACAGGTCTAGCGGTTGTTCGTCGCGCTCCATTGGGAAGACCGTTCGTCGGCGCTGAGGTGGGAGACTACATAGCGGATTTTGCCCGACGCCGTGGGCGGGATGGCGGCAACGACTTCGACTTTGCATTCGACGTCGCCGAGTAATTCGCAGATGCCCTGGGCGAAGAGATTGGTTTGGCCGCGATCACCGGGAACGACCAGGAGTTGAAAACTGTCCAGGCTGTGCTGCACAAGTTGGAAGTAGCGAATTTCCTGTCCTTGGTCCATCAGGCGGCGGTTGATATGGTTAAAGACTTCGGAGTGCAGGTGGCGGCCGTCGGGGGTATAGATAATGTCGGAGTCGCGGCCGTGGATATTGGCCAACAATTGCAAGTGGCGGCCGCAGGAACAAGCGCCATCGGCCAATTCGGCCACATCGTGCAGGCGGTAGCGCAGCAAGGGCATGGCCAGATTGCGCAACGGGGTGACAATGACTTCACCGCGGCTGGTGCCCGACAAGAGGGTGCCGTCGCCGTCGACCACTTCTATAAAAACGTTTTCCTGGGTGATGTGCAGGTTGCGTTGCTCGCATTCGAAAGCAATGATGCCGGTCTCGCCGGCGCCGTATTCCTTGACCGCCGGGCAACCCCAATAGGATTCGAGGAAATTTTTCTGGTCTTCCAAGAGCATATCGGAGGTGGTGATGATGACGCGCGGCGATAAAGCGCCAGGATCTACACCGGCGGCGGCGAGCAAACGGGAGAAATCGTAGATGGAAGAGGAGTAGCCGTAGAGGTATTGCACGCCGCGTCGCTGCATGCGTGCGAAACCGCGCAACATGGAGCGCTCGGTAGCGTGAAAAGCCGAAAGTTGCACCCGGTTGAGGGCGCAGTTGCGCAAGGGCACGGTCAGGCGTGCCTGACCGGTAAGTGGTATGCCCCAGATCTTGCCTTCGGGCGTTCCGGCTTGCAGGCCGTGCCAGGTGTGCCCCCGCAGTTTGGCCGCCGAGTAGGCGGTTAGGGCCGTGGTCGCCTGGCGCAAGAGCACGGGTTCGCCCGTCGAACCGCTGCTGCCGTACTGGTACACCCGTTCCCGATAGGTGGGATTGATGAGGGTGGGGTAGTGGGCGCGCAGATCGCCTTTTTCGGTAATGGGAATTTTTCCCATATCGGCAGGTGTTTTAATGTCGGCCGGTACCAGGCCTAGGGCTGCAAAGCGTTGGCGGTAAAATGGCGCGTGCTCATAGGCGCAGTGCAATACGGCCTGGAGGCGCTGCCATTGCAGTTCTACTAATTGGGCAGCTGTCAGGGATTCGCTCTGGCGCAGAGCCGCTAGTTCGCGCTCGACGTCTCTACCGCCGAGTTTATTGGCGGCATAGTAGAGCCAACGAGAAAAATGTGGTGTCATAATTTATATTTTTAGTGGCTTTCCCTATGTGTTAGTAAGGAAGAGAAAATAGTTGTTTTGTCAAGACTAATCTGCTTAATTTCAGTAGCCACACGAACTTAATTAATAAGAGATTGAATGTGAAGAAAATCGAAGCGTACATAAAACCTTTTCGTTTAGACGAGGTCAAGGATGCATTGGCAGAGGTGGGTATTTTGGGCTTGTCGGTTGGCGAAGTGCGCGGTTTTGGACGCCAGCGCGGTCACAGCGAACTCTACCGCGGCGCCGAATACAAAGTGGATTTTATGCCCAAGATCAAGATCGAACTGGTGGTCGACGACGCCGCCGTAGAGCGCGCCGTTGAAGCGATTCTCCAGGGTGCCAAAACCGGACAAGTCGGCGATGGTAAAATTTTCATTTCCGCTATCCTCGAAGCCATTCGCATTCGCACTGGAGAGACGGGCGACAATGCCATTTAATGAATATCGCCAGGTCAACACAGGCTTTTTAGCTGCGTTAGTACAATAAAGGAATACAATGCCGCCGCCCAATGAGCGAGAGGTGGAGCGCCTGTCCCAGGTTGCTCTTACGGCTAGCCAGACAGAGGCACGGCGGGCGTTGCGGCGTTTGGGATTTAAAGAACCGCAAACGGCCCTGCAGGGGCTCGACCGCCTGGCGGGAGAGCCGCCGTTGCCGTTGCCGGTCCGCGTATTGGTGGACATCGCCGCCAGCGGGTTGCCCGACCAGGCCTTGCAGCGTTTAGAGCGTTTTATTGATTCCAGCGGCAATCGATTATCGCTCTTTGCCCGTTTTGTCGACGATCCGGCCCTGGCCCAAAACCTAGTGCGAGTTATCGGCTTTAGCCACTTTCTCACCGATCTGCTAGTGCGCAATCCCGAATATCTCTACTGGCTGTTCGAGGAAACCCCCTATCTCAGAGAAGCGCTCGACAAGAACGACTTGCGCAAAATACTTGAGCAGGACATGTCTGGCAGACACTACTCTCAGAGTCGGCTAGAAGCCCTGAGAGTGGTGCACCGACGCGAGTGGCTGCGCATTGGTGTGGCCGAAGTATTGAGACTGAAACCGGTAGCACAGATCGGCCGCGAATTATCCGCTTTGGCCGATGTTGTGCTGGAAGTCGTACTGGACGAGGCTTGGGACGAATTGACCGCGCGCTTTGGCCGACCGCGCGACGAGCGCGGAAAGGCGGCCCGGTTTTGCATTGTTTGTTTGGGAAAACACGGGGGGCAGGAACTTAACTATAGTTCGGATGTCGATCTGCTCTTTGCCTATGACGCGGAAGGGCGCACGCGGCCGCGGCGCAAGGACGAGGCGATTGAAAACAGCGAGTTTTTCCAACGTTTGGGAGAACGTCTCATCCAGATCCTGACGGAAATTACGCCGCAAGGTTTTTTTTATCGGGTCGATATGCGTCTGCGACCCGAGGGGGGAAGCGGTGCGCTGGTGCGCTCGCTGCGCAGTTATTGGATTTATTACGAAACCCAGGGCGAACTCTGGGAGCGCCAGATGCTGATCAAGGCGCGCCGTGCCGCTGGATCTCAGGTTTTGTGGAAGCGTTTGCACGATTTGTTTAGTTCCTTCAGTTACGGGGGACATTTTGCGACGCGGCCCCAGGAGGAGATTGGGCGCATTAAGGAGCGTATTGAAGCGGAGATTTTGACGCGTCCCAACCGCGACAATAATATCAAGCTGCAGGCAGGGGGCATCCGCGATATCGAGTTCGTGGTCCAGTGCCTGCAATTGCTCAACGGTCGCATTAACCCGCAGGCGCGTTCCCACCATACCCTGGGAGCAATCGGACAATTGCTGGCAGCTGGAGTATTGTCCAGGAAAGAGGCGCGCGAATTGAAGGAAGGTTATGAATTTTTTCGCCGTCTGGAAAATCTTCTGCAGATAGAAGGGGGACGCTCGGTATACGCCGTGCCCGAAGATGCGCAACGGCAGAAGGTGATTGCCGTGCTTATGGGCCAGCGCAATGGCGGCGCTTGGCGGCGGCAGTTTCACAAACACTTGCGGCGGGTGCGCGCTATTTTCGACCGTTTGTTTTACCAGGAGGCGCCCGAGACCGATGAATTGAAGCGGATTCTGGAATTGGCAGCGGGCACGGCAGAAGCCGCTGAGATTTTGCAGCGCTACGGTTTTGTCGACGGGGCAGTGGCCCACCGCAATCTGGAGCAATTGGCCGCTATGGGTAGGGGAACGGGGCGGGAAAACTTCGAGGCCCTCTTGCCAGAATTGATCGTCTCTTTGGCGTCGGCGCCCGACCCCGACCAGGGACTCTTGCAGTTTGTTCAAGTGGTTAGCGCCTACGGTGCGGCTTCAACATTTTACCACCTATTGCACACGCATGCGGGATTTCGCAAGTTGTTAATAAGCCTTTGCGGGTCCAGTCGTTTTTTGGCAGAACTAATTCAGCGAGATCCCGCCCTGCTGGATGGCCTAGTCACCCCAGATGCGGACGGCGGTGCGCTTGCGCAGATGGCCTGGAAGGGGGATATAAGAGCAATAGAACGGCTGCGGCAGCAGGAATTATTGCGCCTTGGCTGCGACGATTTACTCGGTTTAACCACAGCGGAAGAGACGTTCCTGCGGTTGACCGAATTGGCCGAAGAAGTGCTACAGATGGTTTTTTCTCTAGCCTGGCGCAATGTGGTGCGCCGCCGCGGCAAGCCGCGGACTCGGCAGGGAGGGGAGGCCCGGTTTGCCTGTTTTGCTGGGGGCAAGTTCGGCGGACGGGAGATGGACTTTGGTTCGGATCTGGATTTGTTCTTCGTCTACGAGGGCGAGGGGCAGAGCGGACGAACGGGGACGGATAATAGCGTCTTCTTCATCGAAGTGGCCCAAGAACTGATCGCCCTCTTACAAGGGCACGGCTTGTTTGAGGTGGATGCCCGTCTGCGGCCAGAAGGCCGCAGCGCGCCTATGGCTATCGCCTTACCGGGGTATCGACGATACCTGCAAAAACGAGCGGCGACCTGGGAGCGCTTGGCTTTGAGCCGGGCGCGTCTGGTCGCCGGCGACGCGGAACTGGGGCGGCGGGTCATGCGTTCCATCCACGGCTTCGTTTTTCGCAGTCCGGTCGATAAAGCGTTGGTGCAGGAAGTAGGCGATATGCGGCGGCGCATGGAGCCGGTTGCAGAACGGCGCCGGGGTCGGCAAGTAGATATTAAGCGGGGGGCCGGCGGCATGGTGGATGTGGAATTCATCGCCCAGGTCATGGTGTTGAAGTGGGGCAAAGATAAAATGAAGTTGCGTTTGACCAGCACCCGCCAAGTACTGGAAGAAATGATGAAAATGCAGTTGCTAGCCGAGCCCCAAGGCCGTTTCTTACTAGAGACATACGATCTATACAGGAGAGTGGAAAAAGGATTGCGCCTGGCCAGTGAGCAGGCGCCCAATACCTTGCCGGTGGATCGCGAGTTAGTGCGCCTGGCGCGCCGCCTGGGGACTCAGGAGGCCGGCGCCCTGGCTGCCGAGATCGAGCAGCGCATGCAAGAGACGCGGCGTTTATTTGAATCCCTACTGTCCCATTTAACAAAGTGAGGTTTTGTCTATGAATCGGTTGTCCATAGCAGCGCGCATTGCCCAGATTGTGATGGGAGCGATTCTGCTCCTGGCCGGTGTCGTCAAGGTGTGGGAGCCCGTGCTCTTTTATTGGGATTCTATTCCTTATACCCAGATCTTGGGACTTGGAGATGGCACTTGGGAATGGGCCGTGCGGGCGGCTTTGTTGCTGGCCCCGTTGGAGTGTTTTGTCGGCCTGGCCCTGCTAGTCAATTGGCGTCCCAAGCTTATTTTTCCCATCGCTACGGTCTTGATGGTCGGCTTCCTAGCGGTGACGACCTACGCCTGGAAACAGGGCAGCCTGGTGACCAATTGTGGTTGTTTTGGCTCCTTGGTCGAGCGCACGCCAGGGGAGGCTGCCGCCGAAGATGTCGTTATGTTGGGGCTGCTGCTCTTTTCCTGGTGGGGGTTGAACAAGTGGGAACGTCCGGCCTGGCCGGCTGCCACCCAGGTTGTAATGGGAGGGCTGGTACTAGCTCTGCTTGTAGGAGGACTGCGCTTCTTCCCGCAACTGGACCGCATTGCCGGGTCGGATTTACAGCCGGGCATCAAACTGACGGGGTTGCCCTTGCAGGGGTCGGATATCGACTTGATGAGCGGTGAGTACTTGGTCGAACTCTTTAGCCCCAGGTGCGGTCATTGCCGGCAAGCCGTGCCGAAAATGAACGCCCTGGCCGATAAGAGCGATTTTCCGCAACTTGTGGCCTTGAATCCCTTGCCCATGAGCAATCTTGACGTGGTGAATTTTAAGCAGCAGTTAGGACCGCATTACGCTATTGCCACCATCTCGCGCACCGATTTCTTTCGTCTTACCTCCGGGCATGGGTATCCGCGCCTGGCTTATGTGAGCGACGGCACGGTGCAGCGTGTATGGGAATCAAATGCTATACCGACGCCGCAAGAAATGCAGGATTACTTTGCATTGATACAGGAAAAATAATGATGGCAAATCGCCAATGGGGCGACCGCCGTCCCCAATAGTTTGAATGACAGTCACCAAGGAGGAGACTATGAGCGTTGCACAGGAAAGCAAACTCGCCCTACAGGGCGGCCCCAAAGCCGTGCACAGCGCCCCCGGAGATATGTTCACCTGGCCCATTGTCACGGCGGAAGACGAAGGTGCGGTATTGGAGGTATTGCGCCGGGGGGCTATGTCGGGCACCGATGTCACCCATAAATTTGAAGAGGACTTGGCGACCTGGTTCGGCATGGACTATGCTCTATGCCACAATACGGGGACGGCGGCGATCCAGAGCGCTATGTATGCCTGTGGAGTGCGCACCGGCGATGAGATCATTTGCCAGAGCATGACCTATTGGGGTTCGGCGCTGCAAGTATTCTCGTTGGGGGGTACCGTAGTCTTCGGCGATCTGGACCGCGATACGCTGACCTTGGACCCGGCCGATATCGAACACCGCATCACCGAGCGTACCAAGGCCATCGTCGTGGTGCACTACTGTGGTCATCCTACCGATATGGATCCGATTATGGAGATTGCCCGGCGCCGCAATGTCAAGGTGATTGAAGACGTATCCCATGCTCAGGGAGGGCTGTATAAAGGCAAATTGCTTGGCACCATCGGCGATGTCGGCGCCACGTCCATCATGTCGGGTAAATCTCTGGCCTGCGGCGAAGGCGGGTTCTTGGTTACCAACAACGAAGAAATCTACGAGCACGCCGCTGCCTTTGGCCATTACGAACGCACCAGCAGCCTGAAGCATGCGGACCTATCCCCCTTTTCCGGCATGCCGCTGGGGGGCTATAAATACCGTATGCACCAGCTTTCTTCAGCGGTGGGGCGGGTGCAGCTCAAGTATTACAAAGAACGCATAGACGAGATTCAAGAAGGTATGAATTATTTCTGGGATTTGTTGGATGGGGTGCCTGGCATCAAGGCGCATCGTCCGGCGGCAGATTCGGGCGGCACAATGGGTGGTTGGTACGCCGCCAAAGGGTTGTACGTCCCCGAAGAATTGGGCGGTTTACCGGTGGCCAAATTCTGCGAAGCAGTCCAGGCCGAAGGCTCTTCCAGCAGCCCTGGTGCCAATATTCTCATGCATCTTCATCCTGTCCTCAACGAAGCCGATATCTACGGGGTGGGCAAACCTACGCGCATTGCGCACTCCGACCGCGATCTGCGCCAGCCGGCCGGTAGCCTGCCCAACACCGAGGCGATGGTCGAGCGCATTTATTCGATTCCCTGGTTCAAACACAACCGTGTGCCCATCATCGAAGAGCACGCGCTCGCTTTTCGCAAAGTGGCCGAAAATGCTGACCAATTGCAATGAGGAGCACTAATGGCTAAAGATCCTCTGCGCGTGCGACTATTCGGTTATGGCGTGCCCTATCGAGTGCGTTTTGACGCTGCTGGCACGGTGCAGCCTGTGGATACCGATGCGACGCAAGAAGCAACGGATTTGGCGCGTCAATTGCGGGCGTTGATCGGAGAAGCTCCACTGCAAGCTATCGATAGCCAAGACACGTGGGCTGCCTCCGTGCCTTTCGGTCGCTGCGGGGTCGAGGGGCTGCCGCATGAACACCTGGTTGTCCACTTCGCCAGCGAAGCCTATCTGGATGTGCTCACCGAGGAAGGCTTTTCCGAACATCCGGTGGCGGCAGGGGAGATGATACACGTAGCGCCGGGCATGATTAACCGTTTGCGCGCCCGCCCGCGCCCCGGCCATCGAGTCCTAGTTGGCTTCCAGACCGAAGATCGCACCCCCCTCAAAGGCAATGCCGCGCCCTTTACCCTGGACGGCGAGGTGCCCGAAGGATACGCCGAGCGCCTAATAAAAACACATGGGGCATTCGCTGAGGTCAAAAAAATGGCGCTTGCCGATCCGGCGGCTAGCGCCGCGGTGCTGAAGGATTTTTTTGCGGCCATGGCTCAGCGCCTCGCTGGCAACGAGGAGATTGCCGCTATTCAAGCCCAGGCCCGAGAGCAGGGCACTTACGCTGTGGAAGACGAAGCGGCCCTCTGTCAGCGCCAGCAAGCGCTGCTGCGTCCGCAGGTCTTGGAACGCATTCAACGTGGGGATGAACACCTTTTTCGTTTTCCCGGCATGTTTGGCGGCATTACCACGCTATTTAATGCCATGACCGATTGAATCAGCTGTAGTTGACGCGGCATTAGTGTGCGGGACGCAATTGCCAGGGTATATTCCCTGGCAATTTTATTTTATCTATATTGTAGCAACATGGCCCTTTTATATTTTGTGCGCCATTTGCGCCTCCAATTTCAACTTGTCCTGGCACCTATTTTCTTGCTGGGATATTTGCTGAGCGGGGCGGCGTTAGATGGGAAATTTATCATTCTTTTCTGTCTGGTGCACGTCGGTTTGTATGGCGGCGCTACCGCCTATAATAGTTACTGGGACCAGGATGAAGGTCCGGTTGGCGGCATGAAACATCCACCGCCGGCCGGTACTTGGGAACTTAGGGGCGGCTTGGGCGTACAATTGGTAGCGCTGGTCTTTATGAGTTGGTGGGGATGGTTTATGGCCCTGGCTGCTGCCGCTATGGTTGTTATGGGCATAGCCTATTCTCACCCGCGCTGGCGTTTGAAGAGGCGGCCACATGCCAGCCTATTGATGGTAACGGCGGGACAGGGGGTGCTGCCGTTGCTAATGGGAAGTGCGGCCGGTCGAGTGGCAGGGGGCCAAATAGATGGGCAGCTACTGGCCTGGGTAAGCTGTGCGGCGGCCCTTATCATAACTGGATTCTATCCTCTAACCCAAGTCTACCAGATCGACGAAGATCGCCAGAGAGGTGATTGTTCCTTTGCCGTGCGCTGGGGGCCGGAAAAGGTGTTGGCCAGCGCCCGGTGGTTGGTTGGTTTTGGCATGGCTGGCATGTTTATGGTTGTTTATAGCGGGGCCGCGTTCCAACATTTTTGGATCTGGTTGTTCCCTGTCGCATATCTAATTTTTGGGGGAGCACTACACCTGTGGAAGCGTCGTTTTTACCGGCAAAGTACGTATAAAAATCACGATTGGGCTTTTGGTCTCAGCATAGCTTTTGCTCTTGCCTTCTGGGGATTCATCGCCGTTGAATACCTCTCGCGATCGTAGTTTAAAGGCGCGTCTCTTGCTTAGCTTGGCCTGGCTCTTAGTCGGCTTTACAGGGGAAAATGCGGCTGCTAATAAACCCCAAATGGCGATCCAGAGTGAAGACAACGCCCTAGAAATAACCCTAAAGGTTACCGTGCCCTATAGTCGGGAGGATGTGTGGAAGCTTATCCGCGATTACGAAAATTTGAGCCAGTACATGCCCAATGTCGACAGCAGCGTGGTTGTAGCGCGGACCGATTCTTCGGAGTTGGTACGCCAAGTTGTGACTACGCGTGTTTTGCTTCCCTGGACTTTTAGATTGCAATTCGAGTTTGTCCAGGACGCAGAGGAACGTTTGCGTTTTCGCATGCTCGAAGGCAATCTGCGCAGCTACGAAGGGTCTTGGCAGGTGGAAGCGTTAGAAGATAGCAGCTCAATTACCTATTGGGCGCGCGTTACCCACCGCTTGCCGCTGCCCAATTTCTTATTGCGCTATGTCGTGCACATGCAGATGAGTCAGATGATGCCAGCCCTGGTCGCAGAATTGGACCGCCAAGCGGAAACCGGTCCTTGATGGGAGATGCAAACTGCACGCCGGTCTGGAGTATCGGTACGGCTGTGCCCAGTCAGCGGATCGAACAAGATCATGTCCTCGCTTTTATGCAGCGCTACTACAAGGCCGATAAGCGCTTGGAGCGTCGATTGAAATATCTCTACCGGCGTTCGCATATCGTACAACGTTACACTTGTTGTGCCGATTTCAACGGCGCGCAAAGGCCGGGCGAGGAATTGCTCTTCGGCGCTGAAGAGCCCGGCACAGAAAAACGCATGCGCGTTTATGGCGAGGAAATTACTGGCCTGGCAGAAGCCGCATGCCGCAACGCCCTGGCAGGCCAGGTCGGGCTTGTTGCCACAGATGTCACGCACCTTATCATGGTCACCTGTACGGGATTCTATGCCCCTGGCCCCGACGTAGACCTGGTCGGGATTTTGGGGCTTCGACCTCAGGTGCAGCGCTTGCAGATAGGTTTTATGGGTTGTCAAGCCGCGTTGCAGGGTTTGCAGGTTGCCGATGCTATTTGCCGCAGCGATTCTCAGGCGGTCGTATTGCTGGTTTGCGCCGAGTTGTGCACGCTGCATTTCCAAAGCGAACCAACAGAGGAAAATCTAATCATCAACAGTCTTTTCGGCGATGGCGCTGCCGCTGTCCTGCTTGGCGGGTCGGCGGCGAGCAAGCCGCTTTGCAGGTTGCAGAATTTTTCTTCTTTCCTGGTGCCACAAACGCAGGAGATAGTGACGTGGCACATCGGCGATAGGGGATACCGCATGGGATTGGCCTTGACAGCCCCAGCAGTTATTCGCCAGGCTCTGCCCGCTTTTATAGATCGTTTACTGGCCGGCGCAACATTGCGGCGCGATGAAATTGACCTATGGGCTATACATCCGGGTGGGCGCTCTATCCTGGATGCAGTGGAACGAGTTATGTGTTTGGATCCGCAGTATCTGGCCGGGGCGAGAGCGATCTTGAGTAATTACGGCAATATGTCTTCGGCGACGGTATTAGTCGTATTAAAAAAGGTAT